>Ga0209059_1000763_pt1 | contig 14842 bp, 17 predicted proteins | sample GraSoiAngelo_151_FD_186165 | JGI IMG/M metagenome (GOLD analysis project Ga0209059, IMG submission 186165) | Grasslands soil microbial communities from the Angelo Coastal Reserve, California, USA - 14_1009_12_20cm (SPAdes) (version 2) | ecosystem: Environmental > Terrestrial > Soil > Grasslands ...
CTCGTGCGGCCCGGCTTCCAGCTCCTGGGCCAGGTAGGCGGTGCGGGCCCGAGCAGCGAGCGCCAGGGAGCCTCCGGCCGGGGTCAGCTCGCCCGAGATCGCCTTCAACAGGCTCGATTTGCCGCTGCCGTTGGCGCCCACGATCCCGAGCCGCTGGCGCGGCTCGACCTGGAACGTCAGATCGGTCACCACGTCGGTCGCGCCATAAACCAGGCTGAGCCGGTCGACTCTGAGCAGCGGCATGTGATCGAAAGTGTACGGCCCGGCTTTCGATCGGTCCGGCCAAAAACTGGTCGGGCCGGGCGGGAATAAATGCCGGGTCAATTCGATTTGGCACCGTGTAGAAGCAATCACGGCCGCATGAAACGAGGGTCCGCTCATGACAGGATTACTTGCCCAGACTAATGCGCATATCCGGGACGCCGAGCGGGAGTACCGCGACCTGAAGGCCCGCCAGGACCGGCTGCGGCGGCCGGTTCAGCTGATCGACCGCTTGCTGCAGGAGCTCGAGGAGCTGAACCTGAAGGGCATGAAGCGGGTCCCGATCTCGTATGAGCCGCGGCTCGACGAGATCCTCGCCCTGGTGGGACCGATCCAATCGATCCCCGACCAGCTGGCGAATATCAAGGTCAAGGTTGGCATCGCGAAGCTGATGGATGCCCTGTTCGCCGTGGAAGAGGCGCTCTTCAGTGAGCGTCGCGCCCCGATCGTCGAACCGGACAGCGAGTCCTTCGACAGCGGACTGTACACGGCCGCCTGAGCCGAGCGACGTCACCGCCGACGGCGCGGCAGTACGATAGCGCCGTGCCGAACGCGCTCGACCTGATGCTGCGCCTGCTCATATCGCTGGTGCTGGGGGCGCTCATCGGTCTCGAGCGCGAACGCCAGGAGCGGGCGGCCGGCTTACGCACGGTGACGATGGTGTCCCTGGGATCGTGCCTCTTCACCATCGTGGGGGCCTACGGCTTCAGCCAGACCGACCCCTCCCGGGTGGCGGCGCAGATCGTGACCGGGATCGGCTTTCTGGGCGCCGGCACCATCTTCCTGCGTAAGGACCTGGTGCGGGGGTTGACCACCGCCGCCACCATCTGGGCGACGGCCGCCATCGGGATGGCGGCAGCGACGGCGCAATATTTCGAGGCCGTCTTCACCACCCTGCTCATCCTGGCGGTGCTGATGGTACTGAAGCCAATCGAGCGCCGCTTCTTCAAGCGGCCGAACGAGGCGACCGTCAGCCTGGTCGTGCCGCGGTCCGACGCCGAGATTGAACGAGTGCGCTCGGCGCTTGGCGCGATTGGCGCGTTTCCCCAGTCGTTGCGGATTCACGAGTTGAACGACACCGACGACCGGTTGGAGATCGATGTCGGCCTGCCCCAGGGGCGCACCACCGCCGAGCTGCTGCACCAACTCCGCTCCTTGGAGGGTGCCCGCCAGATCCTGATCTCCCGCGACCTGGTCGAAGATCGGATCCGAGCCGGCAACTGATACAATGGCCGCCTAAGGTCTGGGAGGTGGTGCCCATGGCATTAATTGACTTAAGTGAGAGCGGCGGGTAACACCGCCGCTCTTTCTTTTTTCAGGCGCGAAATACTGGCTTGCGCTTTTCGATGAAGGCGCGGATCGCCTCCTGGGCATCGGGGGTCCGCGCGGCCAGCGTCTGAAGCTGGGCTTCCAGCTCCATCACCTGTTCCAGGTCGAGGTCGAGGGCGCGGACGAGGCCGCGCTTGATCAGGGCATAGGTCCGCCTCGGCCCGCCGGCGAGACGGTGCGCGCGTTCCAGCGCCGCCGGCATCAACTGATCGGCCGGCACGACCGCGGCGATCAAACCGAGCTGCTGCGCGTCCTCCACCGATAGCGGGTCGCCCGTCATCGCCAGCTCGGTCGCCTTACTCAGACCAAGCATCCGCGTCAGAAAGTACAGGCTGCCGGCGTCCGGAACGAGACCAACCCGAACGAACGCGACGATCAGCTGCGCGCCGGCGACCGCGATCCGCAGGTCACAGGCCAGCGCCAGGCTCAGGCCCGCGCCGGCGGCGGTGCCGTTCAACGCGGCGATCACGGGCTTTGGACAGGAGCGGATAGCCCTCGTCAGTGGGACATAGTTCGCTCGCAGGTCATTGCCCACGTCGGTATCGGCGGCGTCGAGCCGACTGCTGACATCCTTGAGGTCGGCTCCGGCGCAAAACGCCCGGCCCGAGCCGGTGAGGATGACCGCGCCGACCTCCGGATCACGGCCCGCCGCGTCGATGCCATTTCGCAGGGCTCGCATGGTTGGCGGGTTGAGCGCATTGAGCGCGTCGGGCCGATTGATGGTCAGCGTCAGGACCGCGCCGTCCCGGGCGCTGAGCGTGGTGTCGGTCATCGCCCGCTGAACCGGCCCGGCCGCTTTTCCAGGAAGGCGCGCATCCCTTCGCGTTTGTCCTCGGTGGCGAACAGTAGATAGAAGAGCTTTCGTTCGAAATCGAGCCCGGCGTCGAGCCCGACTTCCATCGCGTGGTTGACGGCTTCCTTCGCGAGCCGAACCGCAAGCGGCGGGCGAGCGGCGATCAGGTTGGCGAGCCGCAGCGCCTCGTCGAGCTGGGCGCCGGCGGCGACCACGCGGTTGATCAGCCCCATCCGTTCCGCGTCGACGGCCCGCACCGGCTCGCCGATCAGCACGGCCTCCATGGCGCGGACCTTGCCGGCGGATCGCGTCCACCGCTGGGTGCCACCCGCGCCCGGGATGATGCCGATCTTCACCTCCGGCTGGCCAAAGAGCGCGGTCTCGCTGGCGACCACGAGGTCGCACATCAAGGCCAGCTCGCAGCCGCCGCCCAACGCATAGCCGCTGACCGCGGCGATCACCGGCTTGCGAATCGCCTTGAAGCGAGCCCAGCGGGCGAAGTTGTCATCGTCGAGCACCTCGACCGCCCCCGCGTCTGCCATCTGGGAAATATCCGCGCCGGCGGCGAAGGCCTGGTCGTCGCCGGTCAGGAGCATGCAGCGGACGGCGTCATCGCGATCGAAGGTCTCCAGCGCCTCGACCAGCTCACCAATCGTTTGATGGTTGAGCGCATTCCGGACCTGCGGCCGGTTGATGGTCACGATGCCGACCGGTCCGCGCACCTCGGTCAGAACGAATTCGAACGGCATGGGGCCGAGTTTAGCGCCAGCCGCGGGCGGGATCGCCGTTATAGGGGGGTGAAACGCCTAGCGGTGGTGTTCGTCCCCCTGGCCGCCACCCTGCTGTTTTCCGCCACGGCCGTGGCCGAGGACCAGCCCTTCAGAACCGTCGTCGACAGCATCGTTCCCAAAACGCCGGGCCTCACCATCGAGGGGTCACCCGGTGGATGTGACCTCGTGCTCCAAAATCAAACCGGCCAGGACGTCGTCCTCTTCGACCTGAGCAAGCCTCCCAAGCCATTCCGGTTCGCGGCCCAGCCGAAGTCTGCGACACCCCGGGCGCCGATTCCCGTCCACCTCGCGGGGGCCTGGCCCTGCGCGAGCCTGCCCCCGGTCACCGAGGATCAGCGCTGGAATCATGCGCAGACAACGGTTGGCAACTGGACGCTCAACGGCGCGGTCGGGGCATTGAGTTTCAGGCTGACCGCCCGCACGATCTACGACCCGGCGCTCGATCCACCGGCCGAGTGGACCTTCTATCTTCGTCTGGGGGCGGGCGCGCTGGCGGTGGGCGGCCTGCTGATCGCCGGTCCCTACCTGTTCAAGCGGCGGCGCGAGATCCTCGGCGGCAAGAAAGCGGCCTGATCGAAAGTCGCGAAACTTGGCTCTAGACGGAGCCTAAAACTGCTCATATAATCCGGGCAGTCTCATGGAGGGGAAGCGCTCGGTATTCGAAAAGCGCCAATCTGGACGTTGCTTTTCTGATAACGCTCTTGTAGAGTCGGCACCATGATCGGGGAGGCGCGGGCCGTCATGGCGCGCCGGGTGGGGACCATCGGCAAGAAGCCGGTGTCGACCGGAAAGAAGGCGTTCATCCTGATCGGTTTTTGCGCGGCCCAGCTACTCGACGTCACGACCACCCATATCGGTCTCGCCGAGGGACGCCAGGAGCTGAATGGTGTGGCGGCCTCGATCATCGCCAACCATGGCGAGCTGGCGGTCTACGCCATCAAGCTCGGGTTGGTCGCCGGGCTCGTCGGCTTCCTCTTGATCTTCGGCCGGGGGCGGGCCGTCTGGAATGCCTATCTGATCGCGGCGTGGATCACGACCTTCGCCGTGCTCAACAACCTCTACCGAATATTGAGTTAGCTACCACGGCCGAAAGGCCGGCGCCCCGAGGGGCGCGAGGACGGCGACCTGAAGGTCGCGAAGACTAGATTGTCAACGTGGTCCTGGCCGCAATTACATTCGGCGAGATCCTGACGCCGCTCTTCTTCTATGTGGTGATCGTGGCCTACATGGCGTTCATCCTCGCCTCGGCGTGGCAGTTCTCGCGTCGCCCGGAGCCGGGACGCACCATCCGCGGCATCAATCTGACCCTGGTGCCGCTCGGCGTGCTGGTGGCGCTGGTTGGGGTGCTGGCTGCCAGCTTCAATGCCTTCACCGGGACCGAAGGCACGCCGAACAACAACTGGGCGATCGTGATGGTGGCCCTGGGTCTGGGCGGCGCATCGCTCTTGCTCGCGGTCGAAGGTTTCATCCTCCGCAGCCGGGTGCGATCGTCGACGGAGGACCGGCGTGCCATCGGCCTGCGCAGCCTGAGCCTGATTGCGACCACGGTCCCGCTGGTCGTGCTGGGCGCGCTCTTCTTCGCGCTGGCGCTGCGGATCGCCTGACGTGCGCGAGATCCCGCAACCCTGACCTCCTGGCTCCGATATACTTGACCGGTCTGATCAACTTTTAGGACCTAGCGATGCGAATGCGTTTTTCGATGAAAACCGAGTACGGGGTCCGCGCCATCGTGGAGCTGGCGGCGAATGCCGGGCGCGGCGCGCTGCAGAGCGGCGAGATCGCGAGGCGGCAGGGCATCCCAGGTCCTTTCCTCGACCAGGTGCTGATGACCCTGCGTCGTGCCGGCCTGGTCACGTCGACGCGTGGACCGCGCGGCGGGCACACGCTCGCACGCCGGCCCGATGAGATTCGCCTGGATGAGGTGATCACCTGCCTGGAGGGGAATGGTCGCGACAGCCGGCAGCCCGACGGCGCCACCACCGGCGACAGCCGGGTGCTTGCCCAGGTGAGCGAGAAGGCCGAGCAGGCGGCTCGCGACGTCTTCGCGTCGCACACGCTGGCGGATTGCCTGCGGCTGCGACGGGTCGAGCCGCGCGTGTTTCACGGAATCTTTCACTCGGCGCCGGCCACATCGAAGGGCAGCTGATGGCGGCACCGTTTACCGCCGACCAACGACAGCGCTACGCGCGTCATCTGGCGCTGGCCGAGATCGGCCCTGGCGGCCAGCAGCGCCTGATGCAGGCCAGGGTGTTGATCGTTGGGGTTGGCGCCCTCGGCTCGCCGGCCGCGCTGTATCTGGCGGCGGCCGGGGTGGGGACGCTCGGTCTCGCCGACCACGACCGGGTGCGGCTCTCGAACCTGCAGCGCCAGGTAATCCATTCGATGCAGGGGCTGGACCAGTCCAAGGTCCAGGGTGCCGCGCGAACCGTTTTGAGTCTCAACCCCGACGTCAGCGTCGAGACGTTTGCGGAGACGGTCGACGCGCACAACGCGATGGAGCTGCTGCGGCGCTTCGACGTCATCGTGGACGGCACCGACTCGTTTGCCGCGCGCTACCTCTTGAGCGATGCGGCGTACTTGCTGCGCAAACCGCTGGTGCACGGCAGCATCTTTCGCATCGAGGGCCAGGTCACCGTCTTCCTCCCGGGCCGCGGATGCTATCGCTGCCTCTATCCGCAACCTCCGCCGCCCGGGGCGATCGAAGCCTCGGAACAGGTCGGGGTGCTGGCGGCGTTGCCCGGCATCATCGGCACCATCCAGGCCGCCGAGACCATCAAGCTCATCACCGGCGTCGGCGACGGCCTGGTCAACCGAGTGTTGCTGCACGACACCATGGCGATGACCTTTCACGAAGTCCGCTACCGTCGCAACCGCGACTGCCCGGTTTGTGGCGACCGGCCCAGCGTCCATGCGCTCGTCGATCAGCATGCCGTCAACGGCGTGGAGGTGGGGCGATGACCGACGCCCGGCATCACCGGCAGCGAATCCTGGCCGAGGTTGGCGAAGCCGGACAGCAACGGCTCGAGCGCGGCTGCGTGGCGATCGCCGGACTGGGGGGCCTGGGCTCGCCGGTCGCTCTCTACCTGGCCGCGGCCGGCGTGGGACGCCTCGGATTGATCGATGACCAGCGGGTTGAGCTCTCCAATCTGAACCGTCAGGTCCTCTACGAGGAGTGCGATGTGGGCCGACCGAAGGTCGAGGCGGCGGCCGGCCGGCTGTTGATCCTCGACGCGGCACTCCGCCTCGATGCCCGCAACGAAAGCGTCCGGGTGTCGAACGTGGCGGCGCTGTTTGCGGAGTATGACGTCGTCGTCGACGGCACCGATTCGTTCGAGACGAAGTTCCTGCTGAACGACGCGGCCGTCCTCCTGGGCAAACCGCTCGTGTACGGCTCGGTCCTCCAATGGGGCGGGCAGGTGACCACGATTCTTCCGGGCGGGCCCTGCCTGCGCTGCCTTTTCCGGGATCCCCCGGACCCGGCCGACGTCCAGACCTGCGAGGAGGCCGGCATCATCGGGGCGGCCACCGGCGTCGTGGGCAGCGTGCAGGCGGAGGAAGCGCTCAAGCTCCTTCTCAACGCCGGCACGCCGCTGCGCGGTCGCATCTTTCAGTACGACGGCCTGGGCGGTGAGGCCCGGATCACCGAGTTTCCGCGTGATCCCGACTGCCCCGTGTGCTCCCCGCGGGCGCGCATCACCGACCTGTCGCGCTACGCGGAACAGGTCTCGCCCCGCGGTCACGTCCTGGTGTGACGCCGCTGACAGCCGAGATCGGCATCTTCGGCGGATCCGGTTTCTACGAATGGCTCGACGCCGCCGAGGAGATCGAGATCGCCACCCCCTACGGTCCGCCCAGCGGGTCGATCGCGCTGGCCCAGGTTGGCGGGCGCAGCCTCGCGTTTCTACCGCGGCACGGCCCCAACCACGAGGTCTCGGCGCCCTTTGTCAACTACCGTGCCAACGTCTGGGCGATGCACGAGCTCGGTGTCCGGCGGATCATCGGCCCGTCCGCGGTGGGCAGCCTCAAGCCGGACCTGCACCCGGGAGACCTGGTGATCTGTGATCAGTTCTTCGATCGCACCACTGGCCGGGCGGACACCTACTACCCCGGTCCGGAGGTGGTTCATGTCAGTCCGGCCGACCCGTACTGTCCGGAGCTCCGCGAATTGTCGGGCCGCATCGCGGAACAGCAATCGCTGCGTTTCACGCCCTCCGGAACGGTCGTCGTCGTGCAGGGGCCGCGCTTCTCGACCCGAGCGGAAAGCCGCTGGTTCAGCCGGATGGGCTGGGACATCGTCGGCATGACCCAGTATCCGGAGGTGATCCTGGCGCGCGAGCTGGAGATGTGCTACCTGAACCTGTCGCTGGTGACCGACTACGATGCGGGACTCGAAGGCTCGCCGGAGATATCGGCCGTGCAGGCCCAGGACGTGATGCGGGTGCTGGCGGAAAATATCGGCCGGGTCCGCAACCTGCTCGCGACCCTCATCCCCCTGATCCCGACGAGCCCGAGCTGCAATTGCCAGCGGTCCCTCGAAGCGGCTCGAATCTAGCCGCAATCCCCCGGCCCGAACGCGTCCGGACAAAAAAGAAAGGCCGAGATTGGGGTCTCGGCCTTCAAGGAAGGGGAAGCGGGGATCACGATAATCGTGGGCCTGTTAAGGAGCCGTGAAGAGCAGGTAACGGCGCTGTCACGGCTCGGCATCGGGGCGAGATCAGGCGTCAGCTATAGTCCCCAGCAATGAAGGTGCTGATCACCGGCGGGGCCGGCTTCATTGGTCAGCGCACCGGCCAGCTGTTGCTCAAGCAGGGCCACCAGGTCACGGTCCTCGACAACCTCTCGCCCCCGGCTCATGACCGGCCTCCGGCGCTCCCCGCCGGGATGGAGCTGGTCGAAGGTGATGTCCGCAAGCGCGAGGATTGGGTCAAAGCCCTGAAGGAAAACGAGGTCGTGCTTCACCTTGCCGACCACCATGACTATCTGCCGGCGTTCAGCAAGCTCTTCCACGTGAATGCGGTCGGCACGGCCATCCTGTTCGAGCTCCTCCTCGAGGGGAAGACGTCGGTGCGACGTGTGGTGCTGGCGTCGACGATGGCGGTCTACGGTGAGGGGAAATACCGCTGCGGCAAGGACGGCGACGTTTACCCGCAGCCGCGCCGGGTGGATGCGCTCGAGCGAGGCGTCTGGGATCCTCCCTGCCCGATTTGCGGCGGCGCCGTGACCCCGATGGTCACCGATGAATCGGTGGCACGGCCCACCAGCGCCTATGGCCTGAGCAAGCTGGCCCAGGAAGAGCTGGTCCGGCTCCTGGGGGAGCGGCACGGGATCGAATGGGTGATCCTTCGCTATGGGGCGGTCCAGGGCCGAGCCCAACCGTTTCAGAATGCGTACTACGGCGCCCTTCGGATTTTTGCCCTTCGCCTTGCCCACCATCAGCCGCCGGTGCTGCTGGAGGATGGCAACCAGTTGCGCGATTTCGTCGACGTCGACGATGTGGCCCGGGCGAACCTGGCCGCGCTGGGCGAGCTTCCGACGGGCGCCTACAACGTCGCGAGTGGGCGGGCTCACACGGTAATCGATCTGGCCCGCACCCTGTTGCGCGCCGCTGACAGCGAGCTGACCCCGGAAACGCCCGGCCGATATCGGGTCGGTGACGCGCGGCACGCCGTGCCCGACGTCAGCCGGCTGAAAGCCACCGGTTGGGACGCGCAGTCGGGGCTCGAGGCGATGGCGAGGGAGTACTGGCAATGGCTGCAGGAGCAACCCAACCTCGACACCTATTTCGAGGGCGCCGAGTATCTGATGGAGCGCACCGGGACCGTCCGCGTGGCTCGATGACCAAGGGCGGGACCCGCCGCTTCCCAATCCGTTACTCGATTCAGCGATGGAACGACGGCATCTGGTTCTACGGCAGCTTCTTCGTCATCCTCGTCGTGCTGGTCCTCGTCCAACTGGTTGCGAAGCGCTCGATCATCTCGTTCCTCCCGGTGCTCGTCCTGGACGGTGGGATCCTGGTCGCGTTCTGGCTGATGCGGCTGGCCTCGTATGTGGACGCCTCTGACGAAGGATTGCGCGTTCGCTACCTCTGGCGCCGTATCGACCTTCCGTATACGGCGGTTTCCCGGGTGCGGCGCCAGCCGCTCGAAGTGGCGTTCCAGCCGGCCGAGCGGCGACGTTTCGTCAACCGCTTCGTCCGGCGGTTGGCTAAAGAGCCCGCCGCCTACATCCGGCTCGACCGGCGCCAGGACAACCTGGTGAACCAGACGGAACGGCGGCTCGGTCCGCGATTCGTCGCCGGTGCCGACGTGGTGCTCCCGATCGTCGACGTCGACGAGTTCGTGAACGAGGTGAAGAGCCGCCTGCGCGGACAGGCCGGCTGATGAGCGTCGCCGCCCCGTCCCCGACCAGGCCTGCCAGGTCGCCACGGATGCCGGCGGCGGCCTGGTGGCGGATCGAGCGTCACGATTGGTACTGGCTGATCGCGCTCACGCTGGTTGCCGGTCTCCTGCGTTTCGGCAGCCCGATCTTCCTCGACATCTTCGCTCACCCGGGATCGGCGGCGCCGATCAGCGCCTGGGGGATCGGGCACGACTACCAGGATCCGTCCCTGCCCGGGTTGGGGAAGAAGGACGACATCGCGCCGAACTCGCCGTTCGTTTTCGACGAGCTGTACTTCGCCAACGATGCCCACAAGGACCTGCTCGGCCAGGACTACTTCGACCCCGAGCCGCCACTGGCGAAGCTGATCATCGCGATCGGGATCAAGCTGTTCGGCTTCAACTCCTTCGGCTGGCGCTTCATGCCGGCGCTCTTCGGCACGGCGCTGATTCCGCTCATGTACCTGCTCGCTCGCCAGCTGCTGGCGGTGCGATTCTTTGCCATCGCCGCCGGCGTGCTGACGGCGTTCGACGGCATGACCTTCGTCGAGTCGCGCACGGCCGTCATCGACATCATCCCCATCACGCTCGCCGTGCTGGTCTACCTGCTCTTCCATCTTCACTTGAACGCCGACACGGTTTGGCGACGGCGGTGGCTGATCGTCGCCACCGGCGTGGCGCTGGGGCTGGCGATCGGCGCGAAGTGGACGACGCTGGCCGTTTACGGGACCATCGTCGTCATCCTGGTGTTTCGGCTGATCATGCGCTGGACGCGCTACGACCGGAGCACCGGCGCCGTCTCGTTGTTGAGCCTCGCCCTGCTACCCGCCATCGTCTATGGGCTGACCTTCATCCGCTACCTCACGATCACGCACGGCATCACCCGCCTGTCCCAACCGGCGCTATCGTTTGCGCCATTTCACCTCAGCCTCAGCTCCGCCTGGACCGAGCTGCGCGAGTGGCACTGGCAAACCTGGCACTACCACATCACGCTGACGGCGCCTCACATCTTCTACAGCCCCTGGTGGTCATGGCCCCTCGACTTTCGACCCGTTGTCTACTACTACACGAACCAGCGGCTGGGCATCGACCAGTCGACCGGGTCGGCGCTGGTGGCCGAGATCTTCAACCTGGGCAACCCCTTGACCTGGTGGGCGGCGACCGCGGCGTTGGTTGGCCTCGCGGTCGGGATGGCGGCATTGATCCAGGATTACCGCACTCGACATCGGCTTGACCCGCCGGAGGCTGCGCAGCGCGACCGCGCCGGACCGCTCGACCGGCGACTCTACGCGACCATCTTCATCCTGCTCGCCTTCGCCGCCGCCTGGTTGCCGTTGTCGCGAGTTCCGCGCGGGCTGTTCCTCTACCACATGCTGGGAGGGTTGCCGGCGATGTTCCTCGCGCTGGCGCTCGCGCTGACCTATCTCCGTTCGCTTCGGGGCGCGCTCCCCGGGATCGCCCTGCGGATAAGTGGCGCGGTCCCGGCCTACGCGTACCTCGTGATGGTGATCGGGTTCTTCCTCTATTTCTATCCGCTCTGGACCGGGCTGCCATTGACCCCAGACGCCCTCAACAGTCACGTCTGGTTTGCGTTCGTCAAGCCCTGGCCCAACTGGTGCCTTTGCTACTGGACCTCCCCGGGCTAGCGCTGGGCGCGGGCGGCCTGACCCTCGGCCTCGGCCTCGCCGCGGGCGGTCCCCCCTGGTTGATGACCGGGGAGCGGGCGGTGATCGGCATCGTGATCGCGGTGGTCGCCCTGACGGTTCTCGGCTACGTCCTCGCGCTCGCCATCGGCGTGACCGTGGGGCTGGTCCTCCTGCTAGCGGCGGTCGGGATCGTCGCCGGAGGCGTCCTGTTGAGCCGTCATCGGCAGCGATGGCGCAGCCAGCTGGCTCCGCGGTCAGGGGCGTTGCTGGCGGCCGTCGCGCTGCTGGCGCTGGCGATGGGCTACCTCTTTACGCGCGCGGTTGAGGTCACGCCCGATGCCTGGCTCGCCCATTACAACAACACCTGGTCCGACTGGTCGTTCCACGCCAGTTATGCGACCACCTTCGTCTACGGTCATAACCTTCCGCCCCAGAATCCATTGTTCGCGGGAACGCCCTTTCGCTATCCATTCGCCCCGGACTTCGCCAGTGCGCTGTTGATCGGCGGCGGCTGGAGCCTGCCGGCCGCGCTGATCTGGCCCAGCTGGGCGATGACCGTGCTGGCGCTCAGCGGCCTCATCCTCTGGGCCCGGCGTCTCACCGGTAGCGTCGCCGCCGGTGTCATCGCGGCCACGCTGACCTTGCTGGGCGGGGGGCTCGGATTCTGGTTCTTCATCGGGGACGCGGCCCGCCGGGGTTTGCTCAGCACCCTGGCCCATATCCCGCAGACCTATGACCGCTACCCCCCGCCGGTCAACATCCAGTGGTACAACCCGATCCTTTCCTACTATCTCCCGCAGCGATCGTTCGTCTTCGGCGCCGCCATCGTCCTCGCCGTCTTGCTCCTGCTGACCCCGCCACTGCTGCACACGCCATTCTTTGATTGGGCCGGGACCCTTCAGGCGATCCGGCGGTCATGGCGACGGTGGACGCTCAAGAGCGAGGCCGTCGCCTTCATCGTCGCCGGCGCGCTGGCCGGCCTGCTTCCCCTGTTTCACGTGCACAGCATCGTCGTCATCGGCCTCGTCACCGGCTGCTGGGCGCTCCTATTTCCTCGGCCCGCGTGGATCGGCTTCTTCCTGGTGATGCTCGTCCTGGCCGTGCCCCGCCTGTTGACGGCGGTGCCCGGCGACCCCGGTGCCCCACCCGAGCATCAGTATCCCAGCTGGCTGATCGGCTGGATGTCGGGGACGGACTTCCCGCCCTGGTTCTGGATCAAGAACACGGGGCTGTTCTGGCCGCTGCTACTGCTGGCGCTGCTGAGCCCGCTGGCATTGACCCGGCGGGCGCGGCTGTTGATCGCCCCCTTCAGCCTGGTTTTCCTGGTCGCCAACCTGATCAAGTTCCAGCCGTGGGATTGGGACAACAGCAAGCTGCTGGTGTTCTGGTACCTGGCCAGTGCGGTGGCGGTCGGCGCAATGCTGATTCGAACCTGGCGGGCGACGCTCGCGGGGACGGTCGGAGCCGCGATCATGTGGGTCACGCTGGTGGCGGCTGGCGGGCTCTCCCTGCTCCAATTCCTGCCGCCGCAGGGACCCGCGTATGTCTGGTTTTCGGCGGAGGAGGTCCAGCTCGCCGCTCAGGTTCGCCAGCGCACGCCGGCGACCGCGGTCTTTGTCACCGGCGAGCAGCCGAACAACCCGATCGCGGACCTGGCCGGCCGGTCGGTGTTGATGAGTTACCCGGGCTGGCTGTGGAGTTACGGCATCAACTACACGCAGCGGGAGGCCGATCTGGCGCGGATCTACAACGGAGGCGCCAGCGGGCTCCAGTTGTTGCATCACTATCGCGCGGATTACGTCGTGATCGGTCCGAATGAGATGGCGACACTGCATCCGAATCTCACTTACTTCAACACCAGCTTCCGACTCGCGCTGCGCACGGCCAATTACGAGGTCTATGCCGTTCCTGGCTGAGCTCGTCGGACGACTACAATGTCGGCGCCGTGCTGACGCGCTTCCTGATCCACGTGGTGGCGCTCCTGTTCGTCTTCGCATTCATCTGGCACATCCACGGAGGAATTCTGTGGGCGGCGGTCGTGATGGCGCTGGTGCTGGCCTTGATCAATACCATCATCCGCCCGGTGGTGCTGATCCTGGCCTTACCGGTGACCATCCTGACGCTGGGGTTGTTCGTGCTCGTCCTCAACGCGCTGCTCTTCGCCCTGTCGTTCGCGGTGCTCCAGGGGCTCCTGAGCGTCCACTTCGATGTCGGCTTCTGGCAGATCGTGATCGGCTACCTCGTCTACGTCGTGATCAGCACGGTGCTGACCCACCTGTTCCGCTAGAACGCCCAGTAACCGCGACCGAAGGCGAGCCCGAAAATCACGAGGGCGATGACTGACACGGCTACGATTGCCAGATAGACCCAGGAGCGCTGGATCCGGCCAGCCAGCAGGAACAGCGGATACATCGCCAGCAGATAGCGAGGGATGCTCAGCCAGAAGGGTACGAACGTGACCATGACCGTGAGCACGGTGGCATAGGCCGCGTCTGACGGGCGCAGGCGCAACCAGCTCAACGTCGCGGTCGCATAGGCGGCGATGCCGCCCACGATCTCGCCGCCGCCGACCGTGAGCTTCTCCCAGGGAACGCGCCAGCCGATGCTGCGGATCGCCGCGGCGAAGCCGACCCAGGGCGCGGCCAGCGAATGGGACCAATGGTCTCGCTGGACGGCGTAAAAGGCCGCCGGACTGCCCAGCACCAGCAGGTTGGTCATCAGGTAGGTGGCGAACCCGAGCGCGATCAACAGCGGTGGCAGCAGCGCCTGCCAGATCGAGTACAGGACTCGGCGGGCGAGATACAGCTCGATCACGATCGCGGGAAGCAACGCCAGGCCGGTGAGTCGGGCCGCCGCGGCCAGGCCGGCGAGCATCCCCGAGGCGATCCAACGCCGGCGGCGGGCCTGCAGCACGGCACCGAAGGCGAGCGCACAAAAGAGCCCTTCGGTGTAGCCGACCATCAGAAAGTAGGCCGTCGGAAAGACCGTGAAGAGAGCCGCTGCCCTGAAGGCCGCCTTCTCCCGCTCATCCGTTCGCGCCAGCTCGTAGAGCGCGATCGCCGCCACCACGCCCGCCACGTTGCTGATCAGCAGCGCCGCCAGCCGGGCGGGCAGCCCGACCGCGGCCAGTGCGTTGATCACGGCCGGATAGAGCGGGAAGAAGGCGATCAGGTTGCGAGCGTCACCGCTGGTGGCGTAACCGTGCGTCGCGAGGTAGAGATAGTGGGCGGCATCCCACTGGTCCCACTCACGGCCAAGGGCGGTCAGCGGATCGGGGTAGGCGCCGTAAGCCGCCAGGGTCAGCGCGACCAGCAGTCCCTTGACCAGCAGCCCCAGGAGCACCAGGTTCACCCACGGTCGCCACCGTGGGTGCAGTGAAGGAATGACCAATCGGCTTGGGGTACGATAGCGAGTCAACGGCCTGGCGGCCGTTTCACTCAGTGTCCTCACAAGACTGGCTTCCCATTTTTCGGGCCATTGCCGTGGAGGTTCGGGCCGTGATCTCGCCGCTGGCGGGCACCACCAGAGGCCGCGAGGTCGTCGGCAGCGGCGCCGGCGGCGACCAGACCATCTACCTGGATCAGCTCGCCGAGCAGGTCGTGGTGGAGCACCTGGAAAAAGCCTATCGCAGCGGGCTCCGCTTCC
>Ga0209059_1000768_pt1 | contig 14812 bp, 13 predicted proteins | sample GraSoiAngelo_151_FD_186165 | JGI IMG/M metagenome (GOLD analysis project Ga0209059, IMG submission 186165) | Grasslands soil microbial communities from the Angelo Coastal Reserve, California, USA - 14_1009_12_20cm (SPAdes) (version 2) | ecosystem: Environmental > Terrestrial > Soil > Grasslands ...
GCTTGCCCTCCACTGAAACCGGATCGCTGAATTCAATCGTCGTATTTTCATTTGCTCCTACGCGCCAGACTTTTCCGTACGGAACGAGGCCGCCCCAAATCTTTCGTCCGTTCACCAATGGGCGATGGTATTTGACCGCAATATCCGTCAGCGCAACGCGCTGTTTCACTTCTGCAGCCTGGCTGACGTCAGGCAGGTTCAAATCGTTTTGTGCAGAAATGCTCCCGGCAAGTCCGAGAATGGCGAGACAAAGAGTGATCGTTTTCATAGTCGTGGCGCTTACCCTGCTCGGATTTTCGATGGTTCGCTACCAGATAATTAAAGATTCGCGTCGCCCCGAAACCCTTTAAAGTCTTCGCGGCAAGTCGCTATGGCTTCATGCTCTCGTAGGTAGATACATGGCGTCTTCGACGCGCGGGGCGGCGAAAGTAATACTGCCCATAAGAGCGGTCAAAGTCTGCATCGAAGTCAGCACGAGACTTGCTCGAGAGCGCTGACAGCAGGATACCCGCAACGCCGAGCCACAGGCCAGCACTCAACGCGCCATTTCCCTCGAACCACGCTGCCGCTGACGGCCAGGAAAATCCGACGAGCAATACGATCACAGCCAAGGCAACAATCCAAAGAACCGGAGTGAACAGCAGGCGCCGATATACAGCCGCGCGCATCTCTCCGCTCGCGACCAGGCGAATCGCACGAGGCAAACCTAGTAGTATCGGGTACGCAATCCGTGCAGTCACGAATAGCGCGATAAAGAAACCAAGCGACACCCACAGCGCCCCTAACCAACCCTGCGCCATCGCCATGAAAACGAGTCCTAAGCAGAATAGAAGCGCGATGATCGTTTGCATGTTTTTAGGCCTGACTAAATACAGAGCTAACCCAGCTAACCCCGACCTGTGAGGTCAGTCCTCACATCCTTCTACGGGAAATCCGGGAAGAAGTTTGCAAAAAATTTCACTGCTCACTCCAAAAATCATCAGCGCATTTTCGATATGGAACACCGCCAGAACCGCACCCGCCCGACCACCGAATGCTCGGTGGTTGGGATCACCATTTTGCCGGACCGTGTGATCCAACTGGTCGCGAGCCGATGTGCTTCTTAGAAGAGTTCGCTGGTCAACCCAGTTGGATTTCTGGCGGCACCTCAGGATTCATCAACGAGGCGCCGCCATCCGCGTAAATCACTTGCCCAGTTATCCAGTCGGCTTGTTCTGAACAAAGGAGCGTCGCAACGTTGCCGATATCTTCGGGCGTTCCCAGCCGGCCCATGGGAGTCCACCCGCGCGCGTGCCAATTTCGGATGAGTTCCTGAACTTGCTCGGGCAGCGAATTCAATACGCTATCCTCGGTCCATCCGGGGCTGATGGCATTCACTGTGATGCCGCGTTTGGCGAGAGTCACCGCGAAGTAACGTACGAGCGACTCGAGCGCGGCCTTGGCTGAACCCATTGCTACCCACGGTTGCAGTCCGCCAGTGCGGCTGCCCTGGGCGTAAGTGATAGCGAGAATTCGCCCGCCTTTATCCATGAGAGGAACCGCCTCGTGCACGCTGGCGAGGAACGCTTTCGCCTGTGAATCGGACGCGGCATTCCATTGTTCGAGAGTGATCTCCATCGGCGGATAGAAGAATGCACCTGCTTCCGGTCGCGCATTGCTGACAAAAATATCGAGCTTGCCGAATTCGGCTTTAAGTTTGCTGAACATCTGAGTGATTTGTTTCGGATCCAACACGTCCGCTTGCACCGCGAAACCGTCAGCGCCTCGTTTGCGCACGTGTGCCAGTGTGTCCAAGGCGGCGGCCTCATTTTGATAGTAGTGAACCGCTACATTAGTGCCGTGTTCGGCCAGCTTGAGAGCGATCCCTCGACCGATGCCACGAGAGCTTCCGGTGATCAGCGCGTGTTTTACGGACATATCTGTTTAATCGACGTATTTTTGCGCGATCGGCATTTTGCGGCCAAGTCCAAAGGCGCGGCTTGTTACCTTTATTCCGGGCGCGGCCTGCTCACGCTTGTACTCATTCAGATCCACCCGGCGCTGCACCCAACGTACGGTTTTCTCGTCGAATCCGCGCGCGATGATATCGCGCGCACTCAGATTTTCTTCCACGTAAAACTCCAAGATCTGATCTAGAATTTCATACGGCGGCAGCGTGTCCTGATCTTTTTGGTTCGACTTCAACTCTGCGCTGGGCGCCTTGTCGATTGTGGATCTTGGAATGATCTCGCGCACACGGTTTATCCAGCGCGCCAGCTCGTAAACAATTGTTTTCGGCACGTCGCTGATCACAGCCAGTCCGCCGGCCATATCGCCGTAAATCGTGCAGTAGCCCACGGCGAGTTCGCTCTTGTTTCCAGTGCTAAGCACAAGATGACCGAACTTGTTGGAGAGCGCCATCAACGTCATCGCGCGCAGACGCGGCTGCATGTTTTCTTCCGTCTCGTTCTCATGCAGGCCTTTGAAAACTTCTTTGAATTGTGATTTAAACACGGCGAAGGCGTCGGTGATCGAAACCTCGAGAAATTTGATGCCGAGATTTCGCGCAATCGCGTGCGCATCGTCGATGCTCCCGCGCGATGAATAGGGACTTGGCATCGAAACGCCGGTCACGTTCTCCGCACCCAGTGCATCCGCAGCGATGGCCGCAGTGACCGCGGAGTCGATGCCACCGCTGAGGCCCAGCACCGCGGAACGGAAATTGCATTTGCGGCAGTAATCGCGAAGACCAAGCGAGAGCGCAGCGAAAAGTTGCTCCGCGGTTTTTACTTCATGAAACGCCACCGTCCTGGTTGAATTCGTATCGACGACTCTTTCGTCTTCGCGAAATGCCGCCAGTTGCGCGATCAACTTCCCCTCTGCGTTTACTGCAATAGAGTTCCCATCGAAGATCAGTTGATCGTCCCCGCCCACGAGATTGCAATAGCAGATTGGACGCTGATGCGCGCGGGCGGAACCGGCCACTAACTCGTAACGGATGGCCGGTTTATGCAAGGCAAACGGCGAGGAACTCAGATTGACGATGATCTCGGCGCCTTGCTCCACCAACTTGCCCACCGGATCGACGTCGTAAAGCGGTCGCGGCAGGTAATGTTCCGTCCAGATGTCCTCACAGATCGTCACGCCGACTTTTTTCCCCTGCACTTCGAAAGGCTCGACGCAGTTGGCCGGCTCGAAATAACGGTCCTCGTCGAAAACATCGTAAGTAGGCAAAAGTGACTTGTAAGTTTTGCGGATTGGCTTGCCGCGCTCGAGCAGAGCGGCGGCGTTGCGGAAAGGTTTGCCGCGCCCCTCGTTACGATCAACAAAACCGACCAGCATCGCCGCCTCGCCAACGCGAGAATGAAGTTTGTCCAGAATCGCAAGGTTCTCTGGAACGAAACGCGATTTAAAAACCAAATCCTGCGGCGGATATCCAGTGATGGCCAGCTCTGGAGTCAGCACCAATTCCGCGCCCGCCGCAGCAAGGCGCTCATAAGCGCGGATGATCAGTTCGCAGTTCCCGCTCAAATCGCCTACCGTCGTGTTGATTTGAGCAAAACCAATCTTCATGTCGCTACGGCAAATTATGCACCGTAGCTCCCGCAGCAATTCCCTTTTGTCTTAGGAGCTGCCCCGCCCCAACTGGCGGCGATCGCCGAGATTTGAAAGATTTAGGGGCATTAAGAAAAAACGCCTGGCTATATCGAGAATTGGATGTTGGGGAAACATCCCGTCAATCAATTACGGACCAATGGGCACTAAGGCCTAATCTGAACAATCTGCGAGCAGGACGTGGTGCTTTGGTAGTCACAAATCTGATAAGTAATGGCATGGATATGTCGAGGGATGTGGAGAATCTCTATGTATCTTCCATCATCTGTTATGGTTTGAAACCAATGCCCATTCTTGTAAACGTCGAGCGCCTCCGTGTCCCCACCTGAATACAGAATCTCAAGTCCTTCTTCGTGGTGCGGGACCGGAAACAGGTAAACGGCCGTAATGAGCGGAGGATTGTTTTGCGGGATGTCTTGTGCGAAAAGGGAGCAAATCCCCAGTACAATTAGGGTTATTAGTAGTTTTTTCATAAAGGTTTCATTTCATCTCCGACGGAACGCCACAAGGCATCTGAATCTGGCGCGTGAGGTTGGAGGAGACGGTCACGCAAACCAATGCAAAACGATGTTCCGGCTCACCATTCTTCTACGGAAACTGAGGAACCAAGTTTCAGAAAATCAGAGAAGTTTTGTTCGACGCGGCGGAGCCTTACCGATTCTTTCAAACGAATAATCCTTTGGGGGAAGCGACTGCTTGGGCCCCCGCGGTGCGGAGGCGGGTTAACGAGCCCGTGCTAAATTTCATAGACCGGATCGGGTTAATCCCCGTTTAATTCCCGGCACCCGCCAGTCCTTTGACCACACGTCGAACATGGTTTTACGATGCGGCTGGCAACGTCATCGAGACGCACGAGCACAGGGCGATTTCAAAGAATGGTAGCGCCCAGCGAAACAAAGCCGTCACGCGATGAAAACGTGACCGCTAAACAATCAAACAGGCGGCTACTTCTTATCTCAGTGCAAACGTGGCGCTTCCAGCCACGCTCCCGCCGATTGATATGTTCACTAGGTAGGTTCCGGTGCTGAGCGCACTTGCACGAGGTTATACACGTACTGGCACCCGCTTATGCGGAAGTTCGCTCCGTTGTCAGCTGGCAAAGGTACGTGCTCTCATCAACTGACCCCACGGCCCCGCCTGAGGTGCGAAAGACCGAGATTGTCGCCGGAGGCAGCTGGCAGGTTGAAGCGTCATCAGAGGTCAGCGTAGAAACCACTGGTATAAACGTCACGCGAGACGCACGGCCGCGCAATAGAGAACAAACCAACCTGAGCGCGTTGACGTGCTGTGCGACGAGATCAGCAAGCGAGAAATGTTGTAGAGCCCGTTTGTGCCAAACGCCTCTTTGTGGCTGCGGTGCTTGACACAAGCACCGCTACAACATCGCTGTCTTACTGATTGTTCTCGACAGTTCGCGGCGCAGGCCTGCTCAACTCCATCTTGTCGCTCACCTGCTGAGTTTTGGCTCTGTTCCTTTAGACCCGCGGCCGACCGGATTTTTTGCTTGGTTGAACAGCCTGCCGAGAGTAAATGAGTTCGAATCGGCAAAATTGTTGCGCCGCACCGTGTTCGACAGGGTTACAGCAAAGCTCCAGGACTTTCCGCGCTTCACATTTTCCCGGAGGTCTTTGGCGGTTGCCTGCTTTATTCTCGCCTGCCTAATCGGATATCTTGACTATTTGACAGGATATGAGCGTTCGCTGCTTCTCTTTTACCTGCTGCCTATTTCGTTAGCAGTGTGGTTTGGCAACTTCGCCTTTGGTCTGGCCATAGCAATCGTCTGCGTGGGGGTATCAGTGGTTTCAGACGTTGCAGCTGGAATTCCAGTTCTGCGATTCTGGAACATTGCGACGTTGTTTGTCTTCTATGTGCTTTTTGCAGGCGTGCTATCGAAATTAGGGACGCTCATTCGCGAGCTCGATCGGCGCGTGCATGAACGGACGGCCGCACTCGAACGTGAGATGGCTGAGCGACGCCGGCTCGATCAAGAGATCGCGCAAGTAGCGGATCGTGAACGGCGGCGGCTGGGCCAGGATCTGCACGACACACTGGGACAGCATCTGACGGGCACGGCTCTCGCAGCTCAAGTACTGAAGGAAAAACTTGCCTCGCGGTCTGCGCCCGAAGTGGGCGAAGCAGAAAAGCTCGTGCACCACGTTGAGGAAGGGATCGATCTCACGCGTAGCCTCGCCCGTGGCTTCTTCTCGCCAGAACTGGATGCGGAAGGGTTAACCGTGGCATTGCAGAATCTCGCTGAAAACGTAAGCGAGAGATTCCGGATCAGGTGCGTTATTAATGGCGACCAGTCAATTCTGATCCACGATCGCACGATTGCGAATCAACTTTATCGAATCGCCCAGGAGGCGGTGACGAACGCCGTTAAACATGGCGCTGCCAGGCAAGTTGATATTCGGCTCGCGAAGGATGGCCCCGACCTTTGTCTAACAATCATCGATGACGGAATCGGATTTCCCGACACCCCGCCGAAGTCCGGAGGCCTCGGGCTTCGTTTGATGCAACATGGTGCGGCAATGACCGGCGCGACATTCGATGTTCGGCGAAATGGTAAACGCGGGACAATTGCCACATTTCGAGTTAAAGATTTCGAGTCGCAATGATTTTGGATTTCTCACGATCAGTCTGCAACTTTCTGGAATGATGACACGCAAAAGGCGCATCTTTATAGTCGATGACCATCCCCTCGTTCGGGAGGGACTCGCAAATCTCATAAGCGCGCAGCGCGATCTCATGGTCTGTGGCGACGCAGAAGATTCGACCCAGGCGACCACCAAGATCCGCAAGACGCAGCCCGATGTCGCGCTTATTGATATTTCCCTCAAAAACGAATCGGGATTGGAATTGGTCAAGGATTTGAGAAGCCAGTTCCCGCAAGTCGCATTGATCGTTCTCTCCATGCACGACGAAGCCTTATATGCTGAACGTTCGCTGGGCGCAGGCGCGCAGGGTTACGTCATGAAGCGCGAGGCAAGTAAGAAGGTACTGGCCTCGATCCATCGAGTTCTCGAAGGCGGCGTTTATGTGAGCGCAACAGTGGCGAGCAGGATGGCCCTTAGACTTAGCTCACCGCGCGAGGCAGCTCCCCGCTCACCGGTCGAGCGCCTGAGCGATCGCGAACTGGAGATCTTTCGCTTACTCGGTCAGGGCCGCACCACGGCGCAGATTGCCAGCGATTTGAATTTAAGTTTGAAAACGGTCCAGGCCTATTGCGCGCGCGCGAAGGAAAAGTTCGGCGTTGATTCCCTCACTGAGCTACTTCGGGCAGCCATTCGCTGGGAAGACGCCAGCCACGTAAAATAAAAGCAAAACGGGTCAGAGCTTCCTTTGACCTGAGGTGAGACTGCACGCTTAATTTTCTCTGAGGTAGCTCACGCGCCAGATGGTGCCGTTGCCGTCTTCGCTAATGAGCAAGCTCCCGTCTTTGGCGACGGCGATTCCAACCGGGCGACCCCAGACTTGGCCGTCGGATGTGATGAAACCCGTCACAAAATCTTCATATTCGCCGAGCGCTTTTCCCGTCGCGTGATCGAACGGCACGCTTACGACTTTGTAACCGGTGCGTTTCATTCGGTTCCATGACCCGTGGAACGCAGCGAAGACGTCGCCTTTGTATTCGGTGGGGAATTGGTCGCCGGTGTAGAAGCACAAGTTGAGCGTGGCCGAATGCGACTGAACGAGCACGTCGGGAACGATGACTTTGTCGGCGAGCTCAGGGTGTTTCCCTTTGTGGCGTGGATCAGCGTGGCTGCCGATGTAAAACCACGGCCAGCCATAAAAACCGCCGGGGCGCACACTGGTGATGTAATCTGGTGGCAAATCTTCACCGATTTCGTCGCGTTCGTTCGTGCTCATCCAAAGCTCATTTGTGCCGGGGCGAAACGCGATGCCGACCGCATTGCGAATTCCCCACGCGTAAACTTTCCGGTCTGTCCCATCGGGGTTGAACTCGAAAATGCGCGCTCGATCGGCTTCCGCCGCGTTATCGGAAACGTTCGAGCGCGAACCGATGGACACGTACATCTTTTTGGCGTCCGGCGAAAAGACGATGTCGCGCGTCCAGTGACCACCGCTGCGCAGGTGCGCCGCGCCGCCGGAGAGACGCGCGGCCAATTCTTCTGCCGGCCCGCGCGCTTTGAGATCGCCGTTGCGATAGGGAAACCGGATTACGCCGTCGGTGTTCGCGACGTACAAGAATTGGGGATCGTCACCTGGCGGATAAAACGCGATCCCAAATGGTTTGTTCAAACCACTTTCTGCAAAAACTTCAGTCGCGTCTGGCTTGCCGCTGCCTTTGGTATCGCGCAGCACCTTGATTTGATTGGTTCGACTCTCCACGACAAAGATGTCGCCGTTAGGTGCGGTTAGCAGAAATCGCGGATCGCGAAAGCCGCTGGCGTACAGGACGATCTTAAATCCGGGTGGAACTTGAGGCTGAGCGTCCGCTGGACGTCGCGCGACGTGCGGCGGATTGATTGCCAGAACATTTGAACTCGGGGGAGGTAAATCCTCGACGGTGATCTTGCGTCGCACACCGGGCGCATCGGTTTTCCAATCGCCCATTGCGGCTTTGCTGGTGAGCGGTGTGCCGCTTTGCGCGGACGTCCCAACTGGAACAGCGAGAACGCTCGCGAACAGAATCGTGCAACAGGAAAAGCGCACTAATCTGCAATTTGCCATTATTTTGGTAATCGCGTTGCGCTCCTGAATCGCGCGGCTTGGGTAGCGCATGCGTCTCGCGTGCTGGTTTCGGCGTCGCGCCGAAACGATCTTTTCTTTGAAGCTGAATTCAGGCCGAGTTAAACGAAACGGAAAAGTCGCGATCGCGAGACGCGTGCGCTACCCAGACGTTGGGGTTCGTTTCAGTGAGGAATGATGGTTCCCAACTTCTCGACCAGTGCCTCGCCTTTCTTGCGATCGTTGATCACAAACGTGTTGTTTTCTCCGAGAGTGGACCAGGGTCCGCGCGGCACTTCACTGAAATCTACGAACCGCCAGTCGGTCACGTCGGTTGGTTCTAATCCGAGGTAGTCGCGCACCGCTGGCGAAACATCAAGGCCGGCGCCTTTGTTCAGGTTAGGTTTTGGCCGTTCGTTGCCAAACACGTATTGCCAGTGATCGGTGCGGAACGGGCCAGCATCTTCCCATTGCGCATATGCGACGCGATTGCCTTTGCGGATCGCGATCCAGCGGCCCTTGCAAGTTGAAACGGCCGGGCCTTGATAAGCTTCATTGAACCACGGAACAACGCGTGGCGCCTCGGGCCGATGGCCCTCTTTTGCTTTATCGTTATAAGGAAGCGCACAATAAAATGGATTCAGTCGCGGCGTGAATTTTACGGGAATATAATTGCTGCGATGAGCCGGATCAGGATTATCCATCCCGCCATAATTTTTCGTCCATTCGTTATCCCAGGAGCTTGTCCGATTAGGGATCGGATTGTTACCGGATGGTTTCTCGCCGACCCAGAACACCGTCGTTACGATCTCCCTTTTCCACGGGAAACGCTGTCCCGGTTCAGGCGTATTTTTGGCCAACTGTCCCGGCGTGAACGCGAGCGAACTAACATCGAACGAACGATCCTCTCCCGGTTTCTCAGATTTTTTGCTGAATTTTGTCTTGGCAGGCTCGGCCTTGGAAGAGGTCCCGTGAGCAAATAGCGACGTGATGGACGAAAGGATGACCGCGATCGTGTGAGTAAATTTTCCAGGTTTCATTGTCTTTAATGGCCGACGCGGTAAGAAGACGTACGTCTCCTTAATGTTTCGTTTACAAGGACGCGGATGCGCGTCAGTCGCGGCGAATTCAGGTGCGCCGTTAAAAAATGCTCGCCCAATCTCGGTGCTGATTCGGGCTAGTCAACCGGAAAGATCAGCCCGCGAATAAGGCGAATACACGCAAATAACAAAAATATCCTTCCCGTATCCGCGTCAATTCGTGTGATTCGCGGGCACGATCCTTCCGTTCAGAGAAATTTTCCCGGATTCAAAATGTCGTTTGGATCGAGAGCTTGTTTGAGCCGACGATGCACGTCACGCACTGCCTGGCTGGTCGCCTCTGGCCACCAGCGTTTCTTTGCCAGACCGATCCCGTGTTCGCCAGTAATGACACCGCCCCAGGCCAGTACTTGAGCGAAAAGATCATCGAGCGCATGCTCAACTTTTTCGCGCACGGCGTCGTCGCGATTGTATCGGTCCGCCATGATATTGACGTGAATGTTGCCGTCGCCGGCATGGCCGAAGCACGCGATCGGAAATCCGTGCTTTGCATGTAGCGACTCCGCAAATTCCATCAGATCGACCAAGCGGCTGCGCGGCACGACTACATCCTGGTTTAGCTTTGTGAGGCCGGTCGCTCGCAGCGAATTGCTGAACTGGCGACGCAGCGCCCAGAGCTTTTCGCAATCCGCTTCGCCGATCGCTAATTCAAGCGCGTTTGATTTTCTCTTCAAGAGTAATTCTTGAATGGCTGCGGACTCGCTGCGGACGCTTTCCTCCTGCCCATCCAGATCGACCAGCAGATGCGCGTTGCCCTCGGGTACAATCATTTTGCCCAGATCGCGTCGGGCCGCTTCCAGCGTGAAGTGGTCGGCGATCTCCAATGAAGATGGAAGGAACCCCGCCGCAAAAATCGCCTGTACCGCTTCGGCCGCTTGTGTGGCCGTTGCGAAGGCGGCCGACAAAGTCGCGCGCGCAGGCGGAAGCGGGAGCAAACGCAACGTGACCTCTGTTACGACGCCAAGCATTCCTTCCGAGCCGACAAACAGACCGACCAGATCGAAGCCGGTTTTGTTTTTGTGCACGCGCCCTCCAATCCGCAGGACATCGCCATTGGCCAGCACAATTTCGAGCCCGATCACGTAATTGCGGGTCACGCCATATTTCAAACAGCGCGGGCCGCCCGCATTGGTCGCGACATTTCCGCCGATGGTGCAATCTTTCATGCTCGCCGGATCAGGCGGATAAAATAATTTTTGCGCGCGCGCCGCGGCTTTCAAGTCAGCGGTAAACACGCCGGGCTCAACGACGGCGACCGCGTCAGCAAAACTGACTTGTTTGATTTGGTTCATTCGCATCAGAGACAATGCGATTCCGCCCTTTGCCGGCACGCAGCCGCCCACGTAACCGAATCCGCCACCGCGCGCTGTAACCGGAATTTTTTCGTGCGACGCAAACCGAAGCAGTTTGCTCACGTCACTGGTCGATCGTGCGAAGACCACGACCTCTGGTTGATGCGCGGCGAACCATTTATCGCCGCTATGCGCAGCAAGCGCTTCCGGATCGTCCGCGACAATCTCGTTGCCAAGGATTTCTCGGAGCTTCGAAGTAAGTTGCATACGGACGAAGGTCGCGCAGCTGAGTTGTAGGGCAACCCCGAACGCTTTTGGGATTGCCGGGCGCACGAACGGCAGGGATGCGCCTGCCCTACAATCTATCTCGCGCTTGCGATCCGATAATGCCGCGCTCGCTCCATTCGCGCAATGAGTGCCTCGGCTTTGGGATAAATCACAGGCTTACCCTCATCTACGCCGGCAAATTCCTTCACCGCATCCATGGAATCGAACCGCAGCAAAGTGACGAATTCGACTTCATCACCATCATCGCTGATAAACAATTCCGCGCCGTGATAGCCTTCGATGTTTCGCGCGGCGATGCTTGGAAAAATTTCGTTGCGCAGCATTTCTTCATAGGCCTCCGCGTCCGCTCGTTTCGTCCACCCGTGCCAGATCCGCGCGATCATGTCTGGTTGCTAAAACTCGTGTTCATGCTCGTAATCGTGCTCGATGGATTTGTTATTCGGTTAGGAGCAGGAGCATGAGTAAGAGTCAGAATACGAGTAGGAGGAAGAGGAAAACGAAGACGGAGAGATGGTCACATCCCCATGATTTGATAGCCGCCATCGACGTAGATGACCTGGCCGGTGATAGCTGCGGCAGCGTCGCTGGCGAGGAAAACTCCGGTAGCGCCAAGCTCGGCGGGATCGCAGCTGCGTTTCAACGGCGCGCGCTCCTGGTAATGCTTCAACATTGATGTGAATCCGCTGATGCCGCGAGCGGCCAGCGTTTGAACGGGCCCTGCAGAAATGCAGTTTATCCGGATCTTTTTTGGGCCGAGATCGTAAGCAAGATAACGCGTGCTGGCTTCGAGGCTGGCCTTGGCCACTCCCATCACGTTGTAATGCGGCACGACTTTCTCCGCGCCGTAATAGGTCATCGCCAGGATGCTTCCGCCATTGGTCATCAGCTGCGCTGCTTCGCGGGTGAGGGCCACGAGCGAGTACGCACTGATATCGTGCGAGACACGGAACGCTTCGCGTGTGGTACTCACAAAATCGCCTTCCAGCGCTTCTCGCGGCGCGAATGCAAGCGAGTGCAGCATCAAATCGACGCGATCGGTTTCGTTCCGCACGCTTTCAAAGAATGCTTTGATCTCATCGTCGCTGGAAACATCACAGGGAAACAGCGGCGTTTTTTCCCCGAATTCGCCGACTAGTTCCTCGACGTTTTCCTTCAATCGCTCGCCCTGGTAGTTAAAAATCAAATGCGCGCCCGCGCCAGCCCACGCCTTCGCGATTGCCCAGGCGATGCTGCGCTTGTTCGCCACGCCGAACACCACCCCGATTTTTCCTGACAAAACTTGCTGCGTCATGCCGCGGAACATATCAGCGTTTACCAAGGCGGAAAGGAGCATTGCTACCTTGTCGCTGCTGCTTGCCGAGTGGAATGACGAAATCCGAATGCCAAATAACGAAGGAAGTCCAAATGACCGAATGACGAAAGCGCAGCCGCAAAATTTCGGACCATTTGGGCTTCGCCATTCTTTCGACATTCGTCATTTTAAGACGGCGGAACATGTTCGTTTGCTACCCCGCGGGAACGTCTATGTTTCCGCTCATGCCTGCGATCGGAATTACCGGTGGAATTTGCACTGGCAAAAGCACATTTTGCGAATGCCTGCGCGCGATTCTTCCCACAGCGAAATTTTTTAATGCCGACGAGGCAGCGCACGCTCTCGTCGAGCTTCCGGAGGTGAAACAGGAAATTCGAGAAAAATTTGGCAGCAGCGTTTTTTCAAGCGATGGAGCCTTGAATCGGGCGAAACTTCGAGCGATAATATTTGGCGACGCGACTAGGAAACGTGCGCTTGAGCGGATCCTCCATCCGCGGATTCGCAGCCAATGGAGGGCCGAGGCGAAAAATCATCGCAATTCTCCCGAATTTTTCTTTGCTGATATTCCACTCCTTTATGAAACCGGCGGTGAAACATTGTGCGACCGAGTGGTGGTGGTGGCCTGTTCGTACGAAGTGCAGCTAGGCCGGTTAATGGAGCGGATGTCGATTAAAGCGTCGGAAGCTAAGCAAATGATCAATTCACAAATGCCACTGGATGAAAAAATCAGCCGTGGAGATCACATCGCTTGGAATAACAGCGATCGAGCGAGACTTACCGAGCAGGCGCAGTTCCTCGTCGCATTGTGGCAAAAGCAATCATGGACGAAAAGGTAGAAGCCTCGACTTCAGAGACAGAAGCTGTAGAGGCAGGCGTGTCGCCTGCGAATCGCGAGGGTGCAGCCGACGCAGACGCTGCTACACCTGAGCGCCCGCTTGACCTAAATGAGCTGCAAGACCTTTCGGAAAAAAAACTAAGAGCATTGGCGCGTGATTTGGATTTGTTTTTGAATCCGGCCCGGTCGCGTCATCAGCATATCCTCGATATCATCCGCACTGCATTAGCCGGTGGCGCAACCGTCGCTGCGGAAGGCTTCCTCGACCAAGTCAGCGATTCCTTTGCCATGTTGCGCTGGCCCAAATTGAATTTTTTGCCGCTGCCTGAGGACGTGGCAGTTCCGCGTGCACTCATCGAGCAGCATCACCTGCGACCCGGGCAAAAAATAGCCGGGACTGTTCGATTGCCGGTTCAGCGAGAAAAATTCCTCTCGCTCGACAAGGTCACACACATAGAAGGGAAACTTGCTGACGAGTGGGCGGAACCGCCGCACTTTGACAAGCTAACGCCGCAGTTTCCGCAGGGCAGGATAATGCTGGAAAATCCCATGACGAACTCCATCTGTGTGCGCGCGGTGGATTTGCTGACGCCGCTTGGGCGCGGGCAACGCGGTCTCATCGTCGCGCCACCGCGAGTGGGCAAGACCATTATGCTCAAGGAAATTGCGAAAGCGATCCGGGTAAATCATCCAGACATTGTGCTTATCCTTCTCTTGGTGGACGAGCGACCGGAAGAAGTGACAGATTTAGAACGAGAGGTGGATTGCCAGATTTATCATTCGAACTTTGACGAGAGCGTGCAGCGCCATGTGCAGGTGGCGGAGATGGTGCTGGAGCGAGCCAGGCGTCTTGTCGAAATGAAAAAAGACGTGGTGCTTTTGCTCGACAGCATCACGCGCCTTTCACGCGGATACAATAATTTGGAATCGGGCAGGGGACGGATCATGTCTGGCGGCGTGGAAGCGAAAGCGCTCATTAAGCCAAAGAAATTTTTCGGCTCGGCGCGCAATTCGGAGGAAGGCGGCAGCCTCACGGTGCTGGCGACAGCGTTGACCGAAACCGGCAGCCGAATGGACGAATTAATTTTCGAAGAGTTCAAGGGCACCGGCAACATGGAGCTGCATCTCGATCGCGGGTTGCAGGAGAAACGGCTTTATCCGGCGATCCATCCGCTCCTTTCAGCTACTAGGCGCGAGGAGTTGCTTTATCATCCCGATGAATGGGAACGCGTCCTGATGTTGCGCAAAACAATGGCAGCCCTCCCGCCTCTCGAGGCGATGGAGAAACTGATCGAAAATCTGCAAGCGACCAAAACGAACGCGGAATTGTTGCTCAGCGGGCTGCGCTAACCGCAAAAGCTCCAAATCCCAAATTCCAACATCCAAAGAAATTCCAAGCCCCAATCTCCAAAACAAATGCGGGGATTTTTTGCGATTTGATGATTGCGAGTTGCTTGGAACTTGGAAGTTGGGATTTGAAGCTTAAGAGATGGTGACCAAGCAACCTCAATCATTTTCGGTAATTGCGGGTACCAGAGAGCTAGCCAGCTTGATTTCGCTAATCGAAGCAGCCGACCGCGTTGCCCTCGATACAGAAGCCGACAGCCTGCATTCGTATCGCGAGAAACTTTGTCTGCTTCAGATCAGTGTGCCACACGCAGTCATCCTGAGCGAAGTCGAAGGATCCCGTGGAACTGCG
>Ga0209059_1000769_pt1 | contig 14809 bp, 11 predicted proteins | sample GraSoiAngelo_151_FD_186165 | JGI IMG/M metagenome (GOLD analysis project Ga0209059, IMG submission 186165) | Grasslands soil microbial communities from the Angelo Coastal Reserve, California, USA - 14_1009_12_20cm (SPAdes) (version 2) | ecosystem: Environmental > Terrestrial > Soil > Grasslands ...
GCGGGCACCTACACGATCAACGTGTCGGCGACCTCGGGATCGTTCTCGCAAACCACGCCAATCACTCTGGTGGTGCAATAGCGCTTTAGTCGTCAGTCGTCAGTCTTCAACTTGTGCCGAGGAGATTGTGGGTTCCGAATTTTGGCGCTCCTCCTGGGGAATGGAGCGTCCCTCCATCCGTCACAGGATCTACTTGCACGGGATGCATGGAGTTGTCGGAATCTAAAAGTGCTACAAACGATGCGCTCCAATTCGAAATAACACTTCTTGTCCACGCAGTCTGGTAGATTGAACGCCACTTGCAGCCATTGCCATTCGCGGAGGGGTTCGCTCGATGCTCGAAATCAAGAAGGAACAGGTGGAGCCCGATATCGTAGTGCTGCACCTTTCTGGGCGCATTGGCATGGGCCGCACTGCTGAAGACTTGGAATCGGCGATTCAGGACTTGATCCAGCAGAACGTGTCGAAGGTCATTGTGGACCTGGCGGACGTGCAACGCGTCGACAGCACAGGATTTGGGACCCTGGTGACGTCCTCGCAAAAATTGAAACGTCTGAGTGGAGAAATGAGGGTCGTGGGCGCGCATGGAGTCGTCGAGGAGATCGCGCACAGTTCACAGATCCAAAGAATTGTCCCGTTTCACGCGACGCTGGCCGACGCGGTGGCCGCGTTCCATGCTGCTTGAAAGCAGACGTTGCCACAGCAGAGCAGATCTGCGTGCGGTAGCGTTCATAAAAAATAAGAAAAATTTCCGACGTGATTAGTGGCCTAATCGGCAAATCCTACGGCTTTTGCCGTATTGCCGGGGCGCACGGCAAGAAATAATTTAGCTACAGACGAAGTGGCGCAGACCCCACGTCAGGGGAAGTTTGAACGGGAATTCTCCTGACGCGGGGTCTATTTTTTTCTAATAATTCTTACGCGGTAATCAGTGATTCCAAGGCCATCCGGTTTGAAACGACCAAGGTAGCGCCTTCCTGCTCGATCATTCGTTGCTTGCGGAATCCGGCCATCAGGCGAGTTACGGTTTCGCGCGACGTGCCGATCATCTGGCCAATTTCTTCATGCGTGAGTGGAACTTTCATACGGGTCGGGTTGGGGCAGCCTGTGCGATCGTCCAACCAGCCCACGAGCAGGCGCGCCAGTTTCTCGCTGGCGGAACCCGACAGCATGAGGGTACGGATTTCGCGGCAGGTGAAATTGTAGTCGCGGCTGAGGAGTTGCGTAATCCACAGCGCGAATTCGCCATGGACGCGCATCATGCGCAGCACGTCACTCTGGCGAATGAAGGTGATGTCGCAGGGCTGCTGAGCTTCGGCGGTGGCTTCGTAATCGCGGCTGCTGATCGTGGAAGCAACGCCGAGTGCCTCGCCGGCATGCGCAATGCGCAGGATCAGCGTCCGGCCATCACTCGCGCAGACGGACAGCTTCACCAGTCCGCTTTGCACCAGGTAGACACCGCGAGGAGCCATTCCTTCCGAGAACAGCACCGCACCGGTCGGATAATGGTTGGTGAGCGATATGGTTTCAAGCTCACGAACAATGGCAGGAGGCAGATCGCCAAAGATGGATTGGGCTGTTCTGGGCTTCTGTGGGGGTCTCATCGGTTGAGTGGCCATATCTGCCTCCATTCGGACACCTGTACAAGGGCAAGCGAGGCGCCATTTGGGTTCGGAACGATACAGGACGCGATATGCCATGCAAGCTATTCATATTAAACAGGTTACCTGAATCTCGAAAAGCATACGTAAAGTGGAATTCACGGAACGAGGGCTTTTGGTGCGTCATTTGGCACAGGTGTGTGTGATCTCCATCACCAAGTTGGTGTGACACGGCGACATGGAATGGCTGGCCCAGGCATTTCGCCCGATCTGAGCCAGAGATCTGTTTGCCGATGGCGGAGTGCCGGGAAACCCGTAACGATGCCGGTGCGTCTTCAAGAGGGCCCGCGGGCTTTCGACCGCTGCGCTGCTCGCCCCTACAAGGCTCGGTTCGAGTGGTGACGTTTTCCCGGCGGTTAGGCGCTGGGCTAATTTCTGTTGCTCCCAAACGGGGCTGGTTGTTCGATGTTTCGAAACTCTTGTTCTTGCGGGCAATATCCTTTGGTTCTGAGGGCGAATATTTTTTCGGATGTTTGCCTGGCGTGGCGTGGATGGCTATCCCAGGACTTCATCTAATAGGTGCAGCAGGGCGGTGCGGGTAAAAGGCTTCTCGAGGAGTGGGATTCCTTCCTGCATGTGCTCATGCTGGGCAATCAGTTCGCCGGTGTAGCCAGACATGTAGACGACCTTGGTTTCCGGATGAGACGCAACGACTTTGGCGACAAGCTCTGGTCCACTCATGCCGCGCATGACGACGTCTGTGAGTAACACATCAACTGTACCGTTATGCGCCAGTATGACTTCGAGCGCTGACTTTCCGTCTTTTGCCTCGAGGACGAGATAACCATTCTGCTCGAGGAGCTTGCGGGTCAAGCCGAGCATGATCTCGTCATCTTCGACCAGAAGAATGGTGGTGCCTTCCCGTCGAGCAATGGATGGTTCTGCGGGAATTGCTGTTTTGTCGGCGATCTTGTGTTCTGCGCTCGGGAGGTAAATCTTGAAAGTGGTGCCGCTGCCGGGCTCGCTATAGACCCAGATGTGACCACCATTCTGCTGGAGAATGCCGTAGACGGTAGCGAGTCCAAGTCCGGTCCCTTTTCCGATCTCCTTGGTGGTGAAGAAGGGCTCAAAAATTCTGGTGACCGTGGCTTGGTCCATGCCGACACCAGTGTCGCTGACGGCGAGCAGGACATAGTGGCCTTCCTTCATGGGGAGATGCTGTGCAGTGAAGACCTCGTCCAGTTCGACGGCAGCAGTTTCGAGAATGAATTTTCCGCCTCGCGGCATGGCGTCGCGCGAGTTCACAGCCAGGTTGAGAACGATCTGATCCAATTGGCCCGGGTCAATCTCGATGACCGCGGGCGAACCACGCGGTACCACCGCGATCTCGACATCATCTCCCATGAGCGGGCGGATAAGTTTCACAACGTCTTTGAGTCGAACATTCAGGTCGACCAGTTGGGGCTGCAGGCTCGATTTCCGAGTGAAGGACAACAACTGGCGTGTGAGGGAAGTGCCGCGCTCGACGGCTTTACGAATATTGCCTATGTATTGACCAGAGTCGCCAGTGGAATCGATGCGGTCGCGAAGCAGTTCGGTGCAGGCGGTGATGATGCCGAGAATGTTATTGAAATCGTGAGCAACCCCTCCTGCTAACCGGCCGACAGCTTCCATCTTTTGGGCTTGGCGCAGATGGTCTTCGGCGCGTCTCTGGGCGGTAATGTCGCGGGCAATCGCAGACGCGCCCACGATCTTTCCTCCATGGTCGCGGATTGGAGAAATGGAAAGTGAGACATGGAGGTGACGTCCGTCTTTCGTGACGCGGACAGACTCGTAATGTTCGATGCGCTCTCCACCAGAGATTCTGGCCAGCATCGTGGGGATTTCGTCCGGGCGATCGTTGGCAGTGAGGAATGAGATATTTTTGCCGATGGCCTCTTCGGCGGTGTAGCCGTACATGGCCTCGGCACCGCGGTTCCAGCTGGTGATAGTGCCGTCCAGTTCCTTGCCGATGATTGCGTCGGCGGAGGAGTCGATGATGGACGCCAGTCGCGCGCGGTACTCGCCGATCTCCTGGGTGGTTTTGCGATCGAGTTCCTCGTGGGCGCGCCGCAGTTCCTGCTCGATACGTTTGCGATCGCTGATGTCACGGATCGCGCTCAGCACCAAGATACCATTGCCCAGCGACACTGGACTCAAGCTGATCTCGACGGCAAATTCGGAGCCGTCGCGGCGTCTGCCGTAGAGATCGAGGCCGGCGCCCATCCGTCGAATCTTTGGGGACTGCGCAAAAGAGGCGCGATACTCGTGATGTTGCACCCGGAAACGCGTGGGGACGAGGATTTCGATTTTTTGTCCGAGCAATTCGCCTCTCCGATAACCGAACAGGGTCTCTGTTTGGGAGTTGACCTGTACGATGGTGCCGTCTTGCTCGACGGCTACGATGGCATCCGGGACAGCTTCAAGGAGGGTGCTGGTGAGCAGAAGATCGCCCAGTGCTTGCGAGGAGGGATCAGAAGGTGATTCGGGGCGACCCGACGACTTCCTGGTCATACGTACTCAGACCCCAATCTGCTAGACACTTTAAATCGGAAGCACGCGGGAGTAAAGCCGCAGCGAAGATATCCGCCGGTACAGCGATGTGCCTATGCGCCGGCAGAGAGCTTGTGATGGCTGCGGGCCTCGGCGATGCCGTATTGCCGGATTTTGTAGAGCAGGGCCTTATAGCTGATCTTCAGCAGCGCAGCCGCCTGCTTGCGGTTCCAATTGGTCTGTTCGAGAGCCTGTGTGATTGCGGTAGCTTCGGCTTCATCTTTCGCGCTGCGCGAGAGGGACTTTAGTCCGCCGCTTGATGAATCCGTGCCGGTCTTGTTCCCTCCATCGGCACGCTGTCCGCCATTGACGTCACTCTTGGGATTAAGTTCGGCGATGGCGAGTTTCTCATCGCCGAGAATCAGATAGCGCTTGATAAAGTTGCTCAGCTCGCGCAGGTTGCCGGGCCAGGAGTATTCCAGGCAGGCTGTCATCATGGTGGGCGAGAGGGGCAGCGGCGCACGCGCATACTGTTCCGCCATACGCGACATGAAATGCTTCAACAGAATCGGAATTTCTTCTTTGCGCTCGCGCAATGGCGGCAGGTTGAGTGTGAAGGCGTTCAGTCGATAGTACAAATCCTCGCGCAGACGTTTCGTTGCCAGCGCTTCGGGGATGTTGATGTTGGTGGCGGCCAGGATACGCACGTCCACCTTGATGACGCTGCGGCTGCCCAGGCGCGAGAACTGCTGGTCCTGCAAAACGTGCAAGAGCTTGGCCTGCAGGATGGGCGGCATTTCCCCGATCTCATCAAGCAGGATCGTTCCCTTGTTGCATAGTTCGAACTTGCCGGGCTTGGGATGAGTCGCACCGGTGAAGGCGCCGGCTTCATACCCAAAAAGTTCGCTCTCCAGCAGGTCCGCTGGGACCGCAGCGCAGTTCACCTTGAGGAAAGTGCGATGTGCCCGTGGCGAAAGCTTATGAACCAGGCGCCCAAGAACTTCTTTGCCGGTGCCGCTTTCTCCCAGCAGCAGGACCGGAATGTCGACGTTCGCGACCAAGGCGGCCTGCGAACGGATCTTCCGCATGGCGGGACTGGCAGCGACGAAGAACACATCGTCGCAGAGTTCCTCGACTTCTCCCGCATAAGCCTGCTGATTCTTGCCGAGACACTGATCGATGACCGCATCGAGCTCGGCTTTCTGAAAGGGCTTGGTAAGGTAATCCTGCGCGCCGAGACGCATGGCCTGGACGACTTTGCGAGTGTCGCTTACGCACGAGAGCATGACGACTTTCACGCCCGGACGCATCTGGCGGAGTTGCTCGAGGGTTTGCAGGCCATCGATGCCGGGCATCAGGACGTCAAGCAGAACCATATCGGGTTCGAGGCCTTTTTCGACGCGTTGCAAGGCTTCTTCACCCGTGGAGGCGGTCTCGACCTTGTAATCGTCGACTTCGAGCAGGGTCCGGATGTACCGGAGCATTCCCGGTTCATCATCGACCAGCAGGATGTTGGTCGCTTCACTCATTTCGTTTTCCCTTTAGTCGTGCTGTTGAGGGAGGGTTTCAGCGGAACGAGAAATGAAAATTTGCTGCCAGCGCCGGGTTCGCTCTCGACCCAGAGCTTGCCACCCATAGCGTTCACCAGTCGACGAGCGATGGCCAGGCCCAGGCCCATGCCGTCGGACTGCGTTTCACTGTTGGGCAGCCGGAAAAAATCGTCAAACACTTCCACGTGATATTCCGCCGGAATTCCGGGACCGGTATCGGCAACGCTGACCTTCACAGCATTTGGAGTGGAAAGAGGCTGGCGGCGGCGCTCTTTTTCTACGCTGCTTTTGGGAGCGCCACGGCGTTCCCACATATACGGTTCTGCATGTAGCCACACCGTGCCACCTGCGGGTGTAAACTTCGAGGCGTTTTCGAGCAGGTTGGAAATCACGCGCTGAATCTTGGGGGAATCGAAAGAGAACGGGACGAGTTTATCGTTGGCCAGAAAGTACAATGCCAAGCCTTTCTCCTGAAAACGATGCGACCACAAGCGGCAAACTTCCGACAGGCAAGCATTGATGTCGCCGTGCTCGTACTGCATGCGCAGTTCGCCGGTCTCGAGTACGGTATAAGACAAGAAATCCTGGATAAAGTGTTGTAATCTCTGTCCGCTGGATTGCATGTCACGAATGACTTCGCGCTGGCGCTCATTCAAGTGGCCGAGCTTTTCGCTCTGCAGGAGTTCAATGTAGCCGTTCAGAATGGCGAGCGGGGTTTTGAGATCGTGAGCCGCGGATGCGAGCGCATTGGTGGTGCGGCGATAGCGTTCCGAGAGCTGGGTATAGTTCTGCAGCAGGTCCTGCGGATAGTCGGAGGCAGAGGCCTGATCCACGAGCGCAGGCTCGATAGAATGCGGCTCGGCATCGGTCGCCGCCGGGACCGGGCGTGAGAGACACGCATTATCCGGGTTTGCAGCCATAATCAGAGACACTCGGGGCTTGGCGACCGGGGAGGGAATAAAGTAGTTTTCAATACTACACGTTTGGGGATGACGTGTATGAAATCGTAGGATGTTTGGGTTCGGATTGTCAATGAAAATGCACCAGATTTGCCACACTAGGGTAAATCATTGCACTTTTCAACATCTTAGGAACTTGGCTCCGGAATTGTGGGAAGAAGAACCGAAATATCGGGCAAAAACGCCCAATCCGGTGCAGGAAGCCCCGTTTCATGGCAGAACTGCCCGGGATCCGGGGTGGAGAAGTGCAGTGCGAGGCTGTCTGTCGGCATTTGGCCCATTAGATGCGACCCGGAACGTGTAAATTGCAGGTCATAGGGACGAACCCTTGATTCGACGCAGGCCTGAAAAAGAACGTCGGAAGTGGACCCGCCTGCCCTTGGCAATCCCGGTGTTTGTGCGCAGCCGCGACGAAAAAGGGAAGGACTTTCTGGAATTCGCGACGGCGCTCAACATCAGTGCGGGGGGAGCGTTGGTCGCGGTACGCCGCTCATTGCCTAAGGCAGCACAGGTTCTGCTCGAAATCCCAAGCGCGCCGTTAGCTGCGACCGCGGGTCTCCCGCGGGCGGCGCGAACCCTGCGCGCTCGCGCTACCCGCATCACCCACGCTGAGGGCTATCACCTGCTAGGCCTGAAATTCTCCCGCCCACTGTTGAACGGCACCTCCCAGACGCGCCGGCTTCGTGGGAAACTCACTTCTGCAGTGTGAAAATGTTTTCCTACTCGCCGGATGGTATTCCCTAAGAGTCCGCCCTCCCCTCTCCGAGTGTTCGCTTCCGTTCAATATCCAGCTAACTTAAACGACCTGAAATGTTTAGAGCACTTCTGCCGCGGTGGCGGAGCGCCATTAACAGTTTGGCGGGCGGGGTGCACAGGTATGGGAGTTGCGGCTAGGATCCGCTGTAAACTCATGACAACGACAAGTTCTGTCAGTTCTCTGGTGCAATCCATCGGCGAGATTCCTGCCGAGTCCATCGTTTTCGGTCATTCTGATGCCATGCAGGCCCTGCGGGCGCGCATGGACAAAGTTGCCTCCGCGAACGTTCCAGTTCTCATTCAGGGCGAGAGCGGAACGGGCAAGGACATCATCGCGCGCATGATCCATGGACGTTCTCCATGGAAGACGGGGCCGTACGTAAAGGTCAACTGCCCCGCAATTCCGGGAACGCTGCTGGAGAGCGAGCTCTTTGGGTACGAAAAAGGTGCGTTTACCGGTGCCTATGGGATGAAGCCGGGGCGGGTAGAGCTGGCGCATCGGGGCACACTGTTTCTGGATGAAATTTCCGAACTCGATCTGGCACTTCAGTCGAAGCTGCTGCAGTTGCTCCAGGACGGACAGTTCTGCCGGATTGGAGCGCAGGAAGACAAGAAAGTCGAAGTGCGAGTGGTATGCGCGACCAACCGGATTCTGGAGAACGAAATCGAGAACGGCACCTTCCGGCAAGACTTGTTCTACCGCATCAACGTGGTGAATCTTGCCCTGCCTCCGCTACGCGAGCGTCGTGGCGACATTGAAGATCTGGTCAATTACTTCTTGGACTACTACAACCGGAAGTACAACTGCCGTGCGAAGCCGCTTTCGTCGGAGTTGATGACGGTGTTGCAGAAATATCATTGGCCCGGCAACATTCGCGAACTCGAAAATCAGGTCAAGCGGTATGTAATTCTGGGTTCAGAAGAGGTGATCTCGAGCGATCTGGCGACGCATCAGCCGGACTATTTCAATGCTGAAATCAACTTTGATGGGCCAATTTCGCTGAAGAAGCTGACGCGCCAGGCGACGCGGGAACTGGAGCGGAAAGTGATTCTGAAGGTGCTCCAGGCGAATCATTGGAATCGCAAGCAAGCGGCGCGAGCGCTGAGCATCAGCTATCGCGCGCTGCTCTATAAAATCCGGGATGCGGGCTTGCCATCGAATCGCACCATCCGGCGACGCGAAAACGCGAATGCAGGAGTGGCCGCAGACTAGGCCAGGGGCGGGCGTTTTCGGGCCAGTCGTCAGTCTTCAGCCAAGACTGAGCACTGACCACGACTACGGTTTCAAACAGATTGCTTTGTGCTTGGCGCGACCGAACTTTTTCGGCGCGCCAATTTTGTTTTGGGTCGAAGAGAAGTTGTGTTCATGCGCATGGCTTTGCAGCCGCAATGCCCTTCCGAGTAACGTTACCTCGTCTAAGCGCATGATAAGATGTGCCTTCTTTTTCAGTTCTTTTGGCACGCTGGATGCTTTACTGAGCGCGGGTGTGGTGCACTCTCTTACCCTAAGAGAATGCGATGCTCCCAAAAAATGGTCTCATCCCCCGGAGGCCAATGATTCGGAACCTTCCTAGGAGGCAGTAAGTACATGGTTAAGAAAATTCTGTTGCTGGCTGTACTGGCACTGGCCCTGCCAATGGCAGCCTTTGCAAGCAGCGTCGGTTTCACAAACGCAGGGGGCACGCTGTCGGGTGGGTCAAGCGGCTTCACGTTGACTGGATCTACTTTGATTAAGGTCGGAGGTATAGTCGGTAGCAACCTGGGGTCGCTGAGCTTCACGACTGGAGCTTTTACTAGTGGCAATGCTCAACAGGGCGGCATTCTGGCGCCTGGCGGCACCTTCACCATCACGGGAAATGGCACGAACGGTGTTCCTAACGGCGTGATCTTCAGCGGCACGTTCAGTTCCTCTAATCCCGTGCAGTGGAACCTTGTCACCCTAGCGGATGGAACGCACAGCTACACGCTAACGGGAGCAATCAATAGCGCCTCGGGTCAGGTTGGAGCAACCGTGCAACTGACTGTTAGCACCGGCAAGGGGTACTTCAACGGCAAGGTTGGCGTCGAGAGTGGCGACACCAGCCTTTCGGTTCCCGAGCCGGGCACCCTGAGCTTGTTGGGCACCGGCTTGATTGGTTTGGCTGGAGTGATTCGGCGCAAACTGAGCCTGTCCTAATCGGTACAGAGAAGCAACTCCTGAACGAAACCCGCCGCGGGGATGCGGCGGGTTTTTTCTATTACATGAATCCTGAATCTCTGGGCGAGCGAAAGTAGCGCCGGCATCTTGCCGGCAGTCGCGAGCGCGTCCCGCGCTCGCAGGCGGGCGAGACGCCCCCCAGACAGCCGCCGGGACGGCGGCGCTACAAAATAAGCGCGGCTTCATTCAGGCAGCCTCTGACTTGCCAGGCTTGTGCTCCGCAAGTGCGCGAGCCGAGTTGGCACCGAATTCAGCTGGAAGTACACTCGGAGTTCAGCCGTTCACTTAAAGACTCTGCCGCTGAATGCAAAAAGGGCAGGCTTCCAACCCGAATGGGTTACAAATTCGACTAGTGGCGAACACGAGCCAGGATCAAATTGAAATCGAATGTCATTTTCTTTAAGCTTAGTTTTGCGATAGGAAGCCCCAGGATGGTTCGTTGGGGCTGCGGCCACCCAAAGCATGACCCGACCCTCAGAGTGCGCCCAGAACGCCCCTAAACGCAATTAACGGGTACTTCAGAGATCACTCTGACATCCTTTTCGAGCACAGGCCCAACTTTTTTCATTCTGTAATCGGATAGCTAGAAGATAACATATTGACAGCTGAGAACTTGCTGTCATTTGCCGTTAGGACGGCAGCTAATTTCCTGGCTGCTGTTGCTGGGCTTGCTGCTGCGCCTTTTTCAAATGGTCCTGGAAGGTGGGATCGTTCGGCACCTTCTTCAGAGCCTCCTTGAACAGGTCAATGGCGGTTGGGTAAAGACCCTTCTGGTAATAGGCCCAGCCCAGAGTGTCGGCGGCATTGGGACTGTCGGGCATCAGGCGGCGCGCGGTTTGCGCGAGGGAGATGGCTACATCGACATTTCCGCCAGTCTGCAGCATGACGTAGGCAAGATTGTTGGAGGCGATGGGATTGTCGGGCTGAATCTGGAGAGCTTTCTGGTACATGCCCTTGGCCCCATCCCAGTTCTGTTGGATTTCATACAGTTCGCCGAGCAGGATGTAGAAAGAGATTTCTCCGGGGTTGTCCTTGATGGACTGCTGGAAAGTTGCGATGGCCTGATCGACGGAGCCTTGGGCGCGGAGAGCCTGGCCAAGTTTCAGGAGAGCGTCAGAGTTCTTCTTGTCGAGTTCGGCGGCTTTGCGCAGGGCTACTTCTGCGGCCTTGTAGTCCTTCTTGTTGTTGAAGAGCGCCGTACCCAGCAGGTCGTAGAAGGCACTGCTGTTGGGAATCTTGGCGATCTGGGTGTTGGCGGCCTCTATGGCCTTGTCAACCTGCTTCTGGAGCAGGTAGGTGTTCATGAGGCCGCTCAAGGCATCGGAATTGGAGGGATCGGTGTCGAGCGCCTTCTGATAGGTCCTGGCAGCGTCATTGAACTGTTTTTGCATCAGGCGCAGGTTGCCGAGTTGAACGTAGCCGACGGGACTCTGAGGGGCAACCTCAATGGCTTTGTTGATGTCCTGTTCAGCCTTGGGGACCTGCCTGGTGTTGATTTCCGCAATCGAGCGCAAGGCATAGCCATCGGGGGCAGTGGGCTGCGCAGTAATGATGGTGGAGGAGATCTGGTTGAGGCTGTCCCAATCACTCTTGCGGATGGAGACAGCAGCCAGGGCGCGTTGAGCTTCCATGAGGTCGGGTTTCAGGCGAACCGCGTCGCGCCACTCGGTTTCCGCGCGCGAGAGATTGCCTTGCTGATCGAAAGCCAGGCCCAGTTGGTAGTGCCCGACGCCGTTATCGGGATCGCTCTTAAGGGCAGCTTGCAAAGCACTGATGGCCTCGTCCAAGTGACCGTCGCGCATTTTGATCTGACCGCGAAAAATCAGCGCCTCGTTGTCCTGCGGGCTCGCCTTCAGGATTTCATCGTTCAGTTTGCGGGCATCGTCCAGGCGATTCTTCAGGATCAGGAGCTGGATATAGTTTTTCTTGGTTTGAAGTTCCTTGGGATGCTCCTTGTTCAGAGACTCGTACTCAGCCACCGCCTTGTCCAGGTCGCCATTGGCGAAGTAGTAGTCGCCCAGCATGCGATAGCCGACCGGGTTGCCGGAGAGGTCCCGCTTGGTTTGCTGAAGGAAAGCCTCAGCTTCGGGTTTCTTGCCTTCCATCATGTAGAGCCGGACTAGCGAGGATCGGGGATCGGGATTCTTCTGATCGACGGTGACCGCGTGCTTGAATTGCTCTTCGGCCTCGGGGAAACGGCCACGAGACTGGTAGAAACTGCCCAGCGCGAGTTGTGCATTCATCGCCTTGGGGTCGAGCGCGATGGCCTTTTTGAGGCTAGCTTCGGCGGCATCGTACTGCTGAGCCTGAATCTGCATGATGGCGTAATTCAGGAACGCTTCCGACCGGTTGGGATCGAGCGCGATGGCTTTCTGCATCTCCTGCATCGCGGCTGGGAGATCGCCCTGACGAGCCTTGAAGTTCGCCAGCGCCATATGAACATCAGGACTGCTGGGTTGCTTGGCGGTGAGGATGTCCAACTGCTCCTGAGCTTCCTTGAAGAATTTGGCGGCGATCAACATGTTGGCGATGTCGACGCGAGCCGCGTAATTGTCGGGCTGGAGTTCGACGGTGCGCTGCAGTTCCTGATAGCCGCGATTGACTTCCCCGAGACGGAGATAGGTCAGGGCGAGGCGATAGTGCGCGTCGGCAAAGCGCGGATCCACCTGGATCGCGTTGCTGTATTGAATGGCGGCTTCACGGAACTTGCTCTTTTCGAAGAAGCGCTGGCCACTCTCAAAATATTTCTGCTTGCGAACGTTGGGGTCACGCGAACAGCCCGTGAGAAGGCTGGCAAGCAGAGTGAGAATGAAGAACAGGCGGAACGCTGAAGCACGCCTCATGAGTGATTCTCCCGATGGGAGCGCGTTGAACGCGCCAGGTGGTTTGGAATACCGATCATCCCCTGCGCCGGGAAGCAATGGCTGCGGGCAGGGAAAATCATCGCGTCACGAATTCCGCCCACGCCATGCGGCGCGGAGCGATGCGGGACAAGAGTATGTTTGCCAAAGATCGAGTGATTCATTGGGGAATGTACTGATTGAGCAAGGGGACCACCTGTCCCGCAAACGGGTGCAGGCGAGCCATGGCAGCGTCCACCGACTCGCCGGGCGTCATCTGCGTGGTCAGACGCACCAGTGAACCGTCGCTGCGATTCATGCGGATCGAGTCTGTGACCAGATAGATTTTGGCCCAGTATTCGCTGGCGACAGCGCGGTCGTGAGCCCAGTACCAATAGAGAACCAGGAGGCGATCGCCACCCTTTGCGATCACGTACCGATTCGCCGGAAAAGGTGCGTGGCCCGGAACGGACACGGTGACGCGAGCAGAATCGATGGGCGTCCAACCGGCTCCCGGCAAGCAATTTTTGGGAGAGTGAATGGTGTCGCCGGCGCGCTGGCTTGGAAAGTACGCGATGAAAAGGTCGGTATTCGGTTGCTTCTCGCTCTGGTTTCTGTAGACGCGGAGCAGGAAATCGCCGGGGCCGAGGATGTCGCGGATGTCTTTGCCGATCTCGACGTTTGTGCCGGTCCAGCTGCCAAACTGCTCGGGAAAATCCGAGAGGGGCTTGCGGGCGGGAAAGACTTCACCGTGGTTGCGAGCTTGCAGGAATAAGGCCGTGCCCAGCAGCAGCAGCAGCGCTATCGCGAACCGTGCATGCCTTTTCATGCGCGCGCGCCTCCCTTGTTCCAGAACACTTGAAGAGCGCGGTGCAGCAAGAAGAGCAAGACCAGGGACACGACGAAAATCAGCCATCCAGAAAAGGTATGAAAAAAGCCTTGCGCCTTGTCAGGGTCCCAATATTGCACCAGCAGGCCGGTGCCGATGATGCGCAGGCTGTTCGCAATGACTGCGATCGGAACCGAGGCGAGCGCCAGCAGAACGCGAATGGAGGTTCGAGTCTCCAGAAGATAGCCGTAAATAATGGCTAAGGTGGCCAAGGACATCAGGGAGCGAATTCCGCTGCAAGCTTCCGCCACTTCCAGCGACATTGCCGGCAACTGGATAATGTTTCCCTCGCGCAACACTGGAACCCCAAGCCAGGGCAAAGTGTGCGCGGCTGCGCGCGAAGCCAGCAACTGCAGCGGGAACGTAATCTGGTTGAAAACGATGGCGGGAATGGGAATCATGAACAACAGGAACGCCCACGGAAAGAAGACGGCGCGGAAATGATTCCATCCGTAGATCAGGACGACCAGGCCGGCAATGGCCAGCAAGAAGGAAAACCGGGACAGGAAGAGTTCGGCGCCCAGAACGCCGGCCGTCAAAACGATCAGCGCAAACGCCAGCACCAGCAGCCCCGACCAGGAAGCTTCGAGAGGTAATTTTCGCAGCCGATCACGCTCGCTCCAGATCACAAAAAAGGAAAACGCCGGGACGAAGAAGCCATGGGAATAATTGGGATCGTGCGACCACTGGCCCACCAGGTGTGTGAGGACAGGAGCGTAAAGCCAAGCCAGCACGCCCAGCAGCACCACGATTTGCCAAAGGGGCACTCGCGATTGCGACACTGGCGGTGGTTCGACGGTCAAATGCGCGGTTTGGACAGCGTGGCTCAAAACGCAAGTTGTAAGCGGAATATTCGCAAGGATAGTAGAACTGCGGGCGTGGCGCAATCGGTGATTGCCTGATCTGTGACTTTCGTTACCAAGGATGGCCGCCCGTCCAATCGGATGATTATCAGCTCCTGGACAGAATTTGGGCCCTTCTACAAACGTTACAACCGTTCGAGGACCATAAAGCTCAGATAGCATGGTCTCCAGAACTCGGCGACCTCACACGCACCCTGGGACTGACCAGGGAGACAACCGTCAAAGAGTTGGGTGAGTCGAGCCGATTACCAAAGGAACTACCGCGGCATGCACGAAGCACCAACGTGGGTTATCCTGAGGGACATCGCGCACGCCCCAGTGCCAAGAAGCGTTCCGATCCGTTCGCAAATAGCTCACGATGCTTTTTGATACCCCGATCTTTATCCTTTTCCTCTGCGTGGTAGCCCTGTGCTACTGGAGGCTCGGATTCCGCAACCAGAATCGATTCCTGCTGGCGGCGAGCTACCTATTCTACGGCTGGTGGGATTGGCGGTTTCTGTGCCTGATGATCGGGTCGACGGTCATCGACTATTTCATTGCCATCAAGATCGCCGAAGCGAAGGATCCGCGGGTTCGCAAGTCTCTGCTCACGCTGTCGCTGGTGATTAATTTCTCGATACTG
>Ga0209059_1000771_pt1 | contig 14782 bp, 15 predicted proteins | sample GraSoiAngelo_151_FD_186165 | JGI IMG/M metagenome (GOLD analysis project Ga0209059, IMG submission 186165) | Grasslands soil microbial communities from the Angelo Coastal Reserve, California, USA - 14_1009_12_20cm (SPAdes) (version 2) | ecosystem: Environmental > Terrestrial > Soil > Grasslands ...
TGACGACGATTTCATGGCGTTCTGCCGCGAGCCGTTGCGGGTCAAGCCGGAGGAGATCGCGGCGGGTAATGTGTGGGTCGCTGCGGCGGCCGATCAAAGCATCGTCGGCGTTGTGGCGCTCGCGCCGGCCGGTGAGCCGGCCACCCTCGATCTGGATAAGCTGTTCATCGAGCCGGGTTGGATCAGGGGCGGTGTCGGCCGTCTGCTTCTGGCGCACGCGATCGGGAAGGCGCGCCGCCGCGGCGCGACGCGGCTGACGATCCTGGCCGATCCGAATGCCGCGGCTTTCTATGAGCAGAATGGGGCATGCTTTATCCGGATGGCATCGTCCGACGCCATTCCGGGCCGCTTGGTGCCGCTTTACGAGATCGTATGGTGACGCGGATGGATCGCGAAACCCGGCTCGACATCATCCGGCGCGCTTACGCAAAACGTGTCATGGCGGCCGCCGGCGTCGACGATCGTCGTGTCGAGGCGGCCTTTGCCGCGGTGAAGCGTGAGGATTTTCTCGGGCCTGGTCCCTGGCAAATCCTGCGGTGGGACCGCGGCTATGAGAAAGCGCCTAGCGCCGATCCGGTCTATCTCTACGACGATGTCGTCGTCGCGATCGTGCCCGAGCGAAACCTTAACAACGGCCAGCCCTCGTTTTTAGCGGCGCTGATCGCGGGCTGCGCGCCGCGGCCTGGCGAGCATGCCGTCGATATCGGCATCGGGGTCGGATACTACACGGCGATCCTGGCGCGGTTGGTCGGCCGCGCCGGCCGGGTCACCGCGATCGAGTTCGATCCGATATTGGCCAAGCGCGCCCGAACGAATTTGGCCGCACAGCGGAATATCCGCGTTGTTCACGGCGACGGCACGCGGATCGGGTTCGAGCCCGCCGACGTAATCCTCGTCAATGCCGGCGCGACTCGGCCGGCAGACATCTGGCTTGATCGGCTCAAGGATGGCGGCAGGCTGATCCTGCCGCTGACCGCCGGCCGCTTTCCGGATGCCGACGTGCAGCGCGGCGCGGTGTTCCGCATCACCCGGCACGGCGACGAGTATGCGGCCGAGCGCATCTCGGCCGTCGCGATCTTTCCGTGCGAAGGCATGCGCGATGATGCATCCGAGGCCGCGCTCAATGCCGCGTTCGAGACAGGCCGGGTGCGTGAGGTGAGGCGGCTCTATCGGCGGGACGATGTGCCGGAGGCTGATTGCTGGGTGCGGGGACCGGGCTGGTGCCTGGCCTATCGCTGACCGTTTTGGCGCATAATATATATTATGGAAAATTGGGCCCTGGTTTCCCGAGCCGTTTCGTCATGAAGACCCGGTCGTAGCCGGCGTCGTGCCCCCGGCCGGTTTCCGCAAAGCCGAGCCGCGTATAGAGCGCGATGTTTTCGGTCATCGTCTCGTGCGTGTAGAGCCGCAATTCCATGAACCCGAGCCGGCGCGCTTCGGCTTCGGCGAACGCGATGAGCTGCCGCCCGAGACCTTGGCCCTGACGGTCCGGCCGCACCGCGATGTTGTCGAGCAAGAGATGATCGGGCTTCGCCAACAGCACGATGATCGCGGCGATCGCCGCATCCACGTCTTCGAGCACGCTGACGACGCCATCGGCGATCAGCCTGGCGTAATCGTCGAGCATCGGCCCGGGCGGCTTCCCGATGCGTTCGACATAGATGCTGTACGCCTCTCGCACGATCGCCTCGACGGCCGCGCGGTCCTCGGGCTTGGCGCGGCGGATCACGGCCACGGGATCATGGCCAATGGATCATGAATCGGGTAATTCGACGGCGAGGCCGTCATGCCCGGGCTCGACCCCGGCCGGCAATTCGGCGCTGAGCTCGCGATAATCGAGGCTCTGGTCCATATGGGTCAGCACCGTGCGGCGCGGCCGCAATCGTTCGACCCAGCCGAGCACCTTCCCGAGATTGGCATGCGTCGGGTGCGGCTCGCGCCGCAGGCAATCGACGACCCACAACTCGATGCCGGCGAGCGCGTCGAACGCCGTGTCGTCGAGATCGACGACATCGGTCGAATAGCCGACCGGGCCGATGCGGAAACCGAGCGTCTGGCTGAAGCCGTGGCTTTGCCAGAACGGCACGACCGGGATGCCCGCGGTGCTGAACGGCCCGTCGATAGGCTGCGCCGCGAGCGCCGGCCGGTACACGGGCCGCCCCGGTGTGACCGGGCGGAAGGCATAGCTGAAGCGCCGCTCGACCTCCTCCAGCGCCGCTGCGCTCGAATAAAACGGGATCGCGTGCCCGGCCAACTGGCTGATCATGCGCAGATCGTCGAGGCCGTGCAGATGATCGGCATGCGCATGCGTCAGCAACACGGCGTCGAGCCGCGACACGCGCGCGTCGATCAGCTGTTCGCGCAGATCGGGCGCGGTGTCGATCAGGATCGTGCGGCTTTGCGTCTCGACGAGCAGCGAACAGCGCCGGCGGCGGTTCCGCGGGTCGGTCGGGTCGCAGCGCCCCCAATCCGGCCCGATCGCCGGCACGCCCCAGGAAGCGCCGCAGCCGAGGACCGTGACCTTCATGCCGCCTGACTTTCAAACACCGGCCGGCCTCGCCGCCTTCTGAAACAAACGGAAGAAATTGTCGGTTGTCGCCGCCGCGAGTGCCTCGGGCTCGATGCCCTTCAGCGCCGCGACAGCCGCCGCCGTTGCCGCGACAAAAGCCGGCTCGTTGCGCTTGCCGCGATACGGCACCGGCGCGAGATAGGGCGCATCGGTCTCGATGAGCAGCCGGTCGAGCGGCACGTCCCGCACGATGCCGCGCAGCTCATCCGCGTTCTTGAACGTCACGATGCCCGAGATCGAGATGTAGAAACCGAGGTCGAGCGCCGCTTCGGCGAGCGCCCTTCCGCTGCTGAAGCAATGCAAAACCCCGGCCGCCGCGCCCTCCTCCTTCAAGATATGCGCGATCTCGGCATCGGCCTCGCGGGCGTGAATGATCAGGGGCAGGCCGCTGACCCGCGCCGCCGCGATCTGCATGCGGAAGATGCGCTCCTGCACATCGCGCGGGCTGTGGTCGTAATGAAAATCGAGCCCGGTCTCGCCGATGCCGATGACGCGCGGCTGCGCCGCGAGTGTCGCGAGTTCGTCCGCCGTCGTCTCGGCGTAATCGGCCGCTTCGTGCGGATGCACGCCGACGGAGCACCAGATATCGGCATGCGCTTCGGCAATCGCGCGCACCGCCGGAAACTCGTCGAGCCGCGTGCAGATCGTCACCATCGTGCCGATCCCGGCGGCACGGGCGCGCTCGATCACCGCCTCGCGCTCTGGCGCGAAGTCGGCGAAATCGAGATGGCAATGGCTGTCGACCAGCAACTCAGGCGCTCGCCGCTTCCGCCTCGACATAGCGCGGAAAGATGCCGTGCGGCGCCGGAAGCGCCCGGCCCGTGGGCAAGGCGTCGGCAAGATCGGCGAAGCGGCGCGCCTCCTTTGGCACCGCGAGCTGATCGAGCAGCGCCGATGCCGCATCCGGCACAAACGGCTGCGTCAGGATCCCGAGATGTCGCAGCACGTCGGCGAGCGTGTAGAGCACGGTTTTCATCCGCGCCGGGTCGCTGCGCCGCAGCGCCCAGGGCGCCTGCTCGTCGACATAGCGGTTGGCCGCGCCGACCACGCGCCAGATTGTCTCGAGCGCCAGATGAAACGCCTGCTCGGCCAACTGCGGTCGCACCCGTTCCAGCAGCCCGCGCGCTTCGCCGAGCAACTGCTCGTCCTCGGCGGTGAAGGCGCCGGGTTCCGGTACGGTCGCATCGCAATTGCGGTTGATCATCGACAGGACGCGCTGCGCCAAATTACCGTAATCATTGGCGAGGTCGCCGTTGAGCCGGCCGACGATCGCGCGGTGCGAAAAATCGCCGTCATTGCCGAACGGCAATTCGCGCAACAGGAAATAGCGCACGGGGTCGAGCCCGTATCTGTCGACGAGCGCCTTTGGCGGGATGAAGTTGCCGAGGGATTTGGACATCTTCTGGCCCTCGACGGTCCACCAGCCGTGCGCAAACACGCGGCGCGGCGGCTCGAGCCCGGACGCCATCAGAAAGGCCGGCCAATAGACCGAATGAAACCGCACGATATCCTTGCCGACCATGTGCAGATCGGCCGGCCAGAACGTCGCGAACTCGCCCTCGATATCCGGATAGCCGAGCGCGCTGATGTAATTGATCAGCGCGTCGACCCAGACATAGACCACGTGACCAGGATGTCCCGGCACCGGCACGCCCCAGCTGAAGCTGGTGCGCGAGATCGACAAATCGTTGAGCCCCGATTTGACAAAGCTGATGACCTCGTTGCGGCGCGAGCGCGGCGCGACCGCATCGGGGTGCGCCTCGTAAAATTGCAACAGCCGATCCTGCCAGGCCGACAGCCGAAAGAAATAGTTTTCCTCCTCCAGCCATTCGACATCCGCGCCGGTCGGCGCGACCTTTTTGCCGCCGGGCCCGTCGATGAGTTCGCTCTCGGCATAAAACGCCTCGTCGCGCACCGCATACCAGCCGGCGAAGCGCCCGAGATAGATCTCGCCGCGCCGTTCCAGCTCCTGCCACAGCGCCTCGACGCCGCGCACATGGCGCGGCTCGGTCGTGCGGATGAAATCGTCGTTGCTGATATTGAGAAGCTGCGTCATCTCGCGCCAGGCTGGCGAGATGCGGTCGCAGAATTCCTGCGGCGCAATGCCGGCGGCGCGCGCCGATTGCTCGACCTTCTGGCCATGCTCGTCGCTGCCGGTCAGGAATTTGACCCGATACCCATCGAGCCGCATAAACCGCGCCAGCGCGTCGCACGCGACCGTCGTATAGGCGTGGCCGAGATGCGGCAGATCGTTGACGTAATAGATCGGGGTCGTCAGGAAATAGGGCCGGGCGGCGGTCATCATCCTCTCCACGGCGCTGATATGGGACCGGACCGGGCCGCGATCCAGCAGCCCTCGCCCGCACGGCGCCGCCGGGTTCTACCCCGCCGCCCGCTCGATCGCAAAGAACGCGCCGAGGATCGTCTGTTTTCTGTCGAGATTGAGCGCGTCCGTCCGGGCAAAGCTCTCCTCGATCTCGCCGCGGAGAGCCGCCCAGCGCGCCGCCGGCGCCCGGCCGCCGAGCCGGCGCAATACCGCGCCGCGCTCGGGGAGCGCCTCGGGCTCGCCGCTGCTTCCCGCCGAGACCTTGGCAAGCTGGGCCAGCAATTGGCTGACGGCCGCCTCGACGACCCGGTAAGCCTCCTCGGCCTCGGACCGCGCCAGCCGGTCGGCAAAAGCGTGCAGCGCGGCCGGGTCGATCCCCGCATCACGGCTCAAGAGAGTCAGCGCGGCGCGGTACAGCGCGACTCCATCGGCCGCGGCCAAGTCGAACGCGCGGCCTATGCTGCCTTCGGCGAGGGCCGTCACCGTCGCGGCCGTCTCCGCGTCGAGCTCGGGCCGATAGCGATGCAGCAGCTCGCCGACGATCGTCGGCGGCAGCGGGGCCAAGGGAAAGCGCCGGCAGCGCGAGCGGATCGTCGGCAGCAGCTTCCCCGGGCTGTGCGCAATCAGCAGCAGCAGCGCGCGCCGTGGCGGTTCTTCGAGGATTTTGAGGAGCGCGTTCGCGGCATTGCGGTTCATCTCGTCGGCCCCATCGACGACGACGACGCGCCAGCCGCCCTCCGCCGGAGTGAGGCGCAGAAACGTGCCGATCTCGCGTGTGTCGCCGACGACGATCTCTCCGCGCAGCCGCCGCCGGCGCGGATCGTAGGCACGCTCGATCGTCAGGAGATCGGCATGGCCGCCCGAAGCGACGCGGCGAAACGTGCCGCTCTCGGGCGGGATCGCCAACCCGGAGCTGCCCCCCTCTTCGCCCATCTCCGCGTCTCCGCCACCTCCCCCGTCTTCGCCAAACAGGGAGGGCCCGGCGCCATCTCCGCCGCCTTGCGCGAGCACAAAGCGCGCGAGACGAAAGGCGAGCGTCGCCTTGCCGATGCCGCGCGGCCCGCTCAGCAGCAGCGCATGCGGCATGCGCCCGCTATCGAACAGCCGCCGCAGCTCGGCCTCCGCCGCTTCCTGGCCGAGAAGATCGGGGTTGGCGCGCGGCGGCGGCGCGGCGGGTTCGGGCGCGGCCTCTCGCGCCTGACTACGGCTCATGATTTGAGAACGACGCCGAGCCGCTCTGTGACGGCCGCCAGCACGGCGCGATGCACGCTTTCGCGATCGCCCTGTGCATCGATGACCACACAGCGCTTCGGCTCGGCCGCGGCGATCTCGTGGAAGCCGTGCCGCAAGCGTTCGTGGAAGGCATGATCGAGCCGCTCGAAGCGATCGGCATTGCCGGAGCGCTTGGCGGCCCGGGCAAGCCCTTCCGCAATCGGCACATCGAGGATGAGGGTCAGATCGGGTGCGAAATCGCCGAGCACAAAATGGTGCAGTGCCTTCAGCTCCGGGATCGGCAAGCCGCGCCCATACCCCTGATAGGCGAGCGTCGAATCGGCAAAGCGGTCGCACACGATCCACACAGCGCGCTCGAGGGCCGGCCGTATCAGCCGCGTCACATGCTCGCGTCGCGCCGCGTAGAACAGAAGGGTCTCGCTGATCGCGTCCCAGCGCTCCTCGGCGCCTTCGAGCAGCAGCCTCCGGATCGCCTCCGCCCCCTCCGAGCCGCCGGGCTCGCGCGTGCGCTCGGCCGCGATGCCGGCGCGCGTCAGGGCCGTCACGAGGAGATCGAGCTGGGTCGACTTGCCGGCCCCCTCCCCGCCCTCGATCGTGATGAAGCGGCCGCGCGCCGCCGCCCGCGACTTGCTCAGTGCAATCGGCTCCAGATCAGATGTGCCGCCGCCATCGCGACGCGGCCGAGCGCACCCATGCGGTCGACATCGGCGCCCGCCACGAGCGTCGCTTCGGCCGGCGGCATATCGGGCACGGTGACGACCACCTTGCCGACCGGCTGGCCTTTCTTGAGCGGTGCCGGCACCGGCTTGTCGTAGGAGACGCTCACCTTCATGTCGCGGCGTGCCTTGCGCGGGATCGTCACGATGAGATTGTTGTCGACGGTCAGCGGCACCTTCGCCTCCGAGCCGAGCCAGACCTCCGCGTCCTCGACCTTATCGCCCTTTGCGAACAATTGGTAATTGTTGAACTCGCGGAACGCCCAGTCGATAAGCCGCTCGCTTTCCTGCGCCCGCGCCTTCATCGAGGGCAGCCCGCTCAGCACGACGATGACGCGCCGGTCGCCGCGCTTTGCCGAGCCGAGGAGGCTGTATCCCGCCTCGTCGGTGTGGCCCGTTTTCAAGCCGTCCGCGCCGAGATCCTTGTACAGCAGCGGATTGCGATTGCCCTGGTTGATGTCGATTTCTTTGTAATTCGCCGCAACGGTATGAAACCTGAACTCCTTCTCCCCATAGTAGTGGTAAAAATCCGGAAAATCCTGGATCGTCCGCAGCGCCAAGGTCGCCAGATCGCGGGCCGTCATATAGTGATCGGGGTCGGGCAGCCCGTCGACATTGGCGAAATGGCTGTCCTTGAGGCCGATTTCCTTGGCCTTCTGGTTCATTTGCTCGACAAAGGCGCCGGTGCTGCCGGCCAGCCCCTCGGCCAGGACGATGCAGGCATCGTTGCCGGATTGGATGATCATGCCGCGCAGCAAATCGTCGATCTTGATGCGCGAGCCGAGCGGCACAAACATTTTCGAGCCCTGTGTGCGCCAGGCATTTTCACTGACCGGCAGTTCGTCATCGAGCTTGGCGCGGCCCTGCTTCAGATAATCGAAGACCATATAGGCGGTCATAACCTTGCTCATCGACGCTGGCGGAATGCGCTCCTCCGAGCCTTTGTCGAGCAGCACCTGGCCGGTATCCGCTTCGAGCACCAGCGCGTGCTTGGCCTCCGTGTCGATGCCGCCCATGGGCCGCAGCGGCGCGGTCAGCGCGTTTTCCTTTTTCTGAATGAGCTTGCCGGCCTCCGTGGACGGTTTCGCCTTGGCGGCCAGCGCCGTCGAGGACGCCGGAACGCCGATTAGCGCCATTACCGCGAGTGCACCGGCGAATTGGTGAAGCCAACGAGATGTCATAAAGAGCTCCCGCAATCGGGTGGTCATTCGGAGACGATACGCGCGGTCGGATAACCGCTGCCGACAACCTTATTTAACAACCGGTCCGCCTCTGCCTCGTTCGTCACCGGCCCGAGACGAACGCGGTAAAGGGCGGTCCCGTTCACCTCGGCCGGCACGACCTGCACATTGCCGAGGGTGGCGATCCGGGCGCGGACGCGCTGCGCATTCTCCGGCATCGCAAACGCGCCGGCTTGTATGAAGATCCGCCCGGAAGTCGAACCCGCCATTACCATTGCCCGAGGGTGCGCGGCGGTCGGTGGCGGCAAGGTTTCGGCATGCGCCGGGCTGATCAGCGACGGCCAGTGAGGACGCGGTGCAGCCAACTCTTGCGGCGGCGGTGCGGCGGCCATCGCGAGTTGTGGCGACGGCTCGCGCATCGGCGGCGGCTCGCGCATCGGCGGCGGAGCAGGCTCCGGCGGCGGCGCCGCTGCGAATTGCGGCGGCGGCGATGTCATCAAGGGCGGCGGTGGAGGCGCCGGCCGGGGCGACGGTGCGGGAGCCGCTGCGGCGAGTTGGACCGAGCCGCTCTGGCCGCGCTTCGCTGCTTCCGCGACCTGGATGCTCTCGTCCTTGAGAATGCGGACGCGGACCGGTGTCGTGCCGGCCATCTCGAAGCCGAGCAACTGGGCGGCGCGCCGCGACACATCGAGGATCCGGCGGTCGACATAGGGCCCGCGATCGTTGACGCGCAGCCGTAGCGACCGGCCGTTCTGCAAATTGGTCACCTCGACGACGCTCGGCAGGGGCAATGTCTTATGCGCCGCCGACAGCTCGTTCAGATTGAAGACCTCGCCATTGGCCGTCGCCTGGCCGTCGAACGCCGCGCCATACCACGAGGCCAGCCCGGTCTCGTCATAGCCGTAATCGACCTGCGGCGTGTACCACTTGCCGTTGATCTGATAGGGCGAGCCGACCTTGTAGGAAGGCTGGCCGCGATGATAGCCGGCGCTGTGATGCTCGCTGGATTGCGGCCCGGAAGACGAGCAGCCGGCGAGGATAAAGCCGAGCGCAACCAGAAGCGCGAGTTCCCCCGGCCGGCTGTTCTGGCGCCCCGTTCCCCCCTGGACGCGCATGGCAATGTTCCGGTGTCTAGCCTCTCTCGACCCCGTCGGCGATCATTCCGACCGAGGCGGCGAACTTGACCGATTTGTTCCACTTCATCGTCGCGCGGAAATTGTCAAAAACCAGTAACGCGCGTCCGCCCGGACCATCCGGCAACAGCAGCGACGCGTCCGCGGCCTCGCGCCCGGTCAATGGCGCCCCGACCGAACGCACGCCCATCCGTATCCAGTCGCCGAGCGGCCGCCGGCTTTCGAGCCCAGCAAGCCGCGTGTCGAAATTGCTGGGCACCGCCACCTCGCTCCCCCAGCTCTCAGAGCCGCGCCAGCCCAGGCGCGCCAGGTAATTGGCGATCGAGCCCAGGACATCGCCGCGATTGTTCCAGATGTCGCGCCGTCCATCACCGTCGAAATCGACGGCATAGCTGAGAAAGGTCGACGGCATGAACTGGCATTGCCCCATCGCGCCGGCCCAGGAGCCGAGCATGTTGTCGGCGCGGATATGACCCTGATCGATAATCTTCAGCGAGGTGATCAGCTCGCCGCGGAACATCGGCCCGCGCCGCCCCTCATAGGCGAGCGTCGCGAGCGCCGCCGGCACCGAGTAGCTGCCCTGGGTCTTGCCGAAATCGCTTTCGACGCCCCACAGCGCGACGATAAAGCGCGGCTGCACGCCGAAGCGCTGCTGCACGCGCTGCAGCAGACCCAAATTCTCGGCCAGGTTCCGTCGCGCATCCTCGATTCGCTGCGGGTTGACGACCTTGGTGATGAACTCGGCAAAGCTCAGCGTGTGATCGGGCTGATGCTGGTCGAGCTCGATGACGCGCGGCAAAAACTGGATATATCGGAAGGCGAGATCGACCGTCCCCGGCCGGACGCCCTGCGCGAGCGCATCGCGCCGCAGTCCGGCGAGAAAACTGCTGAAATCGCTTTCCGCGCCTATCGCCCGTCCGCCCCCCAGCGGCAAGGCCAATAGCGGAGCCGCAGCGAGCAAGGCTCGGCGGCTCGGGCGGAAAGGCATCATCGACATGCCCCCGCTGCTGTTCTTCCCCCGCGCTTGCTTAGCACGGAGAGGGTTAATTTTTCAATATTCGCGCCGCCGATGTTCAGAGCGGCGACACTCAGAGCGCCAACATTCAAAGCGAGAGGGCGCGCGGCAGCCACAGCGATATTGCGGGGATGTAGGTGACCGCCATCAGCACCAGGAACATGACGCCGTAGAACGGCCAGATCTGCCGCATGACGTCCTCCATCCGGACGCGGCCGACGGCGCAGCCGACAAACAAGGTCGCGCCGACCGGCGGATGGCAGAGGCCGATCCCCAGGTTCATCAGCATGATCATGCCGAAATGCACGGGGTCGACGCCGAACTTCATGACGACGGGGAGCAGAATCGGCGTCGTGATCAGGATCGACGGCGCCATATCGACGAGGCATCCGAGCACCAGCAAGAGAGCGTTGATCAGCAGCAGGATCACATATTTGTTGCTCGACAATGTCAGGAAGAAGGCGGTGATCTTCGCCGGCATCTGCATCAGCGCCATCATGTATCCGACGGCGGCGGCACAGGCGATCAGCATCATGACCATCGCGACGGTGCGCAGCGTCCGATAGACCAGGAGCGGCAAATCGCGCCAGCGATAGTCGCGATAGACAAACATCGTGACGAAGAAGGCATAGACGCAGGCGACCGCCCCCGCCTCGATGGCGGTGAAGACGCCGCCAAGGATGCCGCCGAGAATGATCACCAGCGTGATGAGCCCCCACGCGGCGTCAATTGTGATCTTCAGCGCGTCCCGCAGCGGCACCGCTTCGCCAGTCGGGTGTCCGTTCCGGTACGCCAAGACGACGCAGAGAAGCATCAGCGATATGCCGAGCAGTAGCCCCGGCATGACCCCGGCCATGAAGAGGCTCGCAATCGAAATCGTGCCGCCGGTCGCCAGCGAATAGATGACCGCGTTATGGCTTGGCGGCACCAGGAGGCCCTGCACCGAGGCGGCGATCGTCACATTGGTCGAGAAGACGCGTGGGTAACCCGATTTCTCCATCTGCGGGATCATCACCGAGCCGATCGCCGACACGTCGGCCACCGATGACCCCGAGATGCCGCTCATGAACGTCGTCGCCATGATGTTGACGAGCGACAGCCCGCCCCGCAGCCGCAACAGCCCGACGAGGACATTGGCAAAGGCGACAAGCCGGCGCGCCATGCCGCCTTCCGCCATGATTGCGCCGGCCAGCACAAAGAACGGGATCGTCAGCATCGCGAATTTGCTGACCCCGCTCGAGATCTGCAGCATGACCGCTTCGGTCGGGATGCCGATCCACCACGCGCCGGCCAAGGCCGCCAAGGCGAGCGCATAGGCGATCGGTACGCCCAGCGCGATCGCGAGCAAGAGCCCGCCGATGACGATCAGCGCGTCCATTGCCCTAGTCCGGCGCCGCGCTGCGCCAGTCGGTCAGCTGCGGCGGCGGCCCGATCAGCTGGCGCTCGATGATGAACAGCAACGTCACCGCGCCGCCGATCGGGATCGGCAGATAGGTCGCGCCAACCGACAGAAACGGGAATTCGGCGATGACCTGCTGCCATGTCGCGGCAACGAGCCGCGCGCCCCACACGACCATGAAGATGCTGACCAACGCCATCAGCCCCTCGGCGATCAGATCGACAGCGCGCCGCAACAAGGGCGGCAGCAGGTCGCGCGCCACGGTCACCCGCATATGGACGCCGGCGCGGTAGCACACCGCCGCGCCAAAGAAGGTCAGCACGATGCTGAGAAGGATCGCCATCGGCTCCGGCCAAGACGCGGCGCTCTCCAGGACATAGCGCGTGTAGACGCCCCACGGCACGACGAGCGAGATCAACACGAGCGCCGAGCCGGCGATAATCGCGCAAGCCCGATACAGCACATCCATCGCCCGCCGCAGCGGCGATGCCGGCGCGCGCTCTTGCGGCTCGGGTTCGCGTAAGTCATTCGCCGCGATCTTGGAGGACATCAGGCGGAATTCCCTATCCGTCGTCCCGGCGAAAGCCGGGACCCGCCGGGCAGTCGCACGAGCGGCGGAAAAATGGGTCCCGGCTTTCGCCGGGACGACAATTTGAGGGCATTTCCAAGCAACAAGAAACGCCGATCGAGTCAGCTCACAGCCTGGATCTGCTTGATCAGATCGGTGAACTTGCTGCCGTATTTGTCCCAGACCGGCTTCACCGCGTCCTGGAACGGTTTCTTGTCGGCGATGTGATTGATCTCGATATTGCCGCTCTTCATCCGGTCGAAGGCATCGGCCTCTTTCTTGTCCCACAGGTCGCGCGCATCAGCCTGCGTCTCACGTGACAGTTTTTTGAGCAGAGCCTGGTCGTCCGGCGGCAGCTGCTCCCAGCCGGATTTGGAATAGACCAGCATCTCCGGCACGATCAGGTGCTGGCTGTCGCTGTAGAACTTGGCGACCTGGTAATGGTTGTCGAAGACAAAGCTCGGCGGATTGTTCTCGGCGCCATCGATGACGCCGGTCTGCAGCGCGCTGAATACCTGGTCGTAACCCATCGCGACGCCGTTCGCGCCAAGCGCGTTCGCCATGTCGACGAAGATCGGATTGCCGATGACGCGGATCTTGAGCCCCTTCAAATCGGCGATGCTCTTGATCGGCCGCTTCGTGTCGTAAAAGCTGCGCGCGCCGGCATCCATCCAGCACAGCCCCACGAGCTTTGCGTTGGGGTTGGCGGTCACCTTGTCGAGCAACTGCTGCCCGATGGCGCCGTCGACGACCTTCCGCATGTGAGCCACGTCGCGAAACACGAACGGCAGATTCAGCACATTGAGATCGTCGACAACGGGGCCGAGCGTCCCGACGCTGACGCGCGCGAACTGGATCGCGCCGACCTGCGCCTGCTCGATGACCTCCTTCTCGCCGCCCAACTGCATCGATGCGTACATCTGGATCGAAAGGCGCCCGTTGGTCGCCTGTTCGAGCTTCTTGCTCATGTTCTCGACCGCCTGCACGGTCGGATAGCCTTCGGGGTGCACATCCGAGGCCTTCAGCACTTTCTTGTCTTGCGCCGCGGCGCGATGTCCCCCGATAGCGCCGCTCACGAGGACAGCCCCAGCCGTACTGAGCAAATCGCGTCTTCTCATGTGGCATTCCTCCCCTTCTGGCGGCCGGCACGCGCGCGCGGCGGTTGACCGGCAGAACCTCGAATGGCAGATTTATATGATAACCAGATAAATTGTCGAGCCCAACCGTGCCAAAGCACAGCGACGCCGGTCTCGTTCTACAGCCGGTCGCGCCGCCGCGAAATTTGAGCCGCGAGATCGCCGAGCGGATCGCTGCGCACATCGCCGGCGCCAAGCTGGCGCCCGGTGCCAAATTGCCGACCGAGCAGGAAATGGTCGCCGCGATGGGCGTCAGTCGCACGGTCGTGCGCGAGGCGGTCGCCGCCTTGCGCGCCGACGGTCTCGTCGTGACGCGCCAGGGCGCCGGCGCGTTTGTCGCGCCCGATGCCGACCGGCGTCCGTTCCGCCTCGCGCTCGATGGGTTGCCCTCGATCGCCGAGGTGCTCGAGATCATGGAATTGAGGGCCAGCGTTGAGGTCGAAGCGGCGGTGCTTGCCGCGAGCCGCGGCTCGGCAAAGGCGCGGCGCCGGATCGCGCAGGCATTGGCGGGGATCGATAAGGCGCTGCGGCGCGGCGAAGCGGCTATCGAGGAAGATTTCGCGTTTCACCGCGCGATCGCCGCTGCGACCGGCAATCCACAATTCCCGCACTTTCTCGAATATCTCGGCCGCTTCATCATCCCGCGGCAAAGCATTCGGGTTGCGGCGCACCGGCCGGAGGGTCAGCGCGCCTATCTCGAAACCTTTCAGCGCGAGCACGTCGCGATCTGCGAATCGATCCTGGCCGGTGACGCCGAACGAGCGCGCGACGCCATGCGGCAGCACCTCGGCAATAGCCAGGCGCGCTACCGGCGGCTCGCCGCCGAGGCCGGCGGCCTGGCTGGTAGAAAGAAGCAGGCATAGCTATCGCGCCACGGGTGATCTTCGGTTGCGCCGCAACTTTTGCGCGTTACCGGCGTGGATTACTTGGAGAAAATGCCCCGGTTTGGTCACAGCCGCAGCCCGCCGATGCTGTGTACCGTTGACACCATGATGCACCAGGGATCAACGGTGCCGGCGTCGATCCTCCCGCTTCTGGCGCGCTGGCGCTTGTCCTTGCCCGAGCAGCGGCCGGCGTTGCTGGCGCAGGCCTTGCGGGTCGAGGCGCAGCGCTGCTTCCGCCTGGCGCGCGGCATCGTCAGCTTCGAATTGGCTGACGAGCTCGAAGCGATCGGCCGCGCCTTCGAGAGCGAAGCCGGGGAGCTGGAGAGCCGCCATATACCTGCTGGCGACGAACCCTTAGCCGACGAACTCGCCGCCGCCGATTGAGGTAGCTAAGCCTTTATCACAGCCCCGTGCCCGGACTTGATCCGGGCACCACCTTTTAGCCGCTGTGGCAAGCCGCCCGAACACGCGGATGGCCGGGACAAGGCCGGTCCCCCGGGGGTAAACACAATGATGTGGCTCAGGCGAAGCGCGGCGCGACCGACAACCGGGCGAGCGGCAGCCGGATGTGAATGATGAGCCCGTGCGGGATGCGGTTCTGCGCCTCTACGGTCCCGTGCAT
>Ga0209059_1000775_pt1 | contig 14747 bp, 11 predicted proteins | sample GraSoiAngelo_151_FD_186165 | JGI IMG/M metagenome (GOLD analysis project Ga0209059, IMG submission 186165) | Grasslands soil microbial communities from the Angelo Coastal Reserve, California, USA - 14_1009_12_20cm (SPAdes) (version 2) | ecosystem: Environmental > Terrestrial > Soil > Grasslands ...
TTCACAGTGGTGGCAGCTACCTGTCTCAGAACGATCTGCGTGTTCACTTCGGTCTGGGTACGGCTGACAAGATCGATTCGCTGGAAATCCGATGGCCAGGTGGGCCGACCGAAATACTCAAAGCTCTGGCAGTAGACCGGTTTTACGCAGTTTTGGAAGGGAAAGGAGTTGTGTCTCCCGACGAGATTCATCCTCGTCCAATTGCTCATTGACCAGGAAGTCAGTCTGGATAGGGCTCTCCCGCTTTAGTGACTCGAATCCAGTGGTCAGTAAATTTATAGTGCATGCCCGGGATGTCGTACTTGGACATATGGCAAGTCACGCAATCCTTTTTACTGACTGGGCAGACAGCAGCCATGTGATCGGCATTTGAGCTCGAGGTTGCTGCCGCGTGGCACGCCAAGCATCGCTGATCGTAGAACGCGGGATCCTCGGCTAGCGGCTTATGGGGATCATGGCAAGCGACACAGGTGATGCGCGGATCTCCCTTTCCCCAGCAGCGGCTTTTTTCCAGCCGGTAGGGTGCAAAACGTAAGTTCAAGATACCGATGTCCTTGTTCGAACTCACGTCCCACCAAGTGCGATGGCAGGCTCCACAAAAGTCAACCGAATCGGAAGGTGTGAGTCGGCGAGGGTTGAAGATTAATTGTTCCCCTCCTTCGATGCCAGCCCTCATAGCAGCTACATGTGTTGCTCCAGGACCATGGCAGGATTCGCAGGTCACGCCCGGAATTAAATGCTGGGGAGCGAATGTGTAGTTCGCCGTTGATGCGGTCGTGTGACAGGCGAAGCATCGATGAGCTTCCGCGCCGGATAGCGGTCGCCCGGCGGCCGATTCGAGAGATTGCGGAGTGGCGTTCGTGTGGCCCGGCGTCAAATCGAGCCCCTGTATAGCGCTGAAATAACTCAGACGACTTTCGAAGTAGGTCCCATTCTTCTCGAAGAGGTAGGTTTGACCAACCCGACTGCCGCCGCCGACGGCAAGGGCTAGAGGCACGGAAGAAGTTTTTGTCCCATCACCCACTGAATACAGGATCTCGCCACCCGATTGCGTGATTTTGTAGCGGTACGGATTGAGATGAAGACTCAGTTGGTGGTTCAGCAGGATGGAAGAATTTGCAGGATGAGTTCCAGCGCTCGCCATGGCGCTACGTTTTTGCGTGAGGGCGATTGCCGAATGACATTGTGCACAGGCTGCCGGGCCTGCATAGTCGTCCCGGGAAGGAGCACCCTTTGTGGGCCACCAGCCGGGTTTCCGCAAACGATCTTCTGTACTCAATTGCCTGTCGATTGTCGCAGGCTCTTGTGCAGACAAAATAATGGATAAAACCACGAGAGCCACCATCAACACCGCTGAGCACGCTACTTTCATCAAAAACTCATTCGTGGCCACGGATGGAAGTACTGCGGAAGGCGAACCCGTCGTCGGTACCTATTGCCATTTGCCTGTACCCTCGACAATCGTGACGTAGCGATCGATGGGAAGATCGGTAAATCGCTCGACGGCGCTACCAGGTTGGGGCCAACGCACTTCCAGCCAGGCGATTTTGTTTTGCTTGCCTGTCCCCAGCACGAGGCGGGGATCATGCGAGGACAGAAAACTGCCGCCGCCCACTTTCATCCTGCTTCTTTTCAAGTCGCCCGCCTGGTACGTGATGCGGGCACCGATCGCGTCGGGATTTGATTTCTTACCGACCAGGCGCACTCCGAGCCAGTGGTTCCTCCCAACATTATTATTTCGAAGAAGAACCGGGGCACCATCGTTGACCGAAATCAGCACGTCGACTGCGCCATCATTGTTGAAGTCCCCAATGGCCATACCGCGCGCCGAAAATGATTTCGCGAAAGCGGGTCCGCTCTGCGCACTTATGTTTTTGAATCCGGTACCGGTGTTTTGGAACAGCAGGAGCGGCTCATTGTACTTAACCCCGCTATAAACTTCCTCGATCAAGTCGTCAGGATGGCCGTTCGCCAGAAAAAGATCGAGGTTGCCGTCATTGTCGTAATCGAAGAACTTTAGTCCCCAGCCGCTAATGGAACGCGTTGCCATGCCGATCCCCAGTTCCATGGCCTTATCTTCAAACGTTTCGTCGCGATTGTTTTGATAGAGCGAGAAGATTTCTTCATTTATGTTGGCGACAAATAAGTCCATCCATCCATCTTCATTGAAGTCCGCCGAATCAGTGCCCATACCAGAGCGGGACTGGCCTTCAGCGTTGTAGGCGACGTCTGCCTGCAGTCCGATTTCCTCGAAGCGGCCATTCCCGCGATTGGCAAAAAGAAAGTTGGCAACCGTATCGTTCGCCACAAATAAATCCATGCGGCCATCGTTATTAATATCGGTGGCCACTACACCCCACGCCTTGCCTAAACTATTCGCGATTCCTGATTCCTTGCCCACATCCGTAAAAGTTCCGTCCCCATTGTTGTGAAACAACCAACTCGGCATCGGCTGGAACATCCTGGGCAAACAATAGCGACGTCTCCCGGCTTCGCCGCAAGAGACTGATTTAGATTTGCTGAAATCTCCGAATCGTCCAACGAACAAGTCGAGCAGGCCATCATTGTCATAATCAAACCATACTGCGCTGGAAGCCCAGCCGGGCGCGGCAACACCGGCTTTTTCGGTTACATCGGTGAAGGTTCCATCTCCATTGTTGTGATAAAGAATGCTCCTGCCATACTGTGAAACAAAGAGGTCGGGAAAACCATCTCGGTCGTAGTCTCCTACAGCTACTCCCATCCCATATCCACCACCCACGACGCCGGCTTTTTCCGTGACATCTGTAAAGGTGCCGTCGTGGTTGTTACGGTACAGCGCATTTCGCAGGGCCGGAGATGGATCAAAAAAATCGCACTTCCCGCTGTTAACCAGATAGACATCCATCCAACCATCGTTGTCGTAATCAAAAAATGCGCAGCCCGCTCCCGTGGTTTCGGGCAGATATTTTTCAGGAGACTTCCCGGCTTTGTGGACCCATTTAATTCCGCTAGCAGAAGGGGCAACCTCCTCGAAGGCGTAAGGCGACGCTGCAGCATAGCCAAAGGGACGGAACCTGCTAAGAGCCAAGCTTCCCAGCAGGCCACGGAGGAAAATGCGACGGGAAGAGGTAAATTGCCGTGCAGTCTGCTTCAGAAAAGCCACCTGCTTTTATGCGGTATTCGAGATCTTATCATGGAGATTGCGTCGGAATTCCCGTGCTAAGATTTCGTGCAAGAGTTCGTTTTTCATGCCAATCCAGCGCTTTGGTCGATGCATCGTCTCCGTGCTTGCGAGCGCTCTCATTTTGCTCTTCCCGGGTTCGATGATCGGACAGCCGGCTCCAGCGCAGATGGCGGAGCAAGGGTCTGGAACCGCGACCTTTGAGGAGCTTGCCCGGCAGGCAACTGCAGCGCGGGAGGAAGGCAAGAGCGAAGAAGCGATTCGTTTCTACGAAGGCGCCCTACAGTTGCATCCTGATTGGACCGACGGCTCGTGGTATCTGGGAAACCTGTACGCCGACGCAGGCCGGTATAGCGAAGCCATTCCGGCTTTCCAGAAAGTAACGACAGCCGATCCCAATCTCGGTGCGGCATGGGCGTACCTTGGCTTATGTGAATTTGAAACCAAGGATTTCAAAAATTCTCTCCGCCATCTACAGAATGCGAAACAGTTCGGATTTGCCGAAGTTCCCGGAGTGGAGAAAGTTGCAACGTACCACCTGGCATTGTTGCTGAACTTGAACGGCCAGTTCGAAGACGCATGGGAACTGCTGGGGTCCAGGTTGGGACACGGCCAGTTGGCAGAACAAACCAAGACTGCATTGGCGCTGGCGTTGCTGCGTGTTCCCCTGCTGCCGGATCAGGTGGATCCCTCCAAGGACGCGTTGATTGACGCGGCAGGTGAAATCGCAGGCGATCTCGTCGAAGGGAATTTCGATCGCGCCTTCCCGGCATTTGAACAGATGTTGAAGACTTATCCGACTACGCCGTTCCTTCACTATGCCTATGGGTCTGCTTTGATTTTCCGCTCTCGCTATTCCGAAGCAGAAGCTCAGTTACGGGAGGAAATAAAGCTGACGCCGAAGAGTGCGCTGCCCGTCATGCGCCTGGCAATCATCGAACTTAAGACACATCATGCGCAAGACGCCTTGCCGATGGCTGAGCGCGCCGTCGAGCTGGCTCCGGAATCTGCTCTGGCACATGAAATATTGAGCCGGACTTTGAGCGAACTCGGAAAAGCTGAGCAGGAAGCCAGAGAATTGGAGGCTGCGGAAAAGCTCAAACCCGAGAAGCCGGATATCGATCCTGAAGTCGCCAGGGCCTACGCTCACAGCTCAATTCCCGGAGAGACTGAACAAGCGACTACAGCAAGCAGGATGGCGACGGGGGAACGCGATTCCGCCTTCGACGAGCTCGCGCGAAAAGCAGCGGCGGCGGAAGAGGCGGGCCGAGCTGACGACGCGATCCGTGACTACGAGGGCTTGCTCAAGATGAAGCCGCGCTGGGACAAGGGTTGGGCGGACCTGGGAAGCCTCTATTACAGCACCGGTAAGTTTCCGCAAGCTATTGCTTCCCTGAAGAACTCGATCGCAATCAATCCCAAGAATTCTCAAGCCTGGGCTTTCCTTGGACTGACCGAATTCGAGACCAAAGATTACTCGAACGCTTACATCCACCTGGACCGGGCACGGGAGCTGGATTTTCGGGGAACTCCAGCAGTGATGTTATTGGCCATCTACCATCTGGCGAAATTGCGGAACCTGAACGGAGATTTCTTCGGTTCCGCCGATCTGCTGATTCCGGAAGTTCGCCACGGCCGGGTGAACGAGCAAACAAAGCTCATTCTCGGAATGTCGATGTTGCGAGTTCCTCTCTTACCCGCTCAGGTGCCTGCTGCCAGTCGCGCATTGATGCAGGCCGCGGGCGAGACCGCTGTGCTCCAGTATTCCTCCAGGTACGACGACACCTTCCGGGCGTTTGAGCGGATGACAAAGGATTTCCCCGATACGCCCTTCATCCACTACGCCTATGCATCGGCCCTGGACATCCTTTCACGATACGACGATGCCACCTCACAACTACGCGAAGAAATCCGAATCAACCCGGGAAACGCTCTCCCGCATCAGCTCATGGCGTCGATTGCGCTGAAGCAACATCGCCCGGATGAAGCCATGAGCGCCGCCCGACACGCCGTGGAACTCGATTCTCAATCCGCCGGAGCACACGAACTGCTGGGTCGCGCTTTGCTGGAACTGGGGAAGATCGAACCCGCGGTGAAGGAACTTGAGACCGCAAGCAAACTTGCGCCCAACTATCCTGGAGTGCACTTTAGCTTGGCGCGTGCGTATACCAAGGCCAAGAGGGCGGAAGACGCCCAACGGGAGCGCACAATCTTTGCGCAGTTGAATGCGTCCGCGGAAAGCGAGAAGAGCCTTGCCAATCAGGCCTACGGAGATCCCCATGGGCAGAATGAGCCGCCTCCGGCTGAAGCGAGGACGACATCGCAGACCGGCCCGCAGTGAGGACATGAGCTGCAAAATCGGCCTCGAATGCCCGTTCAGGACCCTTCCTTTTCCGCAGGAGTTCCCGTAAGATTCTTGCTAACCGGGGGTACTCGCCATGAGACCCAGAATCGGCTTTCTCCTAGTGTTTGCGGCGACCCTGTCAGCAGTGCCCGCCTTCAGTGATGATCAGCAGAAAGCAGAAAAGCAGATCAGAAAAATCAGCGCCATGGCCACGGATGTAAATGCCCGTAGCATTGTCAGCCGATCGATGTCCGACATGTTGAAGGTGGAGCGGAACCAGCTGCAAAGAGAGCGGCGCGCCATGAACCTGAATTATGGATGCCTGTTTATCGCACATGAGCTGACCGCGCGCGGCATGAAAATGCTCGACGTGGCCATGCGCCTGCAAGCTCATGAAACAATTTTTCAAATCGCGAACGAGCAACATGCCGATTGGAAGAAGATTGCGGACGACGCGAAGAAGCTAAACGGTCGAATTGAAGACAACATCTACAAACACTTTCTGCATGCCGACGCCGACAGGGACCGCGATCTGACCGAAAAATACGACTCAACTGCGGATTGGGTAAAGACAGACGCTGATGCCACCCCAGCAGAAATTGTTGAGGCACAGGAAATCTATGTTCAGTGGCGCGATCGCGCCGCGGCCATCGAAGGAAAGGGCGGCAGCGTCAGCGCTTCGGATAAATTGGCTTCGCAGAAGCTCGAAGACCAGGCCCATGATGTGGGCCGGATGACTGGCCGCGCTCCGACAGGTGCGGGCCCGCACTAAAACCGACCGTAACGGCAGCCGATCGAACTTACTTTCACGGTCTTGCTACCCAGCATCACTCTCTGAACCCAGAACATAGTCCTATCGCAACGTAAGCTGATTTGACCGTATCTCCAGCCTTGTCCGGAAGAAGATGAGTAGCACCCCCGGATAGCGGTGAATTATTAGATACATCACGGCTGGGCGTTGACATAGCTCACACGTGGTTGTCAGTTCGACACCGAGGCAAAGGCGGCAAGAGCCACGACTTGGACAGCAGGGAAAGCATGCCCGCGCCACTAAGTCGTGGATGCATTTACTCCATGCCTGGTTTGGTCGTACCGAAAAATAGCCTCATTACGGCGACGGAACCACCGCTTGCGCCTGGTTTGAGTGAAGACTCTCGGTGCCCGTGCTATCCATGGCCGTCACGACGTAATAGTAGGTTTGTCCCGCGCTCACCGTGCTGTCCGTAAATGTTACGCCGGAATCGAGAGAGGTCACCCGCGCATACGGTCCACCCGAGACGGTGCCACGGTATACGTTGTATCCCACAATACCTGTGCTCGTGCTGGCCATCCACGAGAGGCTCACACTATGCTGCACCGGAGCCACTCCGCTTCCGGTCAGCGATTCCGTGACCGGTGAATTGCCTGCATTGCTCACGAATGAGAACGTTGCGGTTGTCGTTCCCGACACTTGCGGGAGGAAGGTCACTGTAAACGGGATCGACTGCCCGGCCGCCAGCGTCGTGGGAAGAGAGATTCCGCTCAACACAAACTCGGTACTCGTGCTCGTGACCGAAGAAAGTGTTACCGAGGAACCGCTCGCGGTCAGCGTGCCACTCAGGACCGCGCTCGAGCCATCGGTAACGTTGCCAAAGCTCAACGCCGTCGGCGTCAATGACAACTGTCCGGGGGTCGCCGCTGTTCCCGAAAGCCCGATATTCAGCTGGGAATCCGATGCATTGGAGAGGATCGCCATGGTTCCCGAAGCCGAGCCCGAAACCGTAGGCGAGAACACGACACCGAACGTCAGGCTCTGTCCGGCTGCAAGGCTTGCCGGCAGCGACAGCCCGCTCACTGCAAACGATCCGCTCGACATGCTCGCCTGCGAGATTGACACGTTCGCGGTTCCTGTGTTCGTCAGCGTTTCTGTCAGCGTCTGTGAGGCTCCGGGCGGAATGCTGCCAAAGCTCAAGCTCTGCGGGGACGGGGCGATCTGACCCGTCAGTGTGATGCCTGCGCCGGAGAGAACCGCAGTAGCCGTGGCAGTCGTGCTAGTCGATCTCCACTTCTTGGAGCCCCTGGCGCTGGGCATGGAAGTGCTCGCCGACAGCGTGCCGTTGTCTGTGCCGGTCGCAGGTGGTGTGAATGTCACGCTAACCGACACACTCTGCCCCGGCGAGAGAGTGTACGGTAACGCCAGCCCAGTTACGGCATACCCCGTCCCGCTCACGCTTATCTGGGACACGCTGAGGCTCGAACTTCCAACGTTGCTGATGCTTATGGTCTGCGTCTGACTGTTCCCGACCTGAACATTACCGAATGCCATGCTGCAGGGTGTGATCGCAATCTGCGCCTGGGTATGCGGAACGAGAAGCGTTAAGGCGACAGCCAAGAGGAAGAAATACCGATGCTGAACGAAACGGGAGCCTGTCACAGTTTCACACCTTTGCCTGTGCGCAACTACAGCACAATGGGGGAAATGGTGATGCCTTTCAGCCCTCGGCGGCGCGAACAATCCGACGGGGAAAACTGCTGGTGTGATTCTGGTGGGAAGAGTGGGAACTCGCTAGATCACCAATGGACAATCCGAGAAGGACATCCGGACCCCCACCGAATGAGGAAATCGGACTTGTCAAAGTCCGCAACTGGACGTAGCGCGGGACCGTTAAGAGTGACAAGAACCAAATGCCATCGGACGCTCATACGTACTCCCGTGCCCGATGTCGTATTGCCTTGTAACGCTCGAAGGCTTTTCGATCGTCTTCGAGTCCCAGCACTGAACGCAGCGTACAGCCGCGATCATCGATGTTTCCGGCCAGTGAGGTTAGAGCGCCATTGGCATACGGACGGCGACCGGAGGCATGTGCTCGAAGTAATCTGGCATGGAGAGCAGAAGGACGTTCATACAGATTGCTCGCGCGCTCAAGGAGAGACCGGTTGCCGCAACCGGGGTTCAATGCGGAGATCGTATGCCCATAGCGGACACTCTTGCAATGGAAAGCCCAAACTGGTTCGTCGCCAAATGTGAGTGGCGGCATTGTCGCAAGCCGCCGATTGGGCTCGGATCACGAGCCGCTCGGAAGTAATCCACGCTGAACCGGCAAACCAAACAAGTGACCGCTACGAATCTCTTGAGAGGGTTTTATTACCTAAGCCCCGTAAGCCTCAGTTCGCTTTCGGGATGCGGCAACAATCAGAGCTGCGCAGTTTGAGCGAGTTCGGGTCGAGGTCATCCACTACGAGCTGCGACGGAAGGGGAGGACACTTAGGGGAGGCTGGGGCACTTTTTTCCGCGCCCCGATGCGTGAGTGCGTACAAGACCAGCTCGACACGATTGGAGACGCCCAACTTATCGTAAATCCGCAACAGCGATTTCTTGACCGTGTTCTCTTTTATGCCGAGTTTGCGAGCGCAATGAGATCCTTTGGCAAATTCGTTCTTTATTTTGTCGTCCTTATCAAGGGGATAGGTGAGCTGCGCGATTAAAACTCGTACCGCAACGCGAATTGCATGACGCGCGGCTGAGTCAGCAGACTCGTGTAGGCTCCGAAATTGTTCGGCGACTGCGTAAGCGAAGTCAGCAGAGCCGACGATCCCACCGACTGAGCGTTGAAGCGCGTGAGATTGGGCACGTTAAATACATCCCACCGGAATTGCACGCTGTGAGTTTCCCGGTAGGGCATCTTCCAGCTCTTGTATAAGCTCATGTCCCACTCGGCGAAGCCGTTCCCACGCAAAACGTTGCGCGAGCCGACCTGGCCGGGAAGAGGCAGGGTGAAGTCCTGCTGCGCCGCGGCGGGATCAGCAAAAATGTTGACGCTTCCGTTTTTCTTGAAAGTGCCTGTTCTGGGTTTCGAAGTCATCTGAGTGACCGCAGTGAGGAACCAGTCCGTCGGCCAGCGTTGGCCACCGTCGACGCTGAAGGGGAATCCGCTGGTCCAGCGAGCCACTCCGGAAGTCTGCCAGCCGCCGATGAAAGCGTCCAACAGGCCACTGGCGTTGCCGGCCAGTGCGCGACCTTTGCCAACGGGTAGTTCCGCAATCCAGTTGAGGTTGAACTGATGGGTAAGGTCAAAGTCGGAGACTGCGCGGGCTAAATTCGGGGAAAAGGCGTTGGCCAGGCGGCTTCCTACCAGGCCGATGTTCTGATAACCATACACAGAGAATCCGACCCGTGAGGCTGCGGAGGTGATGTCGATGGACTTCGAATAGGTGTAGTTGAAGTCAAACTGAAATCCGTGACTGACCTGTTTCCTCAGGTTGACCTGAAGCGCATGGTAGCTTGAATTTCCAACCGAGCTCCATCCGTACATGGAAATAGCCTGGTTGTTCAGGAACTGGCCAGAACCGTTACCCAACAAGCCTGGAGGGCCGTTGAAGTAATAGGATCCGGTGCCGCTGTTGTCGCCTATCCCGCCATACAGGTCAATATCCGCCAAGCCAACGATCTCGTCGCCAATGACCGACAGACCCGGGTTGTAATACATGTTAAAGACTTCCTGAAGCAGACCGTCCTGAGGATTGGTTGCGGTGGGCACGAAACCGGTTCCAAAGGTGTCCGAATACTGAGTGGCGCCCGCGCGGAGCGGAGGCAGCATGTCGATCCAGTACTGAGAGGTGGGACCTAGCGTCGCGGCGGTAACTGTTCCAATCTGCGCCGGTGTGATGACAGCCTGGTAATAATTTGTTGGCGCCCCACCGTTGCTGGACAGAGCGAACTTCCTTGCCAGGTTGGACAAAGCCGATGCCGCCGTGTAGTAGTCAATTCCCGACTTTGGGTCTTTAATATTCAACGGCTGAGTCAGGTCGCGCTGCGTGAGCAGAGCGTGGCCGAAACGGCCTACATACGATACCTGCACGGAGAATCGGTGGGGCAGTTCGCGTCCGATGGAAACGTCTGCGGTATAGGAATGTGGCGTCTTGAGCGTGTTGTCGGTTCCCCACAGGTTGGCCTGAGAGTTAACCACAGTTTTTTGGGGAAAACCCGGTGGGGGCGGCGGCAACAGGAATGGAACGCCATCGATATTGGTTGGCGGAATCGCGTTGATGCCGGTGATTCGAGGCAGGTTTTCCGCGCTGGTCACACCAAACGTGCAACAGGTGTTTTGAATCGTGGTGGAAAAACCGGAGGCGCCGATCTGATCGAAGCTGTTGATGAGCGCGAAGCCCGCGCGGTCGTACACTCGGCTGAAGCCGGCTCGGATGACGGTCTTGTCGTTGTCGCCAAAGATTTTCTTGAAAGGTCCGTCGCTGAATCGCGGCGAGTAGGCGATTGAGATTCGCGGCGACCAGTCCGTCTTTTCCAGGGGATAGAACCCTGGGCCGTGGTTGGCGGGACCACTCGGGCTGAAGTCAATCGACCCCATCGCACCGTAGCCAATCCCCTGATTCATGTTCTTCACGTTTTGGGCGAACTGGGTTCCCAGGCCGAATGTGGTGGACGCTTGCAGGCCGTTGGTCTCCCAAGGCGCAGGAAAGAACGACCAGCGTAATCCGTAAGTCAGCGTGAGATTCGGCTTGATGCGCCAGGCGTCCTGGCCGTAAAACTCGTAAGAATCGAGGCCATAGTTTCGCTTGACCGGTGCGCCACAAACTCCCCCGGAACACGGGACTCCCGGCACTACGTTGCCGCTGCGATCCAGGTTGTAGTTGGCGACCACGTCCGAAATCATTCCATACAAGGACAAAAGAGGACGATCGTACTGAGTTGCGGTCACAGGCTCAGGCGCGGTGCCCAGTGGAGACCCCGGAATGTTGAGTGTCGGGTGCGCGGCTTGATTCATGGGGTCCAATGTGCTCGTGGTGCCTGCAAAACCGATCGGAGACGTCCAGTTGGTTGTTCCCAAGGCTAGAGTATTGGAATGCAAGTAGCTGGTGCGCGGATTTCGGGCGATTTTAATCGAAGTTCCAAACTGGAACGCGTGGGTCCCCTTGGTCCAGGAAAAGTCATCGACAAAATTGTGCAACGGCAACTGGAAATTGTGACTGAAGTTAATTCCCTGATCCAAACCCAGGAACGTGTTCCACTGCTGGTTGGTGTTGCCTACAACGCCAAAGCTTTGGCGAGTGAATCCCCAATGAAAGGAGTTGGCCATGGTCGTACTGAGAACGGCGATATATCCCAGGGCAAACCCTTTGCTATGGTCGAGAGTTTCTTGCATTGGAGCACTCGGGGAGAGTTCGCCAGGCAGTGTCTGGTAAGTGCCCGGTAAGAATGGAGCTCCGGGATTGCGCAAGTCGTCCAAGTTGCCGCGCCAAAACAGAGTATGTTTGCCGTCCGCGGTGAGGTGGTAATCGATGCGCGCTATGAACACATCGTTGTCGAGCTTGGTGGGGGCACGGAAAACGTAACCGGCATAATTCAACCCGTCTCCGGCGGAAGGATCGTTGGTCGGCGTCTGACCGGTGCAGAAAGTCCGGTCAAGATAACCAGTGTGATTAGTCAGGTCGAGCATTGCCGGATCAATCCCAATGCCCTTAGGGTCGAGATTTTGCAAAGCTGTGCGATCGAACGTGGTGATTCCGCCGTTCACGTCAGCGTACCGAAAGATGCCCTGACAGAGAGACGGCGTAGGAATCACGCGTTCGGCACGCTGCTCCTCGCGCTCGCGGGTCCCCTCGTAGTTCACAAAGAAAAACAACCGGTCTTTCTGAATAGGCCCGCCAACCGACGCGCCGAAGATATTGCGGTTTAGCTGCAGAGGCTTATTGGGCAACCCTATATTCAGCTGGGACTGCTTGACGAGATAGTCATTGGCGCTAGTGACCGTGTTCCGGAGGACTTCATATAACGAGCCGTGAAAAACGTTTACGCCGCTCTTGGTCACCAGCGCGACCTGTGCGCCAGAACCCTGCCCCTGATCCGCACCATAATTCGTGGTGGTGACCCGAAATTCCTGAACCGAATCCTGAGTCACGGGGAGAACCGAAGTGAATGCATATCCATTCGATTGATCATTCACGTCGACGTCGTCGAGTGTGACGTTGCTCTGATCGCTCCGCGCGCCATTCACGGCGCCATTGCGCGTATCCTGGTCTTTGTCACCGATGCGATTGCCCGTGTAAACAACCCCGGCTTGCAAACTCAGCAGGTCGGGAACATTCCGGCCCTCCAGAGGTATTTGCCGCACTTGTGTTTCATTAAAGGAATTGCCGAGGGAAGCATCAACCATGTCGATGGCCGGCACCTCGGACGTGACGGTGACGACTTCGGTCGCGGAGCCGACTTTGAGCTCAACGTTGGCCGTGGCTGGGGTATTCACGAGCAGGGCAAGGTCCTTCTGTTCATAACTGCGAAAGCCCGCTGCCTTTACGGTCAGTGTGTAGCTTCCGGGAGGAACAAGAAGAAACTGGTACTGGCCCTGATCCCCAGTTGCCACGGTGCGCTCGGTCTTCGATTCGCGATTCGCAAGCACAACTGTGGCGCCAGGGACGGCGTTTCCATTGGGATCCGTTACCGTGCCGCGAACCGATGTGGTGGCCTGTGCGTGAGCGAGACTGCTGCCGAGCGCGCATCCCAGCAGAGTCAGGGTCAAAGTCAACAGTCTCGGACAACACTTCGAGAACCGCGAACGAAACAGGAAAAACGGGTGGGCCAAGGCGTCATTTCCAGCCATATCTTTCCCTTCCCGAACGCAATCTGTTTTGGAGACTGAACTTAGAGTATGGCATGTACACTGACAGGATGTATTTGTCAAGCGATCAGCTCTTGGAGATTTTGCTCGCACATTCGCCCATCGCTACGGTTTCGAGGACGTAAGCATCACCGCAAGCCTGAGTTAAGAACCTCTACTGGATCGAACTAGCCGCCTGCGAAAAGACTGTGTTCGAGTTGGAGCCAATCAGTCGTATTGTTCCTACAACGATGACGAGGATCACAGCCAGCATCACGGCGTACTCAGCAATGTCTTGACCATCATCATTCGACCAGAGTTGGACGAGGTGGGAAATCATAACCATCTCCTTTGGGTTGGGGCATCAGGAGGGAACGGCTGGTGACCCCGGCGAGACGTTTTGATTGTCGTGCCCGCTCCATGGCTTGTCAAGCGCACCCCCTCGGTCGGTTATTGAATTGTGCTGGCGGCTTGCGAGAAAACATTGTGCGCTTTCGAACCGATCAGTCTGATCGGCGCGACAACGAACCGCGGGCATGACCATATTCGAGGACTCCTGATTTGCTAAACGTCGGGATGAGGCCCGATTGAGGACAAATCGGCGTGACGTTTAAGCGGATTTTCCCTGATTGGACTTGTTGGCGCGCTGGCTGGTCAGCGGCTCCGCTCCATGCCGCGTGAGATTCGCAACGGCGTTTGCTGCGGCTCCGAGGATGGAGCGTGTGGGGATGCCTCGCGAAGAATCCACAGCGTCTTCGTTGTACCGACTGAGTTAGTTATCCGAATGCACCGGCAACGTGACACCACCCACCCTAAGCTGGATCGACTCTACACAGTCCTCTGCCAGCACCGAAAGCGGAGGCCGCTTGGGGGCGCTTGTTTCCGCGCCCCTATGCGTAAGTGCGTACAAGACCAGCTCGACACGATTGGAGATGCCCAACTTATCGTAGATCCGCAACAGCGACTTTTTGACCGTGTTTTCCTTTATGCCGAGCTGCTGCGCAACTTCGCGGTTGCCAATGCCTTCTGCGACCAGGTTGACGACCTGTTCCTCCCGTGGACTTAACAGACCATCTCCTTTGGCATTGATGATGCGCATTGAAGGAGAGGAGGTGAGCGCTTCGATGACATACCCCATCTGCTCGGTATTGGCCCAGAACTGGCCCTGATAGACGACCGCGATACAACGGCAGAGAGCCCGGAAGGGCTGGGTGGCACGGCAGAATAGTCCACGAACTCCGGAACGCATCGCGTTCACCACAAGATTACGATCATAACTATCCAATAAAAGAATAAGACCGAGGCGCGGATGATTGGCGTGCAGAGCACGTAGGATTTCAATCAGATGATCGTGATCCGCGCGCCCATCGCCCAGGAGCACGATATCGGCTGGAGTCGACCGCAAAGCTTGCAGGCAGTCGGAAAGTTCGCTGCGGCAGCAGGTGATTTTCAGGCCAGGCTGCCGGCGAAGAGCGCTACTCAGTAACTGCGACTGAGTCTGGTTGGAATCGGCCACGAGAACACGGATAAGATCGCGACTCGCGCCGGAAGACACGGGCATAACGGTGTTCCTCCTGGAGCAAGCCTTGGGGTAGGGAATGAATGTATTGTAGGGAACATAGGGCGCGCGCCAACCGAATTCTCTTCA
>Ga0209059_1000779_pt1 | contig 14699 bp, 10 predicted proteins | sample GraSoiAngelo_151_FD_186165 | JGI IMG/M metagenome (GOLD analysis project Ga0209059, IMG submission 186165) | Grasslands soil microbial communities from the Angelo Coastal Reserve, California, USA - 14_1009_12_20cm (SPAdes) (version 2) | ecosystem: Environmental > Terrestrial > Soil > Grasslands ...
GCGCTTGTTGCTGCGACTTCGCTGCGCGCGGAATCGCCCGTCGAGCAAAAAGTGACCCAGGCGATCAAATCGCCGGATCTAAGCATTGTTCATCTCTGGGCGCCGTGGTGCTCCAATTGTCAGGCCGAACTCAAAAACGGCGGCTGGTTGAAAATGGTCAAAGACAATCCGCAGGTGAAATTTTATTTTGTTTCGGTTTGGAACGACGGCGGCGATGGCAAATCGATGCTTTCCAAATTCCAAATCGCCGATCAACCAAACGTCGCTGTTCTGGCTGATCCCGGCCCGCGCCGCGGCGACAGCAAAATCAAACAATTTGCCGGAATGCCGCTCTCCTGGATTCCGACAACCTGGGTCTATAAAGGGGGCGATCTTCGCTATGCTTTGAACTACGGCGAAGTTCGTTTTTCCGTGCTGCAACAATTTCTCGAGGACAGCAAATCGGAATGGTCGCATAAGGGCGAACCCAAACTCGGAGAATGATCGAGATTCCGGCCGCTCCAACGATTAGGGCGAAAAAGCCGCCGGCGATTCTCTCGCTCATCGGCGAGACGCCCCTGGTCGAGATTACCCAATTCGACACCGGCCCCTGTCAGCTTTTTTTAAAGTTGGAAAATCAAAATCCAACCGGCTCGATCAAAGACCGCATCGCATTGTCGATGATCGAGGCCGCGGAGGAAGAAGGAAAACTCGAACCCGGCGGCACCGTGATTGAAGCGACTGCCGGAAATACCGGACTCGGTCTCGCGCTTGTTGCCGCGGCAAAAGGTTACCGCGTCGTTCTCGTTATTCCTGACAAGATGTCGCAGGAAAAAATCTCGCACGTGCGCGCGCTTGGCGCCGAAGTACGGCTGACTCGATCAGACGTGACGCGTGGGCATCCCGAATATTATCAGGATGTCGCCGCGCGGTTGGCCGAAGAAATTCCCGGTGCGTTTTACGTGAACCAATTCGGCAATCCCGCGAATCCGCTTGCGCACGAGCGCACGACCGGTCCGGAAATTTGGGAACAAATGCGCCACGATGTCGATGCAGTTGTCGTCGGCGTCGGTTCAGGTGGAACCTTGACCGGCCTCGGCCGCTTTTTTAATCGCGTCAGACCGCGTCGCGGAATTGAAATGGTCCTGGCTGATCCCACCGGCTCGGTGCTCTATGAATATGTTAAGACCGGAAAACTGGTGGAATCCGGCAGCTGGGCGGTCGAAGGCATCGGCGAAGATTTCATCCCCGAAATCGCCGACATGTCGCTCGTGACTGACGCTTTCGAGATCGACGATGAAGAAAGTTTTGCGATAGCGCGCGACCTTTTGCGGAAAGAAGGAATTTTCGGGGGCTCATCGACTGGAACGCTGGTCGCGGGCGCGCTGCGTTACTGCCGGCAACAGACCCAACCGAAACGTGTCGTCAGTTTCGTGGCTGACACCGGGAACAAATATCTTTCCAAGATGTACAACGATTTCTGGATGGCAGAGCAGGGATTTATTCACCGGCCGCCGCACGGCGATCTGAACGATTTGATTTCGCATCGATATGAAGCCGGCGAAGTCATCTCGGTCGGGCCAACCGATACCTTGCTCACCGCTTTCAAACGGATGCGCGACGCTGACGTTTCGCAATTGCCCGTGGTCGATCAAAGTGGACGCGCGATCGGCATTCTCGATGAGTCCGACGTCCTGGTGAAAGTGCATCGCGACGCAACGCACTTTAACGATCCGGTAAGGAACGCGATGAGCGATCGACTGGAAACGCTTCCGCCGAACGCCAAGTTCAACGACTTGCTCGAAGTTTTCGATCGCGGCCGCGTTGCAATTGTTATGGAAGGCGACAAATTCCTCGGTCTCATCACGCGGACTGATTTGCTTTCCTATTTGCGGTTGAACATGCCGAAGTCTTCCGTCCCGCCGCAGCGCGAATACAATTAGCGCGCGCATTCAAATAAATCGACATGAAGAAACAACACGAGTTCGCCACCCGCGCGATTCACGCCGGCCAGGAGCCTGATCCGACGACGGGCGCGATCATGACGCCGATTTACGCAACATCGACCTACGTCCAGGAAAGTCCCGGCAAACACAAAGGCTACGATTATGCGCGCTCGATTAATCCGACCCGGCTCGCCTACGAAAAATGCGTCGCCGATCTGGAAAGCGGCACGCGCGGCTTTGCCTTCGCGTCGGGTCTGGCGGCCATGGCGACAGCGCTCGATCTGCTCGAAAGCGGATCGCACGTCGTCGTCAGCGACGATCTTTACGGCGGCACATTTCGTCTTTTCGAAAAAGTGCGGCGTGGCTCCGCGAATCTCGATTTTACTTATGTCGATCTAACGGATGCATCGCGCTTCGAATCGGCGATCAAGAAGAACACGCGAATGGTCTGGATCGAAACGCCGAGCAATCCGCTTCTCAAGATCATCGACTTGGAAGGGATCGCGAAGGCCGCGCGCGAACATGAAATTTTATCGGTTTCCGATAACACTTTCGCCACGCCATGGATTCAGCGGCCAATTGAATTCGGCTTCGACATTGTTGTCCATTCGGCGACGAAATATTTGAACGGGCACTCCGACATGATTGGTGGAGTCACTGTCGTCGGAGACAGCAAGGAACTCGGCGATCGAATGTGGTTTTTGCAAAACTCGGTCGGCGCGATCGCGGGCGCGTTCGACAGTTTTTTGGTGCTGCGAAGCTTGAAAACTCTCGCCCTACGGATGGAGCGGCATTGCGCGAATGCCCTTGAGATCGCGCGCTGGTTGGAAGAACAGCCGCAAGTGAAATCAGTGAGCTATCCGGGTTTGAAATCCCATCCGCAGCACGATCTCGCCCGCACCCAAATGCGCGGCTTTGGCGGAATGGTCACGATCGTTCTGAAAGCGGATCTCGAGGGAACGCGTCGATTCCTGGAAAACACACACCTGTTCGCGCTCGCAGAAAGTTTGGGCGGCGTCGAAAGTCTGATCAATCATCCCGCGCTCATGACCCACGCATCCGTTCCAAAAGAACAACGCGAAGCACTTGGCGTCACCGATTCGCTCGTTCGCCTTTCAGTCGGCGTCGAAGATTTGCGAGATTTGACTGACGATTTAAAGACCGCCCTCGAAGCGATCTAAAATCGGTAGCGAGTCCGTGTTGCGGCGTCTAAGTTGGCCGCTCGATGGGAAATACTCACGGCCAACTCTTTCGGGTGACGACGTTCGGCGAGTCGCACGGCGGCGGCATCGGCGTCGTGATCGATGGCTGTCCGCCGAAGATCGACATCTCCGAGGCCGACATTCAACGCGAGCTCGACCGTCGGCGCCCGGGTCAAAGCAAAATCACGACGCAACGGCAGGAGGAAGATCGTTGCGAAATTCTTGCCGGAATGTTTGAAGGCAAAACGCTCGGCACGCCGATTGGAATTCTCGTTCGCAATAAAGATGCGCGACCGCAGGATTATGCGGAGGTCGCAAAGAAATTCCGGCCGTCGCACGCCGACTTCACCTACGAAGCAAAATACGGGGTCCGGAATTGGCAGGGCGGCGGACGCGCTTCCGCGCGCGAAACGATCGGGCGCGTGGCCGCTGCTGTGGTCGCGCGAAAAGTGCTGCGCTGGTTTTATCCGAAGATCGACATCGTCGCTTACGTCACGCAAATCCATGAGCTCGCGGCGAAGATCGACAGGTCGAAGGTGAAAACTGGCGACGTCGATGCAAACATTGTCCGCTGTCCAGACAAAGCGGCAGCAAAAAAAATGATTTCATTGATTGAGAAAACTCGTGCCGAAGGTGATTCGTTGGGCGGTGTGATCGAATGCGTGGTGCGGAACGCGCCGGTCGGTTTGGGCGAACCGGTTTTCGACAAACTCGAGGCCGATCTTGCGAAGGCGATGCTGAGCTTGCCGGCGACGAAGGGTTTCGAGATCGGGTCCGGTTTTTCGTCCACGCGCATGCGCGGTTCGGAACACAACGATCCGTTTGAAATGCGCGGTGGCAAGATTCGAACATCGACGAATTATTCCGGTGGCATCCAGGGCGGGATCTCAAACGGCGAAGAGATTTATTTTCGCGTGGCGTTTAAACCGACTGCGACGATTGCACGCGAACAAAAAACGGTCAGTGCGTCGCGCGAACAAACGAAACTCGCGGCCCGCGGTCGTCACGATCCGTGCGTTTTGCCGCGCGCCGTCCCGATGGTCGAGGCGATGGCCGCACTCGTGCTGTGCGATCACGCGCTCCGCCAGCGTGCAATTAGTTTTTCGACCTAATGAACTCGCAACTTCAAGCCGCCGCCGGGTCGCCGCTTTGGCAACTCGTCTTTGTTTCCTTCGCGCTTGCTCTGATTGTGTTCGAAGTCTTGCGGGGCTGGCGTCGCGGCTTGCCGCGGCAAGTGGCGCGATTGGGCGCGCTCATCGCCGCATACTTCGCCGCATTTTTCGGCGGCAAATTTCTTGCGCCACTGCTCGGCATCTTTGTCAGAATGCCGGACGCGTTGTTGTCGATCTTTGCCGGCGCGATCTTTGCGTTGATCATTTACGCGCTCATCAGTGGGATTGGCTCGGCCCTTTTTCGGCGAACGAGCCAACATGATTCGGTGATCGTTCGATTGCTCTACGGATCGGCCGGAGCGGTGCTCGGAGTGTTCTTCGGTGTGTTCCTTGTGTGGCTAATCGTGGTCGCTGTCCGAGCGATTGGTTCAGTGGCTGACGCGCAAGTTCGCGAACAGGCAAGCGACTCCAGTGTCCTGCATGCTGTCGATGTGCGGCGGCGCTTTTTGGGCGAAGCGAATGAAGACCAGGCGCCTTTAACGACATCTTTGGCGCGTCTGAAAAACTCGCTCGAGATGGGATTGATCGGTAACGCGGTCAAGAAAATCGATGTTGTTCCACAAAAGACCTACGATGTAATCGAAAAGGTTGGAGCAATAGCGGCCAATCCTCAAAATGCGGAGCGATTTTTATCTTTTCCCGGCGCACGAGAACTGAGTGAGTATCCCAAAATCATTGCCCTGCGCAATGACCCGGAGATCTCGCAAATGCTCGCGCAGGGGCAATTGCTCGAGCTGATTCAAGATCATCGCATTATCGATGCGGCGAACGACCCGGATCTGCGAGCTCGATTGAAGAAATTCGATCTGAACGCGGCGCTCAACTACGCGACGCAGAAGCCGCAATGAAGTACCTCGCAACGATCGGTCTTGAAGTTCACGTCCAACTAAAGACGCGCTCCAAAATGTTTTGCGCGAGTCCGGTGGAATTTGGGGCGACGCCGAACACGCACACGTGTCCGGTCTGTCTCGGTTTGCCGGGCGCCTTGCCGGTGATGAATCAGGAAGCGCTGCGGATGACCGTGCTGACCGGGCTGATGCTTGACTGCGACATCGCGCCGATCTGCAAGTTCGACCGCAAAAATTATTTTTATCCGGACATGCCGAAGAATTATCAGATTTCGCAATACGACATGCCACTGTGCACTAACGGCAACGTGCCATTGCACGACCTCGCTTATCCAAAAGATGCGCAGAAAAATATCGCGACGCCGGACAAACAAGTGCATCTGGTCCGCATTCATCTCGAAGAGGACGTGGCCAAGAGCTTTCATTTTGAGGCAAGCACCGGCATCGATTTCAACCGTGCCGGCACGCCGTTGATGGAAATCGTGACCCAACCCGAAATCAATTCGCCGGAGGAAGCGTTCGCTTTTCTCACTTCGCTCAAACAAATTCTGATTTACGGCGCGGTCAGCGATGCCGACATGGAGAAAGGACAACTGCGCTGCGACTGCAACGTTTCGGTGCGGCCGGAGAAACAGGCGGAGCTCGGCGCGAAGATCGAAATCAAAAATATGAATTCGATCAGCGGAGTGCGTCGCGCGCTTGCGTTTGAAATTCAGCGGCAGACGAAAGCGCTAGAGCGCGGCGACAAATTGCAACAAGAAACGCGCGGGTGGGACGATGCCGCTGGCGAAACGTTCCTGATGCGCACGAAAGAATCGGCGCATGACTATCGTTATTTTCCCGATCCGGACTTGGTCCCGGTAAAAAGCGAGGTGCTGCTTGCTGATGCGCGCGCACGCGTCCCGGAGTTGCCGAAAGCAAAGCGCGCACGTTTCATGGATCAATATCAAGTCACGCCGTATGACGCCGGCGTGCTGGCGGACGACGTCGATCTTGCGCGTTATTTCGAAGCGGCCGCCAAAGGCGCGAAGAAACCGAAGAATGTCGCGAACTGGATCCTGAACGATTTGCAAAGCGCGCTGAGCACGGCTGGAAAAACGATCAACGATTGTCCGATTCCGCCGGAAGCGCTCGACGAGCTGGTCAATCTCATCGACACCGGAAAGATCAGCGGCAAACAGGGCAAGGAAGTTTTCTCGGAAATGTTTTCCAGTGGCACAGGCGCAGCCGCGATCGTGAAAGAAAAAGGGATTGAGCAACTCAGCGACACGAACGCGATCGAAAAATTTTGCGACGAAGTGATCGCGGCCAATCCAAAACCGGCGGCGGACTTCAAAGCCGGCAATGCGGCGTCGCTCAATTTCCTCAAAGGCCAGGTGATGAAATTGTCGAAAGGCAAAGCGAATCCGCAGCTGGCCGGCGAAATTCTGGAAAAGAAGCTAAAGGGCTAAGCACCACTCTCAATTTGTCATTCCGAGCGGAGTCGAGGAATCTCATTCTATTCCAGAAATATTAAGAGATGTCTCGACTTCGCTCGAACGACAGCAACGGAAATGCGCATTTTAATCGCGCCGGATAAATTCAAAGGCGCGCTCGGCGCGCGAGAGGTTGCGGAAAACATCGCCGCCGGCCTGTGCGATGTTTTGCGCGACGCGAAGATCGACATCGTGCCAATGGCCGACGGTGGTGAGGGAACCGCCGAGGTAATTTCGCAAGCGCTCGGCGCTTCGTGGTCGAAATGTAAAGCGCACGATCCGCTCGGTCGCGAGATCGAAGCGAGTTACGCCTGGATCGACAATCAAAAACTCGCGGTGATGGAGATGAGTGAAGCGGCGGGCATGCGTCGTTTACGGCCGAACGAGGGCAACGTCGATCTTGCAAACACTTTGGGTGTCGGGGAAATGATTTTGGATGCGGCGCGGCGAAGTGCGCGACAAATCATCATCGGACTTGGCGGCAGCGCGACGAATGACGGCGGATTCGGAATGGCCCGCGCGCTCGGCTTCCAGTTCTTCGGAGCGGCCGGGACGAAACTTGACGGCTTTAAGCCGTCAAGTTTACAAGAGCTGCAGCGGATTGAGAGGCCGCGCAATCTGAAATTGCCACCAATTGTTGCTGCAGTTGATGTGAAGAACCCGCTGCTCGGTAACAATGGCGCGACGCGAGTCTTTGGTCCGCAGAAGGGCGTGACGCCCGATCGGATCGACAAGTTCGAACGCGCATTAATGAGGCTCGCGGACGTTGTTGCTGAACAATTCGGCGTCGATTATCGAAATGAACCTGGCGCGGGCGCGGCAGGCGGGCTTGGATTTGGATTGATGAGTTTCTGCGGCGCGAAAATTCGGCCGGGCTTCGATGTGGTCGCGGAATCTGTTGGGCTCGAATCGAAAATGAAAGATGTCGATCTTGTCATAACCGGCGAGGGAAGTCTGGACCGACAGACACTTGAAGGAAAAACGCCGGCGGGCGTGGCGCAACTGGCGCGCAAACTTGGCAAACGGATTTTCGCGATGGTCGGGCGCGCGAGTGACGATGCGGAAGTGCAAAAGCTTTTCGAGGGCGTGTTTCAAAACGCGAGATCGGGCATGAGCCAGGAAGAAAACATGAAACGCGCCGCGGAATTGTTGCGCGAAAACGCGCGGGAATTGGCGAGAACTGTAGCGGCGGTCTGTGACCGCCGGTCGAGCATGCGGCGCTCATAGAGCGCCGCTATAGAAGACAATTTTTCGCGGCTTTCATTTCGTAGGTAGTGAGCGAAAATAGGCGGCTCATGCACGATATCCCTCCGGGCGCGCTGACGCCGTTTGTTTTTTCCGATCCGGCCGGCAAACGCTGGCCGCGATTGCGGCTGGCGTTGCTCATTTTAGGCGTGCTCGCGTTTCTCGGGACCGTGCTCTTTGTGCAAACGCTTTTTGTCGCGCCGCAGATGCGGGTGCCGTTTTCGTTGAGGCAGTTGAAAGGGCAGTTGAAAGCCCTGCAAAAAGCGAACCCCGCCAGCCAGATCCCGCCGAGTTCGCTGCTTTGGCAAAAATTCGCCGCGGCGAAACAGGCGGCGAAAAAATTAGCGGGAGCAACCGCGACGCCCGCGCCTCCGGCAAAGCCGCGCAAGAAAGCGCCGCCGGACGAAGTGCGCCTCGCGTTTTATACCAACGGCGATCCCTACAGTTACGCATCGCTCGAAGAGCACGCGTCGCTGATCACGCATTTGTGTCCAGAATGGATCACGGTGGTAAACGGCCTCGGTGATATTTCGATCGATCCCGACATTCGGCTGCCAAAATTTTGCACGAGCAAAGGAATCAAACTGATGCCATTGCTGACGAATCTGGTAGGGGACACGTGGCAACCTGAAGCGGTGGAAAATCTCGCGCACGGTCCGCCGGATCGACAAGAAAGCTTCTTCGCAAAAGTGATCGGGGCGCTGCGCGACGCGAAAGCTGCGGGGGTCGTGGTCGACTGGGAACAGATCGATCCCGTTTACAAAAAAGACATCACTGCGTTCATCGACAGGTTTTGCGACGCGCTGCACAACGACGACAAGGAACTTTGGCTCACAGTTCAACCGGGCCAGGAGCTTGATTACATCGATTTCGACGAGCTCTCGGATAACGTCGATCGGTTCGTCGCCTCGCTCTTCGACGAAACATCGGACATCGATCCGCCCGGGCCGCTTGGGTCGCGGCCGTGGTTTGAGGGTTGGTTGCACGTGCTGCTTGAAGGCAGCGACACGAAACAATGGATTATCACGCTCGGCAGTTACGGTTACGATTGGACGATCGGCGGCAAAAAAGCGGAGTTGATCAGCTTCCCGGAGGCGATGAGCCGGGCGAACAATGCCGAGATTGAAAGCACGGAAGTTAGCGGACCAAGTTACAATCCGTTTTTTTATTTTGAGGACGCGGACAAGGAGCACGCCGTCTGGTTTCTGGATGTCGTCACGTTTTTGAATGAGCTCCGCGAAGTGCGCGGGCAAAAAGCTGGTGGGTTCGCGCTCTATCGTCTTGGGACGGAAGATCCGGCAATCTGGGACGCGCTGGCTGTTGCGAAGGATTTCAAGATCGACAATCAGACCCGCGAAGCGCTCGAGGTTTTGAAAGGCACCGACACAATCACCGACGTCGGCGAAGGCGAGATCGTAACCGTGGATGAAAGTCGCGCTGATGGGATGCGCAAACTTGCGGTCGACTCGGAGGGTTATCTCACCGCCAAATACACAAAGTTTCCCGAGTTCCCAACGCTTTATCACCAAGGCGCGGGGGGCGAACATCAGGTCGCGATTACGTTTGACGATGGCCCTGATCCGAAGTGGACGCCGAAGATTTTGGATATTTTAAAAGCGGCAAACGCAAAGGCCGCATTCTTTTTGGTTGGAGTGAACGCGGAAAAATATCCCGGACTCGTTGGGCGAATCGTCAACGAAGGCCACGAGATTGGGAACCACACGTATTATCATCCGAACCTTGCGCTGGCCTGGCCCGAGCACGTCCGGCTCGAACTGAATGCGACGCAGCTTTTGATCGAAACAATTACCGGCCGCGCGACCACTTTGTTTCGCCCGCCTTATGCCGCCGATACCCAGCCCTCAAAGATGAGCGAGTTGATGCCGTTGCAAATTGCGCAGGAATTGAGCTATCTGGTTGTCCTCGAAAATATCGATCCGCAGGATTGGGCGAAACCGGGTGCGGACATCATTCTGCAACGAGTGAAGCAACAACGGCGTGATGGCAGCATCATTTTGTTGCACGATGCGGGTGGCGATCGTTCGCAAACGGTGGCTGCGTTGCCCCGCATTCTGGATTGGTTGCACACGCGCGGCGACACGATTGTTTCGCTGAGCACTTTGTTGGGAACAACGCGCGACGCACTGATGCCGCCGTTGCAAACAACGAATCCATCATTGACGCGACTGGTCAGCAGCGCCGGGTTTCGCGTCTACCACGCGCTCGAAGAATTTCTCTGGGCTTTCATGATCGTGGCAACAGCGCTGGTGGTCGCGCGCACGCTCATCGTGATTTGGCTGGCTTACCGCTTTCGACGTTTGCCGAGAAGCGAATTCGCCGGGCCGGTCAGCATCGTGATGGCAGCGTACAATGAAGGAAAAGTCATCGCCGAAACTCTGCGCTCGCTCCTTGCAACTGATTACAAAGGCGAACTAGAGATCATCGTGATCGACGATGGGTCTCGCGACGAAACCAGCTCCGAAGTCGAACGCATGTCAGATGTCGATCCACGTGTGCGTTTGCTACGTCAAGAAAACCGCGGGAAAGCGCGCGCGTTGCAACGCGCGCTGGCGGCGGTCGCTCATGGCGTTATCGTGTTCGTCGACGCGGACACGCATTTTCAACGCGACACGCTGCCGTTGCTACTCGAGCCGCTCGCCGACGAAACGATCGGCGCCGTTTCCGGCCACGCCAAAGTGGGAAACTTGCGCACATTCATTGCGCGCTGCCAATCGCTCGAGTACACCTGCGGATTCAACCTCGATCGTCGCGCTTACACCCGTTGGAACTGCATCACGGTGGTGCCGGGCGCGATCAGCGCGATCCGGAAGGAAGCGATCGATCGCGCTGGCGGGTTGAGTTTGCAAACATTGGCGGAAGACACCGATCTGACTCTCGCGCTGCACAAAGATCGGCAACGGATCGTTTACGTGCCGCAGGCGATTGCCTGGACGGAAGCGCCTGAATCGGTGCGGACGCTGGCGCGCCAGCGTTTTCGCTGGGCTTACGGCACACTGCAATGTCTGTGGAAACATCGCGACATGGTTTTCAATTGGAATTATCGCGCGCTCGGCTGGTTCAGTTTGCCGAGTGTTTGGTTTTTTCAAATCATCCTTGTTGCCATCACGCCAATGGTCGATTTATTTCTGCTCGCGTCGCTTCCATTCGGCACCTGGCGTGCGGTCTTGCCGTTCGTGGTCACGTTCCTTTCGATGGACGTGATTTTGGCCACGCTCGCTTGCATTCTGGAACGAGAACCGATTACGCGCGCGTGGCGGATTTTACCAATGCGGCTGATCTATCGGCCGATGCTGAGCTATTGCATTTGGAAAGCAATTTTGCGCGCGATCAAGGGCGCGTGGGTCAGTTGGGGCAAACTCGAACGCACCGCCAGCGTGCCGGTGCGAGCGTAGCTGGAGGTTCGAGGCTTGAGGTACGATGTTTGATCTTAAAACGCGTCCAATCATCACTGCGTTTGTAGCAGCGTCGCTGAGTTGCATTTTCACCTCCTGCAAAAAGCCGACGTCGCCTCAAATTGACGCGAACGCCCCGGTAGAGATCGTTGTTCCGGAACATGGGGCCTACACGGGCGCGTTCATGGATTTCGGAGACGAAGAAGATGACGTCACGCTCGAGATGATCGAAGATTTCGAGCAAATGGTCGGCAAACATCAGGCCGTCATCGCGTCATCGAGCTACTGGGGGGAGCAAACCTTTCCGACGGCAAACCTGAATGTCGTCTGGCGGCACGGTTCGCTTCCTCTCTTGTTTTGGTCGCCCTGGGACAAGCCCTACACGCAAAATCGCGGACCGGACAAATTCAATCTCACCGATATCGTCGCCGGAAAATGGGACGCCTACATCGACAAGTGGGCGGATAGCGCACGTGACTTCGGTCATCCAATGATTGTCGCGTTTGGCGTTGAAATGAACGGTGACTGGTTCCCCTGGTCGGGAGCATTTTATGGCGGCGAAGATTGGGATGACGCCGCCGACAATTGGAAAGGTCCTGAAAATTTTCGGCGGGCGTATCGGCATGTGGTCGATCGAGTCCGTGCCCGCGGGGTGACTAACGTCAAATGGATGTTTCACACCAACAATTATTCCTACCCGCTCGACACTTGGAATTTTGCGCCGGCTTATTATCCGGGCTCCGATTACGTCGATTGGTTGGGCCTGAGCGTTTACGGCCAGCAGTTCAAGGACGAACCGAACCCGGGTATTACTTCGTTGCTCGACTGGCCGTATCAGGAATTAAGCGGCCTCGACCCGAATAAGCCGATCATGATTGCGGAATGGGCCACGGGCGAATTTCCTTATCCCGCCGGCGAACCCGGAATTCGTAAACCCGAATGGATCAAACAAGCGCTCGAACTTTTTCGGACGCGTTATCCGCGAGTGAAGGCGGCGGTTTATTGGCACGAGCGCTGGCAAAATGTCGATCAAACCTACAGCAATTTGCGCGTTAATTCCTCAGTCGAATCGCTGCAAGCCTACCGTGATGGCGTGGCGAATCCGGATTGGTTAGGCAAATTGATCCTGAAGGCGGTGCCGAAGAAGTAGCGTTATCGCCAGACGGCGAGAATTCCGCCGAGCGCGATGCACCCAAAAAAGTGATAGCTCGAGTCGATTAACCAAACCTTAAACGGTTTCGACTCCCACAAATATTGGATGGTCAGGGCCGTTGCTGAAAATCCAAGCCCGACACCGGCTCCGAGCTTTAGTCCGTGGCCGACATCAGCGATTCCCGTCCTTACGATTAACCGCGCCATGATCGCAGCGGCGACGAGATTGCAAATGAAATTGCCGATCATTTTCGCCGGCATTCCGCTGGGTTCAAGCTTCACTCCATGCTGCTGAATGCCCGCCGCCCAAATTTTTCCGAACAAAGCCATGTACCAGATGGCGCCAATGACCCAGTAAGCAGCAGCTGCACAAATTATTGCTAGCCAGTTCATACCGGCGGTTGTCTCAGCCAGCCGCCTCTAAGGCAAGCTAAAATCCCAGCGTTATAGCTGCCGGTGTCCTCGCCGGCAGGGACGTTTGTCTGATTTCTGCCGCCAGAAACGGCGGCAGTTACAACATCCGAGAAAAATCTACCGGAGTTAGAGACAAAAACAGAATTTGGCGGCGTCTTGATTATAAAAGACCGTGAACAGGTCATGGAGAATGTCGCCACTGATGAAAATTGGAAGACTTGCTTTTCCCAACTCGCACCCGGCCTGGTGCTGTTTGCGCGGCAATGGGCGCGATCGTCGGCCGATGCGGAAGACATTGTCCAGGAAGCTTTCGTCCGTTTCTGGCGAAAACGACACGACATCGCGAACCGCGGGCTTCTTTACGCGACTGTTCGCTCCATTGCTCTCGATTTTCTCCGGCGCGACAGCCGGCGCGCTCGCCGAGAATCCACGGCCGTTTCTGAAACTGATCAGATGGTCCAACCAATGTTCGAAGTCGAAGACGAATCTCAACGCGCCCTGGTTGCCGCGCTCGATCTCTTGCCTAACGAACAGCGGGAGGTGCTGGTGATGAAGATCTGGAACGAACTTACTTTCGCTGAGATCGCGAGCGCTCTCGAGATTTCGCAGAACACGGCCGCGTCCCGGTATCGTTACGCGCTCGCCGCCCTGAAAAAGAATCTACCCTCCGTATGAACGATTTTTCCGACATCGAAAGCAAACTGCGCAAGCTCCGGCCGGTTCAGCCGTCGGCGGATTTGATGACGCGACTTGAGCGGGCTCTCGCGGAGGAAACAGCGACAGCTACCGCGGGCGTGCTTCCGCATGAACGGCGATTTCATTTTAACTGGCTCTCGCTTGGCCTTGGTTTGACTGCGGCCACGGCGCTGGTGCTGTTCGCGTTTCTTCGATTGGAGGGCCCGGTGCAAAAACGTTCCTCGCTCGCGGCGATTACACCGGCGCCGGCGTTTTCGATAAATTCAAATGCGCAATTTGTTCCGGCCGGTTTGACCCAAGTCGTTTATCGCACGCGCGACGAAGGACTTCATTTCCCGAACAATTCCGGCCAACCGATGCGGCGCGTTCGCTCGCACAGCCGAGAAACGTTGCGGTGGCGAAACCCAACCACTGGCGCGTCGCTGCGCATCTCTTATCCGAGCGAAGAAGTTTCTCTCGTTCCCGTTACCGGCCAATGAATTTTGAAAGAACACAAACTATGAAAACAAAATCCATCGCAACCATCGCCGCGATCGCGCTTCTGCCGATTGCCGGGTTCACTCAACCGCCGCCTAATCCGCCGAATCCACCCACTCCTCCGGGGCAGCCGGGTCAACCGGGTCAACCGGGTCAACCGGGTCAACCACCGGGCGGACCTGGTGGAGAACGGGAACGCCATGAGAAAAAAGTGCCCGTCACCTATCTTGGCGTCGAAACGTCCGATGTTCCGAACGTGGTCAGCGAACAGCTCGGCCTCGCGAAAGGTTTCGGTCTCGTTGTTGACTACGTTGTTCCGGATGGTCCGGCCGCCGCAGCCGGCGTTCAGCAGAACGACATCCTCAAGATGTTGAACGATCAAATTCTGACCGAGCCGGATCAACTTTCGAAACTGGTGCGGAGTTTTTCGGAGGGGACGACTGTGACACTAACTGTCTTGCGCAAGGGCAAGGAGGAAAAGATCGGGGTAAAACTATCGAAGAAAGAAGTGCCCGAGCGACACGAGTTCGGTCCCGGCCGCCGTCATCGCCCCAATTTCAACTTTAATGGCATGGATTTCGGTGATTTCGGCATGAACGAATTGAAAGGCGAGATGGATCATTTGAAAGAACAACTCGGAAATGAAAAACAAGGGATGATCCATGACGCCGTGATGACGG
>Ga0209059_1000780_pt1 | contig 14684 bp, 14 predicted proteins | sample GraSoiAngelo_151_FD_186165 | JGI IMG/M metagenome (GOLD analysis project Ga0209059, IMG submission 186165) | Grasslands soil microbial communities from the Angelo Coastal Reserve, California, USA - 14_1009_12_20cm (SPAdes) (version 2) | ecosystem: Environmental > Terrestrial > Soil > Grasslands ...
CGCAATGTCGTTTTCCCGGCGGCGGCGAAGACCGCGCGCAGCTCGCCCTCACCGATCACGATATCCGCTTGTTCGGACAATGCGGGGTATCGCGCCAGCACGCGCCCATCCGCACCGATCACCGCAACCCGCGTGTCATCTGCGAGAGGCGCCGTCTCGAAATTTGCGGTGAGCTTGGCGAGCGGTACCAGCGCGGCGATACCGCCGGTCGCGGCGCCTTGTTCTCCGAAGACGGGCTGCGCCACCGGCAGTCGGAAGGTCCCACTTTGCCGATCTTCGATCGGCGTACCGACAAACCGCGCGCGGCTCGATGGGGCGGCGCGCGCCGCGAAATAATTTTTATCTGCAATCTCGGCCAAATCCGCCGGCCAGGCGCCGGCCGTGCCGAGCACCTTGCCATCAGGCGCGATCAGCGCAATCGCGTCGATTTGTCCGGAATGCTCGATGACCTGCTGCAACAACCCCGTATTCTCCAGCGCCGCCGCGTCGGTGCGGGAGGCTGCTGCCGAGATGTCTCCGGAGCCACGCAAGCGGTCGGCGAGGCGTCCAAGGATCGGGTCGACCCCTTGCAGCGAGCGGATCGTTGCCTCGGCGAGCACAGTGTCGAGCCGGCGCAGCTCGTCGGCGGTCGTGTTGAGCACCTGATGCCGCAGATAGCCGCCCGCCAAGCAGCAGGCGACGAGGAGACCGGTGATCCAGACGACGCCCGTGGCGAGCAATGTCGCGACCGGCCGCACGCTCGGCAGGAGTCTGCGGCTGCGGGGCGCGTCTACTACTTCTTCTTCGGCCGGAACGGAAGCCATGCTGCCGCTCAATCCTTTGGTACGCTCAATCCTTTGGTAACTGAGCGACTGAACGCCTGCTTGATTGACAAACGGTTAAGCGGCGGCGATGCGCCTTAGTCGGCCCTGCCCGGCGGGCCGGCTCGCCTACCCGACCACCCGCGCGCGGCACTCGCCGAAGCCGATCGGCACATAGCCGTCGCGCCGGCAATGGGCGCGGAAGATGACCTCGTCGCCGTCTTGCAGATATGTGCGGCTCTCGCCGGTGTGCAGCGTAATCGTGCGTTGCCCGGCATGGCTGAGCTCGTTGAGACTTCCCCAGCCTTCCTCGGTCGGTCCCGAGATCGTGCCGCTTCCGAAAATGTCACCGGGCAGCAGATTACAGCCGCCGCAAGTGTGATGCGCGACGAGCTGCGCCACGGTCCAATACAGGTCCAGCGTATTGCTGCGCGACATGCGGTGCGGTTCGAGCGCCTTCTGGCGCATCTGCGGCGTCAACAGCAGCGCTTCGAGCTCGATGTCGAAGGCGCCCGAGCGCTGGTCGTTATCGTCCCAGAGATAGCTCAGCGGGCGTGGGTCGCCGGCGGGCCGCTCCGGCTGTGCGACGTGGAAGGGTTCGAGCGCCTCGGCGGTGACGATCCAGGGCGAGACCGTGCTGCCGAAATTCTTGCCGAGGAACGGACCGAGCGGCGGCATCTCCCAGAACTGGATGTCGCGCGCCGACCAGTCGTTGACCAGGCCGAGGCCAAAGATGTGTTTGCTTGCTTCGCCGATCGGGATTGGTTCGCCCTGCCGGTTGCCCGGCCCGATCCACACCGCCAGTTCGAGCTCGTAATCGAGATTGCGGCAGGGCCCGTAACTCGGCGTCGTCTCGTTCGGCACCATGTATTGCCCGGCAGGGCGCCGCACCGCGATCCCCGACTCGCGCAGTGAGGAGGCCCGGCTGTGATAGGCGACTGGCACATATTTGTAATTCGAGCTCAGCGGATTGTTAGGATCGCGGCGGCGGCCGCCGTTCCGGGCATGGTGAATGCCGGCAAAAAAATCGGTGAAGTTGCCGATCGCCGCCGGCAAATGCAGCCAGCAATCGCTGGCGCGATGCAGCAGCTTGTCCGCGAGCGGTTCAAGTTTGGCACGTCCGGCTCCGTCCGCCGCAAGCAACGCGAAGACCTGCTGCCGCAACGCCCGTCGCGGCCCGGCTCCCAATGCCATTAGCGAGTTGAGCATGCCGCCGGAGGCGGCTTCAGCCCCGGTCGCCGCTTCTCCCGAAAACAGCCCGGCATCATTCGCGGCGCGCAGATCGAAAATCATGTCACCGATCGCGACGCCGCCGCGGCGTGCCGCATCGGGCGCGGTGCGCCCCGGCGGGCTAAACACGCCGAAGGGCAGGTTCTGCAGCGGGAATTCGCTATGGCCATTCGCCGAGGCGACCCAGCTCTGGCGGGCTTTGTCATGCGTTTCGTCGGTCATTTTTGCGAATCCTCCCGTCTAGTTTCCGTCGCTCGCGGCCGCGAGCGACGGCAACACCACTCTTTCCGCGCGCACCACACGACGCACTGCGTAAATTGCCGAACCGAGCGCCACCGCGACAAACCCCGAGAACACGAGGATCATGCCGAGCGGGCTGTCATGCGGCAGCAGCGCGACGGCAAAGCTCCCAACAGCGGCCATTGTCATTTGCAGAAAGCCCATGAGCCCCGACGCGGTCCCGGCAATCCGGGGATGAATGCTGAGCGCCGCGGCCATCACTGAAGGCTGGCTCAAGCCGTCGCCGATCTCGGCGAAAGCGATCGGCAGAAACAAGGCCCAGACGCTGAACCCGCCCGAGAGGTAACAGAGCGTCACCACCCCGGCGCCGCCCAGCGCCAGGGCGCGGCCGGCGATCAGCAGCCGCAAGCTGCCGACGCGTAGCGCGAACCTCGCCGCCGCAGCATTGCCGAGCATGTAGGTCGCCATCGGGAACAGGATCATGAGCCCGTAGGTGCTGGGCGGCTCGCCAAGCGCGTCGGTGACGAGATAGGGCGCGCTTGCGATGAACGTAAACCATGACGCGCTGGTGCAGGCGCTGCACAGCGCAAATCCGCCAAACCCCGGCGAGCGCAGCAGGAGCGCGTAAGAGCGCGCCATGCCGGCAAAATCGAGCGACGCCGGGTGCCGGTTGGTCTCGGCGAGCCGTATGACGGTCGCGGCGAACACGACCGCGCCGAGCGCGCCGAGCAGGACGAAAATGGCGCGCCAGTCGAACCACTCGGCGAGGTAGGCGCCGAGAGCCGGCGAGATCGCCGGCGCCAGCGTCATTGCCATCATAACGAGCGCCAGGCCGCGCGCCGCCATCTCCCGGTCATAGACGTCGCGGATGATCGCCCGGCTCAGGACGATGCCGGCGCAAGCGCCGAGCGCCTGCAGCAGCCGCCCGACGATCAGGGCCGCGAGCGACCATGCGCTGGCGCACAACACCGTCCCGGCGAGAAACAGTCCCAGTCCGGCGATCAGGACCGGCCGGCGGCCGAAGCGGTCCGACACCGGCCCATAGATCAGCTGCCCTGCGGCGATGCCCCCGAGATACAGGCTCAGCACGAGCTGCACGTGCGCCGGGCTGTCGCCGAACACCTGGACGAGGACCGGCAATGCCGGCACGACCATGTGCAAGGCGCAGAACGCCAAGGCCGTAATCGCGGACAGCAGCGCCAGTGACGGCGCGGGATTACGCTTCATCCAGACGCGGCGCGGAAGCTGGCCAGGCTGCGGCGCTGCCGGCCGTCGGCGTCGAAATTACCCGGGTCGAGCCAGGCCTCGAAGGCAGCGCGCAAGGCGGCCCATTCCCGGTCCACAATCGAAAACCACGCCGTGTCGCGGTTGTGGCCGCGAGTGATCATCGCCTGTCGGAACAGCCCCTCATAGGTGAAGCCGAGCCGCGTTGCGGCGGCCCGGCTCGGCAGGTTGCACGAATCGCATTTCCATTCGTAGCGGCGGTAGCCAAGCTCGTCGAAGACGCGGCGCATCATCAGATACATGGCTTCGGTTGCCGCCGGCCGGCGCTGCAGGCGCGGGCTGAAATTGAGCCCAGCGACCTCGATCGTGCCGTGCACCGGTTGGATGTTTGCATAGGCAGCGACGCCGACCGCCTTGCCGCTCACGAGGTCGATGATCGCATGAAGTATCCGCGCCTTGTCGGCGCGGGAATCCTCGACCCATTTTCGGTAATCCGCCAGGGTCGCGAACGGGCCATAATTGTAATAGGTCCAGTTGCGCCCTTCGCGATCTTCCGAATTGGCCTCGAACAATTCGGCGGCGTGGCGGTCCGGATCGAGCGGCTCGACTCGCGCGAGGCGGCCGATCATCGGCGTGCGCGGCGGCGCCAGACGCGGCGTCCAGCCCGGCACCGGGAACCCGACCGCCTGATCCAAATGATTATGTCGCGCGTCGCTGTCGTTCATGGCGCCCCGACGGAAAGCCACCACAGGCCGAGGAGGATCGTCAACACCATCAGCGGAGCTCCAACCCGGAAATATTCCCAAAAGCCGATCGCGACGCCCTCGGCGCGCGCCAGCTGCACGACGATCAAATTGGCGACCGAGCCGAGCACGGTCAGATTGCCGGCCAGTGTCGAGGCCATCGCGACGACGAGCCAGGCGTGCTGCGGATCGCCGGTCTGCCCGACAAACGGACGCAATACGAGCACCGCCGGCACATTGCTGACGAGGTTCGACAATACCGCCGTGACGGCGCTTAGCACGCCCGTATCGCCGAGCCCCGCGCGTCCGATACCGTCGATGACCTCCGGCGTCAGCAACGCCTTTTCGAACCCGGCCACGACGACGAAGAGCCCAGCGAACATCAGCAGCAGCGGCCAGTCGATCTCGCGGTAGATCCGCTCGCTGCGCACGATGCGGGTCAACAGCATGAATCCGCCCGCGATCAGCGCCACCTTCGCGGGCGGCTGCCCAGCAAAAAACGCTGCCATCATCACTACGACGACCAGCACCGATTTGATCGCGAGAGGGCCGTGCACATGCGGCGGGCGCGCCGACACCAGCCGCAAGGTCGTAGAGTTGAAGAACTCGCTCGGATAGCAAACCGCAATCAGCCCCATCGTCGCCAGCAGCCCGGCCGCGGCCACCGGCGCCAGGGCCGCCGCGAACGCGCTGTAAGGAATATGCGAGAAGCCGCCGATCAGAATGTTTTGCGGATTCCCCGTGATCGTCGCAACGCTGCCGATATTGGCGGCCATTGCGACGGCTAACAGATACGGGATCGGATTGCGCTCGAGCCGCAGCGCGATATCGGCGACGAGCGGCGTCATGACGAGGCAAATCGCGTCGTTCAGCAGAAAAGCGGAAAACAAGCCGGAGGTCAGCGTAATGGTTGCGAGCAGTGCCAACGGGTGCCGGGCACGCGCTACGGTCCAGCCGGTGACGAGGCGAAAGAATCCCGACAGCCGCAGATTGCCGACGACGATCATCATGCCGAGGAGAAGCGCGACTGTGTCGAAATCGATGACGCGGGAGATATCGTCGATACCCACCCCGCCGACCGCCAGCATGAGACTTGCGCCGACCAACGCCGCGCCGGCGCGGTCGAGGCGGAAGCCGGGCAGGCGGCCGATCGCGATAACGAGGTAGGTGACCGCAAAGATCTCGAAGATCGCGGCGCGCGGCGGTGTCCCGGAGGGGGCCTCGTACCAAGCGAGCGCCGCCGCCGCGACCAGCGCCGTCATGGCGATGATGCCGCCCATCTCGCCGCTTCGGCTTCTCCGGCTGCTGGTTCCGCGGCGGCCAATCATGCGAGGCGGGCTAAACCAGCGGAGCGCCGGTCGCGGCGCCGTTTGGACATGGCTAACCCGAATCCTTCCTTGTCAGGACGGCCCTTATCAGGACGGCGACGATCCGAACCTACCTCGCTTCGGTCAAGCCGGGGGTAAGCCTGTTCGCCCGAGGGCTAGGCATGCGACCTTATTCGCCGCATGGGGGTTGACGAAAGGTCGGGAGACCTTATTCTCATCTCTAGCATAATAGCTGCTGCCGGCCGGCGCCCCGCCGTCCGGCTTTTCCGGACCCCAATAATGCTCATTATGAGCATTAATCAGGAGTTGTCCCAGTGTTGTACACCCCGACCCCCCGCGCGGCGCCGAACCCGCCCGTCCCGCCGTTGCCGCTGCCCGAGCTCTACAGCCGCGTCGAGCGGCATGTGCCACCCTTCGAGTGGCGCATCCTGGCGGACGACATCGCTGCGATCTTGAAGCTCAAGCGCGAGAAAAACGCGGTCATCCTGGCGCATAACTATCAGACGCCGGACATCTACCACACCGTTGCCGACATCGTCGGCGACAGCCTGGCGCTGGCGCGCGAGGCGGTGCGCACCGATGCCGAGGTTATCGTGCTCGCCGGCGTCCATTTCATGGCCGAAACGGCGAAGCTCCTGAACCCGGAAAAGACCGTGCTGATCCCCGATCTGGAAGCGGGCTGCTCGCTGGCATCATCGATCACGGCCGAGGATGTGCGCCTCATGCGCGCGCGCCATCCCGGCGTGCCGATCGTCACCTATGTCAACACCTCGGCCGCAGTGAAGGCGGAGAGCGATATCTGCTGCACCTCGGGCAACGCCAAGAAGATCGTCGAGGGGCTCGGCGTGCCCAAAGTCATCATGCTCCCGGACGAGTACCTCGCCCGCAACATCGCCGCCCAGACCGAGGTCGAGATCATCGCCTGGATGGGCCATTGCGAGGTGCATGAGCGCTTCACGGCCGACGACATCCGCGACCTCCGCGCGACGCACCCTGGGGTCACCGTGCTGGCGCATCCGGAATGCCCGCCCGAGGTCGTCGCCGAATGCGACTTCACCGGCTCGACCGCGGCGATGGCCGATTATGTCGGGCAACGCCGGCCGAGCCGTGTCGTGCTGCTGACCGAATGCTCGATGAGCGACAATGTCGCGCTGCAATATCCCGATCTCGATTTCGTGCGGCCCTGCAATCTGTGCCCGCACATGAAGCGCATCACCTTGCCGAAGATCCGCCGCGCGCTCGAGACGATGAGCCACGAGGTGACCGTGCCGCCCGAGATCGCCGAGGGGGCCCGCCGCTCGGTCGAGCGCATGCTGGCTTTCGGCTGAACCGAGCTCTTCCCGATGCTCCGTCTCCTCATCGAGCCGATCGTCCGTGCCGCATTGACCGAGGATCTCGGCCGCGCCGGCGACATCACGACCGATGCCGTCGTGCCCGCCGACGCGGAGGTGAGGGCCGTCATGATCGCGCGCCAATCCGGCGTGCTGGCCGGGCTCGAAGCCGGCCTTCTCGCCTTCGAGTTGCTCGACCCGAGCCTCCGCCTCGAACGCCTCTGCGCCGACGGGAGCCGGCTCGAGCAGGGCCGGGCGGTGGCACGCATCAGCGGCCGCGCGCGGCCGGTGCTGGCGGCCGAGCGGACTGCGCTGAACCTCGTCTGCCGGCTCTCGGGCGTCGCGACGGCGACGCGCTCGTTGGTCGATGCGATCGAGGGGCACAAGGCCAAGATCGTCTGCACCCGCAAGACAACCCCCGGGCTGCGCATCCTCGAAAAGGAGGCGGTGCGCTTGGGCGGTGGCGCCAATCACCGCTTTGGTCTCGACGACGCGATGCTGATCAAGGACAACCACATCGCGCTGGCCGGCGGCGTCGGGCCGGCGCTCCAACGCGCCCGCGCCCAGGCCGGCCATCTCGTCAAGATCGAACTCGAAGTCGATACGCTCGACCAGCTCGCCGAGGCCTTGGAGCACGGCGTCGACGCGGTCTTGCTCGACAATATGGACCCGCCGACCTTGCGCCGCGCCGTCGAGATGGTGGCCGGCCGCGCCGTGACCGAGGCGTCGGGCCGCATCACCCGCGAGACCGCGCCCGAGATCGCCGCCGCCGGAGTCGACCTGATCTCCTCGGGTTGGATCACCCACAGCGCCCCAATCCTCGATCTTGGGCTCGATATCGACTAGTGCGGTGGATTTGAGGTCCCCCTGATCTGAGTGGCGGGCGCGAATTTCGGATTCGGCACACTAGCGCCGGCCTGCTCTGGGATTAATATCCGGAGAGCAAATCGCGAGGGTCTGATGGAGAGCCGCCAGAGCGAGGAGCCCCGCGCGGCGCGCTTCGCTCGTTATATCGAGGCTCGCCGCTTCGATCCGCCGCGGCCGCTCCTGATCAAGGCCGTCGCGCTTGCCGATCAGAAAGAGCACGCGCTCGATGGCGGTGCGGGCGCGCTGAACGCCACCAAATACCTGTTGTCGGCCGGTTTTGCGCAGGTCACCGCGCTGGACGCCGCGCCGCGCGCGCGAGAAGTCGCCAGGGAACTGGCAGACGACCGTGTGACATTCGTGCTGTCACGCTTCGAAGCGTTCGACTTTCCGGCAAACCGCTACGATCTCGTCAATGCGGAATTTTCACTGCCGTTTATAGCCCCGAGCGAGTTCGCGCCGACTTTCGCGCGATTGCTGCACTCGGTGAAGCCGGGCGGGATGTTCACTGGGCAATTGTTCGGACCGAATGACAGCTGGAATGTCGAGAACAGCGGCATGTCATTCCACACGCGGGCCGAGGCCGAAGCCTTCTTCCGGGATTTCGAAATCGTGCACTTCGAGGAAGAAGATCATCCCGGCACGACCAAACTCGGTGAGCCGAAGCACTGGCACATTTTCCACATCATCACGCAGCGGGCGGCGTCTTAGCGCCGACGCGAGCGCCTCGTGCGGAGCCGCGGGAAAGCGCTCGCAGCGATGCGATCGGCATCGCGGAAATCCAATTCGTGCGCCGCGGCGACGCGACTCGGCTCGCGCATCTCTACCAGCGTGATCCGCTGCGGGTGTTGTTTCCCGCGCCCGAGGCCAATGACATCCCGCTCGCGATATTGCTGACGACCTCCGGGGGCCTCGTCGCCGGTGACCGGCTTGCGATCGACATTAAGGTGGGGGAGGGCGCCGCCGCGCACGTCACCGCCGCGGCCGCCGAGAAGGTTTATCGTTCGACCGGCGCAACGACGGTGATCACGCAGCAGCTGCGCGTCGCAGAGGGCGCCTGGCTCGAATATCTGCCGCCCGAGACGATCCTGTTCGATGGCGCGAGGCTGCGGCGCGAGACCCGTATCGAGCTCGCTGCGGGCGCGGGCGTTCTCGGTGGCGGCATTCTCGTTTTCGGGCGGCAGGCCCGCGGCGAGCGGCTAACCCATGGTCTCATCAATGAGCGCTGGGAGGTCTGGCATAACGGTGCGCTTGTCTGGGGCGACGCGCTGCATGTCGACGGCGATATCCGAGCAATCATCGCCGATCCAGCCTGCTTTGCCGGCGCTGCGGCGTGCGCGACACTGATCCTGGGCCCACCGAAGGGCGATCCCACCGCCTTCCTCAACGCTGCTCGTACCATCCAGGCGCGCTCTGCGGCACCTGGCCTGCACGCCGGCGCGACCGTGGTCAATGGGCTCCTCATCGCCCGCTGGCTTGCCGCCGATGCACTCGCTGTACGGAATGCCTATGCCGAACTCGCTTGCCATTTGCGCGAGGCCGCGATGGGATTGCCGCCGTGCCTGCCGCGGCTTTGGCACGTCTGATGCTTAAGGAATGGGCATGAACCTGACCCCGCGCGAGAAGGACAAACTGCTTGTAGCGATGGCCGCGATCGTCGCGTCGCGGCGCCTCGAACGCGGCGTCAAGCTCAACTACCCCGAGGCGGTCGCGCTGATCACCGATTACGTGCTGGAAGGCGCGCGCGATGGCAAAACGGTCGCCGAATTGATGCGCGACGGCGCCACCGTGCTCAGCCGCGAGCAGGTCATGGAGGGGGTGCCTGAGATGGTCCACGACATCCAGGTCGAGGCGACCTTTCCCGACGGCACCAAGCTCGTCACCGTCCACCAGCCGATAAGGTGACGTGACGATGATCCCCGGTGAGCTGTTTCCGGCCGATGGCGATATAGAGCTGAATGCCGGGCGGCCGAGCGTCACGCTCACCGTCGCGAACACCGGCGACAGGCCGATCCAGGTCGGCTCCCACTACCATTTTTTCGAGACCAACCCGGCGCTCAACTTCGACCGCGACAAGGCGCGCGGCTGTCGTCTCGATATCCCGGCCGGCACGGCCGTGCGTTTCGAACCGGGACAGACGCGCGAGGTCCAGCTCGTCTCCTATGCCGGCGCTCGCCGCGTCGTCGGGTTCCGCGGCCAGGTCAACGGGAAGCTCTGACGTGGCGCGCACGATCAGCCGCGGCGCCTATGCCGCGATGTTCGGACCGACGACCGGCGACCGCATGCGTCTCGCCGATACCGAGCTCCTCATCGAGATCGAGGAGGACCGCACGATTTACGGCGAGGAGGTCAAGTTCGGCGGTGGCAAGGTGATCCGCGACGGCATGGGGCAGTCGCAGCGCTCACGCGACGAGGGCGCCGTCGACACGGTCATCACCAATGCCGTGATCCTCGATCATTGGGGCATTGTCAAAGCCGATGTTGGCATCCGTGACGGCCGGATCTGCGGCATCGGCAAGGCCGGCAATCCCGATATCCAGCCTGGCGTCGGCATCGTCATCGGCCCCGGCACCGAGATTATCGCCGGCGAGGGGAAGATCGTCACGGCGGGGGGCATCGACTCGCATATCCACCTGATCTGCCCACAGCTCTGTGATGAGGCGCTTTACAGCGGCATCACGACGATGCTCGGCGGCGGCACCGGCCCGGCCGCCGGGACCGCGGCAACGACCTGCACGCCGGGACCGTGGCACCTCGCACGCATCCTGCAGGCCGCCGAGGGCATCCCGGTCAATCTGGGCTTCTTCGGCAAGGGGAACGCGTCCGAGCCAAAGGCCCTTGTCGAAATGGTCGAGTCCGGCGCCTGCGGCCTCAAACTGCACGAGGATTGGGGGACGACCCCGGCCGCGATCGATTGCTGCCTCTCCGTCGCCGAGCAGCTCGATATTGCGGTCGCGATCCACACCGATACGCTGAACGAGTCGGGCTTTGTCGAGGACACAATCGCCGCCTTCAAGGGGCGCAACATCCACGCCTTTCACACCGAAGGCGCGGGCGGCGGGCACGCGCCCGACATCATCAAGCTGTGCGGTCTGCCGAACGTTCTGCCGTCATCGACGAATCCGACACGGCCGTTCACGATCAACACGATCGACGAACATCTCGACATGCTGATGGTGTGCCATCACCTCGATCCGCGCATCCCCGAGGACGTCGCCTTTGCCGAGAGCCGCATCCGCCGCGAAACGATCGCCGCCGAGGACATCCTGCACGATCTCGGCGCGTTCAGCATGATGTCGTCGGACAGCCAGGCGATGGGGCGGGTCGGCGAGGTCGTCATCCGCACCTGGCAGACCGCCGACAAAATGAAGCGCCAACGTGGCCCGCTGCCGGAGGACAGCGCCAATGGGATTTCACGCAACGACAATTTCCGGGCAAAGCGCTACATCGCGAAATACACGATCAACCCGGCCCTGACACACGGGCTCGCCGAGCATGTCGGCTCGGTCGAAATCGGCAAGCTCGCCGATCTCGTGCTGTGGTCGCCGGCATTTTTTGGTGTGAAGCCGGATATGATTTTGCGCGGCGGCATGATCGCGGCGGCACTGATGGGTGACCCCAATGCCTCGATCCCGACGCCGCAGCCGGTGCATTACCGGCCGATGTTCGGCGCCTTCGGCAAGGCATTGCAGGCCTCGGCCGCGACGTTCCTGCCGACGGTTGCGATCGACCGCGGCATCCCGGAGCAGCTCGGCCTCGGCCGCATGATCCTGCCGGCGCGCGGGATTCGCGCGATCGACAAGAGCCGCATGGTGCACAATTCGGCGACGCCCAAGATGGAAGTCGATGCGGAGACCTACGAGGTGCGCGCCGATAGCGTGCATCTCACCTGCGAGCCCGCGACGGTTTTGCCGTTAGCCCAGCGTTATTTCCTGTATTGAGGGACGCATGCGGCGGGCAATCACGGTACATACGCGGGGGCATTGGCCGGAAGATGCGGCGGTCGACAGCGTGACTCTGGCGTATCTCGACCGGCACCGCCGGCGCATTCGCCTCGTCGCCGATTCCGGCACTCCGTTTTTGTTGGATTTGCCGCGCGCCCAGCATCTCACCGAGGGCGACGGGCTCGAGCTCGACAATGGCGGCTACATGCGGGTGCGCGCCGCGCCTGAGCCGGTTATCGAGGTCGTGGCCGACAGCCCGACCGATCTCTTGCGCGTCGCCTGGCATCTCGGGAACCGGCATTTGCCTTTGCAGATTTTGGAGGACCGGCTGCGGCTGCGAGCCGACCATGTCATCGCCGCGATGATCGAGGGGCTCGGCGGGCGCATCACCTGGGCGGAGGCGCCGTTCGATCCGGAGATCGGGGCCTATGCCGGAGCCGGCCAGGCGCATGACGAACCGCACTGAGCCCCGTGCCGAGCCTAAAGATCGGAGCGCGGCGCTCTACCGGCTGCTCGCCTGGCTGTCGCCGAGCTTTCCGACGGGCGCATTCAGCTATTCGCACGGGCTCGAAGCCGTCGCCGAGGCCGGCGCCGTGTACGACCGCACGACATTGCAGGGTTGGATCGCCGCGATCATCGAGCACGGCAGCGGCCGTATCGATACGGACATCCTGCGTGACGCATATCGCGCGGCCGAAGCCGGCGATCCCGCTGCGCTCACCGCCGCCAACCGCCGCGGTATTGCCTTTCGCGCGACGTCGGAGCTGGCGCTCGAATCCGCACAGCAGGGCGAGGCTTTTCTAGGTACCTGTGTCACCGCCTGGCCCGACCCGTTCTTGGCGCAGTGGGCGGACCAAAAGAATCCCTCTGCGCCCTTCAGGGGGGAGAGGGAGGGGCCCGTCGCGCAGCGACGGGAGGGTGAGGTGGGTATCGGCAAGCGCTCTGGAATCCCCCACCTCACCCCAGCCCTCTCCGCCCCCGGGGGCGGAGAGGGAGCAAGAGAGCTTGCCGCCTCAAGTAGTGGCATCTGCCATAGTGCCGCCTTCGGCGCGGCGGCGGCGCGGGCTGGGATCGCACTCGACGACGCGCTGCTTGGTTATCTGCACGCCTTCGCGTCGAACCTGATGTCGGCGGGGTTGCGCCTCGGGCTTATCGGCCACACCGACGGGCAGCGGATCCTCGCCGGGCTGGAGCCGCTCATCGCCTCCGCGGCGGCCGCCGCGAAGAGGCGTGACCCGGCAGATTTCGGCAGCGCGACCTTTGCCGTCGATCTCGCCTCGATGGCGCATGAGACGCAATATTCTCGGCTGTTCCGCTCATGAGCGGCGCATCTCCGAAAAACCCGCTGCGGGTCGGCATCGGCGGCCCGGTCGGCTCCGGCAAAACGGCGCTGATGGACGGGTTGTGCAAGCGGATGCGCGGCCAGTTCGAACTGGTCGCGATCACAAACGACATCTACACGCGCGAGGATGCCGAATTCCTGACCCGCAGCGGCGCGCTGCCGCCGGAGCGCATCCGCGGTGTCGAGACCGGCGGCTGCCCGCACACGGCGATCCGCGAGGATGCCTCGATCAACCTTGCCGCAGTCGCCGAGATGACCCGGCTATTCCCCGCGGTCGATCTCGTGCTGATCGAGTCCGGCGGCGACAATCTCGCCGCGACCTTCTCGCCCGAATTGGCCGATCTGACGATCTACGTCATCGATGTCGCGGCTGGTGACAAGATTCCGCGCAAGGGCGGTCCCGGCATCACCCGCTCCGATCTTCTCGTCATCAACAAGATCGACCTCGCGCGCCTGGTCGGCGCCAGCCTCGAGGTCATGGAGCGCGACGCGAAACGCATGCGCGGTGAGCGGCCTTTTGTCTTCACCAATCTGAAGACCGGCGACGGGCTCGACCGCATCGTCGAATTCATCGCTGCCGAAGGGGGGCTCTGACAATGGCCTATGACGGCCGGTTTGTAATGACTGGGCTTTGATCCGCGGCTCCCGTTACAATCCGGCTCATGCTGCTATTGCATTCGCGCACCGGTGAGATTTGCCGCGCCCCTGTGGATCTGGGAGGCAACGCGCTGCCGCCCGATCTCGTCTGGATCGATCTGCTGAAGCCCAGCCCCGAGGAGGTCGCGTTTGTCGAACGCGCCACCGGCCTCGAATTGCCGAATTTCGAAGCGTTGTCGGAAATCGAGAGTTCCAGCCGGTTACGGGCGGTGAATGGCGCGTTGTTTCTCAGCGCGCCCTTGGTCTATCGCTCCGACGCCGACGATCCGCAGGCGACGCCGGTCGGCTTCATCCTGACCCAGGAGCATTTCATCACGGTGCGGTTTGAAACACCGACCGCCTTCACGACCGCTGCCCAGACCCCATCCCCCACCCCGCATGACGCGTTTGCCGGCCTGCTGGAGGCGATCGTCGATCGCATCGCCGACCTGCTCGAACGCATCTCCGGCGAGCTCGACACCGTGTCACATCGGCTGTTCCGATCCGGCCCCGTCGAGGCCGGCAGCGATCGCCGCCCGGCGCGAGCCCAGGCCGATCTCCGCGTCATTCTGCGCCGGATCGGGCGCAGCGGCGATCTCGGATCGAAGCTCCGCGACAGCCTGTTGGGGATCGGCCGCATCGTCCCCTATGTCTCGCACATCTGCTCGGCCTGGCTTCCCGCCGAGGAGGCCGCGCGCCTCAACACCATCCACCAGGATCTCCATTCCCTCAACGAGTACGAGCAGCATCTGACCAACAAGCTGCAGCTGCTGCTCGACGCGACCTTGGGGATGATCAACATCGACCAGAACAACATCATCAAGGTGCTGACGATCGTCTCGGTCGTCGGCGTGCCGCCGACCCTGGTCGCCAGCATGTACGGGATGAATTTCCACAATATGCCCGAGCTCGATTGGGCTTGGGGCTATCCCTATGGGCTGGCGCTGATCGCGGTAAGCGCGATCACGCCTCTCCTATGGTTCAGGTGGCGCGGCTGGTTCT
>Ga0209059_1000781_pt1 | contig 14672 bp, 19 predicted proteins | sample GraSoiAngelo_151_FD_186165 | JGI IMG/M metagenome (GOLD analysis project Ga0209059, IMG submission 186165) | Grasslands soil microbial communities from the Angelo Coastal Reserve, California, USA - 14_1009_12_20cm (SPAdes) (version 2) | ecosystem: Environmental > Terrestrial > Soil > Grasslands ...
CGTCCGGGCCGTGCCCGAGGATCGCCTTCGCGATCGGCGCGCCGATGAAGGCGCCGAGCAGCAGGAGGATGATCGTGATGCCGCCGGCGATCGCGATCTTGTCGCGCTTGAACCGGCGCCAGACCTGCTCCCAGTAGCCACGGGCCTTGACCTCGATCTCGCCGAGCTCGGTGCCCGACTCGATCGCGATTGCACCGGCCAGGCCGGCGCCGCCTCCGAGGACCTCTTTCTCAGTCTGCGACACGGCGCGAGATTACCCGTTCCGCGGCAATTCAGTGATCGACAAGGGCGAATTCCGGCATTAAGGCGCCGTTAACGGAGGTCGGCAACGCCTGAACCTTGTTCGCTGCGCGAACCAGGTTCAACCGCTGAGCGCGTCTGCGCCGGCGACGACCTCGAGGATCTCCTGCGTGATCTCGGCCTGGCGGGCGCGGTTCATCGCGAGGGTCAGGCTGTCGATCAGCTCGCCGGCCGCCTTCGAGGCGTTCCGCATCGCCGTCATCCGCGCGCCCTGCTCCGACGCGGCGGACTCGAGCAGCGCGCGGTAGAGCTCGGTCTCGACGTACACCGGCAGCAGGCGGGCGAGGATCTCCTCGGGCTCGGGCTCGTAGATGAAGTCGGGCGTATGGCCGGGCGTGTCCTCTTCGGCCTCCGCCGCGCTCTCGAGCACCTCCTGCGAGATCGGGAGCAGGTCGCGCACCGTCACCTTCTGCACGAGCGCGGAGACGAACGCGTTGTAGACGACGACCACGCGGTCGACGTCGCCGTTCACGAACGCCTCGGACACCGCGTGCGCGACCGCTTGCGCATCGTGGTACGCGGGCCGCTCGCTGAAGCCGGCCCACGACTGCGACACGTTCAGGCGGCGGAAGGGGAGCGTCGACGCCGCCTTGCGCCCGGTGCTGAACCAGACGACTTCCTTCCCTTCGCCTTCGAGCTCGCGCATCAGCGCGAGCGAGCGGCGGATCACCTGCGCGTTGAAGCCGCCGGCGAGCCCGCGGTCGGCGGTCACCGGCACGATCGCGACCTTCTGCACGTTCTCGCGCCGCTCGAGCAGCGGCAGGCGCACGGCACCCGCGGCCTGCGAGACGCCGGCCATCAGCTCGAGCATGCGGTCCGCGTACGGGCGCATCGACTCGATCCGCATCTGCGAACGGCGCAGGCGCGCGGAGGCGACGAGCTCCATCGCCTTCGTCACCTTGCGCGTGTTCGTGATCGAGCGGACGCGCCGCTTCAGGTCCTGCGTCGAGGCCAAGTGCTACGCCGCCTCTGCGTCCGTGCTCGTGCGGAAGTGGCCCTTGAAGCGCTCGATCTCGGCCTTCAGCTTCTCCTCGGTCTCCTCGGCGAGGTCGCCGCTCTCGCGGATCGCCTTGTAGATCGAGCCCTCGGTGCGCAGCGACTCGCGGAGCTCCTCCTGGAAGCGCGGCACGTCCTCGGTCGGGATCTCGTCGAGGTAGCCGTTGACGCCGGCCCACAGCCCGACGACCTGCTCCTCCATCGGCCACGGCTGGTACTGCGGCTGGTTGAGCGTCGCGACCATCTTCTCGCCGCGGTTCAGCGCCGACTGCGTCGCCTGGTCGAGCTCCGACCCGAACTGCGCGAACGCTTCGAGCTCGCGGTACTGCGCGAGGTCGAGGCGCAGGCGGCCCGCGACCTTCTTCATCGCCTTGGTCTGCGCGGAGGAGCCGACGCGCGACACGCTCGTGCCGACGTTGACGGCCGGGCGGACACCCGAGAAGAAGAGGTCGGCCTGCAGGAAGATCTGGCCGTCGGTGATCGAGATCACGTTCGTCGGGATGTACGCCGAGATGTCGCCGGCCTGTGTCTCGATGATCGGCAGTGCCGTCAGCGAGCCGCCGCCGAGCTCGTCCGAGAGCTTGCACGCGCGCTCGAGCAGCCGCGAGTGCAGATAGAAGACGTCGCCGGGGAACGCCTCGCGGCCCGGCGGGCGGCGCAGCAGGAGCGAGAGCTGCCGATACGCGTCGGCCTGCTTCGTCAGGTCGTCGTAGATGACGAGCGCGTGCTCGCCCTTGTAGAGGAAGTACTCCGCCATCGCGCAGCCGGCGAACGGCGCCATCCACTTGATCGGCGCAGCCTCGGCCGCGCCCGCGACGACGACCGTCGTGTACTCCATCGCGCCCGCCTCGCGGAGGCGCTCGACGACCTGCGCGACGGTCGATGCCTTCTGGCCGATCGCGATGTAGAAGCACTTCACGTTCTGGTCGTGCTGGTTCAGGATCGTGTCGATCGCGATTGCCGTCTTGCCGGTGGAGCGGTCGCCGATGATCAGCTCGCGCTGGCCGCGGCCGACGTTCGTCATCGAGTCGATCGCCTTGATCCCGGTCTGGAGCGGTTCCTTCACGGGCTGGCGCTGGATGACGCCCGGCGCCTTGAACTCGACCGGGCGCGTCTCGCTCGACTCGATCGGGCCCTGGCCGTCGATGGGGTTCCCGAGCGGGTCGACGACGCGGCCGAGCAGGCCCTCGCCGACCGGGACGGAGGCGACCTTCCCGGTGCGGCGCACCGGCTCGCCTTCCTTCACCTTGTCCCACTCGCCGAACAGCGCGACGCCGACGTTGTCCTCTTCGAGGTTGAACGCGAGGCCGGTGACACCGTGCTCGAGCTCGAGCATCTCGAGCGCGACGCAGTTCTCGAGGCCGTGCACGCGCGCGATGCCGTCACCGACCTGCAGCACGGTTCCGACCTCGGCGAGGTCCGTCTCGACGTCGAACTTCTCGATCCGCTCTCTGAGGATCGAGGTGATCTCTTCGGGGCGCAGCTTCATCGTTGGTTCAGCTCCTTGCGTGCGTCAGGTCTTGGCGTAGTCGTTCGAGCCGGCCGCGCACGCTCGCGTCGAGCCTCATCGATCCGGCCTGGAGGACGATGCCTCCGATCAGGTCTGGGTCCACCTTGCGCTCCGCCTGGACCTTGCGGCCCGAGGCGGATTCGATCTGTCCGAGGATGCGACCGAACTCCTCGTCGGTCAGCTCGAGCGCAGTCGTCAGCTCGACGTCGAGGATGCGCTCCTCCTTCGAGACGAGCGTGTCGAGCTCGGCGGCGATCTCGCCGAGCTCCGCGGCACGGCCCTTCTCCGCGAGCAGGCGCACGAAGTTCACGACGAGCTCGTCGGCGCCTTGCGCGACGTCGGCGAGGACGTCGCCCTTCAGGCGCGAGTCGGCCTCGGGGTTGTCGAGCAGTCCACGCAGGTCGTCGCTGGACTCGATCGCCGCGCGCAGCTCGTTCAGCTGCTCGTGCACGGCCTGGAGGTTCCCGGTGTCCTGCGCGGCCTCGAAGAGCGCGCGCGCATAGATGCGGTGCGCTGCAGCTACGACCGGCTCCCTTCGAGCTGCGAGAAGTCGATCTCACTCAGCGCCTCGTCGATCAGGCGCTGCTGGTCGGACGAGTCGAGCGACTTGCGCGTGATCTTCTCGGCCGCGAGCAGGCTGAGCTTCCCGACCTCTTCGCGGATCTGCCCGAGCGCCTGGACGGTCGCCTGGTCGATCTGACGGCGCGTCTCCTCGAGGCGCCGCTGGCGGTCCTGCTCGGTCTCCTCGCGCACGCGCTCGCGCTGTGCGTCGCCGAGCCGGCGCGCCTCGGAGAGGATCTCCTCGGCCTCCGACTTCGCCTGCCCGATCAGCTTCTTGTGCTCCTCGAGCAGGTTGCGTGCCTCGGCCCGCGCGTTGTCGGCCTCTTGGATCGCCTGCTCGATGCGCTGGCGGCGCGTGTCGATCATCTGCTGGATCGGACCGAACGCGTACTTCCGCAGCACGAAGAACGTGATGCCGAAGCAGACGATCGTCCAGATCATCAGCCCAGGCGTGGCCTGGATCAGCGGGCTCGTGGCAAGCATCGGACTCCTAGACCAGGACGTAGGCGAGGATGGAGCCGAGCAGGCCGTAGAACACGACCGCCTCGGTGAGGGCGAAGCCGAGCCACTGGATGCCCTGCAGCTCGCCGCGCAGCTCCGGCTGGCGGGCGACCGACTGGATCATCGAGCCGAAGATGTTGCCGATGCCGACGCCGGCGCCGAGCGCGCCGAGACCGACGCCGAGCGCGAGGCCGATGGCCTTGCCGGCCTTCGTGACGTCACCGCTCGTGGCGGCGAGGATGGTGCCGATCATTTCGATTCCTCCTAGTGCTCCGGCTCGATCGCCGAGCCGATGTAGATGGCGGACAGGGCAGCAAAGATGAACGCCTGGATCCCGATCACGATCACGACCTCGAACATGTAGAAGACCGCGGCGACCGGGACGACGAACACGGCCAGGACGAGCGACTGCAAGATGAAGATCAGGCCGATGAACGTGAGGATCAGGATGTGGCCCGCGAGCATGTTCGCGAACAGACGGACGCTGAGCGAGATCAAGCGCATGAACTGGCCGAGGATCTCGAGCGGCACGATCAGCGCGAGCAGCGGCTTCGGCGCCTCGGGGATCCAGCTCTTGAAGTAGCGCACCGGGCCGTTCCACTTGATGCCCTCGTAGTGCGTGAAGAAGAAGGTGAGGAGCGCGAGCGCGAGCGTGACGGAGATCGAGCTCGTCGCGGCATAGATGCCCCATGTCGGGACGCCGTGCCACGTCTCGCCGGTCAGCGGCAGCGGGATGAACCCGAGGAAGTTGACCATGAAGATGAAGAGCATCAGCGTCGCGACGTACGGGAACCAGCGGCCGATCGCCTTGTGCGGCAGGCCCTGCTCCGCGACCTGCGTCTGCGCGACGTCGTAGACGAGCTCGCCCACCGTCTCGCGGCGGCCCGGCATGCGGGCGGCCTTCGAGCGCATGAAGAAGAGGCCGAACGCGATCGTCAGCGCGCTCCCGAGCATCAGGTAGACGACCGCCTTCGTGATCGAGAGGTTGAGCGGGCCGAGATGGATCGGGATCCACTCCTTCTGCTCGAACTCGTGCGTCGGGTCGAAGCTGCCGCGCGCGAACGCGTTCGCCGGCAGGAGCAGCGCGACGGTGGTCAGCGCGACCAGCGTGCGCTTCATGCGGCGGCTCCTGCGCGCGGGCCCGTGTAGTAGGCGATCAGCGAGAGGCCGAACGTCGCGGAATAGCCGACGGCGTAGACCAATGCGGCGGCCAGCCCGAGCCATTTGTCGGACACTGCGACGGCGAAGATCACAACCATCACGGCGATCGCGCGAAAGAGCATTCCGAAAGCTGCCACGCCTGCGGCGGCGAGGTTACCCGTGCGGGTACGCAGCCGCGTCAGTACCGCCCCGAAGGCCTCGCTGCCGAACCAGAGCACCGCGCCGAGCGCCCAGCCTTCGACGCGCCAGCCCGCGATCAGGAAGATCGGCAGCGCGATCAGCACGACGACCGCACCCGCGATCGCGGGCAGGAAGGTCGGCGGAGCGGTGCGCGGGTCAGTCCAGGCGGGCATCAGATGTTCCGGTACTTGATCACGGTGGCGGCGACGCCGACGGGCACTCCGACGACCGCGCCGAAGGCGAGCCCGTAGCCGAGGTACCCCACCGCCCAGCCGATCAACGTGCCCACGGCGATGCACGCTGCCGTGAAACCGATGAGCACACTGCCGGCGCCGGCGAGGGAGAACGTCGACCGCTCGGGCTGCACCGGTGCGGAGCATACCAGCGCTTGTGACACCGGTTTTCGCCTAGTGATGCGGCGGTAGGGTGGCATTTGTGACGTCCATTCCGGACGCCGTCGTGATCGGAGCGGGCCACAACGGCCTCGTCGCCGCGAACGTCCTGGCGGACGCCGGCTGGTCGGTACGGGTCGTCGAAGCAGAGGACGAGCCGGGCGGCGCCGTCCGCTCCGGCGAGCTGGTCGAGCCGGGGTTCGTGCACGACCGCTTCAGCGCGTTCTTCCCGCTCGCCGCCTCCTCCCCCGTCTTCCGCGCGCTCGGGATCGAGCCGCCGTTCCGGCACGGGCCGCTCGTGCTCGCGCACCCGGCGCTCGACGGCTCGTGTGCGGTGCTCTCGCGCGAGGAGCCGTGGCCCGACCTCGCCGCGGCGTGGACGCGGCTCGAGCCGGCCGTGCTGCGCGGGATGACGACGCCGTTCCCTCAGGTGCGCGCGCTGGCGGAGACGGTCGTCGCGTTGCGGCCCGTGCGCGTCGACACCGACCTGCGCCGGCGGATCCTGACGGGCAACACGCTGCACACCGACCTGCCGCCGAAGTCGACGGCGGGGCGCGCGTTCGGGCTGATCCTCACGGGCTTTGCACAGTCACATGGGTACCCGTGTGTCGAAGGCGGCGCCGGCCGGATCACCGACGCGTTGTTCGAGCGAGCCGTGGCCCGCGGCGTCGAGTTCCGGTTCGGCGAGCACGTCGACCGGCTTCCCCACGCCCGCCGCGCGGTGATTGCCGCGGTCGACATCTGGCAGGTCGAGCGTATCCTCGGCCGGTCGTTCGGGATCCGCCCCGACCCCGAGACGGTGAAGGTCGACTGGACGCTCGACGGGCCGATCCCGTGGACGGTCGAGAGCGTCCGCCGCGCGCCGGTCGTGCATCTCGGCGACGAATCATCGTTCGTCCTCTTCGGCCAGTACTCGATGGCCGACCCGACCCGGTCGCCCGCGGGCAAGGAGACGGCGTGGGCGTACACGCACGTCCTGCCGGACGCAGACGCGGTCGAGGCGGCGGTCGAGCGGCATGCACCGGGATTCCGCGCCCTCGTCCGCGGGCGGCACGTGCAGCGCCTCCGCCCCGGGCGGATCAACGGCGGGACTGCGCGGCGGCAACTCGTGCTGCGGCCGCGCTTCGGCCGGCCGAGGCTCGCCGACGGCGTCTATCTCGGGTCGATGTCGGCGCACCCCGGCGGCGGCGTCAGCGGCGCGCCCGGCTGGATCGCGGCTCAGGCGGCGTTGCGCGCCGCTTCCCGGCGCCGCGACCGCGGCGTCGAGAGCTTGACGATCTCGAGCACGTAGACGACGTAGAGCGAGAACGCGACCGCGGACAACGCAGCCGCCGCGTCGATCGCGACGTTCACGTCCGACCAGCGGCCGTGGTGGTGCGGCGGCGCGAAGCGCGTTGCAAGTGCAGCGAGCGCGAGCGTCGCGCACCAGGTCCAGAGGTAGATGACGGCGCGACGCTGCGAGAAGCCGATGCGCATGAAGCGGTGATGCAGGTGCCGTGCGTCGGCGACGTAGATCGGCTGGCCGCTGCGCAAGCGCTTCGCCACGACGAACGAGGTGTCGAGCACGGGCACGGCGAGCACGAGCAGCGGCAGCACGAGCGTCGCCAAGGCGGCGGTCTTCAAGAGGCCCTGCACGGAGATCGTCGCGAGCGTGAACCCGAGCAGCAGGGCGCCCGAGTCGCCCATGAAGATGCGCGCCGGATAGAAGTTGTGGTGCAGGAAGCCGACGCACGCGCCGCAGACGATCGCAGCGAGCACCGCCGCATCGATTCGCCCGAGCGAGAGCTCGATGATCGCGAACGTGAAGCCGGAGATCGCGCAGACGCCCGCGGCGAGGCCGTCGAGACCGTCGAGGAAGTTGACCATGTTCATCACCGCGACGATCCCGAGCACGGTCACCGTCGCGCCGAGCCACGTCGGCACGACCTGCCGCCCGACGAACGGGAACGTGAACGTGTGCAGGTAGATCCCGAAGCCGACCGGGATCGACGCGGCGAGCGCCTGGCCGCTGAGCTTCTGCCACCAGTTCAGGCCGCGGAAGTCGTCGATCGCGCCGACCGTCGTCGCAACCGCGGCGCCGAGGACGACCCCGCGCAGCTCGCCGCCGAGCGGTAGGAACGCGAGCGACGGAACGAGGATCCCGAGGAAGAGCGCGAGCCCGCCGAGGCGCGGGATCGTGGGCCGTTCGCGCTCGCCCTCGTGCGGCCGCTCGATCAGGCGCAGGTAACGGGCGCTCCGTCCGACGGCCGGGGTGAGCACGAGCACGATCGCCAGTGCGGCGGCTGCGCCGTAGATGACCTGCAGGTGGTCGGTGAGCTCGTTCCAGACCACGACGGCAGCTTACTTCGTGCCGTAGAGGCGGTCTCCCGCGTCGCCGAGGCCCGGGACGATGAAGCCCTTCTCGTTCAGCCCGCGGTCGATCGCCGCGACGACGATCTGCACGTCGGGATGGTTGTCCTGGATGTTCTTGATCCCTTCGGGCGCCGCGATGATCGCGATCAGCCGCACGCTCGTCGCGCCGGCGTCCTTCACGAGCTTGACCGCATGCGCGGTCGAGTTGCCCGTCGCGAGCATCGGGTCGAGCAGGATCACGTCGCGGTCGGCGACGTCCTGCGGGAGCTTCACGTAGTACTCGACGGGCTGGAGCGTCTCCTCGTTGCGGTACAGGCCGATGAAGCCGACGCGCGCGCCGGAGATCAGCGTCAGGACGCCGTCGAGCATCCCGAGCCCTGCACGCAGGATCGGGCAGACCGCGACCTTCTTGCCCGAGATGCGCGGCATGGGCGCAACCTCGAGCGGCGTCTCGATGTCGACCTCCTCCGTGGGAAGGTCCTTCGTCGCCTCGTAGGTGAGGAGCAGCGTCACCTCCTCCACGAGCTTGCGGAAGTGCACCGTCGGCGTGTCCTTGTCACGGAGGTAGCTGAGCTTGTGCTGGACGAGCGGATGGCGGACTTCTGTCACCGACATGGCGTGTGCGACTCTAACGAGCGATGAGAACCATCGGCGTCCTGGGCGGCATGACGTGGCACTCGTCGATCGAGTACTACCGCCTGATCAACACGCTCGCGAACGAGCGGCTCGGCGGCATCCACGCGGCGCGCTGCGTGCTCTTCAGCGTCGACATGGGCGCGATCGACGAGCTGATGGTCGCCGGGCGCTGGGACGAGGCCGGCACCGCCCTCGCGCGCGACGCCCGCTCGGTCGAGGATGCGGGCGCGGACGTCTTCATCCTCGGTTGCAACACGCTGCACAACGTCTGGGACGCGATCGTCGAGCCACTGACGATCCCGACCATCCACATCGGCGACGCGACGGCCGCCGCCCTCGACGGTCATCGCCGCGTCGGGCTCCTGGGCACGCGCACGACGATGGAACGGCCCTTCCTACGCGAGCGGATCGAGGCTCGCGGGATCGAGGTCGTCGTTCCGGACGAGCCGGACCGCGTGAAGCTCGACCGCACGGTCTTCGACGAGTTCAGCCGCGGACTGTTCAGCGACGAGACGCGCGAGTACTACGTTGACGTGATCGGCCGCCTCGACGCCGACGCGATCGTCATGGGCTGCACGGAGATCGGGCTGTTGCTGCGCCCGGGCGATGTCGCCGTGCCGCTCGTCGACACCGCGCGCGCTCACGCGACCGCGGCCGTCGACTACGCGTCGTAGGTCGTGTAACCGCGGAAGCCCGGGTAGAGCGGGTTCTTGTCGCAGAGCGCGAGCGCGCGGCCACGTAGCGCCTCGACGTCGGCGCCGTCGCTCAGCGCGTCGACGATGACCGCCGCGACCTCGCGGAAGTCGTCATCGTCGAAACCGCGCATCGTCGCCGCCGGAGTGCCGAGCCGCACGCCCGAGGCGACCATCGGCGGCCGCTCGTCGAACGGCACCGTGTTGCGGTTCGCCGTCAGCTTGCATTCCTCGAGTCGCTCCTGCGCGGCGAGCCCGGTCCATTCCGTGTTGCGCAGGTCGAGCTGCACGAGATGCGTGTCGGTCCCGCCTGTGAGCACCTCGTGGCCGCCCGAGGTGAGCCCTGCGGCGAGCGCGTCGGCGTTCGCGCGCACCTGGCGCTGGTAGTCCTTGAACGCGTCGCTCATCGCAATCCGGAAGCACGCGGCCTTCGCGGCAACGACGTGCATCAGCGGCCCGCCCTGCATGCCGGGGAACACCGCGCGGTCGAGCTTCGACGCATGCTCCTCTCGGCAGAGGACGAAGCCGGCACGCGGTCCGGCGAGCGTCTTGTGGCTCGTCGAGGTGACGAAGTCGCAGTACGGCACCGGGTTCGGATGCAGGCCCGCTGCGACGAGCCCGGAGAAGTGCGCCATGTCGCACATCAACATCGCGCCGACTTCGTCGGCGATCTCGCGGAACTTGTCGGCCTCGACCGTGCGCGGGTACGCCGAGCCGCCGCAGACGATGAGCTTCGGCTGCACCTCTTTTGCGCGCGCGAGCACGTCGTCGTAGTCGACCATCATCGTCTCGCGCGAGACGCCGTAGTGGTGGAACTCGTAGAGCTTTCCCGAGAAGTTGACCTTCAGCCCGTGCGTCAGATGGCCGCCGTGGTCGAGCGAGAGCGCGAGCACGCGGTCGCCCGGTGAGAGCACTGCGAAGTACGCGGCCATGTTCGCCTGCGCGCCCGCGTGCGGCTGCACGTTCGCGTGCTCGGCGCCGAACAGCTCCTTCGCGCGCCCGCGCGCGAGCTCCTCGATCTCGTCGACGACCTCGCAGCCGCCGTAGTAGCGCTTGCCGGGATAGCCCTCGGCGTACTTGTTCGTCGGCACGGACCCGACGGCCTCGAGGATGCTCGGCCACGTGAAGTTCTCGGACGCGATCAGCTCGATCTGGCCGCGCTGGCGATCGGCTTCGCGGCCGAGCAGCTCGGCGATCTCGGGGTCGATCTCGGCGAGCCCCGCCGTCCTCAGCTGCTCGAAGGTCTGCTGCGCAACGGCCACGGGCTGATCGTAGTAGGTCAGGTGGCGAGCACGGCCCGCACCCGCTCGAGCGCCTCTGCAGCGGGGAAAGCGCCCTCGCGGATCACGACGGGGGCGTCGCCGGTGAAGTCGAGCACCGTCGACGCGATGCCCGGCAAGGTGCCGGCGTCGATTTCCGCTGCGACGGCGTCGCGAATCCGCTGCGGCACGTCGTCGAGCGATGCGGGGTCCGGGCCGCCCGGATCGTTCGCGCTCGTCGCGATCAGGACGCCCACGGCATCGGCGACGCGTTGTGCCGGTTCGGGCAGGTTCGGGACGCGCAAGCCGATCGTGTCGGTGCGGGCCCCGGTGAGCCAGCGGAAGCGTTGCGCGGGGTTCGGCAGGATGAGCGTGAACGGCCCGGGGAGCAGCGCGTGCGCGATCGCGAGCGAGCGTTCGTCGAGCTCGGGTATCGCCGCCGCGAGCGCGCCGATGCTGCCCGCGACGATCGCCGTCGGCTGGATCTCGTCGCGCCCTTTCAGGCGGTAGAGCGCCGCGGCGTAGTCGGCGCGCTCGGCCGACGTCGCGAGCCCGTACACCGTGTCCGTCGGCAGCAGGATCGGCCGGCCTGCGGCCGCGGCCGCTACCGCTTGCTCGACTGCGTCGGTCCCCACCGCGCCTCCACCACTCGTGGCCTCCCGGCGAGATCCGCCACGACGCCGGCTGCTTCGTAGCCGAGTGTCGTGAGCGCGTCGGCCGTCGCGCTCGCACGCTCCTCGTGCACTTCGAGCACGAGCCAGCCGTCGAGCACCCCGCGCGCGTCGCGTGCGAGGCGCTCGGTCTGGCCTTCGTCGAGCAGCGCCTCGCGCGGTTCCCACGCGAGCTCGGGCTGCAGCTCGTCCAGCTCCCCTTCGAGCACGTACGGCGGATTGGATATCACCAGCGCGAAGGGGCCCTCGACGCCGGATATCAGGTCGGTCTCCACGAACCGCACGTCCAGCTGCCCGGCGTTCTCCCGAGCCAGCTCCAGCGCGGCGGGAGATATATCAGTCGCCGTCACGTCCGCATCCGGACGCTCGTGCTTGATCGAGAGGGCGATCGCCCCCGTGCCGGTCCCGACGTCGACGACGCGCGGCGACTCGACGTTCGCGATGCGCGCGAGCGCGCGCTCGACGAGGACTTCCGTCTCCGGCCGCGGCACGAGGGCGCGCGCATCCGTCTTGAGCGTCAGGCGGCGGAAGTCCCAGTCGCCGAGGACGTAGGCGAGCGGCTCGCGCTTCCCGCGCCGTTGCACGAGCTCGCGCGCGCGGGTGCGCTCGGCGTCCGTCAGCGGACGGTCGTGCTGCGTGTAGAGCTCGAGGCGCGAAAGTCCGAGCGCGCGCGCGAGGATCAGCTCTGCGTCGAGCCGGGCGCTCTCGACGCCGCGCGCCGCCAGGTAGTCGGTGGCGCCCTTCAGAACCTCGCCGAGCGTCAACCTTCGAGCGCGCGCCGCTGCTGGTCCGCGGTCAGCGCGTCGGTGTAATCGTCGAGGTCGCCCTGGAGGATCTGGTCGAGCCGGTGCGTCGTCAGCTTGATGCGGTGGTCGGTGACGCGGTTCTCCGGGAAGTTGTAGGTGCGGATCTTCTCTGCGCGCGCGCCGGTTCCCACCTGCGCGCTGCGTGACGCGGCCTGCTCGGCGGCGTGCCGTTCGCGCTCGGCTTCGTAGACGCGCGCGCGGAGGACGCGCATCGCCTTGTCGCGGTTCTGCAGCTGCGAGCGTTCGTCCTGCATCGCGACGACGATCCCGGTCGGCATGTGCGTGATGCGCACCGCGGAGTCGGTCGTGTTCACGGACTGACCACCGGGGCCGGAGGAGCGGTACACGTCGATCTTCAGGTCGCTCTCGTTGATCTCGATCTCGTTCTCCTCCGCCTCCGGCATCACCGCGACCGTGGCGGTCGAGGTATGGATGCGGCCCGCCGACTCGGTCTCGGGAACGCGCTGCACGCGGTGCGTCCCGCCCTCGAACTTGAAGATCGAGTACGCGCCGTCGCCCTTGATCGCGAACACGCCTTCCTTCAGGCCGCCGCCTTCGTTCGCGTTCTGCTCGAGCTGCTCGACCTTGAACCCGCGCCGCTCCGCGTACCGCTGCAGCATCCGCTCGAGCTCGGCGGCCCACAGCGCGGCCTCGTCGCCGCCGACGCCCTGCCGGATCTCGACGATCACGTCCCTGTCGTCGGCGGGGTCACGCTCGGCGAGCGCGAGCTTGAGCTCCTCTTCGAGTCGCGCGACCTCGGCCTCGTAGTGGGCGACCATCTCGGACAGCTCGGAGTCGCCGCGCGCAGCGTCGAGGTCTGCGCGCGCCTGCTTCCACTCCTGCGAGAGGTTGTACGGGCCTTCGAGCTGCTTCAGGCGCCGGCCGACGTCCGCCGCTTCGCGGTGGTCGTTGTAGACGGCGGGATCGGACATGCGATCGCGCGTCTCGGTGTAGGAGCGCTCGAGCTCCGCGATCAGGTCGTCGAGGGCGGCCATTGCCGCACGAGGTTAGCTCGCGAGCTGGGCGTCCAGCGTGACGGCCGGGATGCCGGCGAGCGCCTTCGAGACGGGGCAGTTGTCCTTCGCCGTCTCGGCGGCGGCGCGGAAGCCGTCCTCGTCGAGCCCCGGCACGGTGCCGCGCACCGTCAATGCCGCGCTGACGATTCCCTCGCCCGGCTGGAACGACACCGTCACCGACGTGTCGAGCTTCTCGGGCGGAGTCGACGCCTTGGCGAGGCCGCTCGAGAGCGCCATCGAGAGGCACGAGGCCCAGGCGGCGGCAATCAGCTCCTCGGGGCTCGTGCGCCCGTTCGCCTCTTCGCTGCGCGATGCCCAGGTGACGTCGAGCGGACCGAGCGCGCGACTCGTCACGCTCTGGATCGTCCCGCTGCCGTTCAGCAGGTCGCCCTGCCACACCACGCTTGCCGTGCGTTCGGTTGCCACTACGCCATCACCTCCACGCGTCGGTCTTCAGGGGTCTCGCGTCCCTCGAGCGCAAGGACTTCCTTCAGCGCCTTGATCGAAACCTCGAGCTGGTCGAGCTGCGGCTCGCGCGTGGTCAGCCGCTGCAGCCAGAGGCCCGGCGCGAGCAGCGTCATGAGGAGCCGGTTGTCGGAGTGCTTGCCCGCGAACCGGATCAGCTCGTACGCGATTCCGGCGATCACCGGGAGAAGCACGATGCGACTCACGATCAGCCAGAGCAGCGGCGGGCGTCCGAGGAGCGCGTAGACGAACACGCTCACGACCATCACCCAGAGCAGGAACGCCGTGCCGCAGCGCGGGTGGATCAGCGAGTGGCGCTGCGCGTTCTCCGGCGTCAGCTCGTCGCCGGCTTCGTACGCGTTGATCGCCTTGTGCTCGGCGGCGTGGTACTCGAACACGCGCCGCAGCGACGGAATGAAGCTGAGCAGCGTGAGGTACGCGATGAACACGGTGACGCGGATCAGGCCTTCGACGAGCACGAACCAGCTGCCGTTCAGCGGCAGCAGGTCGGTGATCAGCGCCGGGCCGACCTTGAAGATCATCAGTGCGAAGCCGATCGCGACGAGAAACGCGAACACGAGCGCCCAGCGTCCGATCTCCGCGGGCTCTTCGTCGCCTTCCTGCTCTTCCTGCGCCGCGTAGTTCGCGGAGACGCTGAGTGCGCGAAAGCCGATCGAGAGGCTCTCGCCGAGCGCGACGACACCGCGCACGATCGGCAGGCGAAGGAACCAGTGGCGCGCCATCAACGGCTGGATGCTGCGCGCGACCTGTGCGATCTCGCCGTCCGGCTTGCGCACCGCGACCGCCCAGTTGCGCGGTCCGCGCATCATCACGCCCTCGAGGACGGCCTGGCCGCCGATGGCCTGCGCCATGGTGCTAGGAGGACGAGCGCGCAGCGCGCTCGGCCTTCTCGAGCCGCTTCTGGAAGCGCTCGAGCCGTCCGCCCGTATCGACGAGCTTCTGCTTGCCGGTGTAGAACGGATGACAGGCCGAGCAGATCTCGACGTGCAACTCGGGCTTCGTGGAACGCGTGGTGAACGTGTTCCCGCAGCCGCAGTGCACTGTGGTGAGGACGTAGTCGGGGTGGATCTCGGCCTTCATGGCCGGGCCAGGATAGCAGCGGCCGTTTGGCCGGCGACATTGCCGCCGGAGATCACGAGCACCGGTCGTTCGG
>Ga0209059_1000783_pt1 | contig 14652 bp, 13 predicted proteins | sample GraSoiAngelo_151_FD_186165 | JGI IMG/M metagenome (GOLD analysis project Ga0209059, IMG submission 186165) | Grasslands soil microbial communities from the Angelo Coastal Reserve, California, USA - 14_1009_12_20cm (SPAdes) (version 2) | ecosystem: Environmental > Terrestrial > Soil > Grasslands ...
GACGCCGTAGATCCGGTTGCCGGCGAAGAGGCGCACCAGGTCGTCCTGGCCGGAGAGGTAGAAGCGCGACTCGCCGGGGTCGCCCTGGCGGCCCGAGCGGCCGCGGAGCTGGTTGTCGATCCGGCGCGCCTCGTGGCGCTCGGTGCCGAGGACGTACAGGCCGCCGAGGTCGACCACGCCCTGACCGAGCTTGATGTCCACGCCTCGGCCGGCCATGTTCGTCGCGATCGTGACGGCGTGCTTCTGTCCGGCCCCGACGATGATCTCCGCCTCGCGCGCGTGCTCCTTCGCGTTGAGGACGTTGTGCGGCACGCCCTTCCGTTTCAGGAGCTCGGAGAGGTGCTCCGAGGTCTCGACCGCGATCGTGCCGACGAGGATCGGCTGGCCCTTCTCGTGGCGTTCCTTGATGTCCCCCGCGACCGCGTCCCACTTCGCGTCCTTCGTCTTGAAGATGTAGTCGTTCTCGTCGGCGCGCTGGACGGCCACGTTCGTCGGGATCTCGACCACCTGGAGACCGTAGATCTCCACGAACTCCTTCTCCTCGGTCTTGGCCGTTCCGGTCATGCCGGCGAGCTTCTCGTAGAGACGGAAGTAGTTCTGCAACGTGATCGTCGCGAGCGTGACGTGCTCCTCCTGGATCGCCACGCCCTCCTTGGCCTCGACCGCCTGGTGCAGGCCCTCCGACCAGCGGCGGCCCTCCATGATCCGGCCCGTGAACTCGTCGACGATCTTCACCTCGCCGTCCTGGATGACGTAGTCGACGTCGCGCTGGAAGAGCGACTGCGCCTTGAGCGCCTGGATAAGGTGGTTGACGAGCTGCCCGTTCGTCGGGTCGTAGAGGTTGTCGATCCGAAGCGCCCGCTCGACCTTCTCGATCGCGCCCGGGCCGGGCGAGACCGTCTTGTGCTTCTCGTCGTACTCGTAGTCGGCCCCCGCCTGCTCGGCCGCGTCCTTCGGGTCGCCGGGCTTCGAGGCGTAGCCCTCGAGCTGCTTCACGACGCGCGCGAAGTCGTAGTAGATCTTCGCCGCCGTCTCGGGCTCGCCCGAGATGATGAGCGGCGTCCGCGCCTCGTCGATCAGGATCGAGTCGACCTCGTCCACGATCGCGTAGACGTGGCTGCGCTGGACGACGCCCTCGAGCGAGACGGCCATGTTGTCGCGCAGGTAGTCGAAGCCGAACTCGGAGTTCGTCCCGTACGTGATGTCGGCCTCGTAGGCCGCATTGCGGGCGTCGAAGGGCATCATGTTCTCGATGAACGCGGCCCGCATGCCGAGCCGCTCGTACACCGGCCCCATCCACGCCGCGTCGCGCTGCGCCAGGTAGTCGTTCACCGTGACGAGGTGGACGCCGTTCCCCGGGAGCGCGTTCAGGTAGAGCGGCTGTGTGGCCACGAGCGTCTTGCCCTCGCCGGTCTTCATCTCGGCGATGTCACCCTCGTGGAGGACGATCCCGCCCATCACCTGGACGTCGAAGATCCGCTGGCCGAGCGCGCGCTTGGCCGCCTCGCGGACGGCGGCATAGGCCTCGAAGACGAGGTCCTCGAGCGGCTCGCCGTTGTCGAGGCGCTGCCGGAACTCGACCGTCTTGGCGGCGAGCTCCGCGTCGGAGAGGCGCTCGAAGTCGGGCTCGAGGGTGGCGACGTAGGCCGCCTGCTCGGCGAGCCGCTTGAGGCGCCGGCCCTCGCCGAAACGGAGGACCTTCTCGAACGTTCCGAGCTGCTGGGCCATCGAGTCCTAGGGTAGCGGGTCGCCCGCGCTACCCTCGCGGACGTGGCCGGGCGCGCGCTCCTCCTCGGGCTGGTGGCGCTCGTCGGCGCGAGCCCTGCGAGCACGCAGACGCTCTCGCTGGCGGGCCCGGTGAGCGAGCTCGCCGCGGACGGCGGTCGCGTCGCGATCCTGGTCCGGACGAAGACCGGGAACTGCGCGCGCGACCGGGTCGCCGTCTGGGCGCCTGCGACACGGAGCTTCGTGCCGATCGGGGCGAGTGCCTGCGTCGGCTCGACGAGCACCGGCGCCGGTCTCTTCTCCGTCGGGCTCGCGGGGACGCGGGTCGCCTACGTCCAGTTCGCAGGCGGGAACACGCGCGAGCTCCAGCTCCGGCTCGCAACGCTGGCGAGCCCGCGGGCGGCGACGGTCGCCAGCGCGTCCTTCGGCGTCGACGTGGGCCAGGGCACGTACATCGGGCGGGTCGCCGGGGACGGGTCGCTGCTCGCCTTCGACTGGTGGAGCGAGTGCGGGCCGTGCGCGCAGGCGACGCCCGTCGCGCCGCGCGCGTCGATCTTCCGCCTCGTGTCGAGCGGCGGCGCCGCGTGCCCGAACGCCGGGCTCGGGGCGCTGCCGCGCTGCCGGCCGGTGATATCGCTGGCCGGCTCGCTGCGGCTGCTCGCGGTCGGCGGAGGACTCGTCGTCACGGGAGCGGGAGACGAGGTCGCGGTTCGCGCGCTCGACGGTGCGCCGGTCTACACCGGCACGTTCGCCGGCCTGCGCGCCGCGCGAATCGACGCCCGCGTGCTGCTCGTGCTGACGCGGGCGGGAACGCAGAGCAGCCTCTGGACGGTGGACCTCTCCTTGGGTCTGCGAAGCGGCCCGTGGATCCTGCCGTCCTCGAAGTCGGCGGCAGACGACGTGTGCGCCGAGCCGAGCGGCTGCCGCCCGGCGGCGCTGCGGCTCGCGGACTACCAGGCCGGGATCGCCGTCTACGTCGTCGGCCACGGCGTCCATCTCCTGCGGCTCTCGGACAAGCGTGACGTGACGATTGCCGCGCCCGGTCTCGGACCGGTGCACGTCCAGCTGGAGCAGTCGGGTCTCTTCTACTCGTACCGGCCGGCGCCAAGCCCGACTCGCGGCCGGGTGGCCTTCATGCCGATGGCGGCCGTCCTCGCGCGGTTCCGCTAGAGCGCGTCGATCCGTACCTCCCAGAGGTTCCCGTCGATCCGGGACGCGTGGACCACGTAGTCGGCGGAGCGACTCTCCGCGAGGCGTTCCAGCCGGGGTACGCCGCCGAAGGTCCGGGCTCCGTCCACGGTCAGCGTCCTCTCCCCCGCCTGTGAGACGAGCTCGATCTCCTCGCCCTCGACCTCGGGTCCGAGGTCGACCACCTCGATCGTGTTCGCGGCTACGGCCCACACGTCGCCGTGGCGCCGAACGCCACGTGCGCGGTACGGGGGACGGAGCTGCTCCTCGATCGCATCCGCGAGCGGCGAGAGCGGCTGGTCGCCGACCTCTTCGTCGACGACGAGCGAGCCGTCCGGCAGAGCGACGAAGGAGACCTCGTCGCCCTCGAGCCCGGGCGCCTCGGTTGTGGCCGTTGCATCCCACTCCCTGAAGCGCTGAAGGCCGGTGACGGTGACCTGTTCGAAGGCGTGCGGTACGCCGAAGTGCGGCGGGCCCGGATGCTTCGGCTCCGGCACGAGCGGGGCCGGGGGCTCGGCTCCGACGTCGGCACGCTCGAGCCCGGCCTCCCGGAGCAGCTTCTCGTTGAGCGTCTCGCGGCGCCGCCGGAACACCTAAGGCACCGCTTGCGGTGCCGACATCTAGGTCTGCGGCTCGATCAGGCCGTAGTGGCCGTCACGGCGCCGGTAGACCACGTTGACCTCCCCCGTCTCGGCGTTCTCGAAGACGAAGAAGTCGTGCCCAATGAGCTCCAGCTGGAGCACCGCCTCCTCCGGGGCCATCGGCTTCACGGCGAACTGCTTCGTCTTGACGATCACGGGCTCGGATTCGTCGCTGGTCGCCGGGGTGGCCTCGAGGGTCGACCCGTTGTCGCGCCCGGTCCGCCGCCGCCGCTTCTGGCGGTAGCGCGTGACCTGCCGCTCGAGCTTGTCGACGAGCTGGTCGATCGACGCGCGCATGTCCGCCGACGCCTCGCGCGCGCGGAGCGTCGGCCCCTTCGTCCAGATCGTCGCCTCGGCGACGTGGTTCGCCGAGATCGACGGGTTGCGCTCGACGCTGAGCTCGAGCTCGATCTGCGTCGGATCCGCCAGCTGCCGCTCGAGCTTCCGGAGCTTGTCCTCGGCGTAGTTGCGAATCGAGTCGCTGACGTCGAGGTTCTTGCCCTTCACCTGGAGTCGCATCCGCTCTCCTTCAGCCGCAGGGCTCTGAGACATCCCTACGTTGAATCTAACGAATCGCCGGAGGAGCAGGCCGCAACACGAAAGAGATTCCTGGCCACCCTCTTCGTCTCGTACCTCGTTCTCGCCGTCGCGGTGCCGGCGCGCGCCGAACTCCGCGCCATCCTCGCCGCGTCGAGGGCGGAACGCGCGGCGTTGCGCGAGCAGGTGCGGGACGCACGACGCCGTCTGCAGCGAATCGCTTACGGCACGGAACGAGCCGAGCTGCGCTAACGCAGGCGCACCGCTCGCGCGAACGTCACCACCTCGACGCGGCGCGCGCCGGCCTTCCGGAGGGCGGAGGCAGCGGCGTTCGCGGTCGCTCCGCTCGTGTAGACGTCGTCGACGACGCCGACCGCCGAAGGCGGCTTCGCGGCCGCCGCGAAAGCGTCGGCGACGTTCCGGCGCCGATCCGCAAGGCCGAGCCCCCGCTGGGGCGGCGTCGGGCGGATGCGACGGACGAGCCGCTCGACCGGAAGCTCCCAGCGGCGGCCGAGCTCACACGCCAGCCGCTCCGCCGGATGGTGGCCGCGCTCGAGGCTGCGGTCGCGGTCGGGCGGGACGAAGCAGAGGACGAGGACGTCCGGCCGCGGCACCGCCTCGACGACGAGCTCCGCGGCCAGCGCCGCCAGCCGCCGCAGCCCGCGCTCCTTCCACGCCGCGACGACGCCCCGAACGGCGCCGTCGTAGGCGACCGCTGCGCGCGCCGACCCGAACGCGAGCCGCCGCCCGGCGCACTCGCGGCACCGTCGGACCGGCCAGGCGGTCGGCGCGCCGCAGCGCTCGCAGAGGGTCGAGCCGAGCCGCGGCAGCGTCGCGACACAGCCGACGCAGAGGATCGTCCCGCCCGCTCCGCAGCCGAGGCAGCGCTGCGGGAGCAGGAGGTCGAGCACGACACCGACGCTAGTCGGCCGCTCTCGCCTCCTTCGTACCGGCTTCGCGCCGACTCTGCCACGACTTCGCGCGCTCGTCGGCCTCCCGGAGCTGCTCGTGGTCGCCGATGTCGAGCCACTCGCCCTCGAAGCGATAGCCGTACACGGGCTCACGCGCCTGGAGCCAGGCCACGAAGCGACCCGGCTGGTCGGGCGAGCTCCCCTCGTCGAGGTACCGCCGCACGAGCGCGACGTGGTCGCGGTGGAAGACGTACGTCGCGGTCGCGGCCAGGGTCGAGGGCGGCTCCTCGGGCTTCTCGACGAAGCCCGCGATCCGGTCGTCCTCCCGCAGCTCGACGATCCCGTACTTGCGCGCCAGCTCCAGGTCGCCCACGTCGTACAGCGCGACAGCGCTCGCGCGGCCCTTCGCCCGCCAGAACTCGACGAAGTCGCGCAGCGAGAAGTCGAAGAGGTTGTCGCCCGCGATGACGAGCAGGTCGTCGCCGACGAGGTCGACGAAGGCGATGTCGCCGATCGCGCCCAGGCGATCGTCCTCGCTCGTCGTCCCGTCGTCGTGGACGGAGACTCCCGCCGGCGCCCAGGCGCGAAACGCCGGCGCGAACTTCGCGTTCGTGACGAGGTGCACCTCCTCGACGTCTTCCACCTCGCCGATCCGGTCGAGGATCCAGTCGACCATCGGCCGCCCCCCGAGCTCGAGGAGCGGCTTCGGTCGATCCTTCGTGAGCGGATACAGCCGCGTCGCGTAGCCCGCGGCGAGGATCAGCGCTCTCAGGTTCCCTCGTCCCAGCTCGCCAGGTACTTCGCCTGCTCTTCGCTCAGCTGGTCGATGGCCACGCCGAGCGTCTCGAGCTTGAGGCGCGCGATCTCGGCGTCGATCTCCTCCGGCACCGGGTAGACCTTGCGGTCGAGCGAGCCCGCGTTCGCAATCGCCCACTCGGCCGACAGGGCCTGGTTCGCGAAGGACATGTCCATGACCTGCGCCGGATGGCCCTCCGCGGCGGAGAGGTTCACGAGCCGCCCGTCGGCGATGAGGTAGATCCGGCGGCCGTCCTCGAGCCGGTACTCCTCCACGAACTCGCGCGCGTGCCGCGTCTCCACGGCGAGCGAGCGCAACGCCGGGATCTCGATCTCGACGTTGAAGTGCCCGGTGTTGCAGAGGATCGCGCCGTCCTTCATGCGCTCCATGTGCGCGCGCGTGATCACGGACTTGTCGCCGGTCGCCGTGCAGAAGATGTCCCCGACCTCGGCGGCCTTGTCCATGGGGAGAACTTCGTAGCCGTCCATGACGGCCTCGAGCGCTCGCAGCGGATCCACTTCCGTGACGATCACGTGCGAGCCCAGGCCGCGGGCGCGCAGCGCGACGCCGCGGCCGACCCAGCCGTAGCCGCCGACCACGAACTTGCGGCCCGCGAGGAGCACGTTCGTCGCCCGCACGATGCCGTCGATCGTCGACTGGCCCGTGCCGTAGCGGTTGTCGAAGAGGTGCTTCGTGTTCGCCTCGTTCACGGCGATGACCGGGAAGCCGAGGGCGCCGTCGCGCTCGAGCGCCTTGAGCCGGATGACGCCGGTCGTCGTCTCCTCCGTGCCGGCGACGATGTCGCCGAGCTGCTCGCGGCGATGGGCGTGGAGGATGCCGATCACGTCGGCGCCGTCGTCCATCGTCAGCTGCGGCTTGTGGTCGACCGCCGCCTCGATGTGCTGGTAGTACGTGTCGTTGTCCTCGCCCTTGATCGCGAAGACGGAGATGTCGTACTCCTCGACGAGCGCCGCGGCGACGTCGTCCTGCGTCGAGAGCGGGTTCGAGGCGCAGAGGACGATCTCCGCGCCGCCGGCCTTCAGCGTGCGCATGAGGTTCGCCGTCTCGGTCGTCACGTGGAGGCAGGCCGAGATGCGGTAGCCCGCGAGCGGCTGCTCGTGCTCGAACCGCTCCCGGATCGCGGCCACCACCGGCATCTGGCGGTCGGCCCACTCGATGCGGCGCACGCCCTCGGGAGCGAGCGCCGGGTCCTTCACGTCGAATCGCTTCGTGGTAGCCATGGTCCTCTTTTCGGTCGGTCGTCAGGCGGCGAGCAGCCGCTCGTGCTTCTGCTGCTCCCATTCGAGTGCTGCGAGGTCGATACCGGCGAGCCAGCTCTCGACGGCGGCGCGGAGCGCCGGCTCGCGCCGGAGCCGCGCCGCGAAGGTCACGTCCGAGAGCTCGAGCCCGAATCGCTGCCGCAGATCGCGCAGCGAGCGGAGCTGGTTCAGCTCCCGGAGGTCGTAGAGCCGGTACCCCGCTGCGGAGCGCTCCGGAACGACGAGCGCCGCGGCTTCGAGATACCGCAGCATGCGCGGAGACCAGCCGGTCTGCCGCGCCGCTTGCCCAACCGTGAGCGCCTGCATCGCGGCGAACCTTATCACGCATGTGTAAAGGTTCTTAGGAGCCTACGCGACCGTACCGATCCTCGAGCCGCACGATGTCGTCGAGGTGAGGCGTCGAGACCTCGAGGATGAGCGTGTCGTCGAGAGCGGCGACCCGGTGCACCGTGCCTGGACGGATGCGGAACGCGGCGCCGGGGCCGACGACCTCCGAGGACGGAGTGGCGTCGCCCGGCGCGCCCATCTCGAGCTGCGCGCGCCCTTCGTAGACGTACCACGACTCGTCCTTCTCGTTGTGGAACTGGAGGCTCAGTGCCTGCCCCGCGCGGACGAAGAGGAGCTTGCCGACATACGTCTCCGAATGGGCCCACAGGAGCTCCCAGCCCCAGGGCTTCTCGATGCGCTGCGGCTCGAACGCGAATGGGTCGAGGCCGCTCAAATTCGGCGAACTTAGTTGCCGCTCGTCCACGGAGCGACCCTATCTCAAGCCGCGGTGGGCGCAAGCCACTGCGGATCTGCGGCGATCTGCTCCTCCGCGCGACGGAGGTCTTTCGGGGTGTTCACGGTCAGCCAGAGGCCCTCGTGCCGGAAGGCGCGGAGGCGACCTTCGACGACGAGCTCGGGGAAGGTGGTCGTCTCGTGATCGCCGCGCTCGGGAAGCCGCTCGAGTGCCTCCTCGCCGAAGACGTAGACGCCCGCGTTGACCCAGTACGGCACGCGGCCCGCCTCCCTGAAGCCGGTGACGACGTCGTCGGCGCCCAAGTCGACGAGGCCGAACGGCGACGGCGGCCGGGCGACGGTGATCGTCGCCGCTCCCCCGCCGCGCTCGTGGTGTGTGCGGAGAGCGACGAAGTCGACGTCGAGGAGCTCGTCGCCGTTCAGCGCCAGCACGTCGCCGGTCTCGCGCCGCGACTGCGCGGCGAAACGGATCGCGCCGCCGCGCCCCAGCCGCTCCGGCTCTTCCGCCGTGACGATCTCCGCACCGAAGCCGTCGAGCTCGCGGAGGAAGAGCTCGCCCTGCCCGGCCGCGCAGCTGACGATCACGCGAGCGACTCCCACGGCGGCAAGCCGCGCGACCTGGTAGCCGACGAGCGGCTTCCCGCCGACGGGAACGAGCGCCTTCGGCCGCCCCTCCGCCGCGTCCCCGAGCCGTTCCGCCTTGCCGCCGGCGAGGATGATCGCTTCCACGCAGGTCCTACGAGTGGAGCTCGGCTTCGGCTTCCGTCTCGGCCCCCGGCTCGCTCGTCTCGGGCAGCGCGCCGAACGGGGAGCTCGGCCGCCCGACGCCTTCGTAGGCGAAGCCCGCCGCACGCACGGCTTCCGGATCGAGCAGATTCCGCCCGTCGACGATGATCGGCCGGCGCATCGCGTCCCGTGTCCCGGCGGTCGCGAGCTCGCGAAGCTGCGGCCACTCGGTGACGATCACCGCCGCGTCGGCGCCGGTCACCGCCTCGAGCGGCGAGTCGGAGAAGGTCACGTTCTGGAGCAGCTCGCGCGGCCGCGCCACCGGGTCCCAGGCCCGCACCTCGGCCCCCTCGGCAAGCAGCCGCGAGGCGAGCACGATCGACGGCGCCTCGCGCACGTCGTCGGTGTTGGGCTTGAAGGCGAGCCCGAGGAGCGCCACCGTCGTCCCACGCAGCGAGCCGAGGTGCTTCTTCAGCTTTCCGATCACCCGCCGCTTCTGGAGCTCGTTCACCTCGATGACGGCATTGAGGAGCTGGAAGTGGTAGCCCGAGTTGGAGGCGAGCTGCTTGAGCGCGAGCGAGTCCTTTGGAAAACAGGACCCGCCGTAGCCGATACCCGCGCGCAGGAAGTGCGGGCCGAGGCGGTGGTCGAGGCCGATGCCGCGCGCGACCTGGACGACGTCGGCGCCCGTCGCCTCGCACACGTTCGCGATCTCGTTGATGAAGCTGATCCGCGTCATGAGGAACGCGTTCGAGGCGAGCTTCACCATCTCGGCCGAGTTCACGTCTGCGCGCACGACCGGCGCGTCGATGCCCGCGTGGAGCGTCTCGACACGGTCGCCGTCGGCGGCCTCGAAGGCGCCGATCACGATCCTGTCCGGATGCAGGAAGTCCTCGACGGCGCTCCCCTCGGCGGTGAACTCGGGGTTCGCCACGTACCCGATGTGCCCGAGGCCGCGTGCGTCGAGCGTGTGGCGCACCTTCTCGCCGGTCCCGACCGGGACGGTGCTCTTCATCACGAGCAGCGGCTGCTCGACGTCGGTCGCCTGCGGCAGCTCGTCGACGACGGTCCAGACGCGCGAGAGGTCGGCGTCGCCCGAGTAGGTCGGCGGCGTGTCGACGCACACGTAGACGAGCTCGGCGCCCGCAATCGCCTCGGCGACGTCGAGCGTGAAGGACAGGCGCTCGCGGTTCCGCTCGATGAGCTCCTCGAGGCCGGGCTCGAAGATCGGGACGCGGCCCGCTCGCAGCGCCTCGATCTTCTCCGGGACGACGTCGCGGATCGTCACGACGTGCCCGAGCTCGGCGAAGCATGCCCCCGTGACGAGTCCGACGTAGCCCGCGCCGAAGACCGCGATCCGCGCGCCTGCCATCTCCGTCACCTTACTTGCCGAGCGGTCTCAGGCTCTTCGCGATCGCGAGCATGGTCTCGTTCGAGAGCCTGTCCAGGAGGCTGTTCTCGACCCAGTACGTCGCACCGTGCTCGCGCAGGACGATCATGTGCAGGTTCGGCCCGGAGTAGTAGAAGTCGAACTCGCGGCCCTTGATCCGGTGCTTGAAGTTCGGCTCCTGGAGGATCGGCGCGCCGGTCCAGTCGGTCTCCTCGATCCCCCAGTAGTCGCCCACTGTGTTCGTGCTGTAGACGAGCCGGACGGCCTTGTGGCCGCCTGCGATCGTGTAGGCGCGGACCGGCTCGCTCGAGGTGGGCGCCGACGTCTTCTCGAGCAGGAGCGGATACTCGAGCCGGAACGGCACCTTGCGGCGCACGGAGCGCACGAGCGGGAGCGACGCGCCTGGGTTGCTCACGACGGCGGGCGGCTCCTTCTTCGGCGTCTGGTCGGGCGCGCTCTGCGCGAAGGTGCCGTCGAAGCTCGCCCCGACGACGACGACCAGCATCGCGTGGAACTGGCGCGAGCGCAGCGTCGGCGGGATGGCCGCGATCACCGCGTCGCCGAAGACCCCGGCCACGCGCCGAGCCCCCTGCTGCGCGAGCTTCTCGTGCGGGTCGTAGAAGACGATCGTGTGCTTGTAGTCGTAGCGGGGCGCGTTCCGATCCTGGGGATCCGGTGGTACGACGACGCGGTAGTGCCGCTTCGCGAGCTCGAAGGAGGCGTTGGCGCCGGAGCCCGGCCGCCCATTCCCGTTCAGCACGACGAGCGAGATCTTCGACGGCTTCAGAGCCTGCGAGTGGAACTTCGTGCCGAGGGCCTGCGCGGTCGCCTTCCCCGGCGCCTCGACGTCGGGGCTCGAGAACGCGCGCACGGCCTGCTCGACGGTGCCCGGCAGCGCCTGGAGCTCTGCGTTGAACGGGCCGGCCGGCTGGAGGTTGTCGAGCTTCGGCTGGAAGAAGTGCCCGCTCGGGAGCCCGTACAGGAAGAACGCGTACGAGAGGATCGTCTTGCCGGAGATCTGCCGGTTCCCGGACTGGCCCACCTCGACGTTCGAGGTGACCGCGTGCACGAGCTTCGGGATCTTCCCGATCGAGAACGAGGAGCTCACCTGCTCCTTGAACGCCTTCACGAACGCCTGCTGGCGCGCGACGCGGTAGAGGTCGGAGTCGGTGTGCCGGTAGCGGACGAAGTCGAGCGCGTTAGACCCGTTCAGGCGCTGGTAGCCCGGCTGGAGGTTGATCGTGGCGTATGTGCTGTAGCCGGAGGTGAGCCCGGCGTTGTCGTTGAAGTAGCGGCGGTCGACGTCGATCCACACGCCGCCGAGCTTGTCGACGACCTGCTTGAAGCCGCGGAAGTTCACCGTGACGAGGTAGTTCACGGACAGGCCCGTGAGCGCTTTGACCGTCTCGAGCGTGCCTCGCGTCTTGCAGCGCTCGTACGCGGCGTTGATCCGGTCGACGGTCACGGGCTGGCCCGGGCAGTGGATCGGCACGAGCAGGTCGCGCGGGAAGGAGAGCAGCGAGACCGTCTTGTCGATCGGATCGGCGCGGACGAGCATGATCGTGTCCGAGCGCGACGGCAGGTTCGACTCCTGGCCCGCGCGGTGGTCGTAGCCGACGATGAGCGCCGTCGCGGGCTTGCCCGCCTGCGGGACGTCGAGGCCCTTCTCGGCGCGGATCACGTCGGGGGTGTGGGCCTGGACGGCCTTGACCTGCTCGTGGAAGTAGAGGTACGCGCCGCCGAGGAGCCCGGCCGCGACGACGAGGACCGCGATCAGGAGCCACAGCAGGATGCGCCCGACGAGCTGGAGGCCCGTGCGGCGCCTGCGCTCGGGCTGGCGGTAGAGCGTCATCGGCGTCGTCGCCGCGGGCGGCAGCACGGCGCGGCCGTTGCCGTCGACGCCGGCGCCGCGGCCGATTCCTCTCTTCAGCGTCGTTCGCATTCGAAAAACGAGGGCGCCCGTTTCACGAGGCGCCCGCCGGTGGCCGAGGATACCGGACTAGGTGGCGGTCACAGGCCCTCGACCGTCGTCGCGGCCAGGAACTGCGCGACGGCGAGAAGCGAGTCGCCGTCGGCGGCGACGCGCCGCTGCTCGTCGGCGCCGGTGCCGCGCCGGAGCACCTCCTCGACGAGCGCGAGCTCGCTCGCGCAGCCGAGGCGTCGGGCGGCGGGCTCGGCGAGCTCGACGAGGTGCCGGAGGGCCTCCCGCGCGGGGCGCTCCTCGTCGCGCTCGAGCCAGATCAGGTCGGCGTCGAGGCCGTAGCGCGCCGCGCGCCACTTGTTCTCGGCGACGAGCGTGATCGGCTGGACGGGCAGCGTTCCGTCGCGGTCGTAGCGCTCGGCGAGCGTCGCGGCGAGGCTCTGGACGAGGGCGACGAGCGCGGCCACGGTGTCGATCCGCGTCTGCGCGTCGCAGATGCGGACCTCGACGGTGCCGAGGCGGGGATGCGGGCGCAGGTCCCACCAGATGTACGTGTAGTCGGAGAAGGAGTTCGTCTTGATCCCGCGCTCGACGAGCGCCTCGAAATCGGCGAAGGAGGCGAAGGTCGGCGGCAGGCCGCTGCGCGGGAACGGGTCGAAGACCTTGATCCGGGTCGAGGCGAGACCGGTGTCGCGGCCGTGCCAGAACGGCGAGTTGGCGGAGAGCGCGAGCAGCTCCGGCAGCCGGGTGCGGAGCGCGTTCGCGACCCAGATCGTCTCGTCCCCGGAGCCCATGCCGACGTGGACGTGAAGGCCGAAGATCAGCTCGCGCTCGGCGACCCACTGCATCTTCTCGATCAGGCCGACGTAGCGGGGGGCGTCGGTCACGTCCTGGTGCTCGTAGCGCGAGAAGGGGTGCGTGCCGGCGCTTGCGATCAGCGTGCCGCGCTCGGCGGCCGCGTCGCGAAGGCTCGCGCGGAGGCCGCGGGCCTCCTCGATCGCCTCCGGCACGTTGCGGGCGACGCTCGTCGCGACCTCGAGCACCGACTGGAGGAGCTCGGGCTTGACCCGTTCGTCTCCGGCCGCCTCGGCCACCTCGTCGAAGCGCGAGACGAGCTCGTAGCTCTCCGGCGAGAGGAGCTGGAACTCCTCCTCGACCCCGATGCTGAAGGGCGCGCTGCGCCCGAAGTTCACCTCCATGGCGCGGGGCAGCGTAGCTTCCGGCACGGCCGCGGCTCGCCTCCGTGACGGTGGCTGCCACCGAGACACGGGCCGACGGCCGCGCGCCGTATCGTGGAGGAAGGCGGCCGCGAACGACTCTCGTCACACGTACGTGACGCTCGCGTGCGCGTGGCTGCCACCGAGACACGGCCCGGCGAGGCATGGCTGGGCGCCGCGACGAGCTAGCGCGACCCGGCGTGCGCCCGGTTCAGGGCCTCCTCGGCGAGGCGGGTGCCTTCGACCATGTTCGCGAGCTTCTCGTACGCCACGTCCCAGCTCCGCGTCCGCAGGCCGCAATCCGGGTTCACCGACACGCGCTCGGGGCCGAGCAGCTCGGCGGCGTACACGATCCGGTCGCGGACGAGCTCCGCCGGCTCGACGAAGTTCGTGTGGATGTCCAGCACGCCGAGGCCGACGTTGGGCGCGTCCTCGTGATCGGCGAAGAGGAAGAGGGGCTCGTAGCCGGGCCGGTCTGCACCGTCGGTGCCGAGCTCGTGCGAGTCACGGTTCGCGAACTCGAGCTGGAGCTCGAAGCAATCGTCCAGCTCGAGCACGTGCGGGAACAGGAGCGAGTAGTCGGAGAAGCAGACGTGCAGGCTGCGCCGCGCCGCCGGCAGGCCCTCGACCGACGCGTTGAACGCCTCGACGCCGACCGCCACCTCGTCCGGCCGCGTCGTCAGCGCCGGCTCGTCGATCTGGATCCAGTCGCAGCCGGCCTCGACGACGGCGGCCGCGTTCGGGCGCACGACCCGCTCGGCCACGTCGAGCATGAACCGCCGCCTCGCGCCCGCCCGCTGCTCGGCCGTCGCGCCGAGGGCGCCGTGGCGGCCGTAGTGCTCGTCGTACGACCAGTCGACGATCGTGTACGGCCCCGTGAAGGGCACCTTCAGCCGGTGGTCGGTCCGCGCAGACAGGAACCGGTACTCGTCCACGTCGTAGGGACCGTCGATCGACGGCTCCTCGACGCACGCCGCCTTGGAGTAGTACTTGTTGTCGAACGACCGGACCGTGCCGCGCTGCTCGAAGCCGCGCGCGTGCCGGATGACGTGGTCGTACATCTCGGTGCGCCGCTGCTCGCCGTCGTAGACGACGTCGAGCCCGGCGCGCTCCAGGAGCGCGAGCCCGTAGCGCGACGACCAGTCGTCGACGAGGCGCAGGTCGTCCTTCCCGATCTCCTCCCGCCGGAGCGTCTCGACGAGCTCCTCCGTGCCGTCGAGCTCGAGCTTCTGCGCCCAGCGCTCGGCCTCGACCACGTCGCCCTCCTCGACGGGCCGGCCGGCGAACGCCTTCACGCGCCACGGCGGCTTGGCGAGGCTGCCGATCTCTCGGGTCTCGAACTTCACGTCGGTCATGCGGCCGTCTCCTTCGCTCGTGCTGTTCGGGCTGCCCCGAGCCGGGCGAGCTTCTGGCGCGCGATCGGCTCGGAGACGTACTGGAGGTCACCGTTCGGGACGAGCGCCACGCGCTCCACGCCGAGACGTCCCACGAAGTCCGCGATCTCCTGCGGCTCCTCGAGCGCCGAGCTCCGCGCGTCGACGACGCCCGCGAGCAGGAGCTTGTCGAACCCCTGCGGCAG
>Ga0209059_1000787_pt1 | contig 14612 bp, 9 predicted proteins | sample GraSoiAngelo_151_FD_186165 | JGI IMG/M metagenome (GOLD analysis project Ga0209059, IMG submission 186165) | Grasslands soil microbial communities from the Angelo Coastal Reserve, California, USA - 14_1009_12_20cm (SPAdes) (version 2) | ecosystem: Environmental > Terrestrial > Soil > Grasslands ...
TACCAAAAGGCTTCCACACAGCCGCTGCCATCCGTTTGAATTGCAAAGACATCTTGATCGCTTCCTGAGGCGCTCCAAAGGAGTTGGTTTGATACGGCATTCTGTCACCTTGTGCGCGCTGGGAGTGCGACCTCGACGCCAAATCGGCCCAAGAACCCACTCCTCTTCGGTCTGCAGTGAGCTGATTCCACTCGCTATTGTCGCAAGTGGTGCTGCCCAAAATCAGCTGTTTTTTGACGGTGCGCACATAACGAGCATAGTCTTGCAAAGCATGAATGTCCCCATACCAGCGAAGGCCACGCGGTTCCCATTTCTACAGGTACAAAATATGGTATGGGCACGGGTGTGATGATGGCAGTTATCGGATGAACCCTAAAGGGGACGACGACCACTTTGACGACCCTCCAAATCATATTCCTGAACCATCTCTGTAATATACTTTGCCCGACGCTCTAGGCCTGCATGCCACTGAACGCTGTCCTGCAGCATGGCAGCGAGAAATCCGGCTGCTACAACCGATCGCTTCCGCGTGGGATGGCGCATACCTTGGAGGAGGCTATCGACTGCCAGCGGCTTCGCCATCCGGTTTTGCTTTGCGAGCTTGAGGATGAGCTGGGACGGCATTAGCGCCAGCGAACCGGCCGAAACCCTGGATGACAGGCATCTCATTGTTATTAGAAATCATTGTTTTGATCCGTGCGGAGCCATCTCATGAAGCCGCCGTTGAAGAAACGCAAGTACACGCCGGATGCCCGCGGCACCCTGGCGGGGCTTCGCGTGCTCGATTTGTCGCGTCTATTCGCCGGCAATCTACTGACGCAGGTCCTCGGTGACTTCGGCGCTGAGGTAATTAAGGTCGAACCACCTGCCGGCGACACTTTGCGCGCCTGGCGTGTAAATGGCGTTTCCACGCATTGGAAAATTTACGCCCGAAACAAGAAAAGTTTGTGCCTGGAACTCCGCAAGCCGGAGGCACGGGAATTGCTGCTTAGCTTGGTTCCTTCTGCGCATATCTTCATTGAGAGCTTCCGGCCTGGAACTCTCGAGAAGATGGGATTGGCGCCGGAGATACTTCTGAAACGCAATCCAAAACTGGTGGTTCTCCGCATTTCAGGATGGGGCCAGACGGGGCCGTATCACCGGCGCCCCGGCTTTGGCACGCTGATTGAGGCCATGTCAGGCTTCGCAGCGATGAATGGATTTGCCGACCGGGAGCCGGCGCTGCCTCCTATGTATCTCGCCGATGGCGTCGCCGGATTGTACGGCGCCGCCGGTGCAATGATCGCGCTACGTGAGGTTGAAAAAAACGGTGGACGTGGACAGGTAATTGATCTTCCTCTTCTGGACCCTCTGTTTGCGATTCTGGGCCCGCACGCTGCAAATTACCGGCTAACCGGGAAGGTTAAACAGAGGATGGGAAGCCGCTCCAGCACTACCGCGCCGCGCAATGTCTACCCATGCAAGAATAGCGGCTATGTGGCGCTCTCCGCCTCGACGGAAAAGATGGCGCAACGCGCGTTCCATGCGATTGGCCGGGGTGATCTAGTGGACGATCCGCGCTTTCGCACAAATGCCGACCGCGTGAAACATGCCGAAGAACTTGACGCCCTGATTGGTGCGTTCATCGCCCAGCGGACCCAAGCGGAAAATGTGACGTTCTTCGAGCAGGCCGAGGTCACTATCGGCCCGGTCTACGACATCTCTCAGATTATCGAAGATCCGCATGTGATCGAGCGCGAAATAATCGCCGACTATCCCGATGCGGATATGGAATCTTTACCCATGCATCATACGGTGGCGCGATTCATGGGAACGCCGGCGTCGATTCGCACGCCTGCTCCTTTGCTGGGCGAGCACAACCGCGAGATCTTGGGGGAAATTGGCGTCGATGACGCAGCATACGAGAAATTGCTCCAGTCGAGCATCGCATGCGAGGGTAACCTTCCGGAATAAGTGGTTGACGAATGGCCAGGTTTTCATTGAGCGTCGCGGTAAAAGGAGCCCCATGATTCGTTCGCTGCTCTACGTACCCGCGAGTTCCTCGCGTTTCATCGCCAAAGCGCATCAACGAGGCGCGGATGCAATCATCCTGGACTTGGAGGATTCGGTTGCCCCCAGCGAAAAAGAAAAGGCGCGCTACGGGCTTGCCGAAGCGGTCCCCTCGGTCTCTCGGAATGGCGCCACGGTGTTCGTGCGCATCAACTCAGAAAAGCAGATGATACTTGCCGACGCGGAAGCTGCTTGCCGTGCGGGCGCATTCGGGTTGTTCGTTAGCAAGGCGAGCGAGGTAAGCGGACTGACGCGGCTGGCGAAACATCTCGATAAAGTTGAAAAGTCGCTAAAGCGCAAGCAGAAGACTATGTTTGTTCCCTTGATCGAAAGTCCCGGAGCAATGCTCGATGCACGCGCTCTGGCTAAGGCGACGCCCAGAGTGTTCGGTTTAATCACGGGATCGGAGGATTTGGCCACCGCGATGGGTGCCCAACCCACGCCTGAGGTCATTCGGTTTCCCACGCTAATGGTGCATTTTGCAGCCAAAGCGTCCGGCGTGCTGTCGTTCGGTTACCTGCTATCTCAAGCTGAATATGGAGACGTAGCGGCCATAGCGAGGGCAGCCAAGGAGGCACGTTCCTTCGGATTCGACGGTGGAACCTGCGTGCATCCAAGCGCCATCCCAATCTTGAACGAGGCCTTTTCGCCTTCGGCGGCGGAGATTGATCGTGCCAAACGCATGATCGCGGCATACGAAGAATCATTGTCGGCAGGCAAGGGGGCATGTGTGTTCGAAGGCAAGATGATCGACATTGCTATGGTCGCGCGTGCCCGAGCCCTCCTCACCAAGCAGACCCGTCAATAAGACCCCATGAAGAATAGCGCTCAGAGTGGCAACGACAGACCGGCGCCCCAAGACACCTTCCACTTACCCGACGGCTTGCGTTCCTTGATGAATATCCGGATCGGAATAATTCCCCTCCCTGTCTACTTCGTTCTGGCCGCGCTCCTTGTCTTCTTTACGCTCACCGGAAAAATCAATGGTGAGATCAACATGATGATGGCCGTATTAGTTGTCGGCAGTTTCACGTGCGCCGAGATCGGTAAACGTATTCCTGTTCTACGCAACGTGGGTGGCGCGGCGTTAGTTACCATTTTTCTTCCATCTTTTCTGGTGGATGCGCACTTTTTCCCATCACAGCTCGTGCAAACGGTCACCACATTTACCAACTCAACGAATTTTATCTACCTTTACATTACTGTCGTCGTTGTGGGGAGCATCCTGAGCATGGATCGCAAGTCCATGATTGAGGGCTTCCTCAAAATCGTGGTGCCTTTGGCGGCCGGCTCGGTCGCGGCGATCATTGTCGGAGTTGGGGTAGGCTGCCTGGTTGGACTCGGAGTGCGGCGAAGTCTGTTTTTTGTCGTCATTCCGGTTATGGCTGGAGGAGTGGGAGAGGGAGCGATCCCCCTTTCAGCCGGCTATTCGGAGATTCTCGGGCAGAACCAGGGGCAGGTGCTTGCACAGCTATTGCCGCTGGCTTTCTTTGGCAATTTCACCGCAATCCTGATCTCGGGTTTTTTGAACAACCTCGGCAAGCATCACCCGCATTTGACAGGTAACGGACGCCTTCAGCCTGGAATCGGCGATGACGTCAGAATGACGGCCAAGACGCAAGAGATCTCCGGTCACTCCAACGCCCCTACCATCGACGTCGGCACTGTCGCCGCCGGCGGGGTTACGGCGATTACAGTTTATCTGATTGGCGTACTGCTGCATTCACTCACCCGACTGCCGCCGCCAGTCGGCATGCTGTTCGTTGCCGTGCTTCTCAAAATGACAAATGCCGTGCCTTCCACGCTGGAGAAGGGCGCCCAGGTTGTGTTCCGATTCTTTGTTACTGCCGTGACTTATCCACTCTTGTTTGCGACAGCCGTCGCGCTGACTCCGTGGCGGGAACTGGTCGCCGCGTTTCATCCGGCAAACCTAATAACCATCGTCGCGACGGTTTCTTCGCTAACCGCGACCGGCTACTTCGTCGGACGGCGGCTGGGGATGTATCCCGTCGACGCGGCGATCGTGAACGCCACCCACAGTGGCCTTGGCGGAACCGGTGACGTCATGATTCTAACCGCTGCTGAGCGCATGGAGCTTTTCCCCTTCGCGCAGGTCGCCACGCGCATAGGCGGGGCTATCACGGTTACGTTGACACTTATCGCGCTTTCAAGAATTGGTATGCGGTGAAGACCAAAAGCATCCTCTGGCGCTTGCGGAGTTGGTGCTCAGCGCAAAGCTAAATCAGCCGACCCTACATCGAGTGTTCCAACGGGACGCAGAGCGGTACGAAAGTGCTAAGCAAGCGTGGGGGAAAACGCGGTTAAGTTTACCGCGGAAGTTCAGGCAGCGATCACCCTCCCTTTGTCGATGACGGATACTTCTGGATCGATCCAAAACACCCAGATGCCCGCGCCGATGAAGAGCAGGCAGGCTGCGACCACGAACGGCGCGATCCATGACCCGCGGGCCACCAGGATCCCAAACACCGTAGGCGACAGCGCCCCACCGATCTGTCCCCCCATGTTCATCATTCCGGATACAGTGCCGGAGTATTCCCCTCCAATGTCCATCGGCACTGCCCAAGACGGCCCGATGATCGTTTCGAGGAAAAACATCGCGGCCGCCAGGCAGTAGACCGCGGTGTAGGGGTTCGTCGTGAAAGCAGCAGGCAGAATGAAGCTCCCGCACCCAAGCATCCCCATAATCGCCACCGAACGACGGGCAAACCTGATATTCCCTGTTTTGACCAACACGAAGTCGGTCAGCCAGCCGCCGACGGCATCGCCCAACACACCGGCCCCGAGTGGCAGGGACGCATAGGAACCCATCTTCAGCAGCGTGAACCCGCGGTAAGATACCAGATAGGACGGCAGCCAGGAGAGGAAGATCCAAAGACAGTACAAGTAGGTAAAGTACGCGCACATCAGCGCCCACATATTAGGGTGTTTCAGGAGGATTTTCCAAGGCACCGTCGGCCGCTTTTGGACGTTCGCCTGCTTGATCACGCCGTTCTCGTCAACTCCGCGAATCAGAGCGAGTTCGCTAAGGCTCACAAGTTTATGCTCCTCCGGTGTATTGCGATAAAGGAGCGAGAACAACAGAGACCACACGAGACTGATGAAACCGATAACGTAGAATACGACCCGCCAACCGAAGTGGATCATCATCGCCACGGCCAGAGGAGGGCCAATCGCCGCGCCAAATCGGCTCGCAGCGTGGGTGACGCCTTGCACAAAACCGCGCTCCTGCCGGGGAAACCACATCTGCATAGCGCGCGTCGCTGTAGGAAACGCGCCCGCCTCCCCCGCGCCCAGCATGAAGCGGAAGGCCCAAAACAAGGAAAAACCCATCGCTCTGGTGGTTAGTGTCGCGATGACCGTCCGATAGGCCATGATGATCGCGAGCACTTTGCGCGGCCCGAAGCGGTCCCCCAACCAGCCGCCAGGCACCTGAAAAAGTGCGTAGGCCCAAATGAAGGCGCTGAAAATGACACCCATCGTGGCCTTGCTGAATCCGAACTCCTGGCTGATGAGTGGGGCGGCATTCGAGAGGCTGACGCGATCCAGATAAGTGATGAGGTACATCAAGCACAGAAGGACCAGCACCATCCAACGCGACTTGCCTGAACCTGCCGGCTCGCTGGCGAACTGTCCACCCCTCATCTGCCAACCGGGGCGGGCTCGGACTTCGTACTAGCCGGGACGAGGTGATCGAGAGCGGCCATGACACCACCGTCGCGGTGCGGCACGCCCGCGAACCGGAGACCCATTTCGACTCCACTCAGGGTTCCGGCGAGCATGAGGTCGTTGAAGCTGCCCAGGTGTCCGATGCGAAATGCCTTGCCTGCGAGTTTGCCAAGGCCGGCTCCGAGCGACATATCAAAATTCTCCAAGACGATCTCTCGTAGCCGATCCGCATTGTGGCCCTCGGGCGTGAAGACCGCGGTCATCGAACTCGAGTACTCTAGAGGCTCTTCGCAAACAATTGCCAGTCCCCAGGCGCGCACGGCAGCGCGTGTGGCCTCCCCGTGGCGGTCGTGCCGACGGAAAACGTTGGGCAGGCCCTCTTCGTGCAGCATGAGCAAGGCTTCCCGCAAACCGTAGAGGTGGTTGGTCGCCGGCGTATAGGGGAAAAACCCCGCCTGATTGTGCTTCAGTATTTCCTGCCAGTCCCAGTAGGACCTCGGCAATTTGGCAGTTTTGTTGGCGGAAAGAGCCTTTTCAGAAACGGCGTTGAAGCCCAGGCCCGGCGGAACCATCAAACCCTTCTGCGAACCGCAGACGGTGACGTCCACCTCCCATTCGTCGTGGCGATAGTCAATGCAAGCCAGCGAAGAGATGGCGTCCACGATTAGCAACGCCGGATGTCGGAGGCGATTCATGATGTGCCGAAGCTCGGCGATCCGGCTGGTTGCACCCGTTGAGGTTTCGTTGTGAACCACTACCACAGCTTTGAAGGTACGCTGCGGGTCCGAACCCAGCCGGGCTTCCAGGTCCGCGGGGGAAGCGCCCCGCCGCCAATTGCCGGGCACGTATTCGACGTTCAAGCCGACCCTTTCCGCAGCCTGCCGCCAGATGCCCGAAAAGTGTCCAGTCTCGAAGACCAGCACCCGGTCACCGGGGGAAAGTGTATTCACTAAGGACGCTTCGCAGGCTCCGGTACCCGAAGAAGGATAGATGATCACAGGACCGCTTGTTCGGAAGATCGCGCGCATGCCTTCCAGCACTTCCTTGCCCAATTTCGCGAATTCGGGACCCCGATGGTCGATCACCGGACGGTCCATGGCCCGCAGAACTCGATCCGGAACGTTCGTGGGACCGGGGATTTGAAGAAAGTGACGACCCGTATGAATCATGACGATTTTGACAGAATCAACTCTTAGCCGCAGCGGTCTACGAGGACTCCTAGCTCTAGGGGCAAAGTTCTCCTACTTGGGAATCAAGACCGAGCCTCGCGGCCGGCTAAAAGCCAACCCCATTTCCTCCGCTGAGTTTAATTTCCGAATCCGTCATGCTAGCACGGAAGCGGCCAGATCAAGAGGAGGGACACCATGCACCATGCAGTGTGCGCTCCTGCATTCGCACTGCTCTTTTTCCAATTAATTGTCACCCGTTATCATCTTTCTTGCAAAGTCACAATCGCCGAGGACATCATCGCACCTGGTGCCAGATCGTTTCGCACAACCACGCCGCCCTTCATCACAAATTTTATTCGTTGCATTTCCGTGATGTCTTGGAGCGGATCTCCCGAGACTGCGATGATGTCGGCGAACTTGCCCTTTTCGATGGTGCCCAGGCTGTCCTGCATGTGAATAATCTGGGCATCGACCGTCGTTGCCATACGCAGGGTGTACACAGGAGTCGCCCCCCATTTAATGTATAGGGGAAACATCTCGGCTTGCACGCCATGCGAACAGTTGCACTCCGTGTTATACACCCTTCCTGGGGGCGGGGCGGAGCCGCTTCCAAAACCGAGTCTCACACCGGCGGCAAGCATTTTCTTCCACGTCTGCTCCATCAGGCGAAAACGGCTGTAAGGAGCAAAGCGCTTCAGGTCCCCCGGCTCGTCTTGGCGCATGTCCAGAGTAGTCGCGGTCAGCGGCAGGTCCTTGTTGAGGAACATCTTAATGTCCGCATCGTCGGCAGCGACTGCGTGCTGGACATCGTCGACCCCCGCTTCGATGGCCCATTTTAGACCGTCACCTCCGTAAGAATGTGTGGCGACCCATAGACCCAGTTTGTGCGCCTCATCCACGGCGGCTTTGAGTTCTTCCCGAGTGGGGAGCGCCGTGTTCACCATTTCCCCGTTGGGCTTGAAGTAGAACCGGCCAGTGGTGGTTATCTTGATGTGGTCGACACCGTTGTGAGCCAGTTCGCGCACCGCTGCGCGCATCCCCTCCACTCCATTTGCGATCAACGAAGGTTCAAACGGCTTGAATTCCAACGGGAAGGGGCCGTTTGCGGGGGCCGTGATCTCGAGCACTGGGCCAGCCGTGAGCAGACGCGGACCCTGGACCAGGCCGCTCTCGATGGCCTTCTTCAACTCCACGTCGGCATAACCCCCACCATGCGTCCCCATAACTACTTGAGTGGTGAAGCCGGCCTTCAAACTCTGGGTGGCGCTGTACAGCGCCACCATCATCTGGTGTTGCAGCCCTCCGGCCGCGTCTGTGAGGTGAACGTGGCCGTCAATCAATCCGGGGAGCACGGTCGCCTGGCCAAGGTCGATAACCCTGGCGCCACCAGGGACCTTAACGCTGTCCGCCGGGCCTACGTCCGTAATCCGCTCGCCGCTGATGAGCACCACTTGATTCGTCAGATTTGCGCCGGACTTGGGGTCGAACATGCGCCCGGCACGCACGGCTACGACCTGCGGAGCTTGCGCCGACAGCACGGCCGACCCCGCAAGAATCAAGAGGACTGTGTTCAACACGCGTTTCGATCGGATCATATCGCCTCCGTTAAAAATTACAATTTAGCGTTAAGACTATCGCCTTCAATTTCGGCCTGCACTCAGTTTTTATTCCTGAGGAGATTACGCCGCGAATGGAAAACACCACGCGAAGCCCTTGTCCCCACCAGATTTGGCGGCTGCATCAGCGCCCATAAATCAGTAGGCGAAAAGTTCCCGGGGTCGCGACGGGCTGCGGATTGGGCTGTTGTGTGGTAGGGGCCGGTGCCGGACCAAAATCCGATGTGGAGAGGTATAGGTTATGTGTCTTTCGATCGAGCCCCATGGTCTTGGCGCCAAACTCAGTTTTCACTGTCTCTACGACGCTGTACTTGTCCGGCGAGTCTTCGTGAATGATGTGGAGCGTGCCCTCGCGAGTCGAGGCGGCGATCAACGCCGTTTCGGGATCGTATACGTTAGTGTCAACACGGTCGCCGATGGGGAACGGCTCGCCCATGATTCTTCCGCTGTCGGCATCCATGACCACGAGCATCTTGGGATTGCGTCCCCCAATGAACAGCCGCCGGTGCACTGTGTCCATAGCTATGGACACGGGCCGCCCGGCTGGAGCCACCGGCCACCGCGATTTGATCTTGAGATCACGGGAATCGATCGCGATTACCTCGTTCGTGTCTATCAGATTGTCATAAATCATGCCCTTGCCGTCGGCGACAGCTTGCTCCGGCGCGCCGCCCAGGGGCAAGGTCGCGATCACGGCGCCCTTCTCGGGATCAATCACAGTTGCGGATTTGGGCGAGCCGTTGAAGACAAATACATGCTTTGATGCCGGATCGTAAGTAATAGAATCGGCGTCCTCTTGGCCATTTATCTGGCCGATGGTTTTGAGCGTTTTCAGATCAATCATGACGATCTGGCCCGCGCCTTCGTCGCTTATGAACCCGCGGTTAAGCTCGGGTACCAGTGCAACTCCGTGGCACCGCTTCAAACCAGAGATTGTGCCCACCGTCGTGCCTGCATCAGCTTCGACCACAAGGAACTCCGTGCCGTGGGAGAGGTACACGCGTCGCGCAGCACTATCGAAGTTAATGTAATCGAAGTATTCAGAACCGCCCGGTGCCGCACCGAAAGGAATTTTCTTCAGCAGGTGGTAGCCCGCCGCTGGCGATAGCGCTAGGGCGCAGACCCCGCTCAATAGAAAAGGCAGACCAAAGGCATGACGTGCGAATCGTGAAAAGTTCATCTAACCCACTCCGTAAATTGTGTTTCGTGGCATCGAATGGTGCGAAAGGGGCTTGTCGCAAGTTGTGCGCGCCCGCGGGGTCGCGGCAACCTTCTAGTCCGATGCGAACTGTACAACTCCCAATTTGCTAGCCGAATTCAGAAGTAACCTGGGCGTCTGATCCCGTCATCGAACCACGGGAGGAAGATTCTTGCAACCCAAGCCGTTTGCGAGATGCATCACGCCCTGGGTTGCAGGTATGCTCGTTGAATTAGAAGATTACCTTCAAGCCAAACTGAATCTGGCGTGGGTCGTAGGTTCCGGTGCTGTCGATCCTGGCGTTAACCGGCGCCCCACTCGGCGCTCCACCAGCGCTCGCTACGGCTCCTCCGTCAATGACCTGATTGTTCCCTTCATTGAAGTTCGGAAGCAGGAAGTTCGGGTGATTCAGGACATTGAAAAATTCCGCCCTGAATTGAACGTTGAAGCTTTCCGAAATCCGGTGAACGGCGAAGTTCTTGAAGAGGGAGAAGTCGAGGTTGAACGAAGACGGCCCGGCGATCGAATTTCGCAGGGCATTGCCGAACATCTGCGCGCAGGTATTTGCCACGGTTGTATTCGCGTAGGGAGTGCACTTTGTCGGGTCCGAAGCGATGGCCGCCGGGGCGACCGGAGGCGTGTAGCAGGACGAGTTGATGTAGACCATGGTGCTCTTCCAATTGGGGTTAACGGGATTGCAGCCGGCAATGTAGTCTGGATAAACCACCGCATCCGCGTTGATCAGGCCGAGCGGGTCTCCCCCGATAAACGGCGTAGTGGGTATGCCCGTGCTGACCGTGGCGATTGCGCCAGTCTGCCACCCGCCCGCGAGGTAGGACATCAACCCTGTTTTCGGGCCGGGGATGTTGTAGATGAAGTTTGCGACGAAATTGTTGGTAATGTTGAAGTCACACGGGCCGCGCCTGCTATCGGGCAGAAGGAAGAGCGTGGTTGTGAACGAGTTTTGGAACGGGTCGCCGATGAGACCGCTTGAGGTGTCGTCGTAGCATTTGCCGTAGGTATAGCTGGCGGAAGCCTGGAAACCGTGGCTCATCCTATTCGAGATTTGCGCCTGTAAGCCTTTGTAACGCGAACTCACCATCCAGAAGGTGGGCCTGAGAGCGCCGACGTTGGGGTCGATCACTGTCCCTTTTGTCACCGGCCAGTAGTCCGTTCCGGAAATCGGAGGGGCAAAATTGCTTTGATCGGTGGTAAAAGGCGAATGCACGGTGTGCATTCCCACGTAGGCGACCGTAGCAGTCAGGGAGGAGGTGAGGTGGCGCTGGACGTTGAAGTTCCAGTTCATGGCGTAGTTGCGCTTGGGGTGTTGCTCGGGAGCCCATCCCTGCGCGTTGGCGATGGTTGCGGCGGTTGGGTTGCCCTGGTTGGCGCCAATCGAATTGGCTGCAGGAGTTGCGAACGAGTAGGCCGGTGGCGTGCCGGGGAAGCTGAGCGTCAGGGCGTATGGGTAGGATCCGGTTTCCTGGTTAAATCCGATCCAGGTACCTGGCAGGATATCGAAGATTCCGAAGCCGCCGCGGACGGAAGTCTTGCCGTCGCGGCGGGGATCCCAGGCGAAACCGACCCGCGGCGCGAAGTTCTTGAGCGTGGCATTCGACTGCCAGGGGTGAGTGACCGAAACGCGGGGTCCGCCAAATACGTTTTGGATGACCGACAAAGTGCCGTGAACTTCAGTGGGCAATGTGGCCATCTCGTAGCGCACGCCGAGGTTCAGCGTCAGGTTCGGCCGGAATTTCCAATCGTCCTGCACGTAGCCCCCGAGGAAGGTAAGCCGATCTCCATAGGGTTTGCCGACAGCCGTGCTGCCGATGGAAGAGAGGGCGTGGGGTATGTTGGTAAGGAAGTCTTGCAAATTGTTGAAACTAAAGGTTCCGTTAGGCCGCTGAATGGTAAATTCATGACCTTGCAACCGCTCGACGAAGCCTCCGAGCTTGATGGCGTGGAGTCCACGGGTGAGGAACGCGTCGTCATCATATTGGAAGGAATTCATGATGTGGTTATACTGGGCCAAGGAGTTCAGCCCGCCACCCATCGTTGAGATGCCTCCACCTATCGAGATGAGCGGCGCAACTCGCCCCGAACCCACGCCCAAACTGGTATCCGCCGCAATCGGCTGCAGCGCGGTTCCAGGTTTGCCGACTAGACCAACGGAACGGTTGTAACCCGCACGGAAGGTATTCACCAGCGCGGTGCTGAAAATGTGAGTTTCTTCCAAGCCAGCCATCTGCCGGGAGCTCACGGTCTCCGAAGTTGCCAAAAGAAAGTTGTCCGGGGTAACTTGCGGGGACTTGTCGTAGAAATAGAAGCCGTCGAGGTTGTCTTTCTCGGAGATTTTGTGGTCAACCCTGGTCGTGACGTAGTTCTCGGTATAAACCTGCAAGGGGTTGGTGACGACGAACCCGAAGTCCCCAGTCGAATTGGTGCCCAAAGCCGGGTTTGGTTGCGGCCACAGAGCGAGATATTTCGCGGTGACAAGGTCGATGCCGTTCGCGTTTGTGCCATTGCCGCCATTCGCCGGCGTATCATTCATGCTGGCCGGGAGGCTGCTGACCGGAATCGGTGTGGCGCATAGCGAGCAAAGCGTCCCGTTACGCGCAGCCACTGATGGGACGGTACTTCTGGCGGTGAGGCTTCTGGACTGGCGGATGCCTTCGTAATCGGCGAAAAAGAAAGTCTTGTTCTTTATAATAGGGCCGCCAGCGGATGCTCCGAACTGGTTGCGATGAAATGGCGCGATGGTCGGTGAGGTATCGAAGAAGTTTTTCGCGTCCAGGCCCTCGTCACGGAGAAACCAATAGACGTCGCCATGGAAAGCGTTGGCGCCCTGCTTCAACACGGCGTTAATGACCGCGCCGGAAGTCCGCCCGTATTCCGCGGAATAGTTGGTGGTCACGACGGTAAATTCTTGAATCGCGTCCACGCCCAATTGTTTGCCTTCGACGCTGCCGGGTGAACCGTTGGAATAGTCATTAATGTTGATCCCATTGACCCGGTAAGTGTTTTCCGAGGGGCGGTGGCCGTCAGTCGCCAGCTGGTTTCCGAAACCGCGATTGCCCCTGTTGACTGTACCCGTTGTCCCCAACTGACTCCGAATTCCTAAGACCCCTGGCTCGAGAACTGCCAGGGAACTCCAATCGCGTCCATTCAAGGGCAGCTCGCGAACGGTGGTTTCATTGACCTCGGCGCTGACCGCGGACGAGGTGAGCTCGACTTGAGCAGCTTCGCCGCTCACTTCGATCCGTTGAGAGACCTGGCCCACCTTGAGCACAGGGTTCAATGCCTGCTGAGCTCCGACAGTCAAGGTGATGTCCTTCTGCACTTGCGTGGAAAACCCTGGAGCCGAAATCGTGACGTCATAGCTTCCTGGCGTGAGGTTCGGCGCGCTGTAGAAGCCGGCTTTGTCCGTGGTGACTTCCCGATCGATTCCCGTCGCCGTGTTTTTTATGGAGACCCTCGCGTTCGGGACGCCCGAACCGTTCTGGTCCGTCACCGTGCCGGACAGGGTCGCACCTGCAACTTGCGCCCGCGCCGGGACTGAAGAAACCAACAAAAGTAAAACAACTGCTACAACTGCGTTGAATTTGGCAAACATCGCTACACCCTCTCACCAAATCCTCTCTCCTTGCTTCTTCACTGAGAATCCGGTCGCTTGGGAATCTTGGCCGCATCGACTGGCCAGGAGAGCGTAAGAAAGCAAGTTGTGTTACGCCCATATGACATCGAAAAACCCGATTGTCAAGAACTATGCTGGGGGCCTTCCGGCGCCGAGAGCCTTCTACCGTTTGCGACCGTACACTTGCGCCATGCACAGGCAGTGCCGCCAATCCGACAAAGACAAGGAGAAAATCATTGTCGCGTCGATTGGTGGAATCAGTAGGGCAGCAGGAAGTACGGCATCACGGTTACGTTTACCAGAAGAAGCGGAAGCACTCGGACAAGTGGATTCCGACGGACGAGCTTACGGGCGCTATCGGGTAGACGTGCCGGGCAAGCCGGGGCAGCGCGAAGTGCGGGTCGCCCTGGGCTTTTGCCGCGACAGGATATCCGCAATGCTCAAACTCCAAAACGCCATGAGCGATGCGGGCGTGCTGGATGCCGCGAAACTGCGGGAGCGCATCAGTTCCACGGCAACTTTCGCGCAGCAGGCCCAATGGATGATTGCGGAGATGAAGGCAGGGCGGATAGTGAACGGAAAGACTCGGGAGCCGAGCGGGGATCGCACTATCGACTTCTACTCGACGGCTATCGCGTATCTGAACGAAGTGCTCGGCGAAAAGAAGGTTGTCAGGTCGGCAGTCGATGACAATGGAAATCAGGTACATCCTCGTAACTGGAATCTTGCGTTCATTGGCTTGCCGACGGTGGACAAGAAGAAGCAGCACCGTCCCACGCTGACGCGTGAAGAGATGACACAGCTTGTAGCGAATACGGCGGGCCGGTATCAGATGGGAGCCGCGCTTCTTGCGGGAAGCAGCCTCCGCATCTCGGAACTGCTGGCGCTTCGTATCGAGAAGCACATCTCCAACGACCGTAAGACGCTCTACATTCGCCAGCAAAGAAAAAAGGATGGGAGCGGCGTCACCGACGTTCTCAAGACTCCGCAGCTTGCCGTGATATCGACCTGCATTCTTCCATCGCGAAGATGCTCGACGACTTCATTGGTGGCCGAAACAGTGGATTCCTCATCCAGACCGAGAACGGCACGATGTTGTCTCCGGAGAACTTCTTCCGGGGTGGCTTCGAGTCCGTACTCAAGAAAATGGGGAGAACAGGCGTGCGCTTCCATGCATCCTGCCACTTCCGTGAAGCGGTGCTGCAAAAAAGCGAGGGTCGGCAACTCCTCATCGATTACTGGATGGGCCATGAGAACGA
>Ga0209059_1000788_pt1 | contig 14610 bp, 14 predicted proteins | sample GraSoiAngelo_151_FD_186165 | JGI IMG/M metagenome (GOLD analysis project Ga0209059, IMG submission 186165) | Grasslands soil microbial communities from the Angelo Coastal Reserve, California, USA - 14_1009_12_20cm (SPAdes) (version 2) | ecosystem: Environmental > Terrestrial > Soil > Grasslands ...
GATGACCTCCGGCGGTGGCGCTTGGGACAACGCGAAGAAGCTGATCGAGGACGGCCTCTACGGCGGGAAGGGCTCCGAGGCCCACGCCGCCGCGGTGACCGGCGACACTGTCGGCGATCCGTACAAGGACACCGCCGGCCCTGCGATCAACCCGATGATCAAGATCACCAACATCGTCGCGATCCTGATCATCCCCTTGATCGTTTCCATTCACGGGTAACCGGCGACGCCGCTAGGCTCGCCGAGTGCCGCGCAGGCGCAGGCAGCAAGGGCTCGAGCGGGTTCTCGGCACTCCTGCGCTCTTCGCCACCGCCTACGGCAACGTCGGCTCCTCGATCTACTACGCGCTCGGCGTCACGGCGGGGATTGCCCTCGGGCTGACCCCGGTCGTGTTCATGGTCAGCGGGCTCATCTTCGCCGCCACCGCGGCGACCTACGCCGAGGGGACCGTGCGCTACCCCGAGGCCGGCGGCTCGTCGAGCTTCGCGCGGCACGCCTTCAACGAGGTCGTCTCCTTCGGGGCCGCCTGGGCTCAGATGCTCAACTACGTCATCACGGTCGCCATCTCGGCGTTCTTCGTGCCGCACTACCTCTCGATCTTCTGGGAGCCGCTGCGGACGACGCCGTGGGACGTCATCGGCGGCGCGATGGTCATCGCCTTCCTCGTCCTCCTGAACGTCGTCGGGATCAAGGAGGCGGCGAGCCTCAACGTCTTCCTCGCCGTCGTCGACTTCGCGACCCAGCTCCTGCTCGTGGCGATCGGCTTCGTACTCATCTTCAGCCCGCACGTCCTTGCCTCGAACATCCACCTCGGCACGGCGCCCACATGGAGGAGCTTCGCGCTCGCGATCCCGGTGGCGATGATCGCCTACACCGGGATCGAGACGGTCTCGAACCTCGCCGAGGAGGCGCGGGACCCCAGCCGGGCGATCCCGCGGTCGATCACATGGGTCGCCGTGGCCGTCTTCGCCATCTACTTCACGCTGCCGTGGATCGCGCTGTCGGCGCTGCCCGTGCATCGGGATTCACACGGCCACTTCTTCACGAAGCTGGGCCAGAGCCCCGGGGCGCACGGCGGCGGGGGCTTCAAGAACGACCCCGTGCTCGGCCTGGTGGAGAACCTCGGCCTGCACGGCCAGGTCCTGCACGCCGCCAAGATCTACGTGGGCGTCCTCGCGGCGACGATCCTCTTCATCGCGACGAATGCGGGCGTGATCGGCGCGTCACGGATCACCTACTCGATGTCGAGCTACCGGCAGCTGCCGGAGGTCTTCCGCCGCCTGCACCCGCGGTTCAAGACACCCTGGCTCGCCCTCGTCGTCTTCGCCGGGGTCGCGCCGATCGTGTTCCTCCTGCCGGGCAACGTCGACTTCATCGGCCGCATGTACGCGTTCGGCGCGATGCTGTCGTTCACGGTCGCCCATGCCGCGGTCGTCGCGCTCCGGCATCGGCAACGGGACGAGGAGCTGACGTTCCGGGCGCGGCCGAACATCCGCTACCGCGGCGTCGACTGGCCGCTCTTCGCGATCCTCGGCGGCCTCGGCACCGGGATCGCGTGGCTCGTCGTCGTCGTACAGGACGCGCCCACCCGCTACGCGGGCCTGAGCTGGCTCGCGGCCGGCTTCGCGTTCTACGTCCTGTTCCGGAGGCGCTTCGTCCATGCGCCCCTCGTCGAGACGGTCCGGGCGCCGCTTCCCGTCGGGCCCGCGGTCGCGCTCGAGTACCGCAACATCCTCGTCCCGGTCTCGGACGCGCTCGAGTCGGAGGAGGCGGTCGACCTCGCCGCGCGGCTCGCTGCGGAGCGCGGGGCGTCGATCGCCGCGCTCAGCGTGATCGAGGTGCCGCTCGAGCTGCCGCTCGACGCGCGGCTGCCCAGGGAGGAGAGGCGCGCGAACGCCCTTCTCGACGAGGCGCGCGCGATCGGCGACTCGTACGGGGTCGACGTGCGAGGACGGCTCGTGCGCGCGCGGAACGCCGGCCGCGCGATCGTCGACGACGCCGAGCGGCGCCACACCGAGATCATCGTCATGGGCGCGCCGAGGAAGGGCCGGGGAGGGCGGGGGACGATCTTCGGCGGCACGGTCGACTTCGTGCTCAAGCACGCGCCTTGCCGCGTCATGGTCGCGGCCGCGCCCAAGGCCGCGTGAGGATCTACCGGCTCGGCGTCGCGCTCTTCGCGGTCGTCTTCGTCGGGCTCGGCTTCGCCCTGCTCGTGGCGACGGCGCTCCGCGGCGGCGGGACGGTCGGCTTCGTGCTCGGCGCGCTCTTCGTCGCCCTCGGCGCCGCACGGCTTCACCTCCTGCGGCGGCGTTAACCTCCTTTCCGAGATGGCCCGGAAGCTGCCGCGGCTCCAGCGTGTCCTCGACGCCCCGGCGCTGGCCTCGGTCGCCTACGGCGAGATCGCCTCCTCGATCTACTTCGCGCTCGGGATCGTCGCCCTGCACGCGCTCGGCTTCACGCCCCTCGTGCTCGGGCTCGTCGGCCTCCTGTTCCTGCTCGTCTCGCTGTCGTACGCCGAAGGAACGGCCGCGATCCGGGAGACCGGCGGCGCGGCGACGTTCGTCCGGATCGCCTTCAACGACCTCGCCGGCTTCCTCACGGGCTGGGCCCTCTTCCTCGACTACCTGATCGTCGTCGCGCTCTCGGCGCTCTTCATGCCGCACTACCTGGGCACGGCGCTGCACGTGGACGCGCTGAGCCGCAAGCCCTGGGACGTCGTCGTCGCGATGGGCGCGATCGCGCTCGTCGCGCTCGCGCGCGCCTTCCGCCGGCCCGCGGTGCACACGTTCGGGATCGTCGTGCCCGTCCTCGACCTCGTGACGCAGCTCCTGCTCGTCGGCGTCGGCTTCGCCGTCCTCTTCTCGCCGCACGCGCTCACGATCGGGACGTCGCTCGGCACGAGCCCGTCGTGGCACGCGATCGCCTTCGCCTTCCCGCTCGCGATGCTGGCCTACACCGGACTGGAGACGGTCGCCAACTTCGCCGAGGAGGTGCGGCGGCCGGGGCGGGACCTGCCGCGGAGCCTCTTCAGCGCGGTCGGGCTCGTCGTCGTGATCTACGTCCTGATCGCCCTGGTGGGCCTCTCGGCCTTCCCCGCCCGCGGCGGGACGACGGCGCTCGGGACGACCTGGTTCCACGCGCCGCTCGTCGGGATCGTCTCGGCCTTCCACGGCCACCTGCCCGCGTGGTTCCAGTCCGCGCTCCGCGTGTACGTGGGGATCACCGGCGCGCTCGTCCTGCTCGCGGCGGCGACGACGTCGATCTCGGGCTTCGGCCGGCTCGCCTACTCGCTCGGCGAGCACGGGCAGCTGCCGGCGCCGTTCGGCCGGCTGAACCGGCGGACGCTCGTCGCGCCCGTCTCGATCGTCTCCGCCGCCGCCGTCGCGATCGCGATCCTCGGCGTCACCTCGCTCCTCCACGACCGCGTCTCCTTCCTCGCGAGCCTCTTCAGCTTCGGCGTGCTGCTCGCCTTCACGTCGGCACAGCTCGCGGTGATCCGGCTGCGCAGGACGCGCCCGGATCTGCGGCGGCCGTTCCGCGTCCCGCTCGCCTGGCGCGGGATTCCCCTACCGTCGGCGATCGGGGCGCTCGCCACGGGCGCGATCTTCGTGGACGCCATGATCACGCACCGCGGAGCCCGCTACGGCGGCCCCGCGTGGCTCGTGCTCGGGCTCGTCGTCTACCTCGCCGTCCGCCGCGAGCGCGGCGCGGGCCTGCTCGAGCCCGTGCGCTCGGCCGACGAGCAGCTGCTGCCCGAGGCCGAGTTCTCTCGGATCCTCGTCCCGATGAAGCTCGGCGAGATCGGCGAGGAGATGGTCGCTACGGCAGTGAAGCTCGCGCAGGAACGCGGCTCGGCCGTCGACGCGCTGTACGTGATCCAGGTGCCGCTCGACCAGCCGCTCGACGCCGAGCTCTCGGACGCGGAGGAGCGGGCTGCGGCCTCCCTCGCCGAGGCGAAGCTGCTCGGGGCCGACCACGGCGTGGAGGTGATCGGCGAGACGGTCCGGGCCCGCTCGATCGGGCAGGCGATCGTCGACCAGGCGCGCGCGCGCGACGTCGACCTGATCGTCCTCGGCTCCGCGCCGCGCTGGCGCCGCCAGTCGCGCTTCTTCTCGCCGACCGTCGACTACGTGCTGCGCAAGGCGCCGTGCGAGGTGCTCATCGTCGCTTTCCCCCAGGGCGTCCTGGAAGGCGACGGCAGTGCGACGTAGAACAGAGCTACGCTGAGCCCATGAAGGTGATCATCGTCGGATGCGGCCGTGTCGGGTCGTCCATCGCGCTCCAGCTCGACGGCGAAGGCTGGAACGTCGTCGCGATCGACGAGAAGGAGGAGGCGCTCAGCCGGCTCGGGAGCCACTGGAACGGCGGCTTCATCGTCGGCCACGGCATGGACGTCGACGTGCTGCGCGCGGCCGGGATCGAGGAGGCCGACGCCGTCGTCGTCGCGACGAACGGCGACAACACGAACCTCGTCATCGGCCAAGTGGCGCAGAAGCGCTTCGACATCCAGTGTGTCGTCGTCCGCGTGCTCGACCCGGCCCGGGCGGACTTCTACCAGTCGCTCGGCCTGCGCACTGTCTCCCCGACGAAGACGGCGATCCAGGTCCTCACCGACGCCGTCCGCGCCTGCGAGGTGCCGACGCGCGAGCCCGCCGAGGCGCGGACGTAGGTGTACGCACTCGTCGCAGGCGGCGGCAAGGCCGGCTCCAACGTCGCGCGCAGCCTGACCGGGATGGGGCACGAGGTGACGCTGATCGAGCAGCGGCCGTACCGCTTCGCACAGCTCGAGTCCGAGTTCGAGCACCAGGTCCAGCAGGGCGACGCGACCGAGCTGTTCGTGCTCGAGCGCGCGGGGATCGGCCGGCCGCCCGACCTCGTCGTCGCCCTGACCGGGGACGACGAGGACAACCTGATCATCTGCCAGATCGCGAAGGAGCGCTACGGCGTCCCGAAGACGATCGCGCGCGTGAACGACCCGCGCAACCAGGCCCATTTCGACCTGCTCGGCATCTCGCCCACCATCTGCGCGACCACGAGCATCATGGCGCTCATCGAGCACGAGGTCCCCGAGCACCAGCTCGTCCACCTGCTCGAGCTGCGCAAGGAGAACCTCGAGATCGTCGAGGTGCAGATCGGCAAGGACTCACCCTCTGCCGGGAAGAAGGTGGAGCGGCTGTCGCTCCCCGAGGGCTCGCGGCTGATCTCCGTCATGCGAAACGGCAAGGCCGAGATCGCAGTCGGCGCGACGGAGCTCCAGCCCGGCGACCAGGTGCTCGCCATCCTGGAGCCCGGCAAGGAGGACGAGCTGCGGCGCGTGCTGCTCAAGCGGTGAGCGCGTCGTATGACAGCCCGACCGCCTGACTAGACTTGGTTTTGTGACGAAGCTCGGAACGGCTGAGAAGAGGAAGCGAGTCGTTTCCGCGCAGGTTGCGAAATCGCGACGGGGGGAGGTCGTGGCCCGAGCGACCAGTCGCGTAAGCGCGAAGGCTCGGATCGACTTCCGCCGCGCCGTCCGCGACTGAAGCGTGCCTCCCGACGGGAGGCGACCAGCCGAACGCGGCGTGTACTCCTTCGAAGGGATGCTCCTTTCTCCCCGAGAGCTCGTGCTCGACACGAGCTTTGTGGTCGATGCATTAGTCCCTTCGCAGGCGCGACACGTCGAGTGCCGCATGTTTCTCGGCTACATGGCGGCCGCGGAATCCACTGTCTTCTTCAATCGCCTCCTGGAAGCAGAGCTGTGGGAGGCCGCCTACAAGATCGCGCTCAAGGAGCTGCATCCAAAGAGGCGCGCTGGCGATGTCCGGCAGGACCGGCGGACGCTGCGGCGGGCGAAGACGCTTCGTGAGGAAGTAGACGCCGCCTGACGCCAGGTCCTGACGGCGCTCGACTGGGCAGCAATCGACCTTGCCGAGGTCGAGCGCTGGCTGCCTCGGATGATGGCCTGCGGGCTTACCTCGTTTGATGCCGTCCACGCGGCGACTGCGGCATACGTCGCCGTCCGGCCGTTCGTGACTCTCGACTATCACTTCAGCTTCGTGCCCGAAGGGGAGCTAGAGCTCTACGTTCCAACGAACCGGGTTCGGCCATGTCGCGCGCGTCGGGCATAGGCGGCTACTGAGGAAACGGGTCAACGGCAGCGGTTTTAACGACTCCTGAACACGCGCCCGCTAGCCTGAGACCGTGCTTTCTCGCCGTCCGAGCGCTCCGGCGCTCCTCGGTCTCGGCGCCGCGGTCGCAGGTCTCGTCGGCGTCGTGTCGGCGCTCACGCCGGAGTTCGCCGATCGCTTCGACCTCGTACGCGGCATCCTCCCGCCCGGCGTGCCGGAGGCGGCGCGGGTGCTCGCGCTCTCGCTCGGCCTCGCGCTGATCTGGCTGTCGCGGTCGCTCGCGCGCCGGAAGCAGCGGGCGTGGCAGCTCGCGGTGGCGCTCGTCGCCGTGTCGGCGGTCGCGCACCTGGCGAAGGGCCTCGACGTCGAGGAGGCGTCGGTGCACCTCGTCCTCCTCGTCGCGCTCTGGCGCTACCGCCGCGAGTTCGTCGCGCCGGGCGATCCGGCAGCGATCCGCCCGCTCGTCCGTGCCCTCGCCGCCCTGGGAGCCGTCGGCGCCCTCGCGGCGCTCCGCGTCTCCGACCGGATGGCCTTCTCGGACCGGCTCGAGGAGGCGCTCGGACTGCTCGCGCTCGCGCTCGCCGCCCGCGCGCTCTACCTCTGGCTCCGGCCGCTCGCGCTGCGTGCCCGGCAGACGCCGCCGGAGCGTCGGCTCGCCGAGCGGCTCGTCCGCGAGCACGGCCACGACAGCCTCGCGTTCTTCTCCCTGCGACGGGACAAGAGCTACTTCTTCTCGTCGGGCGACCGCGCGTTCCTCGCCTACCGCGTCGTCAACGGCTGCGCGCTCGTCGGCGGCGACCCGATCGGCGCGGCCGACGACGTCCCGGCGCTCCTCGCGGCGTTCCGCCGCTTCGCGCACGACCGCGCCTGGCGGGTCGCGATCCTCGGCGCGAGCGCGGAGCTCCTGCCGCTCTACCGCGCGTCCGGCCTGCGCTCGATCTACCTCGGCGACGAGGCGGTCGTCTGCCCGGCCGAGTTCTCGCTCGAGGGCCGCGCGATCCGGAAGGTGCGGCAGTCGGTGCACCGGATCCACCGCGCGGGCTACCGCGTCCGCTTCGTGCGACCCGCGGAGGTCACCCCCGAGCTGCGCGCGGGGCTCGAGCGCGTCTCGCACGAGTGGCGCGGCCGCTGGCCCGAGCGCGGGTTCACGATGGCGATGGACGCGCTCTTCGCGCACGAGGCGGGAATGCTCGCGGTGGCGGAAGGAGCCGACGGGCAGGTCGGCGGCTTCCTCCAGCTCGTCCCCTCGCCGGCGAGCGGCGGCTACTCGCTCGCCGCGATGCGCCGCGGGAAGGACACGCCGAACGGGCTCATGGAGAGCCTCGTCGCGGAGACGATCGAATGGGCGGGCGAGCACGGCGCGAGCGAGCTCTCGCTCAACTTCGCCGTCTTCGGCGAGGTGCTGCGCGGCTGCGAGGCCGAGCCGCTCTGGCACCGCGCGGCGCGCTTCGGGCTGCTCCGCCTCGACCGTTTCTTCCAGATCGACCGGCTGCTGAGCTTCAACCGCAAGTTCCAGCCCGCTTGGCGGCCGCGGTACCTCTGCGTCGAGCGGGTGATCGACTTTCCGATCGTGGGTCTCGCGTACCTGCACGTCGAGTCGCTCCTCACGCCTCCGGGCCCCTGGACGGCCGGCCGCGACCTGACCGCCGCGTGAGGCTCGCCTCCGCCGCGGCAATGCTCGCGCTCGTCGCCGTCGCGTGCGCCAGCGCGGCGCCGAACCGCGGGGCCGTCCGCGCCGGCGGCGACTGGACGCGCTTCGGCTACGACGCGGCGCGGCGGAACGCCGGTCCCGGCTCCACCGGGATCACCGCGGCGAACGTCGGCAGCCTGCGCCGCCAGCGGGTCGCCTTGCCCGGCACGGCCGACTCGTCGCCGATCTACCTCCGCGGCGTCACCGTGCGCGGGAAGCGGCACGACGTGTTCGTCCTCACGACCTCCTACGGGCGCACGCTCGCCCTCGAGGCCGACACCGGCGCGCGCCTCTGGCTCTTCACCCCGCGCGGCTACTCCTCGTGGGCGGGCTCGTACCGGATCACGAACTCGTCGCCCGTCAGCGACCGCCGCTTCGTCTGGGCCGGCGCGCCGGACGGACGGATCCACAAGCTTGCGCTCGCGACCGGTCGCGAGATCTGGTCGAGGGCGATTACGCGGCTGCCCGCGCGCGAGAAGCTCGGCACGGCGCTCAACCTCTCGCGCGGCCTCGTCCTCGCGACGACGGGCGGATACGTCGGCGACGCGCCGCCCTACCAGGGGCACGTCGCCGCCATCGACGCGCGCAGCGGGCGGCTCGTCCACGTCTGGAACGCGCTGTGCAGCGACCGACACGCGCTGATCGCGCCGAGCAGCTGCTCCGAGAGCGGCTCGGCGATCTGGGCGCGCTCGGGCGTCGTCGTCCTGCCGGGGAGCGGCCGCCTCCTCGTCGCGACCGGTGACGGGAAGTGGGACGGCCGCCGCCACTGGGGTGACAGCGTCGTGATGCTGAGCCCGAACGCGGCAAGGCTCCTCCAGAACTGGACGCCGACCGACGCCGCCCGCCTCGAGACAGGCGACATCGACCTCGGGTCGACCGCGCCCGCCCTCGTGTCGAGCGGTCTCGTTGTGCAGAGCGGGAAGGACGCCAAGCTGCGACTGCTCAGCCTCGCGCACCTGAACGGCACCGCGCGGGCCGGGGCCCGACAAGGCGGCGAGCTCCAGACGCTCTCGCTCGGGGAGGGCCTCTTCTCCGCGCCCGCCGTCTGGCGGTCGGGTGGACGGACGTGGGTCTTCGTCGCGACGGGCGGCTCGACCCGCGGCTGGGCGCTGAGCGGCGGTCGCCTCCAACTCGTGTGGCAGAAGGCCGCGGCGGGGACGAGCCCCGTCGTCGCCGGCGGCCTCCTCTACGTCTACGACCCGGCCGGCGGCGGCCTGCGCGTCCGCCGCCCGACGGACGGTGTCGAGGTGGCGACGCTCCCGGCCGGGTCGGGCCACTGGTCAAGCCCGATCGCCACCGACGGCCGGATCGCGCTCCCCGAGGGCGACGCGAACGAGCACCGGACGAGCGGCGTGCTCGACATCTACCGGCTGCCATAGACGCGCGTGATCTCGACTGGGAGGGACGCTTCAACGCCCGCGACCTCGGTCCAGTCTCACCGAGGTAGGCGACGAGATCGGGGCAGATGGATGCCTGTCGCACTCGTGGACGCGAGCGGGTCGCGCTCCACGCCGACCTCGTCATGCTCGCCCGCCTCTCGCAAGCGCTCGCCCGCGCGCCGCACCACTCGCCGCCTAAACCACGCCTACACTTGGGGCGTGGCCGATCCTGATGATCTGCCAACGCCTCTACAAGGATTCCTCGCTGCGTGGGATGCGTTCGACCGCGTGCGCATCGCGTTCCTGTGCCTGTTCATTCTCGGCGTTGCCGTGGCTTGTTTGGTGGTCGGCACCACGCTCGCGCGGCTAATCGGGCTCGGTCTGCTGAGCATCTACCTCATCGCCGGGTTCAGAGCCTTCCGACGGCGTTCCGCCAATCGAAGCGCCAAGCCCTCCTAGCCGGTCCGGCGGCGCCGAACCTGCGGCCCCTGGTGGCCGAGGGCGACGTAGGCAAGCGCCTGGAGGGACTCGTTCAGGTTCGCGAGCTCCCGGGAGATCCGGAGCAGGTGCTCCTGCTGGTCGAGCCGACGGTTCAGCGTCCGGAGCTCGTCGCCGATCCGGTCGAGTCGCTCGAGCACCGCGTCGAGCTGGCGGTCGTCGAGGCTCTTGCGCTCCATCGAGTCGATCTTAGCCCGCGAGGTCGGCGACGCTGCGGACGATCCGGGCCTCGGCGCCGAGCCGCTCGAGCAGGCGCTCCAGCGCCCCCGGGCCCGTCTCCAGCGCCTCGAGCCGCCGTGCGACTCCGAGCTGTGCCGCGGCGACGCGGGCGAGCGCCTCCGGCGCGTCGGTGAAGGCCCCGAGCCGGACCCCGTCGGCGCTCAGGCGGCGGAGCGCCGCGTTCACCTCCGCGCTCGGGCGCAGGTGGACCGGCGCGTGCTCCTCGGCGAAGCGCTCGAGAAGCGCGCGCCAGTTCCCGACGACGCCGTCGAGCACGCCTGCCGCGGCCACGCGGTCCGCCGGGAGCTCGACCTCGACGCGCGCGCGACGCGCCATGTCCTCGAGCCACGCGCGCCAGAGCGGTCGCGTGTCGCCGAGGACGGCGTCGAAGTCGAGCGCGAGTGCCTCCACGAGCGGGGGCGATGATAGGCTCGGCCCGCAAACCGGCGAGCGGTCAGGGAATCCGGTGCGAATCCGGAACGGTCCCGCCGCTGTGAGGGGAGACGCTCTCGCGCCGCAGCGCCACTGGCTTCGGCCGGGAAGGCGACGCGGGAGGGCGGCGGCGGGGCTCCGGCAGCGTGGGATCCGCGTCCTCGTCCAGTCGACGGCGAAGGACCTCGCGGGCGCCTACGCGCAGATCAGCAGGCTCGGCGCCGTCACGGGCCACCGCAAGACGGCGAGCGCGCTCGCCAAGCGCATGAAGGCGCGGATCGCACGGGCCGTGGCCTCCGCGCCGAAGCGGCGGCTCACCGTGTACCACGAGCTGACGTCAGACTTCTACTCGGCGACCTCGTCGACGTTCATCGGGCGCATCTACAAGCTCTTCGGGCTCCGGAACATCGCCGATGCCGCCGACGGCGCCGGTCCGGGTTCCCGAAGCTCTCGGCCGAGTACATCCCGGTGCGGCGCCGGGAAGGCTAGGCCGGAGGGGCGAGCCAGCCCGGCTCCGGCCGCTCGAGCCGCCCGTCCGCGACGAGGCTCTCCACGAGCTCCGGCGGGAAGAGCCACCGCCAGCTGAACCAGCGCCCGACCTCCTTCTCGGGCGCGACGACCGCCGCGCGCACCGCCGCGACGAGGAGCTCCTCGGGCCCGCCGCACCCACCCTGCGGATCGGGGAAAGCCTGGTCCCATCGCTCGAGGGTGCCGTTCCGCCGGACGACGGCGCCGCACAGCTCGAGCGGGAAGAGAATCCCCTTGAGCTCCTTCGGCTTCAGGCCGAGCTCGACCTTGAGATCCTCGGGCGCCGACGGGCCTGCGGCGGCGAGGTGGTCGAGCACGAGCGCCCAGTCCGGAGCCGCCCGCATGCGCTCGATCTCCGCGCGACAGATCGGATCGAGGATCGCCGCGGTCTCCTCCGTCACGAGCAGGTTCTTGCCGCGGTGGTGGACCTTGAGCGGGTAGATGCCTTCGCGGTCGGCGAGCTCCCCGAACCACGGCCACTTGGTCGCCGGCCACTCGCCGAAGCCGCCGCGGCCGGGCGCGTACGGGTCCTCGTGGCACGCCTCGTAGAGGCTCGGCAGGGCCGAGTCCGCCGTCCGCGTCAGCAGCCCGCGGTCGCGGAGGAACGCCTCGGCCTCGTCGAGCGTGCCGAGCGCGTGGTCGGGCGTCAGCCGGCACTCGTGCGCGCGCCGGTCCTGGAGCTCCTGGAGCCGGCTCATCGGTTCCTATACTCGCTCGCAGTGGGGTCGGCCGTCATCCTCACGATCGGGAACGAGCTCGTTGCCGGCGACGTCCTGAACACGAACGGCTCGTGGCTCGCGACGCGGCTGGAAGCCCTCGGCGTGCGCGTGCAGCTCCTCGCCGCGCTGCCGGACGAGATCGAGACCGTGGCGGCGTTCGTCCGCGAGCACGCCGCCCGTTGCGACGTCCTCCTCGTGACGGGCGGCCTCGGCGGCACGCCGGACGACCTCACGCGCGAGGCGCTCGCCGCGGCGTTCGGCGTGGGGCAGGAGGAGGTCGCCGAGGTGGCGGAGCGGCTCCGTACGCGCTTCCACCGTGACCCCGACTACGCGGCGCGCTGGGCGTTCCTCCCGGTCGGCTCGCGCGCGCTCGAGAACCCGCTCGGCGGCGCACCCGGGTTCGTGATCGGAAACGTCTACGTCCTGCCGGGCCTCCCGGCCGAGATGGAGGCGATGTTCGCGACCGTCGAGGAGGAGCTGCGCGGGCCGCAGCCGATCCGGTCGTGGCGGCGGCGCTACCGGACGCGGGAGAGCACGATCGTCGGCGTCCTCGAGGCGATGGGCGAGCGGCACCCCGGCGTCCTCGTCGGCTCGTACCCGACCTTCGGCGAGGACGGCCCCGAGGTCGAGGTCGTCGTGAAGTCGAGCGACCCCGAGGCGTTCGCGGCCGCGAGCACGTGGATCGAGGCGGCGCTCGAGCAGGCCATCCGCGGATGAGGCGCACGGCGGCAGCTGCGCTGCTGGCGGTGCTGCTCGTCGCGGGATGCGGCTCGTCTGACACGTCCGTCAAGCGAGACCTGCTCCGTGGTGTCGCGCAAATCCGCACCACACACGATCCGAAGAGGTTGCAGACCGAGCTCCGCCGCACGCTCACGAGGCTTCGGCGCGACCGGGCGTCGACGGCTGCCGAGCGGCATGCGAGAGAGCTGGCGACCCGCGGCTTGGAGGCGACGCTCGCAGGCATCAGGAGCCGGATCGACTTCACCGACAACGACAGCGGCAACGTGGAGGCCGCGACGCGCGATGCCGTGCGCGCCGATCGCCGGTTGGCGCGGGGCGCGAGGCTCTTGCGCGCGGCCGGCTTGGCCCTCGGGATTCGCATCGGACCGCTCGGCGGGCGCTGAAGGCTCGCCCAGTACGATCGCTCCGCATGGTGACAGACGGTCTTCGGATGCCGCGAGCGCTCGGCCTCGTCGCGTGCCTCGTCGTCGCGGCAGCCATCGCTCTCGCGGCTCTCGCGCTCGCGTTCAACCTCACGAGCGGGCTGGGCTCCAGCCACTACGACGACGCAGGCCGGGCAGAGGTCTCGGCGTACGTCTTGGTCTTCCTCGGCGTGGCGCTCGCAGGGGCGGCGCGCGGGACCGGGAGTCTGGATCATCGCGCCGGTCTCCGCCTTGCGGCGGCCACTGTCGGCGTGAGCGCGGCCGCTCTTGCCGTCTGCATCGCCGGAGTCGTCTGGGCCTATCGAACCTCGGGCTTCCATCTCGCTGATGCATACGCGCTGGTGTCGTTCGCGAGGACTCTGGCCTTCGCGGCGCTCGCCCTCGGCGTGCTCGGGGCCACGCTGATGTGGCGGACAGCGCTTGCCGCCGCCGCGTTCCTGGGGCTCGCCGCGCTGATCTCCCTTGCCGTCGCGCTCGTCCGCGCGTCGTACGATCCCCTCTTCTCCCTCGCCGTCATTCTCGCGGTGCTGGCCGCCGCCGTCGCCGTCTCTGCCCGGCAACCGGGTGCCGGCGGAGCGCTCGGCCGGCGCTAGCATCGGCCAGGATGTCCGTCGGCTCGCCCGAGACTTACCTCGCCGACCTGAACGAGGCGCAGCGCGAGGCCGTCCTCGCCACCGAAGGGCCGCTCCTCGTCGTCGCCGGGGCGGGCTCGGGCAAGACCCGCGTCCTCACCTACCGCGTCGGGCACCTCGTGAACGCGATCGGCGTGAAGCCGAACGAGATCCTCGCCATCACGTTCACGAACAAGGCCGCGGCGGAGATGAAGACGCGCCTCGAGGACCTCCTCGGGGGCCCGGCCCGCGCGATCTGGATCCTCACCTTCCACGCCGCCTGCGGGAGGATGCTGCGGCGCGAGGCGCCGCGGCTCGGCTACCGGACGAACTTCACGATCTACGACCAGGCCGACCAGATCCGCCTGACGAAGCAATGCCTGGAGGAGCTCGAGCGCGATCCGAAGCGGTTCGTCCCTCGCGGCATCCACGCGCAGATCTCGAACGCGAAGAACAACCTGGTCGGCCCCGAGGCCTATCGCGAGCGGGTCGCGTCCTTCTACGACCAGACCGTCGCTGACGTGTACGAGCTCTACCAGCGGCGGCTCTTCGCCTCCAACGCCGTCGACTTCGACGACATGCTGATGCTGACGGTGCAGGTGCTGGAGAGCTTCCCCGAGGCGCGCGAGCGCTGGCAGAACGCCTTCCGCTACGTCCTCGTGGACGAGTACCAGGACACGAACCACGCCCAGTACGTGCTGCTCCAGCTCCTCGCGAAGCAGCACGGCAACGTCTGCGCCGTGGGGGATCCGGACCAGTGTCTCGTGGCGGGAACGCCCGTCACGATGGCCGACGGAACGACGAAGCCGATCGAGCGCGTCCGCGTAGGCGACGAGGTTCTGTCGTGCCTCGGCAGCGGAAGATTCGGCGCTGCGCGCGTGCGTCGCATTCACCGCTCGACCCGCCGTCACGGCATTGCGATCACGACCTCGGGCGGGCGCCGGATCGTCTCCACGCCGGAACACACGCACTTCGCAGGGTTCAAGGCCGGCAGGACGCCTCAGCTCCACATGACCTACTTGATGTGGAAGCGTGGCGTTGGCTTCCGCGTCGGCACGTCCAAGACGTATACAAGCGGCCAGCGGCGCTCGGTGCCGGGACCGGCGATGCGAATGAATCAAGAGCACGCGGATACCTGCTGGGTCGTCTCCGTTCACTCCACCGAGGCCGAGGCCCGCGTTGCCGAGATGGTGCTCTCACTTCGATATCAGCTTCCGACGCTCCCATTCGTGGCGAGGCGCGTTGCTGGAAGAGAATCCGCAGG
>Ga0209059_1000790_pt1 | contig 14599 bp, 16 predicted proteins | sample GraSoiAngelo_151_FD_186165 | JGI IMG/M metagenome (GOLD analysis project Ga0209059, IMG submission 186165) | Grasslands soil microbial communities from the Angelo Coastal Reserve, California, USA - 14_1009_12_20cm (SPAdes) (version 2) | ecosystem: Environmental > Terrestrial > Soil > Grasslands ...
GCAGGTTGCCGAGGCGCTCGAGCGAGTCCGTGACGGACACCCTTGCCTGGGCGTCGGCGATGAGCCGGTCGAGCTGCCTCTTCGCGGCGTCCGCCTCGGCGCGACGGAGGCCGTCGATCACGAAGTCGGCGCCGCCGGTGGTTCCGACCGCCAGGGCGCTCCAGATCAGACGCCGGTCGAGCCTCACCTGCGCGACCTGCTCGTAGCGCACCGTGACCATGCGGGTGCGCGCGACGAGGCCGGGCCTCAGATGCTCGATCCGGTCGGCGTAGACGAGGATGCTCTCGCGCTTGGGCGCCCGCGCGAACCAGCGGGACTGCCGAAGGACGAGGAGCGGTTCGTCCGGCGGCGCCCCACCCTCCGCGCCGGGCGGACCCGACGGCCGACGGTCGCTCGCCCGCCGGCTCGGGCGGTTCAGCACGGGGACGTCCCGTTGCCCTTCCCGTGTTCCTTTCCCGGCGGGCCCGTGTGCGTGTGGTTCGAGTCGCCGCATCCCCAGCCGGGCTTCGTCGGCGGAGGCGGAGGCGCCGACGGCGGCGCCGCGGGCGGAGGAGGCGGCGGCGGCGGCGGCGGAGGTGGCGGCGGAGGCGGAGGCGGTGGGGGAGGCGGCGGCGGAGGCGGCTTGGGGTGCGGGGCAGTCGGTGGCGGTGGAGGACGCGGCGGCGGCGGCGTGGACGGCTTCGAAGTGGACGGCGGCGCAGGCGAGGAGGAGCTCGGCGGCGGGGGCGGCGGAGGGGGAGGCGGCGGCGAGGCGGCGGGAGGCGGAGTCGTACTAGGCGGCGCCGGATGCGTGGACGAGCCCCCTCCCGAGTGCCGAGGTGAAGCCACCGCGGAGCGAGCAGGGCGCGTGACGACGGCGCGAACCGCCTCGAGGCGCAACGTCCCGGCCGCGGCATTGTCCGGCCTTCGACTCTTCGTGACATGAGGCCGGTCGCGGTGCGCAGGGCCGAGCACCCGCACGACGTGGTCTTCGATCGGCAAGAGGGGATGCTGCGCCAGCGGGACGGCCGGATCGCCGCCGATCGCGCGCAGCCAGAAATAGAGCGAGAGCATGGCCGCGACGGTGGCGAGCAGGAGCTGGAGCGCCAAGCGCGCGCGCACCGACTACCCCGCCTCGCGTCCCCGCCGCACACCGACTTGGTACCAGCGAGGGCGGACGGCGCCGGGTTAGGCCCGCGGCAGCTCGAGGACGAACGTGGCGCCGGCGCCGAGCTTCGAGTGGACGTCCAGGCGGCCGCCCATCCGGCGCACGAGCTCCCGCGAGATGTAGAGGCCGAGGCCCGTACCGCCCGCCCGCGTGAGCTGCGGCCCGGCGCGGTAGAACTTGTCGAAGATCCGCGCCTGCTCGGCGGACGACAGTCCCGGTCCGGAATCCTGGACGGACAAGCGCACGACGCCGTCGGTCCGGTCGACGCGGACGGTGACGCGGCTGCCGCCGCCGTACTTGATCGCGTTGTCGAGCAGGTTGACCAGCACCTGCTGGATGCGGTCCGCATCGCCGGCGGCGTTGACGGCGTCCTGCCCGGCCTCGAGCTCGAGCGAGACCGCCGACGGCAGTCGCGAGCGCATCGCCTCGACCGTCGCGCGGGCAACCTCCGTGACGTCGACGGGCTCGCGCTCGACCTCGACGTCGCCGCGGTCGAGCCGGGACGTCAGCAGGACGCTCTCGACGATCACCGTCAGCCGTGTCGCCTGCGCGGCGATCATCGCGAGCAGCTCGCGTCGCAGCTCCGGCGGCAGGTCGTCGCGGTGGATCAGCGTCTCGGCCGCGCCGTACACGGCTGCCATCGGCGTCCGCAGCTCGTGCGAGATCGTCGCGACGAGGTGGGTCTTCTCCTCCTCGAGCCGCCGCTCGCTCGTCAGGTCCCGGAAGGCGTACACGACGCCGCCTGCGCCGCGGACAGCTACGAACGAGAGCCACAGCTCCCGACCGCGCACGGAGACGGGAAGCGTCACCGAGCGCGGCGACGCCGACCCCTGCGCGACCGGGATCCGGTCGACGAGCTCGGCCCAGCTCGGAAGCGCAGCGCCGACCGGCCGATGGAGCACCTCGTCCGCGCCCAGGCCCGTCACGAGCTCGGCCGCGCGGTTCCAGAGACGGACGAGGCCCTCGTCGTCCAGCAGGAAGATGCCGTCGCCGACCGCCTCGAGCACGTGCGCGGCCTGTTCACGCTCGGCCGCGACGGCCCGCGCGGCCGCCTCCGCCGCCTCGAGCCGGATGCGCTCCTTCTGGAGGCGCGCGTTCCGCACCGCCGCGGCCATCTGGCCGACGAGTCCTTCCACCAGCTCGAGCTGCTCGGCGCCGTACTCCGCTCGGTCGCTCATCACCTGGACGACCCCGACGACGGCACCCTCGTGCTTCACGGGCACCATCAGCGCCGCCCGGGTCTTCGGCGCTCCGGCCTCCGGGACCTTGCGCATCGTCCCCTCGCGGTCGACGTCGTAGTAGATGCCGGGCTCGTGCTGCACGACCTCCGGGACGTCGTTCACGAGCAGCGGCTCGCCGCTGACGATCACGCGGCTCTGCATGCCGCCGCCCTCGCGGTTGAGCGGCAGCGGCGGCAGGCGAGACGCGTCGAGGCGCTCGCCGTCCGACCAGGCGTAGTCGCACCGGATCAAGCCGTCCGCGTCCTCGTACGAGGAGACGATGACGCCGTCGTGCTCGACGACGTCGCCGAGCAGCTCGCGGAACCGCTCGTAGACGCGCTCCGGCTCGAGGGTCTCCCCGAGCTGCCGCGCCGCGTCGAGCAGCAGCCGAGCCTTCTCGGCTTCGCGGACGAGCTCCGCGTAGGGGCGCCTACGAGTGGTCATTGACGGCACGACGAATCATGCATCCGACGACGCCGCCCGTTCAGCCGATCAGGACGACGTCGCCGCGAACGCCTGCGCCGTACGCGCGAACGTCACCAGCAGTAGGCCGCCGGCGAGGTTGCCGGCGACCGCGAGGCCGAGGTTCGTGAACAGGTCGCCGACGCCGACCGCCGCGCCGTAGCGCATCCCGAAGACGAGCTCGATCGTGCTCACGATCGCGTGGTTGAAGGTGCCGAGCGCGATCAGCGTCCCGGCGATCCAGCTCATCACGACCCGCACGCCCGTCGTCTCGGCGGCGCCTTCCACGAACCACGTCATCAGCGTCATCAGCGCCCCTGCGACGAGGGCGCTCACGAGCTCGGCGGTCCACGAGTGCGAGGTGATCCGCTCGGCGAGCCGCGCGAGCTCGCCCTGGCTCCCGCGGGGCAGGACGCCCTTGCTCGTCACGATGAGCGCCAGCGTCACGCCGCCGAGGAGGTTCAGGAGCAGTGCGCCGCTCCAGAGCTCGCCGAGCTTGAGCCACGACGCTCGACTGCGTCGGTCGAGGCCGGCAACGGGAACGAGGAAGTTCTCGGTGAAGAGCTCCGACTTGCCGACCACGACGAAGACGAAGCCGATCCCGAACGCGAGCGCGCCGACGAGGTGCGCGAGCTCCGGCCGCACCGACCCCGTGACGGCTCCGGCGGCGAGCCCCAACGCGACGACGCCGAAGGCGACGTCGAAGCCGCCGACGAGCGCCGTCGCGGCCAGCTCGAGCACGGGCCGGGCGAGGCGCCGGCGCCCTTCCTCGCGCGCGCGGGCGTAGATCTGCTCGGGCTCTCGCTGGGCGCTCACGGCTGAGACGGGTCTTCCGCCGCGGCCGTGGCCGAAACGACGGCGTCAGGCGCGGTCGAGCAGGGTGCCCCAGCGCTCCTCGAGGCGGCGCACCTTCCAGACGAGCACGGACGCGGCCCAGGTGGCGACGAAGAGGCCCACGACCCCGTAGCCGAGCTGGCCGAAGTCGAGGCCGTTCAGGAAGCCGAGGACCTGGAGCAGCTCGACCGTGCCGATCACGAGCGCGACGGCCACCGAGAGGCTCGTGACCGTGATGTTGTAGTAGACCCGGCGCACCGGGTTCGAGAAGGCCCAGCCGTAGGCCTGGCTCATGAAGGCGCCGTCGGCCGTGTCCATCAGGGACATGCCTGCGGCGAAGAGGAGCGGCAGCGAGATCACCGCCAGGAAGGGCACGTGGTGCGTCGCCACGCCGGCCGCGAGCGCGAGCAGGCCGACCTCGGTCGCCGTGTCGAACCCGAGCCCGAACAGGACGCCGAGCGGGTACATCTGCCAGCTCGAGCGGATCCGCGACGCGAAGCGGCCGACGAAGAACCGGTTCATGAAGCCGCGGTCGAGGAGGCGCTCCTCGAGGCGCTCCCGGTCGTAGGAGCCGCGCCGCATGTCGCGGAAGATCCGCAGGATGTCGAGCAGGACGAGCAGGTTCAGCACGCCGATGATCCAGAGGAACGTGCCCGAGACGCCCGCGCCGACGTAGCTCCCGTACTCGTGGAAGCCGGGCAGGCGCGAGTTGACGCTCTTCGCCGCCAGCGCGAGCGCCGCCGCGAGCGAGAAGACGATCGTCGAGTGCCCGAGGCTGAAGAAGAAGCCGACGCCGAGCGAGCGCTTCCCGTCCTGGAGGAACTTCCGCGTGGTGTTGTCGATCGCCGCGATGTGGTCGGCGTCGAACGCGTGCCGCAGGCCGAAGGTGTAGGCGAGCGTGCCGAGCCCGGCGAGGGCGGGATTGTGGCGCGAGTAGTAGAGGAAGAAGCCCCAGCCGAGGACGTGGAGCAGGAGGACGCCGCCGCCGAACCCGGCGAGGCGGCGCCACTCCGGCGGGGTCAATCCGTGGAACCAGCGCCTCCGAGCCATCCTCGCCCTCCTGAGCCGTGGAAGCCTACGCAAGTCGCTCGCAGGACGCGAGCACGGTCGCCGCTCATTCGCGCAGCGGGTGGAATCGGTTCGGCGGCTTCGCCCTCGGTGACGGCGAGATCACGGGCGCAGCTCGCTAGGGCCGAGGCGTCGCGGCGACCTCTGCGGGCGCGACGTCCGACTGGCTCTGCGAGGCCGCGGGGCGGATCGAGCGCACGTAGCGGAGCTGCCGCGTCAGCGTTCCGGTGACGATCTCGTACTGCTGCAGCGACGAGTAGAGCTCCGGCTTGATCCGCCACGCGCGGATAGTGGACGAGGTTCCTTCGTCGACGGCGGCGTAGTGCCGTTTGTCGTCGTCGTCGTCGAACGTGCGGAGGCGCAGGACCTGGCCCGTGACGTCCCTCGTCGATCCGAGATCGGCGAGCGCGCGCAGGATCACCAGGCCTGCGGCTGCCGCGACGGCCGCGGGCACGGCCACGAAGATCAGGGTGATCAGGAGCTCCACGGCGCCTGCGTCCGGTGCGACGTCGAACGCCGCGGGCGCGAAGACCCAGAGGACGACGACGGCGCCCACCAGCGCAAGGACGGCGCGAAGCAGCGCGACGAGGGGATGGAGGCCCCACCCCGGCGGCAGCAGGTGCGGGTATCTGATCCGGACCGCGTGCCACTGCCCTCCGTAGGAGCTCCACGCGCGGTGATCCGACTCCGCTCCCATCGGGATCGCACGCACGGCGGCCGGCGCGAGATCGAAGGCCGCGCCGTACGCGAGATGCCGCTCCCAGAGCGTGACTGCCACCGGCGGAAGCGTCGGAAAGACCGCGTCCTCGTGGAGCTTGGCGCGCACCCCGAGCCAGCGCGACGCCGCTGCGAGACCCTCCGGCGTCTCCCTCTGCGTGTGGAGGCTCTTGACGACGCTCAGGAGGAACGCAGCGGCGATCCAGTAGACGAAGCCTGCCTTCGAGCCGGCGAGGAGACCGAGGACGGCTGCCGGAGCGACCGCGGCAATCGTCAGCCGCAGGAACGTCCGCCCGTCGATGATGTCTCGGCAGAGCCCTCGCCGCTGCGCGTCCGCCGCGACCTCGCGCTTGAAGTCCTTCCACCAGCGCGACGACTCGGCGGAGGGGCCCGTCGTCAGCGCCTGCGTCGGCACGACGTCCCCGCTCGCCCGGCTTCGCAAGAGGTCCATCACTCGTCGTTCGTAGGCCGTGAGCGGACCCTCCGAGCTCTCCTCCAGCCGGCAGACGTACGAGCCGGGCTTCCGCTCCTCGATCTCGACGAGCCGTCGCGCGGCAAGGTCCAGAAGCGTCGCGGGCACGGCATCGCGCGTCACCCGGAAGTCGTGGACGAGCAGGTTCGCGATCGCAGGCGGCTCGGGCCCGAGGTCCAGCGTCGGCGGACCCGACTGCGGCGTGGCGGGGCGGCGCCGCAGGTAGACGATCGCGACGGCGAGGAGCCACGGCGCCGTGGCCGCGGCGACGGCGGCGATGGTGAACCACGACACCACGGGCGTCAGCCGTCTTGGGGCGAAGGCAGCGCCGGGAAGTCGGCCAGCGGCACTGCGCGCGAGCGCTCGTCGATCTCGAAGTACGGCTTCGGCTCGAAGTCGAGCATGCCGGCGACGAGGCTCGTTGGAACGGTCTCTCTCGCGTTGTCGTACGAGAGCACGGCGTCGTTGTACAGCTGCCGGGCGACCGCGATCTTGTCCTCGGTCTCCTCGAGCTCGCTCTGGAGCTGCTGGAAGTTCTCCGTGGCCCGGAGCTCCGGGTACGCCTCGGCAACGGCGAAGAGCCGGCCGAGCGCGGCCGTCAGCCCGCTCTCGGCCGCTGCCTGCTGCTCGATGGTCGCGGCTCGCTGGGCCGACGTACGGGCCTCCGTCACGCTGTCGAACGTCGCGCGCTCGTGCGCTGCATAGCCCTTGACCGCCTGGACGAGGTTCGGGATCAGGTCACGGCGGCGTTTCAGCTGCACCTCGACCTGCGCCCACGCGTTCTCGGCGCCGTTGCGGAGCCGGACGAGCCGGTTGTAGAGGAGCACACCGACCAGCACGAGCAGCACGACCGCGGCCGCAATGATGATCCAGGTCACGCCGTCTCATTCTCCATCGAGAGGGCGGGGCGTTCAAGTTCGCGCGCCGCCGAGAAACGCCGCGAGGTCGCCGAGCGCCTCGTCGAGCCGTGACGTGTCGCCCCACGCGCCGCGCACCTCGAGCTTCCGCGTCTTGCGGTCGAAGCGCGGCTCGACGCGGCCCACCAGTCGGTCGCCGGCGAGGATCGGCAGGACGTAGTACCCGTACTCGCGCTGCGCAGGCGGGACGTACATCTCGAGCCGGTAGCGGAAGCCGAAGAGCGCCTCGGCGCGGTCGCGGTCGTGGACGAGCCGGTCGAACGGCGAGAGCAACGTGACTCGGTCGGGAACCGGCGCGTCGCTCACGTCCGGGTGCGCGTGCCACTCGCCCTTCTCGAAGCGGACGCCGAGGGCGCGGAAGCGCTGCTCCGCCAGCTGCCGCTCGGCCTCCCGCAGCGGCACCGTCTCGGTCTCGGGATACCAGCGCGACGCGAGGTTCCAGAGCCGCTGGCCGCTCCGCCGTCCCACCACCGCGATCTCGCCGTGCACGTGCAGTACCGCCAGCATCCGGCCGACGTAGCGGTTCCCGTACCAGCTGTGCCGATGGAGGTCGTGGACCGAGCGGTCTTCGAGCTCGCGCGAGAGCAGCGGCCCGCGCCGCTCGAGCTCGCAGAGCACGTAGCGCCGGAAGGCGGCGTTCTGCTGCAGGAACTCCCGCCGCCACCGGTCGCGCTTGTAGCGCGTCGCGCGGCGGGTCTGGCGGATGCGCGCCTGGATCAGCGGCAGCGACTCGATCGGATAGACGAACGCGTCGAACTCGAAGAGCTTCCGCTCCTTCCAGAGCAGCCGGTCGAGCTCCGCTTTGTCGAAGGCGCCGAGCCGGCTCCAGAGGACGAGCTGTTGCGGCGGAGCGACGGTCGCGATCGGGTCGAGCTGGAGGAACCCTAGCCGGCGCACCGTGTCGAGGACTCCGCGCGCGGAGCCGTCGAGGAGCTGCGCGCGGACGGCGATCCGGCGCGCCTGCTCCGGAGAGACCGTTCGCGTCAGCCGGGCCAGCTCGGCTGAGGCGGGGGTGGAGGGACGGCGGTGTACGGGATCGGGCGGATCGCTCGTATTGCCCGATCCATGAGCGTCTGGAACGGCGCCTCGAGGGCGCGCGAGACGCTGTGGTCGCCGCCGGGGCGGCTGCAGGGACGCTTCTGCAGCCCCGCCGGCAGCGCCGTCGAGGCGCGGTTGCCGCGGAAGCAGTTGCCGCTGCGCGCCGAAGCGGAGACCGCCAGGTCGGCGAGGCCGCTGCCGCCGACGGCGTTGTCCCGCAGGGAATTCGCCTGCGGGCGCCATGAAATCGGCGCCTTGATCCGATAGGGCGTCGAGAAGACCGCGATCCCGTAGCGCCGGCTGCCGGTGACGGTGTTGCGAAGCACGGGATTCCCGTTCCCGCCGGCGATGCCGATCCCGATGCCGTAGTAGCCGGCGAGCGGCGTCGCGAGCGGGACGCGCGCACGCCCGCTCCGGGTGATCGTGTTCCCGGCGATCAGCGCATCGTGCTGCGGCGGGTCGGCTTCGTCCGCGAGCGAGTTCGGGAGGATCCCCGCGCTGTTGCCGTCCCAGACCGAGTCGCGGATCACGAGCGCTCCGCTCGCGTTCGTCCCCGAGTACCCGACCGCGGAGAGGCGCGCCACGACGTGCCGGATCGTCGAGCGGCAGGGGTCGCACTCGCCGATGTAGTAGGCGGCGTCGGCGGCGCCCGAGACGTAGTCGTGCTCGATCAGCCCGTCGGTGGAGTCCTCGGAGTAGATCCCGTACCCGCGGACGTTCCAGACCGTCAGGTACGAGCCGGTGAAGCCGGTGACGCCGTCCCAGTAGAAGGCGTTGCGGCGGAAGTTGTGCGCCGAGAGGTTCTGAAGCGTGACGCCGTCGGCGCGCACGTCGATCGCGTCGTCGCGCGTGTCCTCCCCGTCGAAGACGACCGCGTTGCGATCCACGCCGCGGATCGTCAGGCTCGGCTTGTCCTTCGGGACGACGACGCCGCCGGGGTACGTGCCGCCGTCGACGAGGATCGTGTCACCCGGCGTCGCCGTGGCGACCGCGGCCTGGATCGTCGGCGCGTCCTGCGGCACGCGGATGACGCCTGCCGGCTCGGCCGAGGCGGGCGACGCGAGGCCCGCGAGCAGCGAGCTAAGGAGAAGCTTCTTCCAGGACGTTCGGACCATGCTTGTCGTCGAAGCGTTCGAGCACGCCCGACTCGACGAGGCGTCGCTTCGCCTCTCGCGCGTCCTCGAGGGAGGCGAACTCGAGGAAGACGAAGACGTGGTTCGGGTCGTCAGCGTCGCGGAAGACCCGCTGCACCGTCGCCTTCTCGCGCGCCTGCGGCCGGTCCTGGTCGAACATGGGCCTCCAAGCCTCGTAGTCCCCCACGTGGATCCGCGTGATGATGAAACCGGGCACCAACTCCTCCTCTCGCGTCATGCTAGGCGGAGGATGAGATTGATCTCCCGCCAGAACCAGGTGACCATACTTCGCGATCTCGTCGAAGAGTTCGCCGGCATATTCGACAAGGACCCGGACGGCTACCTGGAGGAACTGCGGACGTAGTTACCGCGCGCTCGGCTGCGAGGCGGGACTTCGGGTCAGGCGCGTGGGGGGATCTTCGGCCGCGCGCCTCATCCGCGAGGAGGAGCACGGGAGCCGACGGCGGGGTCTGGGCCGGCAGCCCTCGAGGAAGCCCCGGCGCGCCTCCCCCGGCGCGCCGGCGGCCCCTTCATACGGCGTCTATTCCAAGTGAACGGGCCGGCGCGTCTAGCAACGCAGGTCCAAGCGCGAGGTCAAGGCGCGACACCTTTCTATCAAAATCGTTACGGCACGCACAAATTCCCGCAAAGGGACTATCCTCGACCCAAGCGCGCTCGTCCCGTTACGCCGTTCTCCTCGGGCCCAGGGTCTCGCCCCTAAGCGCAACTCTCGCAACGGCGCGAAGGGTGGGACTGTGGCGGAAAGGACTGGCAGGTTCGACGGGGAGGCGCACGCCGAGATCGAGCGGCTTCGGACGACCGTCGGCCAGCTCCAGTCGGCGCTGGGCTCACGGGTGGTGATCGAGCGGGCGACCGGGATGCTCGCCGAGCGTTTCGACCTGCCGCTCCCGGACGCCTTCGAGCTGTTGCGCTCGGCCGCGCGCAGCAGCCGTCGGAGAGTCGGCGAGCTCGCGCAGGAGATGACAGAGTCCCGCGGGTGGACGCCCGACGAGATCGTCATCGCACGCCGTCGACACGACTCGGATGGGAGGTGACCCGATGAAGGTTCTCTATCTCGCGACCACGGGCGCGGGCGACCCGACGAAGGCGTCGCTCCCGCTCCACATCGCGGCGAACGGCTCCGTGGAGGCGGGCCAGGAGTGCGCGGTCGTCCTGGCCGGCGACGCGACGGAGCTCGTCTCGCAGGACACGGCCGAGCGCGTGGAGGGCGTCGGCATCCCTCCCGCGCGCGAGCTCTTCCGGAAGCTCGTCGACAACCAGGTTCCGGTCTACGTCTGAAAGGGCTGCGCGGCCGCCCGTGGGGCGACCGAGGACGACCTGGCCTGGATGCACGCGAGCTGGATCACGCCGCCCGAGCTCGCCCGGATGACCGAGCAGTTCGACCGCGTGGTGAGCGTCTGATGGTTCCCTCAGCCGTGCGCGACCGCATGCGCGGCCCGCCGCGCGGTCGATGACGCGTCGTCCTCAGGGCAGCCTCGGCGACCAGAGCGCCGACAGGAAGCCCGCCGCCACGAGGAGCCCGGCCGCCCCGGCGAGGAACGCGTACGTCACCTCGGTCTTGCCGGGAGCGCGGCCCAGGCTCGAGCCGAGCTTCGAGTACGCCGAGTGCAGCGAGCCCGCGTTCTGCGCCTCGTAGAACTTGCCGCCCGTCGTCTCCGCGATCGCGCGCAGCGTGGCCGGGTCCGGCGGCACGGGGATCGTCCGCTGGATCCCGTCGAACTCGCCCCGGACGACGCCGCCGGGCGTGCCGAGCGAGACGGTGTAGACCGGGATCCCCGCCGCCTTCGCGCGCGCGGCGCCCTGGAGCGGCTCGAGCGCGCCGCGGGTCTGGTGCCCGTCGGAGAGGAAGAGGATCGAGGCGAGCCCCTTCGTGTCGGGCGCCGCCGCGCTGACCGCCGCGAGCGAGGCGCTTCCGGTGACGGCCTGCCTCGCGAGGTCGACCGCGACCGCGAGCGCGTCCCCGATCGCCGTCCCGCCGAAGGCCGGGAAGGTGCCGATGCCGTCGAGCGACTGGCGCAGGAGCTCGCGGTCGGTGGTCGGCGGCGCCGCGACCTCTGCGTCGCCCGAGAACGCGACGAGGCCGATGCGCACCTGCGGCGGCACGCGGTCGAGGAAGCTCCGCACCGCCTGTTGCGCGGCCCCGAGCCGAGTGGGCCGCACGTCGCTCGACTGCATCGAGCCCGACACGTCGAGGACGAGGATGACCGTCGCCCGCTCCTTCGGCACAAGCGACGTCGCGTGCGGCCGCGCGAAGGCGACGCACAGCGTGGCGAGCGAGAGGAGGGCGAGCCCCGTCGGAACGTAGCGGCGCCACGGGTGGCCGCCGGCGACCGCGGCGAGCACCTCGAGGTTCGTGTACTTGACGGCGTAGCGCATCCGCCGCCGCTCGGCCAGCCGCAGGGCGAAGACCGCCGCCGGGACGACGAGCAGCGTCAGCAGGAGGAGCGGGTGGCCGAAGCTCACTTGCCGCCTGCACAGATCGCGGAGACCTGGACGATCGCGCGTACCCGTCCGAGCGCACCGCCTCTGACGCGGACGACGACGTGGTCGCGCGCGAGCCTCTGGCTCGTCGAGACGGCCGCCACCAGCCGCGCGGCCGGCGGCCTCGCCGTGTAGAAGCCGACCGCGTGCGAGCCGGCGACGAGGCGCTCGGCGGACGCACATCCGGCCGCGACGAACCGTGTCCGCCCGGGCGCGACCCTCAGCGTGCGCACCCGTCGCACCGCGGGTTGGCCGGGACGGACGACGACGGCCGTCGGGATCCCGCCGCCGGCGCCGTTCGACGGGACGCAGCCGAGGTGTGGCCGGAACGTCACCGCCCGCCTGGCCGAGCCGACGAAGGTCGCGACGAAGACCGCCTTCCGCGACGTCGTGATCCCCGGCGCCACAGGCGCGCCGAGCTTGCCGAGGAACGCAACGTCGATCGCCGGGTCGCTGAGCTCCGCGTCCAGGCCGCCGACGAGGTACCGGCGTGGGCACGCGAGCTGGAACTCGACCCGCGCGTGCGACGCGGGGACGACGACCCAGGGGCCGACTACGCGGACGCAGACCCGGAGGCCTCGGCACTCGTTCGTCGCCTCGGCCCGCGTCGCGCCGGCCGCGAGCACGGCGCAGGCGAGCACGGCGAGCGCCAGAACGCGCTTCACGGGACCCTCCGGAACCAGAGCGCCGAGAGCGCGCCGCCCGCGAGCAGCAGCAGAGCAGAGCCGCCGGCGAAGAGGTCGGTGATCTCCCTCGACGTCTGCCGGTGCCCGAGCCGGGAGCCGAGCCGCTCGTAGACCTCCCGCAACCGCTTGTCGCTCGTCGCCGTGAAGAACTGGCCGCCCGTCTCCTTCGCCACCATCCGGAGCGTGGTCGGGTTCGGCGGGACGCGGATCGTCGCCCGGAAGCCGCCCGCGATCCTCGCCTGGACGACGCCGCCGGCCGTGCCCACAAGGACCGTGTAGACCGGGACGTGGAGGGACCGAGCGAGCCTGACGGCGCGGTTCGGCGGCGTCGTGCCGCCCATCTGCGCGCCGTCGGAGATCATCAGCACGGCGCTCGGCGGCTGGTGTCCCTCGCGCTCCTGCAGCTTGTGGCCAAGACGAGCCGAGATGGCGATCGCGTCGCCGAGCGCGGTCCCCTCGCCGGGCCGCAGCGCGTCGAGGCCGTCCGCGACGAGCGTGTGATCCGCGGTCGGCGCGACCACGACCACGGCGCGGGAGCCGAAGGAGACCAGGGCGACCTGGAACTTCTCCGGCACCTTGCCGAGGAACGCCTTGGCTGCGGCGCGCGCGGCGGCGAGCCGCGACGGCCGCACGTCGGTCGCCTGCATCGAGCGCGAGACGTCGATCGCCAGGACGACCGTCGCCTGCTCCCGCCGGACCGTCACCGTCGCGTGCGGCCGGGCGACGCCGACGATCATCGCCGCGAGCGCGACGAGCAGGACGGCCAGCGGCAGGTGCCGGCGGAGCCCCGGCCGGCGGCCGACGACATTGGGCAGGAGCGCGGGGTTCCCGAAACGCGCGCCGGCCCGCGTCCGGCGGCGGTCGCCGACGACGTACAAGCCGGCGAGCAGCGGCACGACCGCGAGAGCCGCCAGCGCCTCGGGCCACTGGAAGCTCAGCGCTTCCTCCGGCGCAGGAAGACGGTGAGCGGCCGGAGCCACTCGCCCGCGGTCGAGAGGACGACGTGCCGGACTCCGAGCGCGGCGAGCGTCGCCGCGACCTCGTCCCGCTCCGCCGCCGCCGCGGCCGCGAACCGGGCGCGCAGCTTGGCGCTGCGCGTGTCGACCCGCAGCTGCCGGCCGGTCTCGGGGTCGACGAGCCAGAGCTCGCCCATGTTCGGGAGCTCCTGCTCGCGTGGGTCGCGGATCTCGACCGCGACGACGTCGTGCCGGCCCGCCAGCGCCAGGAGCGGCCGACGCCAGTCCAGCGGGCCGCGGAAGTCGGAGACGAGCACCACCAGCGCGCGCTGCCTCGCCAGCGCGCCCGCGCGGTCGATCGCCTCGCCGAGCGACGTCGCGCCGCCGGCCTCGCCGTCGCCTTCGTCGCGGAGCGCAGCGAGCAGGCCGAGGAGCCCGACCCGTCCCTGCCTGGGCGGTAGGGAGCGGGGGTTCGCGTCGCCGAAGGTGACCGCGCCCAGCCGGTTCCCGCGGCGCGTCGCGACGTGACCGACCGCGACCGCCACGCCCTCGGCGACGTCGGCCTTGCGCCGGTCGGCGGTGCCGAAGTGCATCGACGGCGACGCGTCGAGCACGAGCCACGTCACGAGCACGCGCTCGGCGAGGTGCACGCGGACGTGCGGCTCGAGCGTGCGCGCGGTCACGTTCCAGTCGATCAGACGCACGTCGTCGCCGGGCACGTACGGCCGCACCTGCGCGAGCTCGGTCCCGTCGCCGTGCAACGTCGAGCGGTAGTCGCCGGCGAGCAAGGAGTCGACCCGCCGGCCGATCGTGATGTCGAGCGCGCGCAGGAGCGCGTCGGGCATCGGCCCCGGCCCGGGCGCCTCCGGTGTCGGGGCGCGTTGCAGGACGCGGAGGGCGCTCAAGCGGCACTCTCGTCCGCGAGGTCGGTGCGCGGGACCGGAACGGCGGCAAGCACCTCGTCGAGGATGGTGTCTGGGCTCACCTCCTCGGCGAGCGCCTGGTAGGTGAGGACGAGCCGGTGCCGCAGCGCGTCCTTCGCGAGCGCGCCGAGGTCTTCGGCCAGCACGTACTCGCGGCCGCGGACGAGGGCGAGAGCACGCGCCGCGTGCACCAGGCTGATCGGGCCGCGCGGGCTGGCGCCGTACGCGACGTAGGCGGCCAGCCGAGGCACGCCGTGACCGGCCGGGTCGCGCGTCGCCGTGGCCAGAGCGACCGCGTAGCTGACGAGCGCCGGATCCACGTAGACGTCGAAGACGGCGCGCTGCAGCGCCTGGAGATCCTCGAGCGAGAGCGCCTTTCGTAGCTCGGGCTGCTCGACGAGCTGGCGCTGGACGATCGTGAGCTCCTCGTCGTGCTCCGGGTAGCCGATGACGACCTTGAGCATGAAGCGGTCGACCTGCGCCTCGGGCAGCGGGTACGTCCCCTCCGACTCGATCGGGTTCTG
>Ga0209059_1000794_pt1 | contig 14548 bp, 12 predicted proteins | sample GraSoiAngelo_151_FD_186165 | JGI IMG/M metagenome (GOLD analysis project Ga0209059, IMG submission 186165) | Grasslands soil microbial communities from the Angelo Coastal Reserve, California, USA - 14_1009_12_20cm (SPAdes) (version 2) | ecosystem: Environmental > Terrestrial > Soil > Grasslands ...
GCGGTCGCGCGCCAATTTTGTTCAGCGAGGCTTCAGTCGCAAAAGACGACGCCGGGCGGGTAATCGCAGCTGGGATCAAACCCGTAAGCGGGATACCAGCAACCGTCGTCGGCCAGATAGTAGTGGCAGCCATCGAGTAACACGATGGAGTACGTCCTGAGCCACCAATCCCGAGGGTGGGTACCGATCGAGAAGTGGGTATCAGTCCGTTCGCGGATGGTTCGACGCAAGGACAGACGCTCGCTGGTCTGTTGCCCATGTCGAAACACAGTCGTGCTCTGTGACACGTTTCCGCCTTGTTTACTGGCTTCGGCTTTGACTTCCCCTTTTTCCTTAACCGTGCCAGTCGAAGCGTTCTCCTGCACTCCGGTGCTCTGTTCTACCTTGGCTTTTCCTTTTGGCTGGGCCGGCTGCTGCTGCTGCTGTTCGTCGGTGGTGGTTTGCGCGCCGACGGACAAAGCCATCCCAAGCCCAATTGCAGTTGCCAGGCAAAATAGTTTCATACCGATCTCTCCTCCTTTCTTCTTTCATTTATCGCCCGGGGCCAGCTCGGCGGATTTATTTTGCTGGCGAAAGAATCTAAATTCTTTGAATTCGGTGATCGCGATGAGCAGGTCCGAGCGACAATGCAATATTGAGACACGGCTTGCGAGTGTGGACGAGGCCGCATCGATCGCTTCGGTGTTGCATCAAGCGTTCGTCCAGTACGAGTCGTTGTATACCGCTGCGGCCTTTGCCATCACCACTCCTACGCCAGGTGAAATCGAGCAACGTTGGAATGAAGGACCGGTCTGGTCAGCCTTACAAAATGGCCGACTGGTGGGCACGGTGGCAGCCGTAGCAAAGGATGATGCCCTCTCCATTCGCAGCATGGCTGTCCTTCCCAGCTCCAGAGGACAGGGCATCGGGAAAATACTTTTGGCGGAGGTCGAACGTTTCGCGAGGGCTGGTGGCTTCCGACGCCTGCTTCTAAGTACAACGCCATTTCTCGATGACGCGATCCACTTGTATGAACGCTTCGGTTTTGAACGGACACCGGATGGGCCGCACGACTTAGCGGGAACGCCGCTTTTCACAATGGAAAAGAAGCTAAAATTTCATCATTAGTTGTCGGGCTGTTGCGTTGAAGAGTTAAGATCCGAGGCGCACTACAATTCTCAGCAGTTGAACGCTTCAAATGCGAACCGGTCGAAGATCGTATGAAAAGAATATCAATGTTCAGTCTCACCTTCGGAATGGTTCTTGGGTTCGCTGCTACTGGCACTTTCGCTGCGCAACCGAGCGAAGTTGAGTTAATGAAGCAGGCGAAGATCACAAAGGGGAAGGCCGAACAGATCGCGCTCGCGAAAGTTTCTCACGGGATTGTAAAAAGCGTGGAGATCGAGAAAGAGAAAGGTCGCATTGTCTGGTCGTTCGATATCGCGCGACCCGGCAGACACGACATCACCGAAATCCTGGTTGATGCGAAAACGGGAAAAATCATTTCGACCCAGACTGAATCGCCCCGCGACCAAGCAAAAGAGGCCGCTGCCGACAAAAAACGTTAAATTCGAAGTCGAAAACGCTGAAAACAGCGGCTGCGCTGCGGTTCTTTGTTAAGCGTTATCCAAATCGGCGGACGCTGAACGAGATCGGGAGGCCGATCACGACGATGTGGAACCGCGGAACTGCCGCCTTTGCCAAGTGCTTCCGCCTTGGAAGCTGCGGTTAGCCGGGCACGTCAGAGATTGATGCAAACGCAGCCGCAACAACGGATTGATTGAATGGTTCAATGAGTGACCATGTCCAATCAGTGGAGCCCTATATTATGAAATCGTATAAAGTTCTTTTCCTCGCTTTGATCGTCACCGCAGCATTCGCCCTTTCCGCCCAGGCCGGAGATCGCCACGGAAACAATGACAATTCGCAGAGGGGCCCTCGCGGGCGCGGTTCGGCGCCGATGATGCATTCCAGTTCCGGATTCCGCTCAGGCGGCAATCGCATGTTTGCGCGGCCATCGGGTATGACGATGCGCTCAATGCCGCAGTTTTCTCAACGTCGCATGATTGGTGGCGAAAATACATCGTTCGTTCCACGACAGTTTACGCCTCGAACATTCAGCGGCGGCGGCAACAACAATGGTGTCGCGCGATTCGAGAACAACCGACGAACCCAAACCAATCGGTTCGCGGAACTGCAAGGCCAGCGTGGCAATCGTTTGGCGCAATCAGGAACCGGCGGCGGCAACCGGACAGTTGGAAACATCAGCCCCGGGCATAATCACGTCTTCGCCCAGCGCTCGGGCGATTGGAATCGCAATTGGGACCGCAGGCGCGACCATTTCTGGAACGGGCACCGTTGCCGCTTCGTGAACGGTTCCTGGTTCATCTTCGATATCGGTTTCTTCCCGTGGTTCGGCTGGCCCTTCTACGATTACTACGCCTACGATTATTATCCCTACGGCTATCCGTACGGCTACGGCTATGGGGATCCATATGGCTACGGCTATGATTCGGGCGCGGACTACGGGTCCTCGTACTACGGTCAGAACGGCTACGATTCTTCCTATGATGATCAGGCCGGCTACGATTCGTCCCGGTATACCGGGAACGGCTACGGTTCGTCCGCTCGATCCGCCGCCGTAGAGATTGCCGACGCTCAGGACCGATTGGCCAGAGCAGGTTATTACCGTGGACAAATCGACGGAGTCCTCGGACCGGAAACGCGTCATGCCATCGTCCGTTATCAGAGCGACAAGGGTCTGGAGCCGAGCGGAAATCTGACCAGCGAAACGCTGCGATCGCTCGGCTTGCGAGAACGCGTGGCGCAGTACTAAAGCTGCAAGGTCACATCGTCACAACGTTAGATCGTTACATCGCACCATAACCAACGACTCAATCGTTAATGGTTGTTGGTTAATGGTGATCCGAGAGACGCAGGCGACACGCCTGCGCTGAACGCGAAATGTTGGACAGCCAGAGTACTTGCCACCTCTGGTAAACTGTCGGAGGTGACTGGACAATTCCTGCTCGTTTTTGGTGTACTCCTGGTGTTCGCGAATGCCGCGCTCGGCGAGGGAACTTATCAGCGCACGAGAAACGGGAAGACACTCGTTTGGAATAATCATCCCAAGCCTGCCGACGAAGCAACCTGGTCGGGCGCCCGGGACCAGGAAGGGTACGCCCGCGGGTTGGGCACGCTGACCTGGTACAAAAAACAATCCCTCTTCGCGCGACTGACGCTTTATGCGCGCTACTTCGGCAACATGGACGAGGGAAAATTTAACGGACCGGTAACTGTTCATTCGAGACGAAAAACGTTTCACGCTATTTTTGCCGGCGGCGTTCGAACGACGCGTTGGACGACCGGTCCGGCGTCGGCGCAAGCGTACGCCCAGTGGCGCACCGCAATCGCGGGACAGAACATCGAGCCAGAGCCGCCCGGACAAGGACCGAGCCTAAATGGCGGGGCCGCTCAACCTTCTGAAGGTTGGCCCGAATCCGGCGTCGATGATTCTCTCCAATTATTGGTTCGGCCGCCGCGTTTTTTGCGTCTGCGATCCGCCGGCACCAGGTCTGGGCCGCCCCTTGCCAACGCGCGCCTAACGAAAGGAGAAGTCGTCGATCTTGCCGACGCTGCCGCGCGCGCACGCGGTTACGCTTTTACTGAATACGCACGTCCGGAGCCGCAGTACGATCCGGCGGATCAGATTTGGTTGCTCGCGTACGATCAAAAACTGATCGGAAAACATTTCATTGTTGCGGTCGGCGACCGGTCGAAGCGAACGACGATCCTGGAAAGTACGAAGTAGAATGGAGCGCGTGGGACGCGCGACATTCCACCGGCGCTGTTGAGAAGTTGAGCGAGCAGCGCGATTGTCGATCTTATGGGACATAGTCACGGCCGAGATAACGTGAGGAAACGGGCACGACGCCGCAAAAAAGCCGAGCGCCTCGCCGACGCGAAGCGAAAACCGAAGCCGGCAAAGCAGGCTTAGCGGCGGAAGAGCGAAGACCGACGACAGATAACAGACGATCGCGCGCAAACTCCTGCGATATCGGTTTACGCAATATTGCTTTTAAGGCCGCGCTCGCCACCAGAGGACCGGGCGTGTGCGCAAGCTGCTCAAACACCGCGGCACGCCCGAAGGCGAAAAAGTGTAAGGGGTTGACGCAGCAAGAACACGGCGATTGATTTCGTTTCCGATTTCGTTGTAACATCGAAAAAGTCGGTTAACTGAAGGAAAGTTTATGTTCACACTAAAGAAATCTGTCGCCCTGGTCGTAGGTTTAGTCGCGCTGCTCGGCATCATCCCGTTCGTGGCTAAAGCCGTGCGGACCGATGTGTCGCGCGATTTTCCCGTTTACAATAATCACGGCAAACCAGATTTAACCGTCGATCCGAAGCGGTTCGTTAACCAAATGGAAATCATTGATCGCTTGTTCGATGCGTCGAGCTGTGAAATAGCGGAGGGCTCGGTCGGAGGCACTGGTTATCGGCGTTTGCTCCGGTTCGACACTGTGCTGATCAACGGCGGCGACGGCGACCTGGTGGTCGGCAGTCCGACTGACCCGAACAATCCATATCATTCGGTGTTCATTTATTCGCCGTGCCACATGCATTATCACATCATCGGTTTTTCCAATTATCAATTGCTGAACCTGGATCGCACTATTGCCGCGCAAGGACATAAACAAGCCTTCTGTCTCGAAGACCTGCTCAAGTACACGAACGATAACAAGAGCAGCGGTTACGTCTGTGCCTTCCAGGGCATCACGACTGGCTGGGCGGATTGGTATTTCAAACAGCTCAGCGGGCAATGGATCGACATTACCGGCGTGCCGGAAGGCGATTACATCGTGCATGTGGAAATCAACGCCGCGCACACATTCGATGAAGGCGCGAACCGCTATTCGAATGTGATCGAAACGACGATTCACATCCCCGATCCACGCAACAAGGTAACGATCGATAATTCTCCGGCGGCGACGGACTAAAGGTCAGCGGTCAGAGATCAGACGTGCCTAAAATGGAGTAGCAGATTAGCGGCCGTTGTCGGGATGAAACCGCCTTGAGACGTGCGAGTCGGCGAAAGTCCGTCGCGCCATATCAGGTGGCTGCAGTCTGGCGGCGGCAGCGAAGCGCCGAAAAAGCGCAGCACGGCGCCGGGCCGTTCTACGCTGGACGAAGTAAAGGGCGCCGTTTTGAGATAAGGTGAGTGTTAATTTCATGTGCGTCTCCGATCCCGGGGAAAGGTGGCCGATGGCAGATCGATCGGACGCAACCAATCTACAGGGGAAACGCGCGTTCCCTAATTCTTTCGAAAAGCTGAATGGAGCAAATGGGATGAGCGACATAGAAGGTAAAGCGACGAGGGCACGAGCGAGTGAAGCTGGGCAGCAAACGAATTTCGAACACTGAAAGCTGAAAAGAAGAGGTCAGCGAAAAGGAATGCGGTCAGGTCCTTTAGGAGTAGATTGTCGTGTGCCGACTTATATTTACGAGACCACCGATCCGACCAAACCGATCCGAAACTTCGAAGTTAAGCAAAGCGTCCATGACGAACCGCTTCGGAACGATCCGGAAACTGGCGAAGCAGCACGGCGCGTGATCTCGGCTGGCTACAATCTTCTGATTCGCGGCAAATCGGTTGGTCCTTCAGTCGGCTCAGTCGGTTAGACTGGCTGCGTCGGTTATAACAGACGAGCTGACATGCGAAGGAAGGATTCAAACACATCGGCGCGGTCGAGAGTGTTGGTGCTGGTCGATGAATCGAACGTCGGCAGTTCGGTCCGCACGGCTGGGCGTGGCCTTGATTGGATAAAGCTGCGTGAATTTCTGGCCGGTCCGAGCACGGGACGGGAGCTGATCGAGATGGTTGTTTATGCCGGACTTCCACCCGCGATGCCGATCTGGCAGGAAGAACGCGACAAGAAGAATAAATTTATGCAATGGCTGCGCTCCAACGGCTTCATGGTTGTGACCAAAGACGGGTCGCCCGCTGAGGAAGGGCGTTACAAGGCGAACGTGGACGTTATGATGGCGATCGACGCGCTCGAGCTTTCGGTCGAAATGCAGCCCGATCTCGTTATTCTCGTAACCGGCGACACTGATTTCGCTCATCTCGCGATCAAGTTGAGGCGACGCGGTATCCGGGTGGAAGTGGCATCCGTTTCGCAAAATCTTGGGAACATATTGAGATCAGCCGCGAATGAAGTGATCGATCTCGCGCCGTTGTTTCAGACGTTCGAAATGATGAAGATCCAGGAGGCGACACCGAATCGAGCGATGCCGCCGCGCCAGAACCAGCAGCAACACCAGCGCCGGCGCCGGCCGCGGTTTGGCCCGGCCAAAGCTCGAAGTGTTTAACGATTTTTTAGTTAGCTACGTTGTCCACCTCGCGCGGTCTTGCAGGATTGTGTGGAGATAGTGACAATCGCACGGTTTCGATAAGTGGTGATCGAAGCCGGCGAGCTTGGCGACGCGGACATCGCTCGGATAGGCGTAGCCGGACAAGGCGATGGCCAGGACCCGTTTCCCGCGACGGCGCGCTTCGCTGACCAGCGCGTAGCCAGAGCCGTCGGGTAGCCCGATATCGCTCAGGATGACATCGATCGGCGGCTCGGTCTCAAGCCGATCCATACCGCTCTTTAAGCTGTCGGCCGGGAAAACGTCGTAGCCCCAACGCCTGAGCAATCCGGTAAGCACCTGCCGGGTGTCCTGTTGATCTTCCACCACTAAAATCCGCATATCGGCCCCCTGGGACGGTATCTGATTCGGAAGTGGGCGGTTGTTCGGCCGTGCCACGCCCGAAAAAGTCATTTGGATGAGCGGGAAGATTGATCTGGCAGAAGCATCGTGCAGTTTTTATTGGCTCTGCGGACTTTCCTGTTGTGGACGGGAGACCGAATGAACTACAATCCGCGTCCTTGTGAAGGCCCATCGTTTCGCGGGTTTAGTACTCTCGTTCAGTTTGGTTTTGGTAGGTGGCGCCTACGCCGGCGGGACCTACCAGCGCACCGATGACCACAAGAAGGCGCTCGTTTGGAACAACGATCCCAAACCCGGAGACGTCGCGACCTGGTCTGGCGATCGCGACGCGAACGGTTACGCGACAGGCCCCGGCACACTCCAATGGTTCCGGGTTGAGCCAGGATTCAATATTGGAGCCCGAAAGCGAACTCCGATCAGCAGTTATTCCGCGACGATGCTGCACGGGAAATTCAACGGCGGTGTTATGACGGTTGACCACGGAAAAACGTATCACGCGACGTTTGCCGATGGTCAGAAGAAAGGGCACTGGATTGCCGGGCCGTTAATTACGAAAGGAGAAAGGGCCGAATCCGTAAAATCGAAAGAGGCCGCGAGGGAGGCGCCCAGCACGGAAAAAATTTCAGAAGAAAAGACGCGAGCTCGCGTTGCAGAAGAAACAACGGCGGATGTTCCAGCAGAAGGACCCGGCTCCGCTCAAGATGAGCTACGGCGTGGCGAGCCCGCGAACATTCCAACTTCAAGTTCCAACGCAACAAACGAAGAATCTTCCTCGAAGGGAACAGAGAAAGTTTCTCAACTGCCGGTCGCTCAAGCGCCAGCAGAAGGACCGGATCAATCGGCGACGCCGCGAGAACCAGTGACCAGGAAATCGGCGCTCGCGCCGGGCCCGGTCCGCGCGATGGAACGACCGACTCGCACCGTCACCATAAAGCCAGAGGCCGAGCCGGCCAGGAAGTCTGAGCGCGCGAAGCCGGAAAAAACACAAAAGCCGTCGAAGATCGCGAAACCCGCCTCCTCTCAATCGCCCGAAGCGGACACACAGGTAAGTGAAGATATCCCAGCAGAAGGTCACGTCTCCGCTCAAGATGAGCTACGACGTGGCGAGGTCGAGAAAAAAGAAACTCCAGTGGACGATTCGCTCCGCACATTGACTGGGCCGCCCTCGTCGCTGCGTAGCAGCGCGCCGAAAACAAACCCGCCAACTCAAATTTCGACGCCTTCAACCACAGCCGTTTCGCCGTCTCCACCGCCGACTGGCGCGAAGCTGACTGCCGTGCAAGCGATGGACATTGCCGACATCGAAGCGCGCACAAAAGGTCACGATCTGGGCGAGTATCAATTGCCGAAAGCCGAATACAATGCAGCCAACGGCACCTGGTTGGTCGCGTACGCCGCGCGCGACGCCGACAAAGACGCGAAGAAGCTGACCGTCACGATCCAGGACAAGACCGGCAAAGCGGAAGTCGGCAAATAGGTCAGACGACAGAGGTCACAGATCAGACTTCGTCGCCCGCCTTCGTTAAAACTCCGGCGTGGCAAGCAAGAATCGGGTGGGCGGCATCTCACCGCGATGTAAGCTGACTTGGAGAAATCCATGACTCAATCAAAAGAGCGCGATTACGTTCTCGGAACGCACGACCAAGAACTGGAGCGATTGGGCGTGCAGCATCGCGCCTGGCGTCCGGTGGTGTTGGATTGCTGGAAAAAGGCGGGCATCACGGTTGGAAGCCGCGTGCTCGATGTCGGCGCCGGGCCCGGCTATGCGACTGTCGATCTTGCGGAAATTGTTGGACACATCGGACGAGTCGTCGCAGTCGAGCGCTCGAGTAATTTTGTCAAAGCGATCAAGAGCGCGATTCAGGCACGATCGCTTCCGAATGTCGACGTTCACGAGCTCGACTTGATGAATGATGCTTTGCCGGAAGGGCCTTTTGATTTCGCCTGGTGCCGATGGGTCCTTTGTTTTGTCTCCGATCCAGAGCTCCTGGTTAAAAAAATCGCGCACGTTACGCGTCAGGGAGGTCAGGCAATTTTTCACGAGTACGGCCATTACAGGACGTGGCGTTTTTTCCCGCAGCGCGCGAGTTTGGAAGAATTCCGAGCTCACGTGATCGCCACCTGGCGTGAAGCCGGCGGCGAGCCGGACACCGGCCTGCAATTACCGTCGTGGTTAACGAAGAACGGATTTGACGTGCGCTCGGTAATGCCGCGAATTTTTTGTCTGCGGCCAAACGATTACATGTGGCAATGGCCGGCCCAATTCATTCATGTGCATCTCTTGCGATTGCAAGAGCTCGGTCGAATCGATGCGACCTTTGCAAACAAAGTCCGCGCCGATCTGGCTGCGGCCGAGAAAGAAGAGGCTTCGTTCATGCTGACTCCGCTCGTGCTTGAGATCGTAGCGGAAAAAGTGTAGGTCCGAGCCGGACTGGCGGTATAGAAATCGTTTCCGATTTCTATTGCAGCGAACAATGTCTCCGCGACAGGATTTGGACGCGTCACATGAAAGATCTAACGCAAGGATCAATTACCAGACATTTGCTGCACATGTCGGCCTTCATGGCCGTGAGCATGATTGCCCAAACGCTCTATTTGCTGCTCGACATGTATTGGGTCGCACATCTCGGCAAGGAAGCGATCGCAGCGGTTGGTGTCGCCGGCGCTCAGATGATGATAGTTCTGGCGTTGACCCAAATGCTCGGCGTTGGCACGACCGCCGTTATCTCCCAAGCCGCGGGCCGAAAGGAGCAGCCACACGCAGAGCTGGCGTTCAACCAATCGTTTGTGATGTCGATTCTCGTTGGATTGGCGTTGGGGATTTGCGGCTTCGGACTAATGAGCTGGTATTGCAACACTTTCACGGCCGATTCGCTCACAGCCTCTTTGGCAAAAAGTTATCTGATTTGGTTCATCCCCGCGCTCGTTCTCCAGTTTCCTCTCGTCAGCATGGGTTCGGCATTGCGAGCTACGGGCATTGTCCAGCCAACTGTCGCTCTCCAACTCCTAAGCGTGGTGCTCAACGGCGCGCTCGCTCCCTTTCTCATTTTAGGAATCGGTTTCCCGAGACTCGGAGTCGCCGGCGCTGCACTCGCTACCTTTATCTCCATCCTGGTGGCCGACGTCCTGTTGTTTATTTACTTCGAAAAAAAATATCATTACCTGCGGTTCCGATCGGCCCAGTTTCGACCGCAAATGAAAATGTGGTGGGCGATGTTACGCGTCGGCCTGCCCGCCGGCGCGGAGTTTGTGTTGCTGTTTTTTTACATAACGCTCGTTTACAAAATCATCTCCGACTTTGGACCGGCGGCGCAGGCCGGCTTTGGTCTCGGAGTGCGGGTAATGCAATCATTGTTTCTGCCGGTGGTGGCGCTGAGTTTCGCGGTTTCACCCATGGTCGGACAAAATTTCGGTGGTCGTAAAGCCGAACGTGTCCGGCATTCCGTTTACTCCGGAATCGGACTTGCAACGCTCTTAATGCTCCTGCTCGCAGCGATCACGTGGTCCGCGCCGGGAACGATGATCCGCTTTTTTTCAAAGGACGCCGCCGTGATTCAATTCGGCAGCGATTATCTCCGCATCGTCGCTTTCAATTTCGTGGCTGCCGGAATTGTCTTTACCAGCTCGAGCATGTTTCAGGGATTGGGCAACACGATGCCGCCGTTACTCAGCTCGGCGTCGCGCCTGTTTCTTTTTGCGCTGCCGGCGCTGCTGCTCGCGCGCACGCCGGGGTTTGACATCAAACTCCTTTGGTACCTCTCAGTCGGATCGCAGGTGCTCCAAGCCTGCATGAATTTGTTGCTGCTCCGGCGCGAGTTGCACAGGAAATTAAGGTTTGAAGACGGTGCAGATTTCATTCCGGCAAGCGCGACTGCGTCCTAGAGTACCAACGCGAGAGGGGCACAACGTTGCTCCGTGCGCGTTGCTTGTTGCAGCCGCTTCGTTCTTTTTTTCCGTGGGCGACGGAGCCACGCTCGGGGGACATCAAGTTCAAAGTGGCGGCTCGCTCGACCTTCAATTTCCGCTGAGCAATTATTTCCAGGAATACGCAGCTCAAGGCGGAAACCCGAGACCGACCACCGGCCGCGCGTTGCTCTTTTTTCCGAACGGATTCGATCCTGCCCGGTCGTGGCCGATTCTGATCGTCACCTCGACGACCGATCTTGATCGCACCAGTATTATGGACGCGCCCTGGTATCGCGACGCCGCAATAAAGGAGGGCTGGGTTGTGCTCGCGACCGACACCACCATCCGTCCACGCGCTGACTCACTTCAATGGCGATTGTCGATCCTGACTGCCGGATTGCGGGTAATTCGGACTAACTGGCCACAGTCAGCGCAATGGCCGGTCGCGTTTGCGGGATTTTCCGGCGGAGCAAAGCGGGGCGGCATTCTTGCCGCAATGCTGGCAAGCAACCGTGGATTTAAAATCTGCGGAATGTTTCTGGCGGGAATCAACTCCGACCGGGTGACCGCAGCCTACAAAGATTATCAGCCGCCGGCAGACTTTTTGAATACGCCAATCTGGATCAGCAGCGGCACAACAGACCAGATCGCTCCGCCGGGCACCCAGGAAGGAGTTTATTACTCGCTAAAGCGCACCGGGTTTAAGCAAGTGCGGCTTGAGAAATTCTTCGGCGGTCACGCTCTCAAAAACGCCGAGATTCAGCGCGCTCTCCATTGGTTTCGAGAAGTCGGAAAATTCTAGGCTGATCTCGAAGAGGCCAGGACTCGAGGAGCGGAATTCGGTCTTGCACTTTAGTGCACAGACAACCAGCTTTCTGGTCTCATTTTTTCACCACCATGCGATCTCGAATCTTGATTTCTCTTTTCGGTTTCTTGTTATTGTCGATTCTGTCTGCTTCGGCGCAGTCGCTGCCGAATACCACGCGTCTTCTTCGTTTTCCGACGACTAACGATCGTGAAATTGTTTTTTGTTACGCGGGCGAGCTTTATACCGTGGCCAAAGATGGCGGCATCGCCCGCCGCCTGACGAGCGGCCCTGGTTACACTTCGTTCCCGCGCTTTTCGCCGGACGGAAAACAAGTCGCGTTCACTTCGGAATACGACGGCAACCGCGAAGTTTATGTGATGCCGGCAGAAGGCGGCACGCCCAAACGTCTCACGATTTCGGCCACGCTCGGGCGCGATGACGTTTCGGATCGAATGGGACCGAATAACATCGTGATGGCGTGGGAAAACACGAAACCGCTGATCGTCTTTCGCTCGCGGATGAAATCGTTCAACGATTTCATCGGTTCGCTCTTCACCGTCGGTCTCGATGCCGAGCTACCGCAGCAAGTGCCAGTGCCACGCGGCGGATTCACGTCCTTTTCTCCGGACGATTCGAAAATGGCGTTCAACCGCGTTTTCCGCGAGTTCCGGACCTGGAAACATTATCGCGGCGGCATGGCCGACGATATTTGGATCCATGATTTCAAAACCGGCGCGACCGAGAATCTGACCAACAATCCGGCCCAGGACATCTGTCCGATGTGGGGTCCGGACAACAAAATCTATTTCATCTCCGATCGCGATGGTCGAATGAACTTGTTCGTTGTCGACCTTGCCTCGAAGGCAACGAAACAACTCACGAGCTTCAAAGATTTCGACATCAAATTTCCGTCCATCGGCAAGGACTCGATCGTTTTCGAACAAGCCGGCTACATCTGGCGATACAATTTGAAAAGCGGACAGGCGACGCCGCTGCCGATCGAGATCAAGGAAGATCTGGCGATTGGACGCTCAACTTTGGTTGATGCATCGAAACACATCGAGTCGGTGAATCTGGCGCCCGATGGCGAGCGAACGATCGTCGTCGCGCGCGGCGATATATTTTCGGTGCCGGCGAAGGAGGGCACGCCGCGCAACTTGACCAAAACATCAAATGCGCACGAGCGGGATGCGGTTTGGTCGCCCGATGGAAAATGGATTGCCTACAACTCAGACGTCACTGGCGAGAACGAATTGTATGTTCGCGCGCAGGACGGCAAAGGCGACGCCGTTCAGCTGACCAGCGGCGCCGACACTTATTACTACACGGCGAAATGGTCGCCTGACAGCAAGAAGCTGCTTTGGAGCGATCGTTTGCAGCGACTGCGTTTTGTCGATGTTACTACGAAAACGGTAACGCAGGTCGATCAGGACAAATGGGGCGAGATCGAAATTTTCAATTGGTCGCCGGATAGTCAGTGGATCGCATGGGGGCGTCCTGAAGAAAACGGATTGCCGCGGGTTAATCTCTATTCGCTCGCGAACAAACAACAGACCGCAGTGACCGACAACTGGTACGGTTCCGGCGAACCGATCTTCAGTGACGATGGAAAATATTTGCTCCTTGGCTCGGCCCGCGATTTTAAACCGTCGTTTGGCGATGAAGAGTTCGCGAATATCTATCGCGACATGGAGCGCGTGTATTTAGTCACGCTCGCCAAGGAAACGGAGAACCCGCTCGCTCCAAAAAGTGATGAAGTAGGCAAGGCGGAACAAAAACGCGAAAAAGAGAAAGCCAAGGAAGCGGAAGAAAAAAAGCCGGAAGAGAAGGCGGCCGGTGAAAAAAAGCCCGAGGAAAAGAAATCCGAAGCCGCCAAGCCGAAAAAGCCGGTCGTAGTTAAAGTCGACACCGACGGCATTCAGGACCGCATCGTCGGGCTCGAGATCACCCCGGGAAATTACCGGAACATTCGGATGGTGGACGATCGCATCTTTTATCTGCGCCGCACCGCTGGAGACGACGTTGGCGAAGACGACGATGACGGCGACGGTCGCGATCGGAAATCACATCTTTGCTCCTATAGCCTGGAAGATCGCAAAGAAACGGTGATTGGCGATGCGAACGATTACCAGATCACGTTCGACGGAAAAAAGATGCTGGTAAAAATCAAAAAGGATTACGCGATCATCGATCTGCCGAAAGACAAGATCGAGACCAAAGACCACGAGCACAAAATCGAAGGATTGGACATGCAGCTCGACCGTCACGCGGAGTGGAACCAGATCTATTTCGAATGCTGGCGGCACATGCGCGATTTTTTCTACTCGCCGACGATGAACGGCGTCGATTGGAAAGCGATGCGCGACAAATATGCGGCGCTTGTTCCGTTCGTGAACCATCGCAACGATCTGACTTACTTGTTAGGTGAATTAATTGGCGAGTTGAACAGTGGCCATACCTACGTCGCCGGCGGCGAGCGCCCTGACACGCCGCGCGTGAAACTTGGTTTGCTTGGCGCGGAGCTTTCGCGCGATCCAGCCACGAAGGCTTACAAGATCGATCGAATTTTACCTGGCGAAAACTGGGACAAGCACACGCGATCGCCGCTCACCGCGGTGGGCGTAAACGTGAAGGCCGGCGATTACATTCTTGCCATCAATGGAACGCCGGTCTCATCGCTTGCAAACCTTTATCAGGCGCTCATCGGCACCGCGGACAAACAGGTAATTCTGCGCGTGAACTCGAAACCATCGGACGCGGGCGCGCGCGATGTGACCGTGGTCCCGACGGCCAACGAAGGCCCGCTCTACTATTTAGATTGGGTGCAAAAGAACATCGATTACGTGACCAAGAAAACTAACGGCGACGTTGGTTACCTCCACATTCCGGACATGGGGCGGCCGGGGTTGAACGAATTTACCAAGCTTTATTTCCCTCAAATCCGCAAACACGCATTGATTGTCGATGTTCGCGGCAACGGCGGCGGTTTTGTTTCGCCGCTGGTGCTCGAGCGATTGCGGCGCGCGTTCGTGATGGTGGGGATCGCGCGCAACGGAATGCCGCAGCCTGATCCAGCGCACGCGT
>Ga0209059_1000798_pt1 | contig 14494 bp, 8 predicted proteins | sample GraSoiAngelo_151_FD_186165 | JGI IMG/M metagenome (GOLD analysis project Ga0209059, IMG submission 186165) | Grasslands soil microbial communities from the Angelo Coastal Reserve, California, USA - 14_1009_12_20cm (SPAdes) (version 2) | ecosystem: Environmental > Terrestrial > Soil > Grasslands ...
TGATCGGCCGGCCAGGTTACCGGGACGGGTGCGGCACAGGTATCTCCATCATCGGGACCTTGCATCACCTCAAACAAAACTTTCAAGTCCCCCACCGTTCGCGCCATGGGTCCAACAACTCCCAGGAACGCAAACGGACCGCCAGATGCCGGAAAGTGCCCGGTCGAAGGAAGGCGTCCGGGAGTGGGTTTGAGCCCGCAGATGCCGCTGAAATGCGCCGGCACACGGATTGAGCCGCCGCCATCGCTGCCGACGCCTGCCGCCGACATGCCTGAGGCAATCGCCGCCGCTTCCCCGCCGCTGGAACCGCCTGGAGTGCGCTCCACGTCCCACGAGCTGTTGGTTCGGCCGTAAAGAAGGTTGTCGGTCTCCCACGCCATCAGCAGTTCCGGAGTGTTTGTGACGCCAAGGATGATGGCCCCGGCCCTCCGCAAACGCTGGACCAGAGGCGCATCGTTGGCGGCCACGGCACCGGCACGAAGTCGCGTTCCGGATTCGATTCTCATTCCGGCAACATCAATCGAACTCTTGATGCTGATCGGAACGCCATGAAGGGGACCCAAGACCCTGCCCTCGGCAATCGCGGATTGCGCTTCGCGAGCTTCGCGTTCGACGCGTTCTGGATCGACTTGCACAAATGCATTCAGCTGCGGATTAAGCCGGGCAATTTTGCCCAGATGAGCTTCGGTCAATTCCACAGGCGATAGTTTCTTCTCCCGAATTTGCGCGACCATCGTGGTCGCAGTCAGAAAGGTGAGGTCGGTCATAAAGAGAGTGAGAATTTGGAGTCTACAACAGAGGAAGCTTGGAGCCGGGGCGCCGCAGCCTCGAATTCAACTGCATCGCATTATCCAGTGCGAGCTTTTCGTCAACTGTCACCGCGCGGTAACTTCCCTTCTTCAGTTTCCCGAGCTGGAGCGGCCCGATCGCGACCCTTATGAGCCTGAGGACCTCGATGTCGAGAGTGGCAAGCATACGCCGGATCTGGCGGTTTCTGCCTTCGTCGAGCACAATCTCCAGCCATGAATTCTTTTCTCCCGAGCGAATCACACGGCATTGGCGGGCTCTCAGGATCTCTGTCTCTGTCGCAATGCCCCGTTGCATGGCTTCTATCACTGCCTCGTCGGCTACCCTCGCGACCTGAACGTGATACGTCTTTTCCAGGTGCGTTTCGGGAGCAGTCACGCGGGCCGCCCATTCCGAATCATTCGTGAGCAGCAACAGGCCCTCGCTGGCCTTGTCCAATCTGCCGACCGGAGCGAGCCAGGGCAGCGCATCTTCACTCCGCAACAGCGAGTAGATCGTCTCTCGTCCTTTTTCATCGGAAGCGGTGGTGACCAGGCCACGCGGCTTATTCATCATGAGATAAATCTTGCGGCCCGATTCAACCAGGATTCCATCCACTGCAATGCGGTCTTTCTGCAAATGGACCGGAGTTTCCGGATCCCGCCGCAAAGCCCCATTCAGCCGGACACGTCCCGCGCGAATGAATTCCGCAGCCCGCGTTCGCGAGCAATATCCCAGTTTCGAGAGCGCACGCGCGAGGCCGATTCGTCTTTCTTCGGTTTTCACCCTCTTGATCGTAGCTGAAAATGAATGAAGCATCGGCCGTTCAATGCCCAAGCAGAAATGAGTGCGTGTTGATAGGATGTTCCTCGCCGACTTTCGAAAGGAACCTGCTATGGCCCACCAACATCCTCCGCGATTTTTGAAGATTGTTGACGACGCAAAAACCCGCGTCCGCGAGACCAATGTGGACGAAGTCAAGAAGAGAATGGATCGCGGCGATAAGTTCTTGCTCGTGGATGTCCGCGAAGAAAGCGAATACGCCAAAGATCATTTGCCCGGCGCCATTCATCTGGGCAAAGGCGTTATCGAGCGCGATGTAGAAGCTCGCGTTCCCGATCTCAGCGCCGAGATGATCCTGTATTGTGGCGGTGGATTCCGTTCGGCTCTCGCCGCAGACAACCTGCAAAAAATGGGTTACACCAACGTGCTCTCGATGGACGGCGGCATTCGCGACTGGCGGGAAAAGGCATTTCCGCTCACTAAGGATTAAGTCGCAATTCGCGGGAGTTCAGTCTAGAATCAGCGCGCCGAGCGGTGAGCAATGAGCGATGAGCAATGAGCAGTGACCCAGAACATCATTGGCGCTCATAGCGGATTGCTCATCGCTCACAGCTCCCTATGAACGGACGCATCTTCTTCTGGTCACTCACTTCCGCGCTCGCCGGATTCCTTTTTGGATTCGACACTGTCGTCATCTCTGGCGCGGAAAAAACGATTCAGGCGCTGTGGGGTCTCACGCCCTTCGTGCATGGGATTGCGATGGCGTCGGCGCTCTACGGCACCGTACTGGGCTCTCTGCTGGGCGGGTGGCCTGCGGACCGCTTCGGGCGCAAAGCTACGCTGCTCTGGATCGGCGTTCTCTACCTTTTGGGTGCGGTGGGATCAGCATTGGCCCCCAACGTTGCGGTCTTCATCGCGGCACGCGTCGTCGGTGGTTTGGGAATTGGCATCTCGACCGTTGTCGCCCCTATGTATATCGCCGAAATTGCGCCTCCGAAGCAACGAGGGCGGCTGGCGGGAATGTTCCAATTCAACATCGTTTTCGGAATCCTCATCGCATTCGTTTCCAATGCACTGCTCGCTGGAATTGGCGAACACGCCTGGCGGTGGATGTTGGGAGTGGCGGCGTTTCCCTCCTTGCTGTATGCACTGTTTTGCCTCGGTCTCCCAGAGAGTCCTCGCTGGCTGCTGAGTCGTAAAGGGGACCGCGCGAGTGCGCTGGCGGTTCTGCAGAAGATTGAGCCGGACAGCACAAGAGAACAAATTGCCGCCGATGCTGACGAAATTGTCGCGGCTTCCTCGGCCGAACAGGCTTCTGCCGGGCATTTCTGGACGAATCGGTTGCGCCGGCCTATTCTGCTTGCATTTCTGATCGCCTTTTTCAATCAACTCTCAGGCATCAACGCAATTCTCTATTTCGCTCCCCGCATTTTTGAACTCACTGGACTGGCGACGAAAGCAGCGCTGCTGCAGTCCATCGGCATCGGTCTCACTAACCTGGTATTCACGTTTGTCGGGCTTTGGCTGATCGACCGTCTCGGCCGCAGGACTCTTCTCTACATCGGATCCTTCGGCTACATCCTCTCGCTCGGCCTTGTGGCCTGGGGGTTTTTCACCCAGCACTATGTCATCGTGCCGGTATGCATTTTCGCGTTCATTGCCGCACACGCGATTGGACAGGGAGCGGTGATCTGGGTTTTCATCTCTGAAATTTTCCCCAACCGCCATCGCGCGGAAGGCCAGACTCTCGGCAGCTTCACGCACTGGATCTTCGCTGCGGCGCTCACGACTTTTTTCCCCAAGATGGTTTCCGCTTTGCCGCCTGGTTATGTGTTCTCTTTTTTTACCGGGATGATGGTGCTGCAACTCATTTGGGTGAAGACGATGGTTCCAGAGACCAAGGGCATTCCGCTCGAGCAGATTCAGCAACAACTGGGTCTCCGGTAAGAGTCTCGCGCGCACTTCTGACATCTACGCAATACAAGGGAGGGCCTTGTGAGTCAATTCTCTCGCAGACGTTTCATGACAAGCGCCGCAGCAGTCGCCAGTTCCGCGATCTTATCTCGAGTCGCGATAGCATCCCCGCAAGATCCCGTCGTCGATGCAAAGCCCGATCTGAAGCTCGGCGGGAACCCGATCAGTCGCGAGAAAGTTTCATGGAAGGCAGTTCCTTTTCCCTTGACACAAGTGCGCCTGGGGAACGGCCCATGCACGATTGCGATGGAAGCGGACCGGCAGTATCTGCGCTCGTTGCCTCCCGATCGCTTGTTGCACACATTCCGCATCAACGCTGGAATCCCGTCCACGGCAAAACCGCTAGGCGGCTGGGAGGCTCCGGACTGCGAGCTTCGCGGGCATTATGCCGGCGGGCACTATCTCTCCGCTTGCGCATTGATGTATGCCAGCACCGCAGATGAGGACCTGAAGAAGAACGCGGCCCTGGTAGTTTCCGAGCTCGCAAAATGTCAGGCCGCAATGAAGAGCGGCTATCTCAGCGCGTTCCCCGTTGAGTTCTTTGACCGCCTCCGCGAACGGCAAGAAGTCTGGGCGCCTTTCTACACCATCCACAAAATCATGGCCGGCCTGCTCGACATGTACGTCTATTGCGGCAACGAGCAAGCCCTCGACACGGTTCAAAAGATGGCGGACTGGGTGGGCGGCTATACCGGACCGCTCAGTTATGAGCACATGCAGCGCGTGCTCGGTACTGAATTTGGCGGCATGGGAGAGGTGCTATCGAACCTTTATGCCGTCACTGGCAAAGAGTATTACCTGAGAATGGCGCAGCGCTTTGACAAGAAGGCGTTCTTCGACCCGCTCGCCGATCACCGCGACGAACTCAAGGGCCTGCACGTGAATACGCACATACCCCAAGTGATTGCCGCGGCCCGTTATTACGAGCTTACGGGCGAACGCCGTTACCGTGATATCGCCGAATATTTCTGGGACGAAGTAGTCAATGAGCGTTCGTACTGCACCGGCGGTACCAGCAATCGAGAAACGTGGAACACGGATCCCGGCAAACTTTCGGCCGACCTGGGACCAACCACGGCAGAATGTTGCTGCGCCTACAACATGATGAAGCTTACCCGGCACCTGTTCGGCTGGTCGCCTGACGCGCGCTACATGGATTATTACGAGCGGCTCGTATTCAATCATCGCCTGGGTACGATCAATCCGGAAGACGGCACCATGATGTATTACCTGCCGCTGGCGTCCGGCTACTGGAAAACATTCGGAAAAACGCTCGATGCTTTCTGGTGCTGCACCGGAACCGGCTCTGAGGAATACGCCAAGCTCGGCGACACGATTTATTTCCACGACGACGATTCGATCTACATCAACCTCTATATCGACTCGCAGGTGCAGTGGCCCGAGAAGGGCCTGCGCTTCAAACAGGAGACGCGGTTCCCCGAGCAGCAGGGCACGACGATCACGGTTCTCGCCGATAAGCCGGCGCACCTAGCGGTGAGTCTGCGCATTCCGTACTGGGTGCGCGGAGGCAGTGTGAAGATCAACGGAACCGCTCTACCCGCTTTCGCGAGCCCAAGCAGCTATCTGACCCTGAACCGCACGTGGAAGAGTGGAGACACGATCGACCTGAACCTGCCCATGGATTTGCACATCGATGCAATGCCAGACAACGAAACGATTCAGGCCGCTATGTACGGACCGCTGGTGCTTGCCGCCCGCTTCGATGCCGTGCCGAATGAGATGAGCTACGGCGATCCAGGCCCAAAGGCCGGAGCCGAGCAAAAAGTGCCCGATATCGTCGCGGACTCATCGAATCCGACGGCCTGGATTGAACCGGACGCGCACCAGCCGCTCACCTTTCACGCGGTTGGGCAGTCGCGACCGATCAGCATGGTTCCTCTGTACCAGGTCATGCATAACCGCTACGCCGTCTACTGGAAAGTGTCGAATAAGGCCGTATAGAAATTCGTAAAGAAAACCTGGTTGGTATCGGCTGCGAGGCCTTCCGAACTGGCGGCCTCGGGCATCTCTCGATTAGCTTGCAACTTCCAGCATCATTTTCAGCGCAGCTCCGGCATGGTGGCTCATTCGCTCCATCGCTTCCTGGCCGCGCTCTAGCGGCATTCGCACCGTCCACGGCGTCAGATTGATTTCACCCGCGATCAGCAGATCGAGCGAACGCCGGAAATCGACCGGAGTATAGGCGAACGACATCACCACTCGATGCTCTTTGCGGATGCTGGTCACGAAGTTCACTTCGCTGCGCTGGGTACCCATGCCGAGCAGTACGACCTGTCCGCCGGGCCGGCAAAGATCGAAAGCCATCTGCCGCGCCGCCGCGCTTCCGCTCGCATCCAGCACGACATCGTATCCACTCCCGGCAGCACTGTTCGCTTGCTCGGCCTGCTCGGCCCCGCTCACGTTCACTACTGCGGAGGCTCCCAGCTGACGCATGATCGCCAGCCGCTCGTCATTGACATCCACGGCCAACACATCGCGGGCGCCAATCCGCAGCGCGGCAAGCAATGCCAGCGCGCCCATCGTGCCCGCGCCCACGATCGCGAAGCGGAAGAAAGCAGGTGGCGCCACTATCCGGAGCATGTGAACGATGTTCGCCAACGGCTCAGCCAGAATAGCCTCTTCGGAAGTCAGCGAATCCGGCACTTCGTACACCTGCCCAGACGGGAGCGTGACGTATTCGGCGAACGTTCCAGGAGTGGTTCCGAGGCCCAGCAGCTTCCACGAGTCACACAGGTTCTGCGCACCCGAGATGCAAGCCGTGCATCGTCCGCAACTCACGAGTGGATTCGCGACTACCCGGCGCCCATCGCGGCGACGCCCTACCAACTCGTGTCCCAGAACCAGCGGCGGCTTCCGCAGCGCGCTGTGCCCCAGAAATCCTGAAATGTCCGATCCGCACACCCCGGCAACCTGGATGGCAATCTCTTCGTCCCCGGCGACAGCGGAGGGACGCGGTTGCTCCTGCATTTGAACCTGGCCGGGGGCGGTGTACACCAAAGCTCGCATCGTCACGCAGTATACGGCACTCGCCTCGCCCAAAGCATTGCTAATGATCTCTAGCCGAGTTGGCGGGCGCCCCAGGCGCAAGAAAGTGCAAAAGCATAGAAACCGCCATCAGTACTTAAGGCTCCAATGCAGCATGTTCCATGTGAACACGAACCACACTGCGCCCAGGCAGCCGAGCGCAATCAGGGTGTCACCGACTCGCGCTGCCCACCAGCGTTGTGGTATTCGCCAGGACTGCACCGCGCTGTAGATCGCGGCAACCGTCCCCAGCACTCCGAGCCATCCCACGAGCTGAATCAGTCGAAGCCACGGATTTCCGCGTGGGCTCAGCAATCCAATGTCTTTCAAGGCCATGCTGAAAAACAGGCCGTAGGCGAGAAAAAATATCGCAAACATCACGCATGCCAGTCGGACCAGCAGGCGTAAGCGTCGCTTCTGTGGAGTGAGTTCCAGCCGCTGGCCGTAGTGCCGGCGAACGATTCCCATCACCGGCCAGAGAAGAATCGTAAGCACCGCCAAGACAAGAGCAGTGATGATCATTGGAATCTGAAACGCACTGTTCTGATTGAGCGAAGCTTTCTGGAACACCATGAAGGGGAAATCAATGGCTTCCACAAAATTCCCGGTTTCATCCCGCTTGAATCCGACTTTGTCCTGCCCATTGACCTCCCGAAACAGAAGCGGCGCGATTTCGCGAAACTTCTTGGGAACGCCGCTGGAGTCCTTCAGGTCACTGACGCTCAGCGTGCCGTCATCGTTTCCGGAAACCTTCGCCTCCCCGGCCACATTGAGGACTTTCATAATCGTCGTATCGGCACGGCGGCTGACAATGTAATGTCCCGATACATTCTGGATATCCTGCGCGCTCGTGGCCACCGGATCAGCTTTCGGAGGCTCATAAGGGAAGTACCGGTCGAGAAAGGCATGCCAGACCTCTTCCCGCGCTCTCCCTTCACCTTTCCCGGCGCTGTTGTAAGAGATGAAGAAACCGAGCTGTGAATCGGCCATCAGATGCAAGTCGCTGTGGAAGGCCTCAGTATCGCCAGCATGGCCGATGATGCGATGTCCGTTGCGAGTCTCTTCATAAAACCCGAGACACATCGCATTCATCTCCGGAAGGTTCGCAAACTGCCGCGAATGCATCAACTGCGCCGTTTCTGGTTTCAGGATTTGCGCTCCTTCGTACTTTCCATCCTGCAGATGCGCCATCATGAAATGCGTCATGTCCATCGCCGATACGGAAGAACTACCGGCCGGTGCCGCTTCCACGAATTCGAACCCCTTGGCCGGTTCCGAGGCGACGTCATATCCCGTCGACGCAAGGCCCTTCAATGAATCAGGGAGAGGCTGCCGGAATGTGGAATGCTCCATCTTTAAGGGTTTAAGAACATGTTGTTCGATGTAGTCGTAGTAATCCTGCCCGGAAACTCGTTGTACGATGTACCCTGCCATCGTAGTAGCGTAGTTGGAATAAGCTGGAGTCGTGCCCGGCGGATATATGCGCGTGGGCAGATGCCTTTTCACATACTCTCCGAGCGGAGTGAGGTCCTTGGCATCTTTGACGAACAACTCCTGGATCGTTTCCTCGAACCCGGGAGTATGCGTCATGATGTTGCGCAACGTAATCGGCTTGGGATATGTGGCTGGAATTTTGAAGTCAAGGTAGTCGTTCACATCGCGGTCGAGGTCGAGCTTGCCTTCCTCTACCAATTGCATGACTGCGGTCCACGTAAACAGCTTGGAGATCGATCCCGGGCGGAACAGCGTGCTATCCGGCGATACCGGTGTCCTCTTCTCAATATCGGAGTAGCCGTATCCCTTCGCGAAGATCACCTTCCCGTCCTTCACGATTGATATCACCGCGCCCGCGATGTCGTCGGTAGCAAGCTGTTGCGGCATGATGCCGTCGAGGAAAGCGGAAATATCCTGCGGAGTAAGCTCGTGCGTACCCGATATCGGCGGCTCGGCTGGCGCTGGAGCCTTGGCCTTCGGGGCCAGCGGGTTCACCTGGGGCTTTTGCCCGGACAATGACAAAGTAATAAAGAAAACTACAACTATTGCGCGAGAGAAATGATTCCGAACGCACCGCTGCAGAAACCGAAATGACACGGCATCCTCCTTGCTATCGCTTACAGCTGGAAATCAAAAAGATTTCAATTGGGACACTGCACTCGCAAATCACACCGATCCAGAGTTCCCGTTAGTGGCATCCGGGAGAGCTGACTTGTCTTTCCGCCCGTTATGTTTCCTGCTGCCAGACCTGCGCCTCTGCTCCGGGACTGGTGAATACCAGCGCGACCGCGAGTCCTCATCCTTCTGCTGCAACAAGGCTAAAGATCTTTGCGGCTGAATGTGGGCACAGGCCACGAACAGTGCATCCATCGCAGCAATGGGAGCCACGTACGATCCGTGAAACGATGGGTTTGCGATGGAGGCGGTCCAGTAGGAATCACAGAAACGCGCAATTGGCGTCTTGTCACTATCCGTTATGCCGAATGTCGGTACTCCGTTTTCGCGGGCACGAAGCAGCGCATCCACCGTCGCTTGCAGGCATCGCCCGAAACTGATGGCGATGAGCAGGTCCTTCGGACCGAGGAGGTTTACCTTCTGCTGCAAATTGCCGTGGGAACCGGCAGGAGCTTCGGCGTCGTAGCCGAGGCAGTTCAGGCCATACGCCATGAGGTATGACAGCGATGCCGCGAAATCGACGCCCACCACGATAATCCGCCGCGCACGATTCAACTGCTTGGCGAGACGAATCACCTGGTTCGCATCCAGACCGGCGCGCAAGGCGTGCAGGTTGTGGGCTTCCATCTCGAAGCTGTGCTCCACGTGATCGGAGACGCTGCGATGTTCGCGCGCCGCCGCTTTCATGAGCTTGTAGGGCGTCAGGCGGCTGACGAAATGCGACCGCAAATCTGCCACGAACTCGGCGTACTTCTTGTATCCGAGTATCTGTACGCTGCGCACAATCGTCGCTTTATCGATGTTGTAGCGTTTCGCCAAAGCGCGCGAGGACAAGAAATAAGTGTCCTCGGCGTTTTCCAGAATGTCGCGAATCAGATTGCTGCGGCTGGTATTCAGATTCGGCTGCGCTTGCTCAAAGCGCGTTTCCAGAGCAGTCATCCAGGCTTTTCGCTCCGCCACGCTGCCGTTGCGCGTTGTGTCTGCCTCGGATTGGGTGTCTTCTGGAGTCAAAAATGTTCCCCTGAGGTTCGGCAGCTTTTGTGCCGGATCCCCTTAGAAAAACAGCTTCAGCGCAAACTGCAAAACGCGGGGCGCCACGCTGGTCGCAGTAATATGTCCGAACGTCGGATCTTGCTGCAATGCTGCCCCAGTGACCGGATCCGGCACCACGTCGCCGATGTTCAGAGCTGGGTTGGCGAAGGAGGGAGTGTTGAAGGCATTGAAAAACTCCGCTCGAAATTCCAGCGCCTGGTTCTCTCGATGTAATCGGATTCTCTTGGTCACCGCGATATCGAAATTGCGCTGATCTGGACCGCTGACAATGCCATTGCCAGAATTTCCGAATCCGGTGGCCATACCGTCCGACCCAATCACCGCAGGCGCGGTGAAACACGACGCATTGAAATAGTTGTCGATCCTGCTGGTCACGTTCCCAGCGGTTGGAACGTTCCGGTTGCTGCAGTTAGGGGCAAGCTGCGCACGATCGAGGCCTGTCGAACTGATGCCGAATGCATTCAGAGTGTTAGTATCGACAATCGTCAAGCGCTGGCCATTCTGGAATGTGGTCACCCCACTCACCGACCACCCGCCCAAAACCTTGGTTCTCCAGCCGCCGGCGGCGGTGAATCCCGGAACCTGCCAGACATAACTTACGACCAGGCGCTGCGGCCGAACGAAATTGTCGAACCCGTAGTTTGCTCTGGCGCTGTACTGATCTCCGATTCGCCCGCCCCCAGAAAACCCGCCCGTCGTGTATCCCGGATTCGTTTCCAGGGCTGACGCAAGCGTGTAGGAGGCCAGGAACTGCAATCCGTGGCTGAAACGTTTACTGAGGCTTGCGCCAAGCGCGTTGTACCAGGACGCACCGGCCGACTCGATCAGTGTGGAAAACTGTGGATCGAGGCCCTCGATAGGCACGCGCAAGGCAATATTCCCGACGTCGTTAGTGGTTTCGCCCCGAACTGGATTGCTGGCAGATGCTGCGAGCGCCTGATTGAACGACCTCGATTGCAGCAGCTTTGTGCCCCGGCTTCCCTGGTATCCCACTTCGAGCATCCAGTCGGAGGCCAGGGCGGTCTGCAAGTTCAGGCTGTAACGCTGCATGATGGGAGCGCGGAAAGATTGCGCGAAGGCGGTTGGTGTTAAGGCGGTAGCCGGAGAATAAGGTTGAAAAACAGGAAACGGCGGGGTTGAGGGAAGCGCTGCGTCGACAGAACCTGGAAGAATAAACTGGCGGATAACACCCCACGGCGGCGCGGCCAGCAGTTGAAGGAATGGTTCGCCGGTGGTGCGACTGTAGAATATTCCGTATCCGCCGCGCAGGACTATGCGGCTGGTTCCGGGAACTTGCCACGCGAATCCGACGCGTGGCTCCAAGCCGTTTTGCCCTTCATTCTTGATGGCGGTGTTGTTGCGGGAACGGATTACTCCCTGAGGAATCGCGCCACCGGAGAAATTCGATGCCACAACAAAACCATCGAAGCTCCCGCTGTCGGGCGGGTTGGGATTCGCGCGCGATGGATCGAAGGTCGATGCCCGGCCAAGATACTCTCCCAGTTGACCCTGGCGTTCGTAGCGGAAACCCAGATTCAGCGTCAGCCGCGGAAGAATCCGGTAGTCATCCTGGACGAAGCCATTCCCCTCCCAGACGCGCCAATTTCGATCAAATACGCCGGGAACATCAATGCTGAAATAAGGATTCCCCAGCAGGAAATCAGGCATGCTGGGGAACACCAGCCCCCCAAAAAAATGAAATTTCCGGAGATTGATCTGGGTGCGGTTGACACCACCGCCAAAATGCAACGAATGCTTGCCCCGGTCGTAGGTCAGTGAGTCGCTCGCATCATAGTAGTTCTGATAAAACTTCACTCCTTGTCCGTTCCCACCGATGTTGAAACCGACGCCGTTGCTGCTGGAACTCAGGTTCGAAACCGTTCCGAAAACTTCGATATTTGGGTACGGATTGTCAGCAGCCGGGGCAGGCACGCAAACACTCGACAACGTGAAGGGACCCGGCGTGCTGCCGCAAGGCGTCGAGTTCGCAAAACCTACTTTTGCGTAGTCCTGCCCGAGCCCGCCTGCCAGGCGATGGAAGCCCAGCACGGCTTGATTGAGCAGGTGACTGCTGATGGTATACGTATGGGTCAGCGAGAAATTGCGGAAACCGTTGGTGAACGTCTGCGGAAATCCCGGCACGGTGACTACATCGGGAAGCAGCTGGCTATTCGGGAACGCACCCGCTTGATTGCTATTCATGAAAAAGAATTTGCCCGACACATGACTCTTTTGTCCTTGGTATAGGTCCACGCTGGAGACGACTTGATCGTCGCGGTAATGGCAGTCGGAAGTAAACGTGCTTGCTCCGGTGGCGGCGTTTTGCGGAGCAGGGACGACGAAGTTGCCGTTCGGCAGTTGCGCGTTCAGAACGGCCAAAGCGGTCGGGGATATATCTCCCGCAGAGGTGATGGCTTTACCCCCAAAGATGCCCGTCTCCCCCGCGAACTGTTGCGCTAAGGCACTGGCAGTACGGCTGCTCGCATCGTTTGCTATGGGAGGCAGGAAGCCCGTGCTCAAGCATCCCGCCGTGTTATCCAGTCCATCGCGCTCCCGAGTGCCCTGGTAAGAAACGAAAAACATTGCTTTGTCTTTTACCACCGGGCCGCCCAATGTGCCTCCGAACTGGTTCTGGTCCAGCACACCTCGGGGGAGGTGATTACGATTAAGAAAATAGTCGTTGGCATTCAGCGCTGTGTTGCGAAAATATTCCCAGACATCCCCGTGAAACTGGTTTGTCCCAGATTTTGTGACGACGTCGACGTTCGCCCCCGCGTTCCGCCCATACGACGCATCATACTGGCCGACTTGCACCTTGAATTCCTGAATGGAATCAGGATTGGGAACGGGCACTCCCCCCGAGATGGCGCTTTCACCCATCAGATCGTTCACTTCGTCGCCGTTCATCTGGAAATTATTGTCATTGGTGGAATTGCCGCCTATCGAATACCCGCCCGGCCCCGATGACAAACTGGAGTCGCCCCGCCCGATATGCGCGCTGTTCGTCACGTCCCCGGAGACTCCGGGAGACAGTCCAAGGATCTGGGTGTAGTTGCGCGATACCAGCGGCAGGCCTTCCACCATCCGTTCGTCGGTAATGTGTCCCAGTGCGCTGGACTCGGTATCCAGTTGCATCGGTTCGGCCTCGACCGAGATCACCTCATTGATCGCGCCCACTTGCATTTTGAAATTCAAAGTTGCGGTTTCTGTGATACTGACCCGCACCTGCTCGATGGTCGCAGTCTTGAATCCGCTGCGCGTGGCCTCCACTTTGTACGAGCCCGGCGGCAGCAATGGAACCATGTATCGTCCATCGCCTTGCGTTGCCGTGGTTCTGACTTGTCCCGTCGCTGTGTTCGTGACACTGACGCTGACACCCGGTAGCACATTGCCGCTGGGATCGCTCGCAGTACCGCCGAGCGCGCCCGTCTGCGCCGTTTGCCCGTAGCTCACTCCTGCCATGCAGATCATTCCCAAAATTCCGACCACCACAGCAATCCGGCGGAAAAGATGTGTGCGCATATGACTCTCCTCTTCCCCATCAATGGTCCCTTCAAAGGGACTCCCATTGATCGAGCACCCGGCTGTCACTCTCTAATGCCCCAGAAACATCCGACGCGGTTCTCAATCTGGTTACGTCGCTGCGGCAGGAGGGCACTACCTTTACACCACATGGGGCGCACTGTCAATTAAAAACACCATCTGGTGCATTTCTTGTTGACACGCATCCCGCCCTGGTTCTACAAGAGTGGCCGGTGAGTACTGGCATGCGAGTTGAACAGATCATTCTTCGCGAAATCCGGATGCGCCTGAAGGCGCCGTTCGAAACCAGCTTCGGAGTGACCCAGGACCGCCGCATCTTGTTAGTCGACGTGATGGCCGACGGTGTCCGCGGATGGGGAGAGATCACGACCGTCGAAGCGCCTTTCTACAATTCCGAGACCACCGATACCGCGTGGCACATTTTCTCCGCCTTCATCGCGCCGCTGGTGGTCGGCCAGACCTTCGAAAGCGCCGCCGACCTTAGCCCGCTGCTGGACCCGATCCGCGGACATTCCATGGCGAAGGCAGGTATGGAAAATGCTCTCTGGGATGTTGAGGCCCAGCAGAAGCGATTGCCTCTCTGGAAGCTGGTCGGGGGCACCAGAAACGAAATCGCCTGTGGTGTATCGCTGGGCATTCGAGACAGTCCGGCCGCTCTGGTCGATAAGGTCGAAGAAGAACTACGCAGCGGCTATCAACGCATCAAGCTGAAAATCAAGCCTGGAAAAGATCTGGACTATGTGGCTGCGGTACGCCGCGCGTTCGCGGACATTCTGCTTTCGGTGGATGCGAACTCCGCTTACCGTCTCGCCGACGCCAATCACCTCGCAAAGTTCGACGAATTCAATCTGTTGATGATGGAACAGCCGCTGGAGTGGGATGACATTCTTTCGCACGCAAAACTCCAGGCACAACTGCGAACGGCGATCTGCCTGGACGAATGCATCAACAATTCCCACCACGCTTCTGGCGCGATCGATTCGGGCTCATGCCGCATTATCAATATCAAGCTGGGCAGAGTCGGCGGTCACAGCAGCGCTCGAAAGGTGCACGATGTATGCCGCGAACACAACGTGCCCGTCTGGTGCGGAGGCATGCTGGAATCGGGCGTAGGCCGCGCCCACAACGTCGCGATGTCTAC
>Ga0209059_1000804_pt1 | contig 14456 bp, 12 predicted proteins | sample GraSoiAngelo_151_FD_186165 | JGI IMG/M metagenome (GOLD analysis project Ga0209059, IMG submission 186165) | Grasslands soil microbial communities from the Angelo Coastal Reserve, California, USA - 14_1009_12_20cm (SPAdes) (version 2) | ecosystem: Environmental > Terrestrial > Soil > Grasslands ...
GAGCGGCAACATCGGCGCCGAAGTCGCGGCGCACGCCGCGCCGGATGGATACACGCTTCTCATGACCGCCACCAGCTTCGCGACCAACGTGTCGCTGGCGAAGCGGCTTGCCTACGACCCTCAGAAGAGCTTCGCGCCGATCGCGGTGGTGGCAAAAGGCACGCTCGCGCTTGTCGTGACCCCTTCAAGCGAGGCAAAGTCGCTGCGCGAGTTCGTCGAGCAGGCAAAAGCCCGCCCCGGCGAGCTCAACTACGCCTCGACCGGAAATGGCACCGTGCAGCACCTGACGATGGAGCTGCTCAAGCAGGCGCTCGGCATTGACCTGGTGCACGTCCCGTACAAGGCGAACGCCGGGGCGATCACCGACGTCGCCGGCGGGCATGTCGAGGCGATGATCACGCCGCTCCATACCGCGGCGCCGCTCGTGAGGCAGAACCGGCTGCGCATGCTCGCTGTGCTCTCCGCGAAGCGCTCGCCGGTGTTTCCTTCGGTGCCGACGCTAAAGGAGGAGGGCTTTCCCGATCTCGAGGTCGAGGTGTGGTACGCGATACTCGCGCCGGTGGGCACGTCCGGCGCCATCGTCGCGCAGTTGAACGCGCAGATCGATGAAATCCTGTCGAGCCGCGAGGTGCGCGAGGCGCTCGCCAACCAGGGGCTCGCTCCTGTCGGCGGCCCGCCGCAGCGCCTCGCCGAGCTGCTGCGCACGGAGCTCGCACGCTGGCCGCGCGTCGTCGCCAAGGCAGGAATCAAGGCGGACTGACATGAACAAACCCCTGCGTCTGTGGAACGACTACGATCGCCCCCATTCTGACTTGCGCGAGGCGATCGATCGCATGGAGCGCGCAGGCGAGCTGCTGCGCATCCGCGGCGCCGACTGGAAGCTGGAGATGGGCACGCTCGCCGAGATCGTCTACCGGCAGGACCATCCGCCGGCGATCCTGTTCGAGGACATCCCCGGCTACCCCGGCTGCCGCGCGGCGTCGGGCCTTACCAATTCAGCGCGCCGGCTGGCGATCACGCTCGGCTTGCCGGTGCCGTCGCATCCGCTCGACGTGGTGCGCGCCTATCGCGATCGGATGAAAGTGCATAAGCCCATTCCGCCTCGCGTAGTTGGCCAAGGGCCGGTCCTAGAAAACGTGTTGAAAGGCACTGATGTAAACGTCTTGAAATTCCCCGCGCCGCTCCTGCACGAGCACGACGGCGGGCGCTACATCGGCACCGACGACCTGGTGATCATGCGCGACCCGGAGGAGAACTGGGTGAACTGCGGCACCTACCGCTCGATGGTGCACGGCCCGGACAAGGTCGGGTTGTGGATCTCGCCCGGCAAGCACGGGCGGCAAATCCGCGAGAAGTACTTCAGACAGAGCAAGCCCTGCCCGGTGCTGATCAGCTGCGGCCACGATCCGCTGCTGTTCCTCGCCGGCGGCAACGAGATCCGCTTCGGCCTGTCGGAATACGACTACGCGGCCGGGCATCGCGGCGCGCCGTACGACGTCGTCGAAAGCGAGCTCCACGGCCTGCCGATGCCGGCGCACGCCGAGATCGTGCTCGAAGGCGCGATGCACGCGGAAGACTTGCTGCCCGAGGGCCCGTTCGGCGAGTTCACCGGCTATTACGCCGGCGGGCGCAGCGCGCAGCCGGTGGTGCGCGTCGAGCGCATCTATCACCGCAACGACCCGATCCTCGGCCTCGCCTGCCCGATGGTGCCGCCTTCGGACTTCTCGTATTCCAAGTGCGTCATGAAGGCGGGCATGATCTGGGACGAGGTCGAGCGTGCCGGCCTCTCGGGCGTGCGCGGCGTGTGGGTGCACGAGCCGGGCTGCGCGCGCATGTTCAACGTCATCTCGATCAAGCAGGCCTACGCCGGCCATGCGAAGCAGGCGGCGCTGCTCGCCGCGAGCTGCCAGTCGGGATCCTACCTCGGCCGTTTCGTGGTGGTGGTCGACGACGACGTCGACCCGGCGAACCTCGACGAGGTGCTCTGGGCGATGTGCACGCGCTGCGACCCCGCGGACGACATCGACATCCTGCGCCGCACCTGGAGCGGGCCGCTCGATCCGCGTCTGCCGAAGGGCGTGACCTGGAACTCGCGCGCGGTCATCGACGCCTGCCGGCCCTTCGACATGCTCAAGGACTTCCCGCCGGTGGTGAAGGCCTCGGACGAGCTGCGCAGCACGGTGCGGCAGAAATTCGAGGATCAGTTGAAGAAGCGATAGTCTCGTATGGAAAGACTAAAACTTGACTGTCTTGCTTGAGAGTCAAGTGTGCGTCGCTCCTCCGGCTCCCGTTCCCGCCTCAAAAAGATCCAAGTACGCAGCGAAGCGAAAAACGCGGTTGCGTAACCTACCCGTTGTTTCCTTCACCAAGTTCGCCCGCTGCAGTCTAGCGATCGCCCCGGCTGACGTGTTGTACGAGACATCGAGATGTCGTTGCGCAGTCTGAATATCCGTCAGTGGGTGGCCGAATAGGAATTCGATCAGCTTCAGCTCCGTCGAACCCAGCGAGCTCGCTGTGCGCAGTGCTTGCTCGCGAAATGCGATGACCCTTTTAGCTGTCTCGACTGCTTCAAGAGCTGTCTGCTCAACGCCTTTTAGAAAGAACTTGGTCCAGCCTTCCCAATCGCCGCTCTTTCGCACGGCGGTTAGCCGATCGTAATACTCAAGGCGGTTGCCTTTGAGGTAAAGACTCAAATAGAGCAACGGTTGAGAAAGCACTCGCCGCTCATGCAGCAGGAGCGCGACGAGCAATCTACCAAGACGCCCGTTACCGTCCAGAAACGGGCGAATCGGAGCGAGTCTAGTGGTAAATTAAACGGACGGAGGGGCCACGGGCCCGCTCCGTCCGACGCACTCGCCTGCTGTTACAGTCCGCCCTCAGTAGGTCGTGGCCTGCACCGCGCTCGCGTGCCCGCCGCTGGGGCCCGCCGTCGCCGATGCGACCACGGCGTCCGCAACGCCAGAGACGGTCGCGTGCAGCGCATTCACAACCAGGGTGCCGTCAGAGAGGACCTGCTGCTCGTTGATCACCACCTGGCCGCCGGGGATAGCGACCGTCTGGTTCACCGTCCCGTCGACCAGGACTTCCACTCCATTGATCGAGAGGCTGGAAATGTACGAGGTGGCGTCGCCGGGGCTGCCGTCCAAGGGCCCCCGGGCTGCCGCTTCCGCAGAAGCGGCGGCGATGGCGATTCCGGCGATGGTGAGGTTGAGCGAGGAGAGATAGGAAGCCGAGGCAATCTGGTCCGCGTAGCCGATCACCCGCGCGCTTGGAACCTCTGCCGAAACCAGGGACGTGCTGATCGAGTCGAGTTCGCTGTACAGAGAATCAAGCGAACCTGGCGCGAGCGTCCCCGTGTTGCCCAGGACCGTCGTGGTGCCGCCGACGATCCCGGTCACGATCCCGGTCACGGTCCCAGTCACGGGTCCGGTCACCGTGCCGGTAATGCCGCCGAGGGTTTGAGCTCTGGTGCTTGCGGGCCATCCCAGCAGGCCCACCGACAGCACGCAGAGTGCCGCAAAAATCCAAAGGTGAAACACTCTGTAACGCATCGTTCTCCTCCAGTTTTCGATTCGGCTCATCGAGCGCAGGTTCGCGTCAATCCTTCTGGAAGATCAATTTGTAGAACGGCGTACCAGTAGTACCAACCCGAGGGTCGAACCATGCTCCACCATATCGCGTGTCGTGGATGACATGCCAGCCAGTCTGGTCCATGCAGAGCATGAGGGTTCTGCAGTCAGGAGGCACAGAAGAACAGACCGCAGGGGTCGGCTTGCCGGGCTGGGTCGCGGGGCCGGCAAATGTGATGAGGGCATCATCGTCCGCTCTGCAAACAGCGGTGAAGACGCTCTTGAGGTCGGCGGACGCCTGGGGCGCGTTCACCAGCAGAGCTCCGGCTACAAGCCCGACAATCTTCCAACTCCTTTTCATGTGCGTTACTCCTTTCGAGTGATAGGAAAAAACCCATGAACTCAAGAGTCCTGGAGGTGCCGGCCATGGACGGTCCGTTTCAAGCCCCCTTTGTCCAAGATGCAAATTACTTGGAGTTTGTTGCGCGTAATGAATCATGCGGGGCGTCCGTTCCACGCTCTTTGGATCATGGACGCCGAGATTTGGCTACACGCTGGAGGGAGTATGCCGAGCGCGAACTAAGGCAAACGGCGTAGCCGCTCTTCAGCTCCTTCGCGAAGTCCAGCAGGCTATCTGGAGACCTGCTTCCTCTCGTAGTCGGCAACCGCCTTTTTCAGATCGCTGTACTCGTCACAGGGGAAAAAGCACAGCTTGGATCATAGAAGGGGACATTCAGAGGGTCGTTATTTCAGCTCCTCAGCCCGCAATAGGCTCATGGCAAGGCTGCAACCACCATAATTTCAACGAGCATCCCAGGTCGCCAAAAGTCGGTCGTGAGGCAAGCCCGCGTCGGAGGGTTTGCCGGATCTACCCACTCGTTCCAAACAGAATTGTGATCTTCGAACAGACGCATGTCGGCGATCCAGACCTGGGCGCTTAGTAGATGTGATTTGTCGGTTCCCGCGAGGTTGAGGAGCTCATCGACGCGTCGCAGCACTTGAGCAGTCTGGGTTTTGATATCGCCGGCAATCGGGTTGGGGGTGATGCCGGCGAAATAGGCGACGTTGCCGTGAACAACTGCCTGGCTGATGATCGGCTGACCGCGATTCTCGTCTGATATCTGTCTAATTTCGTGGCGTATGATCGACACGCTATTTTCCCTTTCTGTGGATCGAGTGCCTCGAAGGCCACAGGCCCACATCAACTGGCGGGCTTGCTCTATCTTTCCGCCCTCCAGCTTTCCCCCCTCCAGCGCCTGCGGCACTTTGGGCCGAAGTCGTTTTGCCGGCCTTTGGGGGCCGCTTACTCGAATGGAAGCATTACGATCGAGCCCGTTGTCTTACGTCCGCCGATGAACTTGTGCGCGGCTGCAGCCTCGCGAAGCGGAAAGGTTTTGACAACGTTGCTCGCTACAACCCCCTGTGCGACGGCATCGAACAGGGATTTTGCTGCGGCGTCAATTTCGCTTCGGTTCGACATGTAATGCGAAAGCGCGGGACGGGTGATAATGAGAGACCCGCGAACGCCCAGATCTTCGATGAGGTTGATCGGATCGGGAACGCCTGACGCCTGGCCGTAAGCTGCACACATACCGACCAGCCGAAGGCAGTCGAGTGATCTTTGCAGCGTGTCCCTACCGATCGACTCATAGACAACGTCTACGCCTTTTCCGTCGGTAATCTTACGGGTGATAGCTACGAAGTCTTCGGTCGAGTAATTGATAACGTGATGACAACCGAGACTTCGAGCGATCTCGGCCTTCGCGTTGGTACTAACGGTACCGATCACGGTGGCTCCGAGATGCCGCGCCCAGGGACAAAGGATATGGCCCATGCCGCCAGCAGCCGCATGGATCAGAACATAATCTCCCGGCTGCACCTTATGCGTTCGATGCAGGAGATATTGTGCGGTCATCCCCTTCAGGATTAGTCCTGCCAGTTGAACGTCATCCAATGGCAAGTCCTTTGGAACCTTGATCAGCTTGTCAGCCGGGTAAAGGCGTTCCTGACTATAGGCGCCGACTGGGGGAAGGCAGGTGCAAACTCGTTCGCCGACGGAGAACCCCGTGACGCCAGGACCCAACTGCCGGATCTTGCCAACTCCTTCGAAGCCGAGGACAACCGGCGGATCGCCGACGTTCATGGGGTGCGGGATACCTGCTCGATGGTACGTATCAGCGAAATTCACGCCGACGGCCGTGCTGCGAAGACGTACTTGGCCACGCTCGGGAGACCCGACCTTGATCTCCTCCCACACGAAGTTGTCGGGTGCGCCTTTCTTGTGGATTACCGCCGCCATTCCCATGATGCGTTCTTCCTGTTGTTAAGCATCGTTGCAACGTTCCGCACGGAGGGGTCTCAGATGCTCTCGACGATTACGATCTCTAACTCGCTCGCGCCGTCCTTCCTGCGTTGCGGCGCGGCCTCAAGGTACTCGGCCGATTCATGGCAGGCGATCGCCTTCTCACCGTGGCACCCTTGGCATTGTTGCTGCGAGGTTCGCAATTGTCTCGGGCGAACAGTTCGGCACGTACCGAACTGTTTTTGATTGATATGCTTCCGGTATCAGCGATAGGGTTAAAGATGGTCGCGGCGGAAAATCTAAATCTGGTGGAAGTGGCCGCGCTCGTGGGTGACACTGCGCGAGCGACGATGCTTAGCGCCCTTATGGGCGGCCGGTCGCTGACGGCTAAAGAGCTTGCCTACTACGCCAATGTCGCTCGATCGACGGCGAGCGGCCACCTGAGCAAGCTGGTTGCCGCGCGGCTTTTGACTGTTATTCGCGAGCGCCGCTTCAGCTATTATCGGATCGCGTCCCCGCTGGTCGCGTCAATGCTGGAGAGCATCAAGGTCGTCGCCGCGATAGAGTTGCCACCCCGCCGTCAGCCGGGGGCAGGAAACGACGATGCACTGCGTTTTGCCCGAAGTTGCTACGATCACCTGGCTGGCCAGGTAGGAGTCGCTGTTACCGATACACTTGTGGCGATGGGGCACATCGTACTCACCGATGAAGGCGGTGAGGTGACGTCTTCGGGCGGGCGTTTCCTCTCCGCGTGGGGCGTTGATCTGATGCCGCGGAGTCGGCGGATTTTCTGCCAGCCTTGTCTCGACTGGAGCGAGCGTCGTTATCACCTCAAGGGACTCGTCGGAGCTCGGATTCTGGATCGTCTATTGGACCTCGGATGGCTCAAATGTGTGTCGGGTAGCCGTGCACTCCAACTAACGTCGTCTGGAAGGGCGGGCTTGTCCGAAATCTTCCAGATCGAGATCAACAACGGGAGGTGTGCCAACCGGTTGACTATGCGACCGACGACGGCTGACAGCTTAGGCTGAGCGAAGCGTCAACTCGCGCAAATGCTGTAGGGCACCGCTTCCACTTTTCGACGTCCGCCGGCGCGTGTTTCGACGAGACTACCGGCGAGGTCTGGTCGTACGGCCGCAAGATTCGTGAGCAAACGAATGTCCGCTCCTGGGGCCGATAGCGGACAGCCAAGCAACTGGCAACGGTTCTGTCGCATAGTTGACTCGGATACACCATAGGTTGCGTTCAAGGGGAATAGATCCGTATTGCGCTGCGATGCGAGTCTTTACATTCCCGTCCGCCGGCCTTATCGTTTTCCCGGATACGCAAGGGAGGAGCCGATGCCGACAAAATCCTGCAATGCACCCGCTGCTGGACGGCGGAAATTCCTGACAGGCATGACCCTCACCGGGGCCGCCGCGTTGAGCGCGCCGGTGATGTCGGCGGGCGCCCAGCAGTCTGCGCCGAAAAACGCTCCCGGCGTCGTGCCGCAGCCGAACCTCGCCGCGGAAACGCACGCGCCGCCTTCTGATCCGGTCAGCCAGACTTCCAGCGGTGGCGACTTCATGGTGGACGTGCTGAAGACGCTCGACATCGACTACCTCGCGATGAATTGCGCATCGAGCTTTCGTGGCGTGCACGAGGCGCTCATCAACCACGGCGGTAACGTGAAGCCGGAGATCCTCACCTGCCCGCACGAGGAGATCGCCGTCTCGATGGGGCAGGGCTACGCCAAGATCGAGGGCAAGCCGATGGCGATGATGTGCCACGGCGTCGTCGGCCTGCAGCACGCGACCATGGCGCTATACAACTCCTGGTGCGACCGCGTGCCGGTGTACGTGATGATCGGCAACATCATTGAGGCCGACAAGCGCATGCCTGGCGCCGAGTGGGTGCATTCGGCGATCGACCCCGCAGCGCTGGTGCGCGACTTCGTCAAATGGGACGACCAGCCGGCCTCGCTGCAGCACTTTGCCGAGTCGGCGGTGCGCGCCTACAAGATCTCGATGACACCGCCGATGGCGCCGGTGCTGCTGTCGCTGGACGGCGAGCTGCAGGAGAACCCGATCCCGGACGCAGCGCGCCTGCACATCCCAAAGCTCGCGAAGGTAGTGCCGCCGGTGGGCGATCCGGGCGCCGTCGCCGAAGCAGCGAAGCTGCTCGCGGCCGCGCAGAACCCCGTGATCGTGGTGGACCGCTACGCGCGTACGCCCGGCGGCATGGCGCGGCTGGTAGAGCTCGCCGAGGCCCTGCAGTGCGCGGTGGTGGATCAGGCGGGCCGCATGAACTTCCCATCGCGGCATCCGCTCAACCAGACTTTCCGCAGTAGAGCGGTGGTAGGCGAGGCCGACATGATCCTCGCGATCGAGATGAACGATCTCTGGGGCGTGCTCAACTCGTTCAGCGACCGCATCGTGCGCAGCTACCGGCCGATCGTCAAGCCCGGCACGAAGATCGTCACGCTCGGCAGCCGCGACCTCTACATGAAGGCGAACTACCAGGACTTCGCACGCTTCAACGACGTGGACCTCGCCATTGCCGGCGATGGCGAGGCGAGCCTGCCGGGGCTGATCGAGCAGGTCCGGCGCATGGTGGACGCCGGCCGCAAGTCCGCGCACGCCGCGCGCGGCAGGAAGCTCGCCGAGGCGCGCGAGGCGTTGCGCGAGCAGGCGAAGTCGGACGCGACAATCGGCTGGGACGCGAGCCCAATCACTACGGCGCGCATGTGCACGGAGCTCTGGGCGCAGATCAAGGACGAGGACTGGTCGCTCGTGGGCAACGCCATCAGAATGACCTGGCCGCATCGTCTCTGGAACTTCGATAAGCCCTACCGGTGGAACGGCTTCTCGGGCGGCGCTGGCATTGGCTATAATGCGCCGGCCTCGGCGGGTGCCGCGCTCGCCAACAAACGGCACGGGCGGATCAGTGTCGCGATTCAGGGCGACGGCGACCTGATGTTTGTGCCGGGAACCTTGTGGACGGCTGCGCACCACCGCATCCCTATCCTCTACGTGGTGCACAACAACCGCGCCTACCACCAGGAGTACATGTATCTGCAGGCGATGGCTGCGCGCCACGGCCGCGGCATCACCAACGCCCATATTGGCACCACGCTCACCGACCCCAACATCGACTATGCCACTGTGGCGAAAGGCTTCGGCGTCTATGCCGAGGGTCCGATCACAGATCCCAAGGACCTTGGGCCGGCGTTGAAACGGGCAGTTGCCGTGGTCAAGCGCGGCGAGCCGGCGCTCGTGGATGTCGTCACCGATCCACGCTGAGGGCTAGGACCATGACGAAGCTCAGGCAGCATCTCGGTGTGGCGCTCGGTCTGGCGATGTTCGGCGCGTGCGGCGCGGCGTGGCCGCAGAATTCTCCTGTGGGCGATGCAGCGAACGGCAAGCGCGCTTACCTCGCGGTCGGCTGCTTCACCTGCCACGGCCGCTCCGGCCAGGGTGGCGCGATGAACTATCCGGCGTCTGCCCTTGCGCAGACGACGCTGCCGCTCGAGGCGTTCTCAGTCCTCGTGCGCGCGGGACCGAACGACATGCCGGCGTACTCGCAGAATGTGCTGTCGGACAAGGACCTCGCCGACATTCACGCGTTCCTGCGCTCGCTTTCTGGGCGGCGCCCCGCGAAGGATATGCCGCTCCTGAATCAATAAGCCGGTCGAGCGCTGCCTCAAGATCCCGCAGCAGATACTGGTGCGCACCGACCGGGGGTGATCGAGTGACCGCTTCTGGGCCCGAAAGCGGCCTTTGCTTGAAAACGATCGCTGACGTCGCGCGTTTCCGTCTCTGTTACGGCTGCCTTAAGCACTCGCCCAATTCCGGGAACGGCTGACAGCGTCGCGCCAGCGAGCCATTTTTTCCCGCGCTTCGGCGTGCTCCATCGTCGATTCGAAGCGCCGCTCGAGCTTCCAGTGCGCCGCGATCTCCTCGCGCGATTTCCACAGGTTCACGGTGAGGCCGGCGAGGTAGGCGGCGCCGAGCGCCGTGGTCTCCAGTACTTTCGGCCGCACCACCGGGACTCCGAGCAGGTCGGCCTGGAACTGCATCAGCAGGTCGTTCGCCGCAGCGCCGCCGTCGACGCGCAGCTCGGCGAGCTTCTCGTCCGAATCCTTTTGCATCGCCTGCAGCACTTCGGCGCACTGGAAGGCGATCGATTCGAGCGCCGCTCGTGCAATGTGCGCCCGCGACGTGCCGCGCGTGAGGCCGAGCATCGCGCCACGCGCCCGCGGGTCCCAGTGCGGCGCGCCCAAGCCGACGAAGGCGGGCACGAGATACACGCCGCCGTTGTCGAGCACGCTCGCCGCCAGCCTTTCTATTTCGGAAGAAGACGAGAAAAACTGCAGTTCATCGCGCAGCCACTGCACCACCGCGCCGCCGATGAACACGCTCCCCTCGAGAGCGAATTCCTTCTTTTGAACCTGCGCGCAGGCAGTCGAGACGAGCCCGTTTGCCGAGCGGACCACGCGATCGCCGGTGTGCAGCAGCATGAAGCAGCCGGTGCCGTAGGTGTTCTTCGCCATGCCGGGCCGGTGACAGGCCTGACCGAACAGCGCCGCCTGTTGGTCGCCGGCAACGCCGCCGATGACCAGCGGCTCGCCGAGCACGCTCGCCGGCAGCATGCCGAAGGCATGCGCGGACGGGTGCACATCGGGTAGCAGGGCGCGCGGCACACCGAGGAGCCGCATCAGCTCCTCGTCCCAGTCGCCGCGCGCGATGTCGAACAGCATGGTGCGCGACGCATTCGAAGGATCGGTGACGTGAGTGCGGTTTCCGGTGAGCTTCCAGACGAGCCAGGTATCGACGGTGCCGAAGGCGAGCTCGCCGCGCTCGGCGCGCAGCCGCGCACCGGGAATATTGTCGAGGAGCCACGCGATCTTGGTGCCGCTGAAATACGGATCGATCACCAAACCGGTTTTTTCATGGATGATCTTCTCGCCACCGTCCCTCTTCAGCTTTGCACAAAAATCTGCGCTGCGCCGATCCTGCCAGACGATCGCGTTGTGGATCGGCTCGCCGCTCTGCCGGTCCCAAAGGATGGTGGTTTCGCGCTGGTTGGCGATGCCGACCGCCGCCAACTCCTTCAGCGCGACGCCCGCCTTGCGTAGCGCTTCGCGCGCCACGTCGCGCTGCGTCTCGAAGATCTCCTTCGGGTCATGCTCGACCCAGCCGGGCTGCGGATAGATCTGGCGCAATTCGCGCTGCGCGGTGCAGACCGCGGCGCCTTCCTCGTCGAACAAGATGGCGCGCGAGCTGGTCGTGCCCTGATCGAGCGCGAGAACGTAACGCACGGAAAATTCTAGCAGGCGCGAGTGCTAAAATCCGCCGCCATGCCATTGCCACTCCAGGACGTCGAGCGCGAGCTGACGCACACGCGGCGCGTGCGCTTCGAGGGTTACAAGCGCGCCGACGGATTGTGGGACATCGAAGCGCATCTGAGCGACATCAAGAACCACGATTACCACCTGAAGACCGGCGTGCGGCGCGCGGGTCAGCCGATCCACGAGATGTGGCTGCGCCTTACCATCGACCGCAATCTCACGATCCTGGAGGCGGCGGCTTCCATGGACGCTCTGCCGTATCCGGGTGGTTGCGAAACCATCGCGCCCGCTTACCGCAAGCTCATCGGCCTGAACCTGGGAAAGGATTTTCGAAGAAAAGCCAGGGAAATTCTCGGCGGCACGAAGGGCTGCACGCATCTCACGGAGATGCTCTCCGGCATGCCGACCGCGGCGATCCAGACCTTTGCCGGCGAGATGAAGGAAGAGCGCGATGACGGCCGCAAGCCCTTCCAGCTCGACCAGTGCCACGCGCTCGAGACGACCACCGATACAGTGAAGAAGTGGTACCCGAAATGGTATCGGGGTAAGGCGGCTTGAAGATCCACGAGTACCAGGGCAAGGAAGTGTTGCGCGAGTACGGCGTGCCGACGCCGCGCGGCTTCCCGGCGTTCTCGGCCGATGAGGCGCTGGAAGCGGCGAAAAAGCTCGGCGGCAAGGTCTGGGTGGTGAAGGCGCAGATCCACGCCGGCGGTCGAGGCAAGGGTGGCGGCGTGAAACTCGCCAAGTCCCTCGATGAGGTAAGAGAGCTCTCCTCAAAAATGCTCGGCATGCAGCTCGTTACCCATCAGACCGGTCCGGCGGGGCAGAAAGTGCGGCGGCTGCTCATCGAGGAAGGCGCCGACATCAAGAAGGAGCTCTACGTCGGCATGGTGGTCGACCGCGGCGCGCAGAAGGTCGTGCTGATGGCCTCTTCCGAGGGCGGCATGGACATCGAGCAGGTCGCGGCGAGCACGCCTGAGAAGATCCACAAGCTGTTCATCGACCCGGCGCAGGGCCTGAACGACGTCGACGCCGACGAAATCGCCGCGAGCATCGGCATTGCGGATCGCGCGCGAGCGCAAGGCCGTGCGCTGTTCAAGGCGCTGTACAAGTGCTTCGACGCGACCGACGCCTCGCTCGCCGAGATCAACCCGCTGATTCTCACCGGCGAGCACCGCGTGGTGGCGCTCGATGCCAAGTTCAACTTCGACGACAACGCGCTCTTCCGCCACCCCGAGATCGTGGCGCTGCGCGACCTGGACGAGGAGGATCCGGCCGAAGTCGAGGCCTCCAGGCACGAGCTCAATTACATCCAGCTCGACGGCGACATCGGCTGCCTGGTGAACGGCGCCGGCCTCGCCATGGCGACGATGGACATCATCAAGGTCTACGGCGGCAGCCCGGCGAACTTCCTCGACGTCGGCGGCGGCGCCACCACCGAGAAGGTGACCGAGGCGTTCAAGATCATGCTGCGCAACGCGTCGCTGAAGGCGATCCTGGTGAATATCTTCGGCGGCATCATGCGCTGCGATGTCATCGCCACCGCGCTGGTCGAGGCGTCCAAGGCTGTGAGCCTGCGCGTGCCGCTGGTGGTGCGGCTGGAGGGCACCAACGTCGAGCTCGGGAAGAAGATCCTCGCCGACTCGGGCCTGCCGATCATTTCCGCCAAGAACATGGCAGACGCAGCGCAGAAAGTGGTCGCGGCCGCGAAAGCGAAGAAATGAGCATTCTGGTCAACAAGAGCACGCGGGTGATGACCCAAGGCATCACCGGCAAGACCGGCCAGTTCCACACGCGCGCCGGGCGCGACTATGCCGACGGCAGGAACTGCTATGTCGCCGGGGTCAATCCCAAGAAGGCGGGCGAGGATTTCGATGGCATTCCGATCTATGGTTCGGTGAAAGATGCGAAAAAGGCCACCGGCGCGACGGTCTCCGTGATCTACGTTCCACCGCCGTTTGCCGCCGCGGCGATCGACGAGGCGGTGGACGCGGACCTGGATCTGGTGATCTGCATCACCGAAGGCATCCCGGTGCGCGACATGATCCGCACCAAGTTCCGCATGCAGGGCGGAAGAACGCGGCTCGTCGGGCCGAACTGCCCGGGCGTGATCACGCCCGACGAGATCAAGATCGGCATCATGCCGGGCCACATCCACAAGAAGGGACCGGTGGGGGTCGTGTCGCGCTCCGGGACGCTGACTTATGAAGCGGTCGGGCAGCTGATGGAAGTCGGCCTCGGCCAGTCGAGCTGCGTCGGCATCGGCGGCGATCCTGTCAACGGACTGAAGCACGTCGATGTTCTGCGCATGTTCAATGACGACCCGCGGACCGAGGCGGTGATCATGGTGGGCGAGATCGGCGGCGCGGACGAGGAGATCGCGGCGCGCTGGGCGAAAGACAACATGCAAAAACCGATCGTCGGCTTCATCGCCGGCATGACCGCGCCGCCCGGAAAGCGCATGGGCCACGCCGGCGCCATCGTCTCGGGCGGCAAGGGCACTGCACAGGAAAAGCTCGCCGTCATGGAGGAGTGCGGCATCAAGGTGACGCGCAACCCCGCGGAGATGGGGAGGACCCTAAAATCCATACTCAAGTAATCCGTTTCCCGCTGCTCGCGACGCTGCCGTACGCGGCGACGATCTTCCTCTCCTCGTTTCTGCTGTTCCTGGTTCAGCCGATCATCGCCAAGCAGATCCTGCCGTGGTTCGGCGGCTCGGCGGCGGTGTGGACGACCTGCCTCGTGTTCTTCCAGAGCGTGCTGCTCGCCGGTTATGCGTACGCCGACCTCACCCATCGCCTCGGCGCGCGGCGCCAGGCACTGCTCCACGTCGCGCTGCTCGCGCTGTCGCTCGCTTTCCTGCCGATCCTCGCCTCGAGCGGCTGGAAACCGCACGGCGACGAGCAGCCGATCGCGCGCATCCTGCTGCTTTTGCTGGCCACCATCGGCCTTCCTTACTTCCTGCTGTCGACGACGACGCCGCTCCTGCAGGCGTGGTACTGGCGCCGCTTCCGCAGCCGCGTGCCTTACCGGCTGTTCGCGCTTTCCAACCTGGCTTCGCTGCTTGCGCTGGTCGCGTTCCCTCTGGTCTTCGAGCCGGCGCTCGACCTGAAACAGCTCGGCTGGACGTGGTCCTACGCGTTTGCGGGCTTCGTTGCCCTCTGTGCGCTCACCGCGCGGCTGTCGATGAACGGCTTCGGGACCGACGAAATCCCTGCCGGGGCACGCGTCGCGCCGCTCGCCGTGGCGACACAGG
>Ga0209059_1000805_pt1 | contig 14444 bp, 14 predicted proteins | sample GraSoiAngelo_151_FD_186165 | JGI IMG/M metagenome (GOLD analysis project Ga0209059, IMG submission 186165) | Grasslands soil microbial communities from the Angelo Coastal Reserve, California, USA - 14_1009_12_20cm (SPAdes) (version 2) | ecosystem: Environmental > Terrestrial > Soil > Grasslands ...
TAGCGGGCCGGGTCAGCCTCTCGGCACGCCCTGCGCCTCGACATAGAGCGCGTAGACCGACTGGCTCGCCGCCATGAAGAGGCGATTGCGTTTCCTGCCGCCGAAACAGACATTGGCGCAGCGCTCGGGCAACAGGATGCGGCCGATCAGATCGCCATCGGGCGCGAACACCGCGACGCCGTCCTCGCCCTCGCCGCCGGAAAAGCCGCACCAGATATTGCCGTCGGTGTCGACGCGGATGCCGTCGGCATAGCCCGGCATCGCATTGAAGAACACGCGCCCATTCGCGACCTTCGCGCCATCCTCGATGACGTCATAGACATGCACGGTCTTGTCGCCACCCGGCGTGTCGACGACGTAGAGCCTCGCTTCATCGGGCGAAAAGGCGAGCCCGTTCGGCCGCTCCATGTCGTCGACCGCGATTGTGATCTCGCGCGTGCGCTGATCGATGCGGTAGACACGGAATGGCAGCTCCTGTTCCGCCTTGTTCCCGAGATAGTTGCCGCGAATGCCGGCGCCGTTATCGCTGAACCAGATCGAGCCGTCGGATTTGACGACGACGTCGTTGGGGCCGGTCAGCCGCTTCCCGTCAAAGGTGTTCGCAAGGACCGTGATCCGCCCGTCATATTCGGTGCGCGTCAGCCGCTGCGAACCCATCTCGCAGGTAATCAGCCGCCCGATGCGGTCCCGCGTGTTGCCGTTGGCGTAATTGGAGGGTTGGCGGAACACGCTGACCGCTCCCGTCTCCTCCTCCCATTTCAGGATGCGGTCGTTCGGGATGTCGCTGAACAGGAGGTAGCGCCCGTCACCGAACCAGACCGGGCCTTCGGTAAAACGGCAGCCGCCGGCGATCCGCTCGATCGCCGCCATCGGCAGCGTGTATTTCGCAAAGCGCGGGTCGAGAATCTTGATGTTGGGGTCGGGATAGCGGATCGGCGCCGCCCCCGTGTCCCACCGCGATCCACCACCGCCACTGCCGATTTCCGCCGAACCGATCGTCAGCGTACTGCTGCTTATTGCCATGTGACCTCACTGCTTACGATGCCCCTCACCCCGGCCCTCTCCTCGCACGCGGGGAGAGGGAGTATCGACGGTGCCGCTGTGAACCCTCGCCCCGCTTGCGGGGAGAGGGCAGTCCGAGGCGAAGCCGCGGACAGGTGAGGGTGAGCCTGCAACCGCTTTGTCGCCTCCGCCGACGGCATCACGAATTCGGGCCGCGCTCCATCGACACGGGCTGCCAACGCCGCAATCCGCTTTCCGCCAGCACCGATGGATTGACGCACGACATGGGCCATCTGCCTGACAGGACGAGCGACAATTCCTGCCCGACCCGCCGCCGCCGCGCCGGATCGAAGCGCGAGGTTGCCGAGGCGACATGCGCGGTCAGGATCACATTGTCCATCCGGAGGAGCGGGTTGTTGCCGCCGGGGGGCTCCTTTTCGAGGACATCGAGCCCGGCCGCCGCGATCATGCCCTCGTCCAATGCCTTGATCAGCGCTGCTTCGTCCGTTGTCGGGCCGCGCCCCGTGGAGATGTAGATCGCGGTCTTTTTCATCTGCCGGAAATGCTCTTCTCGGATCATCCGCTGGGCACTCTCGGTCGCCGGCGAATGCATCGAGAGGATGTCGGCGCGCGCCAGGAGTTCCGGCAGGCTCACGGGCTCGACGCCGCGCTCGACCATGACGATCTCTTCGATAAAGGGGTCATAGGCGATGACATTGAGGCCGAACGGCTTGGCGCGCTCGGCGACGGCGCGCGCGACATGGCCGAATGCAATGAGGCCCAATGTCAGCCCGCGCAGCCGTGGGATTTGCAGCAGCATCGGCCGCCCCTCGGCCCAGCGTCCCTCGCGCACCAGCCGGTCCTGTTGCACGAGGCGGCCATGCGTCGCCAGGATCAGGCGCATCGCATGATCGGCGACCTCCTCGATAAAGGTATCCGGGCAATTGGTGACCGGGATGCCCTTGGCGGTCGCCGCCGCGACATCGACCGAGTCGACGCCGACGCTGCCCAGCGCGATGATCTTGCAGCGAGAGAGCCCGTCGATCATGCGCTTGGTGATCGGGCGGCCCTTGGCATAGAGCGCGTCGGCGTCCTTTGCCGCGGTGACGAATTCCTCCTCGGACCCGGCCTTGATCTCGTAGATCTCCGCGTCGATCGCGGTGAGCGCCTCCAATTCGTAGCCGTAATCGCCGCCGGCCACCGTAAAGCTGGCGCCCGCCGGCGTCGCGATCCTGAATTTGGCCAAGGGGGTCCTCCCAATCCGCGGAATTCCGAAGGGGCGGATCAGACCGTCCGAGGCCAGGGATGTCAATTGCCGTAGGTGCCGCGCCTAGGCCGGCTCCGCGGGCGCCGTCAGACCGCCAGTTCGCACCAGATCGGCGTGTGATCGGAGGCGCGATCCTTGCCGCGCGGGCTCTTGTCGATGTCACAGGCGGCGATGCGGTCGGCGGCTTGCGGCGACAGCAAGAGGTGATCGATGCGCAGTCCCTCGTCGCGGTTCCAGCGGCCGGCCTGGTAATCCCAGAACGTGTATTTGTGCGGCTCCCGATGAAACACGCGATAAGCGTCGGTCAGCCCCAGATAGAGGAGGGCGCGGAAGCGGCTGCGCGATTCTGGCTGGCACAGCGCGTCATCGCGCAACGCGACCGGGTCGTAGACGTCTTCGTCCGTCGGGCAGATGTTGTAATCGCCGGCCAGCACAAACGGGATCTCATGCTTTAGCAAATCCTCCGCGCGATCGTGCAGCCGCTCCATCCAGGCGAGCTTGTAGGTGAACTTGTCGGTGCCGATCGGGTTGCCGTTCGGCAGATACAGCGAGCCGACCCGTACCTCTTCACCCGTACCGCCGCTGAACGAGGCTTCGATATAACGCGCCTGCTGGTCGTCAAACCCGGGCAGGCCGGTGACAATATCGCGCGGCGGCTCCTTCGAGACGAGCGCGACGCCGTTATAGGCGCGCTGCCCGATGCATTCGACGCGATAGCCGAGCGCCTGCACTTCGAGCCGCGGGAAATCGTCAGCGAGGCATTTGATTTCCTGCAGGCACAGCACATCGGGCTGCGCGCTCTTCAGGAAATCGAGCAGATGCGGCATCCGCACTTTGACTGAATTGACATTCCAGCTGGCGATCTTCACGGCCGACCAAGTTCCGTTCCGTAGGATGGGTTGAGCATCGCGAAACCCATCATATAGCGGCGCGCCTGGCGCAGCATGGGTTTCGCTCTCGCTCAACCCATCCTACGAGGTTGCGACGAGCAATACCCGGCCGGCTAAATCGAAAAGGAGTTGCCGCAGCCGCAGGACGAGGCGGCGTTCGGGTTCTTGATCTGAAACGAGGCGCCCATCAGATCCTCGACAAAGTCGACCTCGGACCCGTTCAGCAATTCGAGCGACACGTCGTCGACAACCACCCGGATGCCGCCGTGCTCGAACACGACATCGTCGGGACTGGTCTCCTCGTCAAAGCTCAGCCCGTACTGAAAGCCCGAGCAGCCGCCGCCCGACACCGCAATGCGCAGAAAGGCCCCCTCGGCCGCCTCCTGCGCCTTCAGGGCGGTGATCCGCCGTGCCGCGCTGTCGGAAATCGTGATCCGGCGCTCGCTGGTAACGTCTGACATAAGCTGCGTGCTCCCGTCTCGCCGGCCCTAACCCTAAGGTGTATTTAGGCATCCTCAGCCTTCTGTCAAACGCGCAGAAGGAGGGCTGGCGCCTCCCGGGCCCGCCCCTCCATATAGAGAAGGCTGGTTGAGGGAAGGATAAAGGATGCTGCGGGCATTGCCCGGCGGGCGCGCTCAAGAGCAGGAAGAGGCCGCGGCCGACAAGCTGGCCTTGTTGATGGCGCTCGAAAAAAAGGCGCTGTGGCTCTCGACCTGGATGATCCACCAGGCCAACCATCTCCGGCCAAGCCGGGACGGGCTCAAGGTCGGCGGCCATCAGGCGTCCAGCGCTTCGGTCGCCACCTTGATGACCGCGCTTTATCTCGATGTCATGCGGCCGCAGGACCGGGTCGCCGTCAAGCCGCATGCCGCGCCCCTGTTCCATGCGCTGCAATACCTGCTAGGGAACCAGAGCCGCGATAAATTGGAACGCTTCCGCGCCCTGGGCGGCGCCCAGGCCTACCCGTCGCGCAGCAAGGATGGCGATATCGTCGATTTTTCGACCGGCTCGGTCGGGCTCGGGGTTGGCGTTACGCTCTTTGCCGCGCTGGTGCAGGACTATCTGCGTTTGAAGCGCCTGGTGCCGAGCGACACGCCGCCGGGCCGAATGATTGCGCTCGCCGGTGACGCCGAGCTCGACGAGGGCAACATCTTCGAGGCCCTCCTCGAGGGCTGGAAGCACGATGTCCGCAATCTCTGGTGGGTCATCGATTACAACCGCCAGAGCCTCGACGCCGTGGTCTCCGACCGGCTCTTCGGCCGCATCGACGCCTTGTTCGAGATGTTCGGCTGGCGCGTCGTCACGCTGAAATACGGCCGCCTCTTGCAGACCGCCTTTGCCCGGCCTGATGGCGAGCAATTGCGCGAATGGATCGACGCCTGCCCGAATTCGCTCTATTCCGCGCTCGTCTACAAGGGCGGCGAGGGCTGGAGAGAGCATCTCCGCCGCGATCTCAACCGCTATCCCGGCATTCGCGCGATCCTCGACGAGCACGACGACGAGTCGCTGGGGCGGCTGATGACCAATCTCGCCGGTCACGATATGGGCTCGGTACTCGACGCGTTTCACGCCGTTACCGATGACCAGCCGACCTGCTTTATCGCCTATACGATCAAGGGCTACGGCCTGCCCTTTGCCGGTCATAAGGACAATCATGCCGGGCTGATGAACCCGCAGCAGATGGCCTCCTTCCAGCAGAGCATGGGCGTGCCTGCGGGCGCGGAGTGGGAGCGCTTCGCCGGCCTCGATCTGCCGCCGGAGGAATTGGAGGCGTTTCTCGCTGAGGTGCCGCTCGCGGCCAAGTCGGCGCGCCGCCATCGCCCACCGCCGCTCGCGGTTCCCGCCGAGATCGCCGCGCCGCGCGGTCGGAATCTCTCGACCCAGGAAGCCTTCGGCCGCATCCTCGGTTCGCTCGCGACGGCCGAGAACGCGCTCGCCGGTCGTGTCGTGACGACCTCGCCCGATGTTACGGTCTCGACCAACCTCGGCGCCTGGGTCAACCGCCGCGGCATCTTCGATCGCGCCGAGCGCGCCGACACGTTCCGCGAGGAAAAAGTCGTCTCGGCACAGCGCTGGGGCATGTCGCCGCAGGGTCAGCACATCGAATTGGGCATCGCCGAGAGCAATCTGTTCCTGCTGCTCGCCGCCCTCGGGCTTGCGGGGCCGATGTTCGGCGCGCGCCTTTTGCCGATCGGCACCCTGTACGACCCGTTCATCAAGCGCGGCCTCGACGCGCTCAATTACGCGCTTTATCAGGACGCCCGCTTTATCGTCGTCGCGACCCCCTCCGGGATCACGCTGGCGCCGGAAGGGGGCGCACACCAATCGGTGTTGGAGCCGCTGATCGGCATCGCGCAGCCCGGTCTCGTGAGCTTCGAGCCGGCCTATGCCGACGAGCTCGCAGTGTTGCTGCGTTGGGCCTTGGAGGAGATCCAGCGGGAGGAGGGCGAGTCCGTCTATTTCCGGCTGTCGACCCGCCCGATCGAGCAGCCCGAGCGCACGATCGATGCGGCGCTCGGGGAGGCGATCGTCGGCGGCGCCTATTGGCTGCGCGAGCCGGCGCCGGGAGCGGAGCTCGCGATCGCTTATTGCGGTGCCGTGGCTCCCGAGGCGCTCGCCGCCTGCGAAGCGCTACGTGAGGATGTCCCTGGTCTCGGTCTCCTCGCCTTAACTTCGCCCGACCGGCTGCATGCCGAGTGGCGGGCGGCCTTGGCGCGCGGCGAGCCGAGCCGCGCCGAGCGCCTGTTATCGGCTCTCCGTCCTGGCGCCGCGCTCGTCACGGTCTGCGACAGCCATCCCGCGACATTGTCCTGGCTCGGCAGCGCCGCCCCGGTTTCGCTGATGCCGCTCGGCGTCGACCATTTCGGCCAATCGGGGGACATCCCCGATCTCTACCGCGTCTACGGCATCGACTCGGATGCGATCATCGATGCCGCGGCGCGTGCCTTGCTTCGCACCGCAGGTTCCGTCAGGCACTAAAAAACCATGCCGGCCCTAGGGGGGGCCGGCATGGCTGTCGTCGCGATTGCGATCGGCGCTTACTTGCTCGTGCCGCCGCTCTGCGCCGGAGCGTTGTTCGACGGCGTCGTCGAGGTGGAGCCGCCGGCGCCCGCCGGGGCCGGGTTGCTGGACGACGGATTGGTTGCCGGCGTGTTGGCCGGGGTCGGCTTGTTCGGCATGCTCGACCCGACGCCGGTGGTCTGCGACTTCGGCATGCGCGCATGCGCGATACGGGTCTGCTGCTGCTTGCCGAGCCGAGCCGTGCGGGTCATCCGCTGCTGCTTGCTCACATGCGCGGTACGCATCTGCGGCATGCTCGATCCCGAAGCCGCCGTCTGCGTGCCCAGCATGCGGTTGACGCGGGCAAGCTTCGTGCTCCGCGGTAGCCCGTTCTGCTGCTCGAAGCGGTTCAGCGCGACGCGGGTCTGGCGATCCATCTTGCCGCTGACCTTGCCCTTCAACAGGCCTTCCGACTTCAGGCGCAGCTGAACCTGACGGATCTCGTTCCGCTGCGGCTTCGCATGCCGGGACATCGCGTGCTTCGCAGCCTTATCCTTCTTGACCTGCGGCTGCTGCTGCATCTGCGCCGGCTGCTGGTTCTGCGCGCTCGGCGCTGGTGTGCTCTGCATGCTGCTGTTGGACGACGGCGGCGCGTTTTGGGTAGTCCCCTGTGCCTGGGCAGCGGCGGCCAAGCCGAGCCCCAGGGCAAGCGCGACCAGAGCACTTGCTGTATGCTTCATACGGGAATCCTCCGCTGGATTGCAGGCACGAACCCCGTGCCCTGATCGCCGAACACGCCGCGCGATGCAGTGTTCCTGAATTATCGTTCAGCGCGAATACGGAGGCTTCCGAGGTGCAATACTGGGAAACCCTGGGTTGACTAGCGAAACCAAAGAAATGCCGAGTGCTATTTCTCGCTTTGGTTGGGTGCCCTAATCCGATGATTATTTATGCGTGGGCCGGTGCGCCTTATTGCGGGCCGGCGCGCATCGAGGCGGGATGGCCGGGCAGTTTGAAGCGCTTGCCGGTATCGGTGATCTTGTCGCCGTCCACCTTCAGCACCGACATGTCCTGGTCGAGAAAATTGCCGACATAGAGATAATCGCCCTTCGGGCTGAACGCGACGCCTTCGGGCAATGCACCGACCTGCACCTCGCCGACTTTGGTGACCTTCTTGCCGTCGATCTTCAATGCCACGACCGCGCCGGTCGGGTGATAGTAGAACGCCTTTTTGTCGGCATTTGAGCCTTGCAGCAGGACCGCGACGGCGAGATCGCCCTTCGGACTGATTGCCAAGCCCTCCGGCGCGTCGCCGATGACAACATGGTCGATGATCCGCGGCGGGTCGGTTTCGAGATCGATGATGCTCACCGTGTCGACATTGCCGTCCGAGCCGCCGCCGGCGCCGTTGTCGGCAGTGATCGCCATCTTCCCGTTCGGCGTCACCGCGATGTTGTACGGATAGATACCCGGCGGCAAATCGCGCTTGTCATAGGTGACTTTTTCGCCGTCGATCGACAGGAGCGCGACCTTGTTCGCCGCGGCTTTGACGGCGAGCGCGCGCCTTCCGTCGGGGGTGATCGCGACCGCCGAAACTTGATCCCCGGCAGCACCGATCTCGACCGTATCGACGACTTTGACCTCCTTGCCCTTGATCGACAGCACCGAGATGCTGCCACCGGCGCGATTGGCCGCGAGCGCGATGTCGCCCTTCGGCGCGATCGCCATTCCGGAGACCTGCTTTCCGGCATTGACCGTGGCGATGATCGCGGGCGGGTTCGCCTTCAGATCGATGACAAAGACCTTGTCGTCCGGCACGTTCTTCCAGCCCGATCCCTCGGGCTCGGGATTGAGCGAGTTGGCGACGAGCGCAATCTCGCCCGAGGGGTGGATCGCCAGGTTGGTCGGCGGGCCCGCGATCGTATTCATCAGCGGGATGCTTGCGACGATCTTCGGCGCCTCCGGTTTCGAGACATCGATGATCGACAGCGTGTCGTGACCGGGTTCGTGCGGCACCGACTTGCCGGCATCGTCGATGGTCAGTTTCTCGTCATTGCCGACGATCATCAGCTGCGCGTGGGCAGTAGCGGTGTAAGACCCGAATGCGATGAGGGCGCCGAACGCGCCTTGCCACGCCTGCCGCATTTCCCCCTCCGTATTTATTATCAGCGCCGATGCTGCAACGATTTGCGCCGCGCGGCAAGCAGCCGGAAGCCACTATGCTGGCGCAACACAACCAGGAGCCGCCGAATGCAGAACCGGAATCGCGGGAGTTACGAGATCGCTGCCAGCGAGGTCGTCTCCGAGGGCGCCGACATCCGCGTCTCGGTATTGACCCTTGCCGCCGGCCAATGCGTCCCTTGGCACTACCACAACGAGATCAGCGACAGCTTTGTCTGCCTCGAGGGCCCGATGGTGGTTGAGACGCGGGCGCCGCGGCACGAATACCTCCTCGAACCGGGTCAGCGCTGCGCGGTGCCGCCAAAGACCGCGCATTACGTCCACGGCAAGGAGATGGGCCCCTGCAAATTCCTGATCGTGCAGGGCGTCGGGATCTACGATTTCGTCCCGGTCGGCTGAGCGACAGCTGGCGTTACGCCGCGTTCGCGACGGGGTGGAAGTTGCGCGGCAGGCCGGCCTTGGCGATCGCGCCGTAGAGCGTCACCTCGGGCAGAGCGCGCGCCACGACGTCGCGCGCCTCCGCGAGGCTGTCCAGATCGATGCCGGTCTCCAGCCCCATCGACTCGAACATGAATACGGTGTCTTCAAGGACGATGTTGCCGGTCGCTCCAGGCGCATAAGGGCAGCCGCCGAGCCCGCCCAACGAGGCGTCGAACGCCTTGCAACCGGCGGCGAAGGCGGCCAGCACATTGGCGAGCCCGAGCCCGCGCGTGTCGTGGAAATGCGCCGCCACCGGGATCGGCGCGACATCGGCGATAACGCGGCGGAATATCCGGCCGATCGCCGCCGGATTGCCGTAACCGACCGTATCGGCGAGGATGATGCCGTCGGCCCCGGCCGCGACGACGTCGTTTGCGATGCGCCGCACCCGGTCCTCGTCGACATCACCCTCGATCGTACAGCCAAAGCTCGTCGCGAGCCCGCAATTGATGCGCGGGCGGTTGGTCCCGCCCTTCTCGCGACATAATTCGACGACGCGCCGGAAATCGGCGATCGACTCATCTGTGGTGCGCCGCACATTCGACAGATTGTGCCCCTCGCTGACCGACAGCACGAAATTCATCTCGTGGACGCCGAGGGCGAGACCGCGCTCGGCGCCGCGCAAATTCGGGATTAGGGCGGAGACGGTGAGCCCCGGCAGGGTCAGCGCATGCTGGACGACCGCCTCGGCATCGGCGAGCTGCGGCAAGAGTTTCGGCGGCACAAAGGAGCTGACTTCGATCTCGCGCACGCCGGCGGCGTATTCCGCGTCGAGCCAGGCGAGCTTTGTCTCGGTCGGCATGATCTCCGCGATCGACTGCAGCCCGTCGCGCATGCCCACTTCCCTGATCTGTACGCCCTCGGCCATCGCTCTTCTCCCGGCACCTTCCACCAATAAAACGTAAGTCCTCTGCCGTTCTGGGGCAATGCTTAGCCCCTCTCCCGCACCGCGGGAGGGGGAGGGGCCCATCACGAGCCAATGGGAGGGTGAGGGGATTGCCTGCTTTGATCTTGGTCCGGCGCTTGACAGCGGCGCACCGTAGCGCGTCACTCTGCCCATTGCCCCCTTCTGAAGCTGGAGCCGCCCCATGCTCGACGCCTATCTCTATACCGGCCGGCGCAGCCCGTTTGGTCGCCATGCCGGCGCGCTAGCGCGGCTGCGGCCCGACGACATGCTGGCTTCGGTCATCGCCCAGGTCGTCGCGGATAGCGGTTTCGCGCCCGAGAAGATCGAGGATGTCGTCGTCGGCTGCGCCAACCAGGCCGGCGAGGACAGCCGCTGCGTCGCGCGCCACGCGGCGCTCGTCGCCGGCCTGCCGATCGAGATCCCTGGGTCCGTGTTGCAGCGCAATTGCGGCTCCGGGCTCAACGCGATCGCGATGGCGGCGCAGGCCGTCACCTGCGGCGAGGGTGATGTGTTCATCGCGGGCGGTGTTGAAAGCATGAGCCGTGCGCCGTTCGTCATGGGCAAGGCCGAGGCGCCGTTTAGCCGCGACGCGCGCGTTTTCGACTCGACGATCGGCGCGCGCTTCCCGAACCCCAAGGTTGAGACCCGCTACGGCGCCGACACGATGCCGGAGACCGCCGACAACCTCGCGCGCGACTACCAGATCACCCGCGAGCAGGCTGATGTCTTTGCCGCGGGATCCCAGAGCAAATACGCCGCCGCCAAGGCCGATGGCTTTTATGCCGAGGAGATCATCGCGGTCGAGGTGCCGGGCGGCCGCGCCGGGCCGGTGACGGTCGCCGAGGACGAGCACCCGCGGCCGCAGACCGACATGGCGGCGCTCGCCAAGTTGCGGCCGTTGTTCAAGGATGGCGTCACGACCGCCGGCAACGCCTCCGGAATCAATGACGGCGCCGTCGCGATGATCGTCGCCAGCCGCAAGGCGGGCGAGGCGGCCGGCGCCAAGCCGATCGCCCGGATCCTGTCGAGCGCGGTCGCCGGGGTCGAGCCGCGCATCATGGGCTTTGGCCCGGTGCCTGCCGCGAAAAAGGCGCTCGAACGCGCCGGCTTGTCGCTCAAGGACATCGACGTCATCGAGATCAACGAGGCCTTCGCGTCACAGGTGCTCGCCTGCCTGCGTGGCCTCGAGGTTTCGTTTGACGACAGCCGCGTTAACCCGAATGGCGGCGCCATCGCGATCGGTCATCCGCTCGGCGCTTCCGGCCCGCGCATCGCGTTGACGGCGGCGCGGCAATTGCACCGCACCGGCGGCAGATACGCGCTTGTCGCCATGTGCGTCGGCGTCGGCCAGGGCATCGCCGCTGTGATCGAACGGGTGTAGCCGCACAGCCGCCCCTGCGACGAACGGCGGATATGGAGATCACGATCGAGCGGCCTTCCGGGCCGACCGCCGAGGTGAGCGCGCTGATCGCGGAATTGGACGCCGTGCTGGGCGCGGTCTACGAGCCGGAGCAGCGCCACGGCTTGTCGATCGAGCAGGTATTCGGGCCGCACGTCCGCTTCTTTGTGGCGCGGCTCGATGGCGAGGCGGTGGGCTGCGGCGCCGTCGCGCTGTTTGAGGACTATGCCGAAGTCAAACGCATGTACACCCGCGAGAGCGTCCGCGGACGCGGCGTCGGCAAGGCGCTGCTCGCGCGTATCGAGCAAGAGGCGCGCGCCGCCAACAGGCCGATCTTGCGTCTCGAAACCGGCACGCTTCAGGCGGCGGCGATCGGACTTTACGAACAGTGCGGGTTCCGGTCTTGCGGCGCATTTGGCCCTTACGCCGCGCTGCCGCCGCACCGCATTGCCACGAGCCTGTTCTATGAAAAACCGCTGTCGCTGGACCACCCCCGAGCAGGCAGAGGCAAAGGGTGAGGGGGCAGGTTCAGGACGGCGCTTGCCTCCCCATATTCACGGCATGAGCGCCACACCGACCTTTGCCGTGCGGCCGAGCTTTCTCGGGATTGCGAAGAGCGATCCCGCGGCGGCGATCTGTGTCGCCGGCATCCCCTATGATCTCGGCACCTCGAACCGCCCCGGCGCGCGCTTCGGTCCGACGGCCATCCGCCAGGCGAGCCGCATGCTGGTCGATGGCGACCACCCGATCGCCGGCACGGCTCCGGCCGAGCGGGACATCGCCGATGTCGGCGATTTCCGCATCGTGCACGGCGACATCCAGGGCACGCTGACCGCGATCGAAGCCCAGGCAAAGCCGCTCCGCCATCTCGTAACGCTCGGCGGCGATCACACGATCACGCTGGCATTGCTCCGCGCGCTCGCGTCGCGCACCGGGCCCTTGGCGCTCGTCCATTTCGACGCGCATGTCGACACGTGGCCGGACAGTTTCGGCCAGCGCTTTGGGCACGGCTCGCCGTTTTATCACGCGATCGAGGAGGGGCTGATCGATCCGCACCGCACGGTGCAGGTCGGCATCCGCTCGCCGATGGACAAAGACGTGCACACTTGGACGCGCGAAAAAGGCGTCTCGATCCTGTTCGCCGAGACCGTGCACCTGATGGGGCCGCAAGCCGTCGCCGAGCGCATCCGTGACGTTGTCGGCGAGGCGCCCGCCTATCTGAGCTTCGATGTCGATGCGCTCGACCCGGCTTTCGCGCCCGGCACCGGGACGCCCGAGATCGGCGGTCTTTTGACCTGGCAAGCGCAGGCGATCCTGCGCCGCCTCGCCGGGCTCGATTTCCGCGGCATGGATGTCGTCGAGGTGTCGCCGCCCTACGATGTCGCCGAGATCACCGCGCTTGCCGCCGCAACCTTCGCCTGGGAATACCTCGCGCTGCTCGCGCCCCGTACCTGAGGCGCGGTTTCAGGCCGGCATCGCTGTCGCCCGACGGGAGGCGGCCATGATGTCGCCGGAATCTCCAATCGCCGCGATGACCTTCGGATAATAATAGGCTGGCGGGACCGCATATTGCTGCCGGATCTCCTCGACGGAACGGCTCAACAGCGTCTCCCAGTCGGCGCCGATCAGCCAATGAGCGCGCCGGCCGCGGCGATGGCCTTCAAAGATGACACGCCGGATCGGCTGGCCGGGACGCGCTTGCGAGATGCGCCGGCCGGCGAACAGCGCGATGACCGCGAACCCCAATTGTCGGGTCTGCGCGTAGGAGAACGCGACGAGAGAGGCTTCGCCGAGCGGATCGCGGCCATAGCCGGTCACGATATGTAGCAGGTCGTGCATCTCGCGATTGCGTTCGCGGAACCAGATCGAATCATCGCTCGATTGCGGGATCGTCGACACTTTGGCCAGCCCCGCGGCCGACAGGTTCTCGCTCGCCATGAACTCGTAATAGGCCCGTCCCAGCGTGCCCGCCGGCAATGCCTTGAGCGTTTCCCAATCCTCGAGCCGGTCGAACAAGCGGCGGCGCTCGGCCAGCGCCCTTTGGCCGAATTCGGTCTGGCGAAACCGCGCGAGCTGGCGCAGCGTGGTCTTGCCGCGCAGCGCATCGATCAGCAAGAAGACCTGCCGTGTATCTTCACGGTTCTGCATCAGCTTGCGAACGGCGCGATAGGCGGCGATCGGATGGAGGCGGGTATCGGTGGGAGATGACATGGCAATCGTCCCGCTTGTCGGTGCAATCGGATCAAGATAGAGAATGTTGACAATAATGTCAATATAGATCTTAGGCCTCTGATGCCTGCCTCGGCTAAAAGGCTCCGGCGCTCTCCGGAAGAGGCGCGGCGGCTGATCCTCGACACCGCGCAACAGCTGATCGCCCGCAGTGGGCCGGAGGGGCTGCGGCTGCAGGAGATCGCCGCCGCGGCCGGCATCTCGCACCCGCTTATCCTGCATCATTTCGGCAGCCGCGAGGGGCTGGTGCGCGCGCTCGTGCAAGAGGCGGTTGACGAGCTGCGCGACAAGCTGATCGCGACGATGGGCTCGGCGGAGTCGTCTCTCGAGCAGGAATTCGAGCAGGTCTTCAATGCCTATCGCGATGGTTTGGCGCAACGCCTCGCTTGGCTCGCGACGATCGATCCCACGGGGGAAACGATCGGCCCAGCGACAATCATGCGCGACGTAGCCGATAGTCTGCACGCGCGTCGGGTGGCGGCTGCAATGCCGGGAGCAGCGCCTGACCGCGCCGATACCGAAATGCTCGTCCACCTGATCGCCGTCGCCGCGTTTGGTGATGCGATCGTCGGCAAGCGCCTCTGGCGCAGCGCCGGGCTGCCCGCAACGGCTGGCCCCGATCGCCGCTTTCGCGCCTGGCTCGCTGGGTTGATCCGCGAGCACTCGATTCGCCGTTGAGCCCGCCTCGCTGTTCATGCACAGCCGATTCTCGCCGAGCCCTCCGGATGCCGTGCGTGGCTGCGAAAATACTCACAGGCCCGCCGCGGAGACAAAAGGTGATGAAATGCGCGCCTTTATCCGGCAACTGGCGCTTGGGAATGCGGCGGCGACTTCGCGTTGCACGTAAATCTTTGAGTCACCAATTTTTTTCTTGCATTCGCGGCGCAACGGCCTATCTAGCGCTCCGACGCAAATCGCACGTGCCAAGAGCCCCGCTTTCGAGCCGACCTCCCCGGGGTGCCGCTACGACGTAACGCGTCTCTTTCGGCCGAGCCGGCCATCAGTGGGCCGGCGCCCTTGAGGGATACGGATATGGTCCGGCACACGATGCGAAGTCCTCGCACGCCAATCTAATTTCTCGGGTTAGTG
>Ga0209059_1000807_pt1 | contig 14415 bp, 13 predicted proteins | sample GraSoiAngelo_151_FD_186165 | JGI IMG/M metagenome (GOLD analysis project Ga0209059, IMG submission 186165) | Grasslands soil microbial communities from the Angelo Coastal Reserve, California, USA - 14_1009_12_20cm (SPAdes) (version 2) | ecosystem: Environmental > Terrestrial > Soil > Grasslands ...
ACGGGGGTCCGCGGCCGACAGCATCGTCGCCTATTTGTTGGGCATCACCCGGGTGGACCCGATCGAGCACAACCTGCTGTTCGAGCGGTTCCTGCACGAAGAGATGACGACCTCGCCCGACATCGACATCGATTTTTCCACGGCACATCGCGAGCAGGTCATCCAGTACGTCTACGGAAAATACGGGCCGGAGCGCACCGGGATGGTCTGCAACGTCGTCACCTACCGGCAGCGGTCGGCGATCCGCGAGGTGGGGAAGGCGCTCGGCTTCAAAGAGGAGACGATCGATCACCTGGCGAAATCCGCCTCGGCCTGGCACCCGGAGAGTCCCGAAACGATCGCCCAGGCCGCCGGTTACCCCACGGCGAACGTCGCGCGGCCCTGGCAACAATTGTTCGATCTCGCCACCCAGATCCTCGAATTCCCGCGGCATCTCTCGATCCACGTCGGCGGGATGCTGGTGACCGGCGAGCCGCTGATCGACATCGTGCCGGTCGAGCGCGCCACCATGCCCGGTCGGATGGTGGTGCAGTTCAACAAAGACGATGTCGAGGAGCTGGGCCTGATCAAGATGGACATGCTCGGCCTGCGCATGCTGTCGGTCGTCGCCGAGGCCCTCGACCTGATCGAGGCCGACACCGGCGAGCGTCCCGACCTCGACGCGCTCGACCTCAAGGACCCGCAGGTCTACGAACTCTGCCAGCAGGCGGACACCATCGGCGTCTTCCAGATCGAGAGTCGGGCCCAGATGCAGACGCTGCCGCGCTCGAAGCCGGAGACCTTCAACGATCTGGTGGTGGAGGTCGCGATCATCCGCCCCGGGCCGATCCAGGGCGACGCGGTGCATCCGTATCTGCGACGCAAACAGGGCAAGGAGCCGGTGATGTACATCCATCCGCGCCTGAAGCCGATCCTCGAGGAGACGCTCGGGGTAGTGCTCTACCAGGAGCAGATCCTGAAGATCTCGATGGACTGCGCCAGCTTCTCGAGCGCCGAAGCCGACCGGTTCCGCCGGGCGATGAGCAGCCATCGCTCGCACGACCTGATGGACGCGATCCGCGAGCGCTTCCTCAGCGGGTGCGCGAAGAACGAGATCCCGCAGCCGATCGCCGAGGAGATCTTCACCAAGCTGGCCGCGTTCGCCGAGTTCGGTTTCACCAAGTCACACGCGGCCGCCTTCGCCCGCACCTGTTATGAGACCGCCTGGCTCAAGCTTCATCACGCGGCCGCGCTCTACGCCGGCCTGCTCAACCACCAGCCGATGGGCTTCTATCACCCGCACGTGATCGTGGAAGATGCCAAGCGGCACGACGTCACGATCCTGCCGGTCGACATCAACAAGAGCTACGTGCGCTGCACCGTTGAAGATGGTGCGTTGCGGCTCGGCTTCAACTACGTGCACGGCGTGGGCGACAAGGCCCTCGAGATCCTCGAGGAGGCGCAGCTGAAGGGACCGGTCACGTCGCTGGAGGACTTTTGCCGGCGGATCCGGCTGACCACGCAGTCGCGGAACGGGCTGACGAAGGCGCAGGTGCGCAACCTGGTGCTGGCCGGCGCTTTCGACGCGCTCGAGCCCAACCGGCGCGAGGCGGTCTGGCGCTTCAACGAGCATGCCGAGAACTGGCAGCGTTCGCCGATGCTGGCCGAACCGTCAGAAGCGGTGCAGCTGGCGCAAATGACGCATCGAGAACGGGTGGCGACCGACTACCGGCTGCTCTCGCTGTCCACGACCGACCACCTGATCCATTTCTACCGGCCGCAGTTCGACCAGCTGCGTGTCATCGACTCCAAGACGATCCGCTCGAGCGCCAGGGACGGCGCGAAGGTGCGCGTCGGCGGCCTGGTGATCACCCGCCAGTCGCCCTCGACCGGCAAGGAGTTCAAGTTCTTCACCCTGGCCGATGAGTTCGGCCACGTCGACGTCATCCTGCGGCCGCCGATCTACCAGCGCTACCGGCAGGTCGCGAACCTGGAGCCGATCCTGATCATGGACGGCACGCTGCAGAAGCAGGACGGCGTGCTCAGTGTGCTCGTCGACCATGTCGAAGCCGCTCCCAGCCTTCCTGACGAGGATGTCTTTCCGAGTTCCCGCAACTATCGCTGAGCGGCGCTGGCTTCGGTCTTCGCGTGCGCGAGAGGATGCTTTGGTTGGTAGAGCCCGATCCGTCCGCCGCCGGGCAGGGTAATCTCTGTGACGCGGCCCCAGCGTGCCTCGTCGAATGGGCGCTTGATTGGCACCCCTTTCCGTTCCAGCTCCCGGGCGGTCGTCTCGATGTCCTCGCATAACAGATAGAGCTGATGACGCTCTGGCTCCTCGGTCGGATGGATGCCGACTTCCGTGGGAGGCAGGGCGAAGATCAGCCAGCCGCCGCCCGAATCCACGGAGTCGAAACCGAGCACGTCTTTGAAAAAGGTGCGATCGGCATCCGGGTCGTGGCTGAAGATCATCGCGTGGGCGCCGGAGATGAGTTCACTCACGGCATCAGTCTATTGTGAGGCTCGCCCGGTTTTCACCGTGCCGCGCCAGCAGCCGAGCCGGGCGCCCGCGGACGAAAAGCCGGTCGACTTCGATCGCGTCCCATCCCTCGGGGAGCACGACCGGCCGGGTGAACCACGCGGCCGGTTCGGCGGCGCTCAGCACGAGGCCGGTGAGGCCGTAGAGGCAGCTCATCAAGAATCCGCCCAGGTTCGCCATGAAGGGGCCGACGCGCGGCTTGTCGGGAAACCGTTTCAGGCTGAACTCGTTGGTCTCCATGAACGGGTCCTCGATGAAATCCGCGTAGCCGCGCTCGAACCACCGGACGGATTCAGCCCGATCACCGGCGCGCGCGGCGTAGACGCCGAGGAGGGCGGAAAGCATGGGCCGGCCAACGTACTCCCCAGCCCGGCCGAGATAGAAGTCGATGGTGGCCCGCTCGAGCTGCGGCTCGACGGGATAGTCCATCGGGAAGATGCCGGCCAACGCCTCCGGCGTCGATGCCGCGGGGCCGCGTTCCTCCGCCGAATAGCGGTCGTGATTGCGGATGTAGCCTCGAGTGTTATCGATCGGCACATGGATTGCATCGGCCATTCGATCCCACCGTTGAGCGTCGGCGCGGTTCAGCCGGCGGGCGAAGCCCGCCGCCTCGCGTAAGACGACGCTGGCGGCCATGTTCATGTAGGCATTGTTGTCGACCGGATCCGTCTGCTCGGCGATGCCGATGACCTCCTTGAGTTCGTAGCCGCGGTCGGTCTTGATCGCTCTACTGACGAGCCAGTTTGCGACACCCTCGAGGACGGGCCAGGCTTTCTCGCGCAGGTAGTCGTCGTCGCCGGTGGCGTGCACGTACTGCGCGAATGCCCTCGCTACGCTCAGACTCACGTGCTGTTCGAAGACCAGGTGCGGCGCCGACAGCCGAATCACCTCTTCGCCATGGCGAGGCCCGCTTGCCCAGGGGAACTGGAGGCCGCGGTACCCGTGCAGCGCGGCGTTGCGTTCGGCGGCCGTGAGCCGCTGCGCCCGGTATTCGAGGAGGGCATAGGCAGACTCCGGCGCGGTCAGCAGCAGTGTCGGAAAGGTGAAGGCCTCGATATCCCACATCACGTGGCCTCGGTAATAGTGGTAGTTGGGCCAGTAGGCGAGGCCGAACATCGAGGTGCTGAACAGGGATGACGAATGCGCCGAGGCGTGGAGGTAGTAGTAGGCGGCGTCGGAAAGCGACTGCCATCGCGCGCCGGCACCGATCAGCTTGATACGTCCCTTCCAGATCTCCTCCCACGCGCCGCGGTTCTCCACGCGTAATTTCTGGAAGCCGCGCCGCGCCGCCATGCCGACCAGGCGCGCCGCCTGGCGATCGGGCTCGTGATGGGACTGGCTCGGGACCAGGCTGGTGAGCTGCTGGAGCACGTAGCTGCGCTCCGGCCTCGCGTCGACGCTGTACGAAGTGCTCAGGGGCGCGAGCTGATCGTGTTCCTCGCGCCGGCGCTCGACGCCCTCGCCACCGTCGAAGCGCGTGATGTAGGCGGCGCCGCAGGTCGACAGCGCGCCGTTGACTTCCCAGAGCATGGAGCCGTCGACGACCGGCTCGGCGGCCCCCGGCGTCGAGGTTTCGCGGGAGCGCCAGCGACCCGTGATACCGGTAGGGTCGAGCTTGGCCGTGACCACGAGACGACAGGGCTGATCGACGCGGACGCGGACCTCCTGCAGGACGACCGTGGGAAGCGATCGGCTGCAAAGCGTCAAGACGTCGACGGTCGCCGTCGTGGCGCCGGATCGAAACCGAAATCGGCTGCTGAGCTCGCCACACGAAAAGTCATGGCGCTGCTCGACGAACTGGCTCTGGCGGGGGAGACGGCTCAACTGCTGGCCGTCGAGCTCGATGTCGCCGCCGATCGGATAGGGACCGCGCGCGAAGCCCTCACCCTGCTCGACCGGGTCGATCGCGGCGAGCCCGTTGACGATCGCCAGGCCCTCGGTCAGCGGGATCGGTCCTGCCCGCAGCCCAATCAGGCCACTCGAGAGGTAGGCCGGGATGTACTCGGGACGCCAGGCCGCAACCGCCGGCGGGCTGAGCGGGGTCCGGCCGGGCGCTACTTCTTTTTCTTCTTCTTGCGAGCCTGGGCGTTGCTGATCGCGGCCGCGCGAGCCTTCGGCATGCCCTTCTTCTTCAGCCCCTCGTAGGTCTTCGGGTTCTTGATCGACGAGCTCTTCCGCTTTCCTGGCATGCCGGACCTCCATCGCTATTTATACTGTAACGTTTCCGCCCATTATCACTGTAACGCGAGCGGTTGCTCAGGTCAAGCGATGCGGCGCCGAAGCGTCGTGGCGCCGGCGAGGATGACCAGGACCGCGAAGCCCAGCACCACGCCGAAGTCGAGCTGAAGTGACGACCAGCCGAGGTCGGCGCCCTTGATCATGATGTTGCGCATGCCCTCGACGGCATAGGTCAGTGGCAGGACGTGCGACAGCACCTGCAGCAGTCGCGGCTCCGTGCTCACCGGGAAGATGATGCCGGCGAGGAGGATCTGCGGCACGATGACGAGCGGGATGAATTGCACCGCCTGGAACTCGGTGCGAGCAAACATGCTGAGGAAGATGCCGAGGTTGACCGCGGCGATCGCCATCAGCGCTTCCAGGATGAAGATCAGCGCGACGTTGCCGCTGTTGTGGACGTGCAGCACGAGCAGGCTGAAGGCGAGCACCTCCGCAGACTGGATGAGGGCTAAGACCGTGAAGCCGAGCATGTAGCCGAGCACGATCTCGGGACGGCGAAGGGGGCTGGCCATCAGCCGTTCGAGGGTTCCCTGGCCTCGCTCACGCAGGAAGGCCACCGCGGTGATCACGAAAACCAGGAAGAACACGACGAGGCCGACGAAGGCGGCGCCAAAGTAATCGAGCGTGTCGAAGTTCGGTCCGCCGTACAGATACGTCACCCTGGGCTCGAAGTGGACCCCTGCGGTGCTGGCGAGCGCGGTGAAGGACTGGCTCACCGCCTGCAGGATCGAGCCCGAGAGCCCCGGCTGGCTGCCCTCGAGGCGCACGTCGGGGGCGACGACACGAGCCTGCTGGGCCTGCGCGGAAAAGTCCGGCGGGAGCACGACGTATCCGGCGAGGTCGCCATTGTGCAATTTGGTCTCGGCGTCGGCCTGGGACATGGTGGTGGCGGAGACCGTGTTGGAGCGCTCGAGCTGTGAGGCCACCACGCCACCGAGCGGGCCGGTGTCTAGATTGGCCACGCCCATGGTCGGGACGCTTCCGCCGCCGCGCAGCAGGTAGCCGAGGAGCGCCAGGATCACCAGCGGCGCAAAGAAGAGGAGGGCCAGGGTCCGCCGGTCTCGCCGAAATTGCTGCAACAGCCGCCGCGTGATCGCCGCGACCCGCCGCCGGCTCATGCGACGGATGACTCCGAGAGCTTGAGGAAGGCGTCCTCCAGACGCTCGACCCCCGCCTGGCGTTTGAGTTCGGCCACCGTCCCCTCGGCGAGCAGACGGCCGAAGCGGATCAGTCCGAGCCGGTCGCATCGCTCGGCCTCGTCCATCACGTGGCTGGAGACGAGGATGGCTGCGCCTTCGCGCGCCATCCGTTGGAAGCGATCCCACAGTTGAACCCGCAATTGCGGATCGACGCCGACGGTCGGTTCGTCGAGCAGGAGCAGGTCGGGCTTGTGGACGAGCGCGCACGCCAGCGAGCACCGCGTACGCATGCCGCCGCTCAGGTTGCTCACGACGGAGTCCCGGCGATCCCAGAGGTCGACGAACTCGAGGGCTTCGCGCACGCCACCGTCAGCGCCGTAGATCTCGGCGAAGAAGCGGACGTTCTCCGCCGCCGAGAGATCGGGATAGAGGGCCGCCTGCTGGGTCATGTACCCAACCCGAGCCAGGATGTCGAGAGACGGCATCCGCCGGCCGAGAACGGCGACGGTCCCACCGTCGGGAACGATCAGCCCGACGAGAGAGCGGATCAGCGTCGTCTTCCCGGCACCGTTTGGGCCCAGGATCCCGTAGACCTCGCCGCGGCGGACCCGCAGGGTGACGCCATCGAGCGCGCGTTGCGCGCCAAATCGTTTGCTGACCTGCAACGCCTCAACCGCGTACGGCTGCCCGGTGGCCATGCCTCACGCCTCCGGACGCATGCCGCGCAGCCAGAGCTGCGCGAGCTGGAGGATAGCCTCTTCTCCGCTGGGGGCGTCCATGCCCGCCTGACCGAAGACGGGTTCGGCAAGCAGGTGCAGGATCACGCTGCCGACCAGACCTTGAAGGGCCAGCATGGGATGCATCCGTCGGAGCCGGCCGGCGGTCATCTGGGTGGCGAGGTATCCGCCAAATGTGGCAAAGGCGCGTACCCCGGTTTCGGCGAAAACCTGCTGCGTCTCCGGCGCCATGGACGTGATCTCCAGAAGGAGCGTCCGCACGATGCCCCGGTGTCGAGCCACGGTCCGATACGCTGCCAGCACCACCTGGGGAATCACCTCGTCGGGCGGGCGGCCTGCGGCGCGCGCGAGCAACGCCATCACCGGCTCGAAGGGTGAGTAAGCGAGGAGGATCGCTCGGAAGAGGGCGGACTTACCGGGGAAGAGCCGATAGAGATTGGCCCGGGACACGCCGGCCTCGGCAGCGAGCTCATCCATGGACAGATCCGACAGCGATCGGCTGGTCAGCAGTCGCAAGGCCGCCTCCAGAATGCGCTGCCGGGTACCGGGTTCCGGCGCGATCGCCAGCGTATCGAGCAGCGCCGCGCGCGAGGGAAAGATGCGATACAGCGTGGTCCGAGAGACGCCCGCGGCCTCCGCGATCGCGTCCACGGAGGGTGGTTCACCCGCTTCGTAAAGACGCGCGGCCTCTCGCATGATCCGCTCCTTGCGCGACCGTGATTCTGCCACCAGTTTGGTTGGGACGATACTAGATGAGACGTCCAGTCTTGTCAAGTGTTATGCGCCCCGGGCAATCTGGGCGAACGTTCGGTAGCCTATGGCGCGATGCCCGAATTGCCTGAACTCGAAGTTCTGCGTGAATACCTGGGCCCGCGCCTGGAGGGAAAGCGGATCAGCGAGGTCTGGACCTCGCCGAAACTCAGCTTCCTGCTGCGCACACCGCCAGACGAGTTTGCACGGCAGCTGACCGGTGGGGTCTTCGAGCGAACCTGGCGCCGCGGCAAGTTCTTGATCTTCGACATCAGCAGACAGCACCTCGTCGTCAACCCGATGCTGGGAGGCCGCTTCCAGTGGACGACCCGCTCCGAGAAAGTCGGGGCGGCCACCGTGTTTCGCATCACACTCGAGGGCGCAGACGAATTGCGATTCCTCGACACGGTCAAAATGGGTCGGGTGTACTGGGTCGCTCCCGGCGCGCTGCCGACCATCCCGGGATGGGCGGAGCTGGGGCCGGATGCGTTGACGGTCGGCCAGTCCGAATTTGCGCAGCGGATTCGCCGTCACCCGGGTGAGCTGAAAAACCTGCTGCGGAACCAGGCCTTCATCTCCGGCGTGGGCAATGCCTACTCGGACGAGATCCTGCACGAGGCCCAGCTGCTGCCGCTACGAAAGCGAACGACACTCAAGTCGGACGAGGTGACCAGGCTGCATGCCGCGACCGGAAGGGTCTTGCGATCCGCCATCGATTCCATCAAGGGGCAGCCCAAGTACGAGCCACACAAGCAGGATCGAAGCTTCATGGCGGTCCATGGGAAAGCGAAAGAGAAGTGCCCCCGCTGCGGACATCGCATCTCCGAGCTGACCGCGCGCGGCGAAGCCACGGATTTCTGTCGCGGCTGTCAGCATTAACGCGTGCGGCTGAACCAGGCGCGCGTCATCGTCACCGGCGCCTCCAGCGGTATCGGCCGCGCGATCGCGCTCGAGTTTGCCGGGCGTGGGGCCTTGCTGGCCCTCGCCGCGAGAACACCGACGGCCCTCGACGAGCTGGCGGGTACGATCCAGACGAACGGCGGTCGGGCGGTCGTCATTCCGACCGACGTCACCCAGGACGGCGCCGTTGACCAAATGGCGAAGGAGACCATCCGCCAGCTCGGCGGCATCGACATTCTCGTCAACAACGCGGGGGTGGGCTTGCACGCGCCCATCGGCGACGCCTCGGCCGACGACGTCGAGAGGTTGTTCCGCCTCAACGTGCTGGCGGCGTCCGCGGCGATCCGCGCCGTCATCCCGACCATGCGGGCACAGCGTGCCGGGACGATCATCAACATCTCGTCGATGGCCGGCCGCATCGTCATCCCCCGGATCGGTTACTACTCGGCGAGCAAGTTCGCGTTGACCGCGATTGGCGACGCGCTCCGGATGGAAGAGGGCCCTCGTGGCATCAGGGTGATGAATGTCTTTCCCGGCACCACGCGCTCGGCCTTCGGCGATAACCGGCTGGGGATCCGGGGGCCTGCTGCGCACCAGCGGGTCCCGCCGGTCACCGCCGAGAAGGTGGCGCGTCGCGTCGCGCGTGCGGTCGAGCGAAACCAGACGTCGGTCTACATCTCGTTCGTTCCCGATCGGCTCGCCCTGGCGGCCAATTCCGTCGCCGGCTGGGCGGTCCGCCGCGTGCTCGCGGGATGGGCACGGAGTGCCCAGGGCTGATTCTGGCCGGGCCTCCCACAGGCAACCGGCTCGCAGGCTCGAGGTCGGGGAGCGTGTCTTTGCGCGCACGCCGACCAGCCGCGACCGCCCGTCGATCGTCGCCATGAACCGGGCCAGCCGGGCCCTCCACCGAGGCTGGGTCAGGCCGCCGACCGATTCGGCGGCGTTCGGCCGGTGGATGTCGCGTTGCCGCCGGCCGAACGTGCGGTGCCTCCTCATCTGCCGGCTCGCCGACGGCGCCATCGTCGGCATCTTTACCCTGGGCGAGATCGTCCGCGGAATGTTTCACAGCGCGTACCTCGGCTATTACGCCGCGCAGCCGTACGTCCGTCAGGGTTACATGGGCGAAGGGATGCAACTGGTGTTGCGACACGCCTTCATCGCGATGAAACTCCATCGAGTCGAGGCGAACGTCCAGCCGGAGAACGTCGCCTCGATCGCCCTCGTCAAACGCTCCGGTTTCCGGCTCGAGGGCTTCTCACCCCGCTATCTGAAGGTCGCCGGCCGCTGGCGCGACCACCAGCGCTGGGCGATCCTCATCGATGACTGGCGGCGCCTTCCCCAACGGCGCCGCGCGCCTTCTCCAGGTCGCGCGCGCCGATGACGATGCGAGTCTTCGTGGCCAGGTAGACCGCGCTCAGGCTGACGCCGGCGTCGGCGATCTTGCGGGTCACCTTGCCGAGCGCGCCGGGCTTGTCCTCGATGTCCAGCACGAGGGCGTCCTGCTCGCCGGTCACTCGGGCACCGGCGCTTTGCAACGCTTGGCGCGCCTTCGCCGGGTCCGCCACCAGGACGTGGCCGACACCCTTGCCACCGACGACGAACCCGCAGATGCCCTCGATATTGATGCCCGCCTTGCCCAGCGCCTCAGCCGCCGCCGCGACGGTGCCGACTTTCTCGTCGAGCTCGATCGTCAGATCCTTCAGATGGTGTGCCATTTGCCGACCTCCTACTCCTCAGATGGGCGGATCAGGCGCCATTGTAATTGACCTAAACCCAGGCGAACGCGCATCTCAAGCCCGGCGCTTGAATCGCCCGGTGATCATCATCACGATGCTGTCCCGTGGTGTTGGCCAGCCCTGCGGCACTGCGCGGCGAGCTTGAATCCAGATCCAGAGGCCAACCGCAAGCAGCACGAGAGCGGGTATCCAGGCGAGGCCGTTAATCAACGATCCGAGAGCTAAAACGATCGCGCCCAGGAGCAGGATCAACATTCCAAAGTAGCGTCCTCGAGCGCTTGCAAGATACTTGGTCTGAGTCTGGTCCACCGTCGAGACGCCGGCGGTGAAGAGTGTCTCGGTCGTGATGATGTAGGTCTCCGAAGTGTCCCGGTCCCGAACTTCGAGCGAATAGGCGCTCATGTAGATTGGCGTGCTCGAACCTTTTTGCCAGCCTGGTCGCTTGACCCCGATCACCTGAAGGCTGGGCGACAGCGCTGTGATTCGGGTCGCAAGGTCCTGCAGCTCGCTCGGGATTGGCTCCTGCATCAGATGACTCGGTTTGGATCATAGAGCCAGTTGAGGCCGAAACCGAGAATGGCGATGGCGAAGGCCATCACCACCACCAGCAGCAGGATCCGCCCGGCGGCACGAATCAGCGGCCGATGTCGTTTGAGCGGCCGGGATTTCTCATACCACAGCGTCCAGATGGCGACGGGAAGCACCGGCAGGCTGCGCAGCACAATCCGGATCAGCGGGTACGGCGCGATGAACGCCTCGATGACGTAGAAACCTGCCAGGGCGATGATGACGACGCCGACCGCGATCAGGAGGGGACTGGGAAGGTTGTTAGTACGTCTCGAGGTAGGCGTCGAGTTCCCAGGCGCTGACTTGCTTCTCATAGCTCTGCCACTCCATCTCCTTCGTCTCGATAAAACGCTCGAGGAGGTGGACACCCAGCGCGTCGCGCATCACCTCGTCCTGGCGAAGATCCTTGAGCGCCTCGGCGAGGGAACCGGGGAGTTGGCCGAGTTGGTGCCGGGCCAGGCGTTCGGGATCGAAGGCGTAGAGGTTCTCCTCGACCGGTGGCGGCAGGGGCAGTTTCTGGCGAATGCCTGACAGGCCGGCGTGCAACATCGCCGCAAAGGCTAGATACGGATTGCAGGAAGGATCCGGGGCGCGAAATTCGATCCGGATCGCGGCCCGGTCGCTGCTCCCGGCCCTCGGCACTCGAATCAGCGCGGAGCGATTCATCTGCGCCCAGCTGATCGCGACCGGGGCCTCGAACCCGGGCACGAACCGTTTGTACGAGTTGACGAGGGGGGCAACCAGGGCGCACAGGGCGCGAGCATGCGCCAGCTGGCCGGCGATGAAATGCTTGGCGACCGACGAGAGATGGTACTGGTCGGCGCGATCATAGAAAGCATTCGTCTCTTTCCCAGGGTCGGTGAGCACCTGGTGCGTGTGCATGCCGGAGCCGGCCGCGCCGAAGATCGGCTTTGGCATGAATGTCGCCAGCAACCCACGCCGTTGCGCGACGGCCTTGACGGCGTGCTTGAGCGTGACCAGCTGGTCGGCACTCTTCAGCGCATTGCTCAGCGCCAGGTCCAGCTCGTACTGGCCGGCGGCCACCTCGTGGTGACTCGCGTCGATCGTGATGCCGAGACGATCGAGCGCTTCGACGATTTCCTGCCGGACCTCGCTAGCGACGTCGACCGGATGGTCGAAGTAGCTCGCGCGGTCATGCCGCCCCGGCCGCACGCCACCGCCGGCGGGGTCCGGGTTGAGCAGGAAGAACTCGAGCTCCATGGCGACCGCGTAGTCGAAGCCGAGCGCCCCCGCATCGGCCAGCGCGCGTGCCAGCACACCCCGCGGATCGCCGGCGAACCGCTCACCGTCAGGGGTCAGCAGGTCGCAGATCACCTGGGCGCTCTTGACGCCGTCGGCCTCGCCGATGGTGAGCGTGTCCAGGTCAGGCCGCAGGAACATGTCGCTCTCGAAGATGCGGGCGAAGCCCTCCACCGACGATCCGTCGAACCACTCGCCGCTGCGCACCGCATGCGGAAGTCGCTGGGCCGGAATCGTGATGCTCTTGACGGTGCCGAGCACGTCCACGAAGCGCAGGTCCAGGAAGCGGATGCCGCGCTCCGATAGCCGCTCGAGCGCGCGCTCGACGGTCGGGCTCGCCGCGCGGCCGGTCGCCGTCTCAGTCTTCGCCGTCAGGTACTCCTTTGTGCTCGGAGGCCGCCGGAGGATCGACGTGATCCCAGGACGGGCCGGGCCGCGGATGATCAGCGGGTCGCCAGGGCTTGTCTCGCTCTAACGCATCGTCCATAGGTTCGTCCTCTTCTGTTCCTCGGGTTGGCGGATTCTCAGACGTCACGAAGGCGGCTGCCAGGGCGAGTGGCAGCCGCCACAACGACGAACGGCGTAAACGGATCGAGCGACGAACTAGATGTCGTGGTAGAGGTAGAACTCCCAGGGGTGGGGCCGCAGCGCGACCTGGTCGTATTCGCGTACGCGCTTGTAGTCGATCCAGGTCTCGATCAGGTCGCTGGTGAAGACGTCGCCCCGGGTGAGATATTCGTTGTCGATCTCCAGCGCGTCCAGCACTTCGGGCAGCGAACCCGGGGTGCTCTTGACCTGGCGCTTCAACTCAGGTTCGAGCTCGTACAGGTCTTCGTCGATCGGCTTGGGCGGCTCGATCTTGTTGATGACGCCGTCCAAACCGGCCATCAGGCAGGCAGCGAATGACAGGTAGGGGTTGCACGACGGGTCCGGGGTCCGGAACTCGAGCCGCTTGGCCTTGGGATTGTCGAAGTACATCGGGATGCGCACGCAGGCGCTGCGGTTGCGCTTCGAATAGATCAGGTTGATCGGCGCCTCGTACCCGGGCACCAGGCGGCGGTAGGAATTGGTCGTTGGCGCGGCGAAGGCCAGCAACGACGGCGCATGCTTCAGCAAGCCGCCGATGTACCAGCGGCACATCTCACTGATCCCCGCGTAGCCCGCCTTGTCATAGAAGAGGGGGACGCCGTCTTTCCAGAGACTCTGATGGGTGTGCATGCCCGACCCGTTGTCCATGAAGAGGGGCTTGGGCATGAAGGTCGCCACAAACCCGTTCTGGGCGCAGACGTTCTTGACGACGTACTTGTACATCATCACTTTGTCAGCCATGCTCACCAGGGTGTCGTAGCGCATGTCGATCTCGGTCTGGCCCGCAGTGCCGACCTCGTGGTGGTGGACCTCGACGTCGATGCCCGCCTCGATCAGCTTGAGGACGATCTGGGAGCGGAGGTCCTGGAGCTTGTCGGTGGGCGGCACCGGGAAATACCCTTCTTTGTAGCGCGGCCGGTAGGCCTGGTTCGGCTCGGAATTCTTGCCCGAGTTCCAGACGCCTTCGACCGAATCGATCTCATACATGCCCGAAAACTGGTTCTGGTCGAAGCGCATGCTGTTGAAGATGTAGAACTCACACTCCGGCCCGAAGAAGCTGGTGTCGGCGATGCCGGTTGAGAGCAAAAAAGCTTCGGCCTTCTTGCCCACATAGCGCGGATCGCGCGAGTAGGGCTGGCGGGTGATCGGGTCGATCACGTCGCAGCTGATGCTGAGGGTCGGCACCCGCAGGACCGGGTCGACGATCGCCGTCGACGGATCCGGAATCAGCAGCATGTCGCTCTCGTGGATCTGCTGGAAGCCCCGAATGCTCGAGCCGTCGAAGCCGATGCCCTCACTGAAGAGACTCTTGGTCAGTTCCTGGACCGGAATCGAGAAATGCTGCCAGGTCCCGATCAGGTCGATGAACTTGAGGTCGACGATCTTGAGCCCCTGCTTGTGGGCCAGGTCGATGACAGACTGGGCATCCGCCCTGGTTTCCCTTTTCGAGCGCACGCCCTGGTCGATCGCCATAGATACATTCCCTCCGTTGAACACGGTGATCCGACTGCCTCGATCCTAGGGGCGAGCGCTGCGGCGGTCATCGGGCCAGAGGGACGAGTTCCGCTACGGCTTTTTGTGCGGGGCGCCTAAAGGGCTACGGACTGATGCCCGGTGAGAGTGATGCCGAGGGGGACGTCAGCACCCGGTCGACGGTCAGGGTGTAGCCACTCGAGGGCTGGTCGATCGCGACCGAAAGGACGAACGGATCTTTGGTGAAACGCACGATAGGGGTCGTTGCGGAGGTCTTGTCCTCGACCCACCCGTCCTTGGCCAGGGCAGCCTCGTAGAACGGGACAATGCTGTTGAGGTCCTTCGCGGTGAAGTCCTCCGAGATGCTCTCGGTGTCGGCGAGACCGGGTTGTTCGTCGAGCAGCGTTGTGCCTGCCGGCCTCGGCAGCGCTTCGATGATCGGCTTCGTAAAGTGGGTGTCGGCCCCGCTGATGACTGACGCGATCTGGGCGTTTTCGAACAGGCCCAGGACG
>Ga0209059_1000813_pt1 | contig 14374 bp, 17 predicted proteins | sample GraSoiAngelo_151_FD_186165 | JGI IMG/M metagenome (GOLD analysis project Ga0209059, IMG submission 186165) | Grasslands soil microbial communities from the Angelo Coastal Reserve, California, USA - 14_1009_12_20cm (SPAdes) (version 2) | ecosystem: Environmental > Terrestrial > Soil > Grasslands ...
ACCCCAGCAGGCGGTGCACGACGAGCGTCTGCCGCAGACCCACGAACGCGGCGGCGTCCACCGTACCCGTCTCGAACCGAGTGGCGTTGGGGTTGTAATCGCGGCTCCCGGTCGGAACCTCGAGACGCGAGCGCCAACCGAGGCGGGTCGGACCGAAGAGCGCGAGATCGCGCACCCAGAAACCGCCGGTCGCAAGCGGGCCGTGCAGCCACTTGTGACCGAGGGTCACCACCGCGTCCGCCCCGAGATCCTCGACATCGACACGCACCTGCCCAAGGGCCTGCGCCGCGTCGACGATCGAGATCGCGCCGGCCTCGCGCGCGATCCGGCACGCCTCGCGCACCGGCAGCACGTCGCCGGTCTTGCAGGACACGAGCGAGATCACGAGCGCCTTGGCGCCGTCGCGCATGCCACCGTGTAGCTCGTCGAGAAGGCGGTCGGGGTCGCGATGCCAGCCGATCTCGCGAAGCTCGTCGCCGAGCTCCGCGCGTCGCCGCAGGGGGTAGAGGGCGCTCCCATGCTCCTCAAGCGTCGTGAGGATGATCGACCGGGGCGGTATCGCGAGGCCGGCGACAAGCGTGTTCAGGCCGTCGGTCGCCGACTGCGCCAGCGCGACACGGGCCGAGCCGCCCGGGTCTCCGAGTGCGGCGGCGAGATCCGCCCGGGTGGCATCGAGCGCAGCGTTGTAGGCCGCGTACCCGACCTGACCGAACATGCCGACCTCGTTCAGCCACGTGCGGAATCGCTCGGCCGAGCGCTGCGCGACAGGGAACGTGGGTCCCGACCCGGCGACGTTGAAGTAGAGGGAGTCGCCGCGCAGCGCCTGGAGCGCCGCCACCGAGGTGTCCGGGCGCTCGTCGATGAGCGGCGCGATGTCATTGGTCACGAGGTGATGATGCCCCGGATCGCCAGGCCCGCGGTGAAGAGCGCGGCGAAGCCGAGCGCCACGGATTGGCCGCGTGGCGCTCGTTCCCGGAGGAGCGACGCGGCGAACGGCATGGCCAGCACGACCGCGACCCCATACAGCACATGGAGCAGATCCCGGGGCGGTTGCGAGAACGCGACGAGTGCGCCGAGCAGGCCCTGCACGATGGAGGCGATGACGGCGATGGCGATCGCGCCGCGAAAGCCTGGGGTAGGACCGGAATTACGAAACCCGAGGAAGAGTCCCCAGAGCCCGACGGCCGTGTAATAAAAGACGAGTGCCCACGCCGTGCGGCCGTGGAGCGAGAGAATGGCGACGTCCACCTACGTCAAAAGCTAGCTCATAACGCTCGTATGCTCGAAGCGTGATCGACGTGACGCGCCTCTCGCGCAGCTTCGACGGGACGTTGGCGCTCGACGACGTCTCGTTCCAGGTCCACCCGGGCGAGATCGTGGCGCTCCTCGGCCCGAACGGCGCCGGCAAGACGACGGCGAGCCGGATCATCGGCGGGATCCTCGCGCCGAGCGAAGGTGACGTCCTCGTCGACGGCGTTTCGGTGCGCAAGGACGCCAACGCGGTCCGCGCGCGGTGTGGCTTCGTCACCGACCAGCCGTCGTTGTACGAGCGCATGCCGCTGCGCCGTTATCTCGGCTTTTTCGCGCGCCTTTACGACGTGGCAGATCCCGACGTGCGCGCTGCCGAGCTCGCAAAGCTCCTCGGTCTCGATGATGTGCTCGATCGGAAGCTCGCGACGTTCTCGCGGGGTATGCGCCAGAAGGTCGCTATCGCGCGGGCGCTTGTCCACGATCCGCCGGTGCTGCTCCTGGATGAGCCGGCGACCGCTCTCGACCCCGAGATGTCGCAGATGCTGCGCCGATTCATCGTTTCGCTTCGAGCCAGGCATCGCGCGATCCTGCTGACGACGCACGACCTCGACGAAGCGCAGCGGATCGCGGACCGCGTCGTCGTGCTCTACAAAGGCAAGGTTCTGCGGACCGGCGCCACCGCCGATATCCGCGCGGCCGGACGGCCGAGCTACACGGTGTCGTTCGCGGGAGATGCAGCGACCGCTCGCGAGGCTCTCGCCCGCGTTGGCATCACGGCCGAGAGTGCGATCGCGAAGGACGGGCTCGCAGCGCTGCGGTTCGCGCCAGATGACCCTGCCGCGGTCAATCCTGCCGCGCTCCGCGCGCTTCTCGATGCGGGCGTGCGCGTCGTCACCCTGTCGGCGGAGGAGCGCTCGCTCGAGGACGCGTATCTCAGCATCCTGGCCGAGGCACGCCGATGAAGATGAAGTGGTGGCTCATCGCCTGGCGCGAGATCCGCTGGGAGGTCTTCCTCGACCGCACGTCGCTGCTCCGAACCGGCATCTTCGTGGTGATCCCGCTTTTCTTCGTCGTCTCGAATCGCGGCGTCCCGCCCGGGCCCGCGGGCGACTTGACGCTCCTCGGCCTCGCGCTGCAGAGCGTCTTCTTTCCCGCGCTCTCGGGCGTCGCGCTCATCGCGGCGACGTTCACGATGGAGAAGGAGAACGGCACGCTGGTCCCCCTCCTCGCCGCTCCCATCCGCGACTTCGACATCGTTCTCGGCAAGCTCGTGGGCATGGTCGTTCCGGTGATGGTCGCCTGTAGCGTGACGCTCTCCGCGGCCTATGGACTCGCCTCGTATCGCTACGGCGTGACGCGTGTCGCGCGCGTGCTGACGCCTGAGCTCCTCTACGCGTTCCTGGTGCTGTCGCTCTTGTATCTGGTCACGACCGGCAGCATCACGATGATCGTGGCCGCGCGCGTGAAATCCAGCCGCGCCGCCCAGCAGGTCGCGGGGCTTGTGATCGCGCTCTCCGCCGCGGTGTTCGCCGGGCTCGGATTCGTCGCGTCGCAGTTCGGCGAAGGCTGGCCTCTTCTCGCCCTCGGCGTCGGACTTGTCCTTATAGACATCCTGGCGCTTGAGGTTGCCCGCCGCGTCTGGCAGCGCGAGGAAGTGATCGGTCGCGTCTGACCTTGACTGCCACAGAGCCAGCGCCTAGCGTTCCCGGTCTCATGCGCGCTTCGTTCGTCGTGGTCATTTTCGGCGAGCTCCTTGTGGGAGCTCGACGGGGAGGCGCGCGCCGCTAACGCGACAACGATCGGCAGCGTGAAGGCCTCCCGAGATCGGGAGGTCTCTTGTTATCAGGAGGTCTGGTCATGGCGAGCACGGTCCAGCAACGGCTGAACGAGGTCGCGGCGGTCGGACAGGAGATCGTCGAGACCGGCGTCGCCTACCTCGATGGAAAGTTCACGCCCTTCGGCGACGCGAAGGTCTCCATCGCGACCCATGCGCTCCAGTACGGCACTGGCGTCTTTGAGGGTATCCGTGCGTACTGGAACCCCGCCCAAGAGCAGCTCTACGTCTTTCGGTTGCGCGAGCACTTTGAGCGAATGGCCCGTTCCGTTCGGATCATGCGCATCGCGCTCCCCGGCGACCCCGATGCGCTCTCCGAGATCGCGCTCGAGCTCCTTCGAAAGAACGGCTTCAAGAGCGACGTCTACATCCGGCCGCTCGCCTTCAAGGCAGCACGCTCGGTGAAGGTCGCGCTTCAAGGACTGCGCGACGGCTTCGGTATGTACGCCTTTCCACTCGGCGCATATCTGCCGACCGGCGGGCTGGCCGCGCGAACCGCGAGCTGGCGTCGCATCTCCGACGACGCGATCCCAGCGCGGGCCAAGCTGACGGGCGCGTACATCAACACGGCACTCGCGGTCGACGAGGCGCACGACTACGAGGCCGACGAAGCGATCTTCCTCACAGCCGACGGGCACGTCTCCGAAGGCGGCGGCGCGAACCTCTTCATGGTCCGCGACGGCGCGCTCATCACGCCGCCGGTGACCGACGACATCCTCGAGGGCATCACCCGCGACTCGATCCTCGAGATCGCAAGCGAGCTCGGCATCCTCGTTGAGGAGCGGCAGGTGGATCGCACCGAGCTCTACGTCGCGGAAGAAGTCTTCTTCTGCGGCACCGGCGCGCAGGTCGCGCCCTGCGTCAAGATCGACGGACGGGTCGTTGGCGATGGCGCGATCGGTCCGGTGGCGAAGAAGATCGGCGAGGTCTATTTCGGTCTCGCCCATGGCGACGACAAGGGGCATCCGGAATGGCGCACGGCGGTGTACCGCTGACGAACGTCGCCTACCAGGGTCTTGCTGGGGCATTCTCGGAGGCGGCCGCGGCGGCGCTCTTTCCGGGGGCCAGCCTCCTGCCGCGCCGCACCTTCGCGGAGGTCTTCGCCGCCCTCGAGGCGGACGAGGTCGACGCCGCGGTCGTCCCGGTCGAGAACACGCATGCGGGATCGGTCGCGGACGTCTATGACCTTTTGCGGCAGCACGACAGCGCGAAGATCGTCGCCGAGCTCATCCTTCGCGTGAGCCACAGCCTCCTCGCGGTGCCCGGCACGCGCCTGGAAGACGTAAAGGCCGCGCGCTCGCATCCACAGGCGCTCGCGCAAGTCGAAGAATTCCTGCGCGAGCACCGGATCCAGCCGGAAGTGGCCTTCGATACCGCCGGAGCCGCGGCGGAGATCGCGGAGGGCGGAGACCCGGCGATCGCGGCGGTCGCGAGCCGACGAGCGGCAGGGCGCTACGGCCTCGACGTCCTCGCCGAGGCCATCGAGACCTCGCGCGACAACTTCACGCGATTCTTCGCCCTCGCAAAGAACGGCGACCGCGAGATCGCCGAGCGGATCCCTGCTGCGCTGCGGTCGGGACCCACGAAAACGAGCCTCGTCTACAAGACTGCGAACCTCCCCGGTGCTCTCGTGCGCTCGCTGCAGCCGTTCGCCACGGCATGGCTCCAGCTTTCCAAGATCGAGTCGCGCCCGAGTCGTGCCGCGCCCTGGGACTACGTCTTTTACCTCGATTTCGAAGGTGACCCCGCGGTGTGGCCGTCCAAGGAAGCACTCTCGCTAATGCGCACGTGCTGCGAGTGGCAGCAAATCCTCGGAACGTATCCGGCAGCGACAAAGGTGATCGAGCCGGACTGAAGGCCACAAAAAGGCAGGCTGCTGATCCACAGATAGACGCCCGTGGGCAGGCGCATTGCCAGACGAGCTCCTGGCCGGCTTGCCGATCAGCGTGGGTGCTCGCGCTCCCAATCATCTCGCAGGACCTCGCACAGCCAGTGGTCGCGCCAGCGGCCGTCTCGCCATGATTCCTCGCGCTCGATACCGACCTGTCGATACCCGGCCTTCTGCAGCGCGCGCTTGCTCGGCTCGTTGTCGATGATCGCGCCGCTCTTCAGTTTGTGCAGATTGAGATGGCGGAACGCGTACTCGGTGCGCAGGGCCATCGACTCGGACCCGTAGCCTTTTCGCCAGCAACTCTTGTCGCCGATGACCGTGCCGGTCGTAGCGTGCGCGTTGATCCAGTTGATGCCGTGGATCCCGGTCGCGCCGATCGCTTTCCCCTCAGCCTCGATGACCCACCACACATCGTTCTTCGATTCACCGATGCGCTTGATGAAGTCCTCCTCCTGCGGTAGCGACAGAGGAAAACGCTCCGCGAGATAGCGCGTCACTTCGAGGTCTGCGAACCACGCGACGAACCGCGCGGCATCGGTCTCATCAGGCGGCCGCAGAGTGATCTGCTTCCCCTTGAGAACGGGGCCGAACACGCCGACAGGCTAGCGCCCCCACTCGTGGCTAGGCGCGCATGCCTATGCCCGCCCGAGCAAGAGGTTCGTCTGATCACGGATGAGCGTCGCGCGCTCCCGGGCTCGCGCGGGTGCGTCCCAGGCCGCGAGCTTCGCAAACCCAGGATCGCCCGCGTCCGCCTCGGCCTGAATGAAGTCGGCCAGGAAGCGCAGTTGTGGGACGAGCGTCTCGAGCACTTCGGAGGGCTCGACGCCTCGGTACGCCGCGCAGAACATCGCCAGACGCGACGCTCGCATGGGCAGAGGCACGACTTGGTTATTGCTGCTGTCGAGCTTCGGATACAGCGGCACCCAGGTGTAAGCGGACAATGCGACGTCCCATACACGGCTGCCCGGTCCGGCGCTGTCCCAGTCGAGCATGGCGATCGGGAGGTGGCCGTCGAAGAGAGCGTTGTACGGGGCCCAGTCGTTATGACAGATAACCTCGTGCGCGCCCGGCGCGATGATGCGCCAGCGTGCGTCTGGCGGCGGGGTGAACCTGGCAAGCAGGTCGTGATAGCGCCGCAGTAGTTCGGCAGCTCCAGCGAGGGTGACGTCGTCCTCGTAGACCCAGCTCGGCATCGGCTCGGGCCAGCCCTGGTGAACGTCGCCCGGGATGAACTTCAGGACGGCACGGCCTTGCGCGTCCATCCCGAGTGGCTCGGGTGCCGCGTCGAAGCCGACGCGGCGAAGGTGCCCGAGGAGAGCGTGCACCGCGGGTGTCCAGGGGCCGGCTCGGCGGCGGACGGTATCGCCTACCCTGACTGCATCGCTCAGGTTGCCGCCGAGCGACTGTTCCTCCAACCTCGGGTCAACCCCCCAGATACGTGCGCGCGACGCCTTCGTCGCGCAGCAGCTCGGGGCCTGTGCCTCGCATGACGATGCGACCCAGGTCCATCACGTAGGCGCGATCGGCGAGCCGCAGCGCGCGGAGTGCGTTCTGCTCGACGAGCAGCATCGTGACGCCCTGTCTCTTGAGCTCGGCCAGCGTGTCGAAGACGCGCTTCACGATCATCGGCGCGAGTCCGAGCGAAGGTTCATCGAGCAGCAGCAGACGCGGCTGAGCCAGAAGCGCGCGCGCGATCGCGAGCATCTGCTGTTCCCCGCCGGAAAGACTTCCCGCGAGCAGCGCGCGGCGCTCGCGCAGGATCGGAAAGCGCTCGTATGCCGACGCGATCTCGGTGCGGTCGCGGCCGCGGAGCCCCATGAGGAGGTTCTCTTCGACCGTCATTCGCGCGAGGATCTCGCGGCCCTCGGGCACCTGGACGATGCCCGCGCGAACGATCGAGTGCGGCGGCGCGCCGCCGATCTCGCGGCCGTCGAAGCGGATACGACCATCTGCCGGCACGAGGCCGCTGATCGCGGCGAGCGTGCTCGACTTCCCCGCCCCGTTCGCGCCGATGAGCGCAGTCACCTCGCCTGCATTCGCGAGGAACGACACGCCGTGCACCGCCTCGACCGCGCCGTAACGAACGCGGAGCTCCTGGACCTCGAGGAGCGGCGCATTCATGCGGCGTCCTCGCTCCCGAGATATGCCTCGCGCACCGCAGGGCTCGCCTGGATCTCAGGAGGCGTGCCCTCCGCGATCTTGCGCCCGAAGTTCAGCACCGCAACCCGCTCGCAGGTGCCCATCACAAGGCGCACGTCGTGCTCGATCAGCACGATGGTGAGCCCCTCGGTGACGAGCGCGCGCATCAGCTCGCGAAGACGCGTGGATTCCGCAGGGTTCATCCCGGCCGCGGGCTCGTCGAGGATGAGAAGGCGCGGGTCGGACGCGAGCGCGCGCGCGATCTCAAGGCGGCGCTGGTCGCCGTAGGCGAGCCCGCCGGCGAGGGCGTCGGGCCGGCTCAGTCCGAGCCGCTCGAGAAGCTGGACAGCGCGCTCGCGGTCGGAACGGTCCGACGCGCCGCGTGGCCAGAGGCGTCGCAGCGCATCCGAATGCATCCGCGCATGCCGTCCGACGAGCACGTTCTCCAGCGCGGTCAGGCCCTTGAAGAGCCGGACGCCCTGAAAGGTGCGGGCGATACCGCGCGCGGTGAGCGTGTGCGGCGCCAAGCCGGTGACGTCGGCGCCGGCGAACCGGATCGCGCCACTGTCAACGCGAAGATGACCGCTGATGAGATTCACGAGCGTCGTCTTGCCGGCGCCGTTCGGGCCGATCAGCCCGAACACCTGTTGCGGCGCGATCGCGAGGTCGACCTCCGCGACGGCATGCACACCTCCGAAGCGTTTGGAGATGCCGCTGCATTCAAGCAACATCGGCCACCCCGATCTCTTGCAGGCGCCGCGTCTTGCGCAGCTCGGCGAGCGTCACCAGGCCGCGAGGTAGATAGATGATCACGCCCATCAAGATGAGCCCCGCGAAGATGTCGCGATATTCCTTCAAGGGTCGTAGGACTTCAGGAAGAGCGGTGAGTAGCGTCGCTCCGACGATCGGCCCAGCGACGCTCGGCGTTCCGCCGACCACGGCGAAGACCAGGATCTGGACCGCGCGGGTGAATCCGAAGTCGCCGGGCTCGATGGAAAAGTTGAGATGCGCGGAGAGGCCGCCCGCCCACGCCGCGATCGCGGCGCCGGCGACGAACGCGGCGAGCTTGTAGCGACGGATCGCGATCCCCTGGCTCGCGGCCGCGATCTCGTCCTCACGGATCGCGGCCCAGGCGCGCCCGACGGTCGAGCCCTGCACGCGCCACAACACGTACGCCACGACGGCGAGCGAGAGATAGATGTGCCAGAGCTCGGTGATCGCCGGGATGCCGTTCAGGCCGAGCGCCTTTCCGGTGAACGGCACAGTCAGCAGAACGACGCGCAGAACCTCGCCGAATCCGATCGTCGCGATCGCCAGGTAAACACCGCGCAACCGAAAGACGGCGAGGCCGAGGGGCAGCGCGAGCGCGGCGGCGAGGAGCGCGCCGAGCGCGAGGCCCAGCGGGAACGGAACTCCCATGCGCATCCCGAGCAGCGCGGAGCCGTACGCGCCGATGGCCATGAACGCGGCGTTGCCGAGCGTGAGCTGCCCGGCGTAGAGCGTGAGCCAGACCGACAGCGCGAGCAGAGCGTTGATGCCGATGACGCCGACCGTCGTCTGGTAGACGCGGAGGAAATCGGCGAGCGCGTCCATCACGCGCGGTCCGCGACCCGGTGCCCGAGTAGGCCGCGCGGCCGGATCACGAGCACGAGAAAGAGGAGCCCGAACGCAAGCGCGTCGCGCAGCTCGGCGAGCTCGGCCGGCAGGAACACGAGCGCTGCGATCTCGCCGATGCCGAGGATGTACGCGCCAAGCACCGCGCCCGGCAGGCTGCCCATACCGCCGACGACCATCACGGTGAAGGCTTTGAGCTCGTAGGGCGTGCCCATCTGCGGATAGATCGCGTTGTACGCGAACCCGAGCAGCGCTCCCGCGACGCCGCCGAGACCCGACGAGATGAAGAAGGTCGCGGCGATCGCGCGGTCGACGTCGACGCCGAGGAGTCGCGCCGCCCGCGGGTTCTCGGCGAGAGCGCGGATGTCGCGTCCCAGCTGAGTCGCGCGCACGACGTACGTGAGTCCGGCCATCAGAACGATCGCCAGCCCGATGATCAGAAGGCGCAGGCCGTCGAGCCGCGCGTCGCCGATCTGGATCACTGTCTGCGGGAGGCTCCCGGCCGGGTAGCTCACAAGATCGGGGCCGTACCGCAGCTCCATGAGCCTGATCACAACGATCGCGAACCCGAGACTCGAGATCATCGCCGAGAGCGGCGGGGCGCCGCGCCGGCGGAGGGGCGCGAATGCGACACGGTCGAGGAAGATGCCGAACATGCCCGTCACCGCAAACGCCGCGACCGCCGCGAGCGCCGCCGGGAGGCCGAATGTCGACATGAAGAAGAGCGCCACGAACGCGCCGAGCATGAACACCACTGGGTGCGCGAGATTCAGGATGTCGAGGACGGAGAACACCAGCGCGAACCCCACGGCGAACAGCGCGTAGATGCTGCCGACGAAGATCGCGTTATAGAGCTGCTCGGCCAACGCGCGTCAGGTTAATTGAATGGGACGAACTGACCGTCCTTCACCGTCATCACGAAGACCGGCTGTTTGACATCGTGCTCCGGCGTGAAGCTGAACGCACCGAGCGGTGTCGCAAGATCCTTCGTGCCTTCGAGCGCCTTCTTGAGCGCCGCCTTGTCGCTTGCATTGCCTGACCGCTTCATCGCGTCGGCCAGCACGATCATCGCGGTGTACGCCTGGGTGGCGAACTGATCTGGATCGGAGCCGTATTTGTCCTTGAAGGCCTTCACGAAGTCGACGTTGGTCTTGTCCGTCGAGGCCTTGTTCCAGGCCGTGCCGACGATCATGTTCGGCGCGGCGGCGCCGGCGGCCGTGATGACGGCCGGCGAGTTGAAGCCGTTCGATCCGACCACACGCAGCCCCTGCGGGAACTGCTTGCCGACTTCGACGAGCACCTTCGAGGCCGTCCCGGCAAGACCGGACGCGAGGATCGCGTCGGGGCTTTCGCCCTTCGCCTGGGTCACGAACGCCGAGAAGTCGACGTCCGCGGTCTTGTACGGGATGGTCCGCGCGATGGTGATGCCGTTGTCCGCCGCCGCTTTCTTGAAGATGTCCGCGCCGTCCGCCGCGAACTTCTGGTCGCTCTCGAACATGAGCACGACCTTCTTGAGATTGAGCTTGTCCTTCGCCGCCTTGAGCGCGGCGGGAAGCGCGGTCTCCTCACCGAGCGACGCGCGGAAGATCCAGTCGCACGCGCCGTAGTCGCATTTACCGACGATGCCAACGCCGGTGTTGGAGATCGCGATGACCGGAAGGCCGGCCTGCTGCGCGACGGGGTGCGCGCCCGCGGCCACGCCGGAGAGCGTCGGACCGAGGATCGCCGCGACCTTGTCCTCGTTGATGAGCTTGCGGAACACGGTGATTCCCTGGTCGCGGGCGGACGCATCGTCCTCGACGACAAGCGCGATCTTCGCGCCGTCGACGCCGCCCGCCGCGTTGATCTGGTCCATTGCGAGCTTCGCCCCGTTCTGCTGTGACGGTCCGTAGATGTTCGCTGCGCCGGTGAGGGAGATCGCGAGGCCAACCTTTATGTCGGCCTTCGGTCCCGTCGACGCCGACGGCTGCGTGGATGGACTTCCGCCACATGCGGCCAGGAGCACCGCGATAACGGCGGCGACCGCAGACAAACGAGTCCTCATGGCGAACCTCCCCGGCTGCGTTGATCACGCGATGCTAGCGAACGTCGAGCGCTTCGCACACGGCCGTCTGGCTGACGCCGGGGGTCGGGCCGCCGCTCATCACGTAAAGCGTGCTCCCCGCCGCGACGACGCCCAATCCGTGACGCGAGGTCGGTAGGTCAGGACCGCGGGTCCACTTGGCCGACGCGGAATCGAAGATGTCGAGCTCCTTGAACGTCCCGATCGGCTGCTCGCCTCCGGTGACGAACAGGCGCGATCCGATCGTCGCCGCGCCGATCCCACCGCGCGGAGTCGGCGCATCGGGCATCGCTTGCCAGCTGTCCGTCGTTGGGTCGTAGCACTCGAAGACGGCGAGGTTTTGGAGGACCGAAAGTCGGCGCCCACCCACCGCACAGACGCGTCCGCCGATCGAGGCGGCGGCAAGATGATCGCGCGGCGTCGGCATCGGCGCCGCCGTGGTCCACCGATCGGCGGCGGTGTCGTACACGAAGGTCGGGCTGAACAAGCGGTCGCCCTGCGCACCGCCGACGATGAAGATGCGACCGCCGATCGCGGCCGCGGCGCCCTGCGAGCGCGGCGCGGGCATGGGCGCGATCTCACGCCAGCCCTGGTCGCCGAAGAATCGAAACGACCGTGCGACCGCGACGCCGTTCACGTTGCCACCAAAAACGTAAAGGCCCGGCGTCCCGGCCGTGTCGACTCCGGCGGCCATCGCGTGATCGACCGAGATCGGATAGCGCGGACCCGCGGACCATTTATCGGGGACGTATGTCTCGACCACGTTCCCGCCGCCGAACCCGCCGACCACGTACACGACGCCCCGAAAGACCGCGGCCGCGACCTCGCTGCGCGGTGTCGTGATGTCCGCGACGCGTCGCCAGGTAGATCCCGCAACCGTTGCCGAAGGCGACGAACCGAACGTAAACGTGCGGTTGGGCTGTGCCTCGATCGGTACGCACGCCGCAAGGACGACCGCCGCAGCCAGCGCAAGGCGCACCACTCCCCTATATATAGGTGCGGATGACGGACGAGGCCATCACCGCGGTCGCGGGCCTCGTGGCGTCGTTCCTCTCGGGGCTGCTCGGGATCGGCGGCGGCCTCGTGCTGACGCCGCTCCTCCTCTACCTCCCGCCGCTCGTCGGCGGCGTCGCGATCCCGGTGAAGATCGTGACCGGACTCACCATCGTGCAGGCGATCTCCGGAAGTGCCCTCGGCACGCTGCGTCATCGCTCCTACGGCAACGTGTCGTCGCGCCTCGTGTGGCTCATGGGACCGCCGAGCGCGATCGCGGCGGTCGTCGGTGCATTCCTATCGCGCGACCTCGCGGATAACGTCATCCTGATCGTCTTCGCCATCCTCGCGTTCGCAGGCGGCATCATGCTGCTGCTCCCGGTCACGCCGCGTGATGAGCGCGCGGAAGATGTCCGCGCCGATCCAAGGCTCGCGATCCCCATCGCGCTCGTGCTCGGTTTCTTCGGCGGCATCGTGGGCATCGGCGGCATCGCCTTCATCATCGCCGCGCTCGTGTACACCCTGCGAGTACCACCGCGGATCGCGATCGGATCGTCGCTCGGCATCGGCCTCTTCGCCGCAGTCGCTGCGCTCATCGGAAAGGCCGCGACCGCGCAGATCGACCCACCCCTCGCCGCCATCGTGTTCATCTCGGCGCTCGTGGCATCGCCGATCGGCGCCGCGGTGAGCGTGCGCACGCAACCGCGTGCGCTTCTCGCGATCCTCTCGGTCGTCGTGATGCTCGCGGCGATCCGTATCGCCCTCACGGCGGTGGCCGGATCGTGAACGAGGTGGCCGTCCACTTCGCGGCGAACCAGGTCGACGCCGAGGTGGCCGCGAGCGCCCTGCGCGCCGAGCATCTGCGTCCGCGCGTGGCGCGAGATGACGCCATGCTCGGTGTCGCTGGCGGGCTCTCCGTCGGACGCTTCGTGGTTCTGGTGCCGGAGGATGAAGCCACTCGCGCGCGAGTCGTGCTGCGCGAACCGGCGGGCGAGGAGCCCCACGACAATCCGGTCGTCCGTCTCATCGTGATCGTCGCGCTCATAACGGGTCTGCTTCTGGCGACGCCGTTCGTCGCGCGGGCCTGTTTTGGAGCGAGCTAACGCGTGCCGGTCTCGTGCTCCCTCGGGACGATCTCCTCGCGGTCGACGCCCAGCCGCACTTCGCCCTCGGCGATCCGCAGGATGTCGTCCCGCGAGATCTCGGCGACCTTGCTGCCGCCGAAGAGGCGTTCGAGTCCGGTGCCGGCCTTCACCGTGAGGCTCAAGACTTCGCCGGTCTTCTCGTCGAACCGTATGTCCTCGACCGCGCCGACAACGTCACCGTCGCGGTCCTTGACCGCGTCGCCTTTCTTGATCGAGGGACGTGACGCCTCGCCTCTGCCCATATCGGCGACCGCGGAATCGGCGGGCCAGAGGAATGACTGGGGCGGGATCGCGTAGCCGAGATTGGGCGCCGACCAACCGGCAGGTGGCGCGACGAAGTCGTCTTCCTCGAAGCTCGGCTGGGTGTCGAGGTCCTTCTTGCTCAGATTGAGCGTGATCGTGTCGCCGCCGGCCGATGCCGCCGCGAACATGTCCTCCCCGACGATCACGTCCCGGCCGAGCAATCGGCGGGTGCTGACCACGAAACCCGTTATGCGCTCCGTCTCCGGATCCACAAGGATGCGGTGGACGTTCCCCGCGTCGTGCCCGTCGCTCGTCCTGACCTTCGCGTTCAGATCTATGCGCATCGTTTCCCCCCAAATGCCGCTCGGCTTGACGGGTCCACCAGCAGGACCAAAGCCAGAAAGCGCGCCGCGCCTGACCCGCCCACGCCCGCGTCAATACGCCACATCAAAGTTACTGCCTCGACGCACACCCGTGCCTTCGAGGACCGCCGGCAACCCGCGCTGCTCGCCACGGAGAGCATCCAGAAGGCGGAGCGCCTCGTCCACCGTCAGATCTCGCCGGAAGTTGGTGAGCGCGCTCTGGACGGACTCCGGCTCGGGGGCGCCACTCGACGCCGAAGCATCCGGGACCGGCGTGCCGGTCGGGTTGCCCGATCCCGTTGCGGGTGCCGTCGCCTGGGGTGATCCGCCCGGCTGTTGCTGCCCGGGCGCCTCGGTCGGAGGCCCGGGCGAGCTCGTCGGAGCTGTCTTTTGCGGAGGAAGCTGGCCGAGGATGCGGTCGATGACCTCGACGTTGAACTTCGCATCGCGATCGTTCGGGTCGAGACGGAGCGCCTCGACATAGGCCGCGCGCGCGTCAAGGATCCGTCCCAGGCGGAAGAGCGAGGTCCCTCGATCGTAGAACGCGATCGCGCGGATCTTCCCCGTCGCGGCATCGATCCCACGGCCGTCGAGTGGAGCGGTCTTGAGCGGCAGCTCGGTGCCGATATCGGCCTTGGTCTGCAGCGCGGCAAAGAGAAGATCCGTTTGAAGCGGGCCGCTGTCGACACGCGTGCCGTGCGAGGGCGGGCCTCGACCTAGGCCAGCGGGTCAAGGGCTGGCGGTAGCGGTAGCAACCGACCGGAACCCTTGACGCGCCGCGACCCAGGACGCTTGAGCAGGGCCGACGCCGCGGCGGACGCCGAGGCGGCGGCCCTCATT
>Ga0209059_1000815_pt1 | contig 14367 bp, 7 predicted proteins | sample GraSoiAngelo_151_FD_186165 | JGI IMG/M metagenome (GOLD analysis project Ga0209059, IMG submission 186165) | Grasslands soil microbial communities from the Angelo Coastal Reserve, California, USA - 14_1009_12_20cm (SPAdes) (version 2) | ecosystem: Environmental > Terrestrial > Soil > Grasslands ...
GGAGAGTGAAGGGTGCCTGGTGGTCCTCGCGGTCTTCAAAACCGTTGTCGGTTCCGCGTACCGGGACCGAGGTAGGTTCGATTCCTATCCTCTCCGCTTTTTCAGTTGGATTGGCGTCCAGCCAATCCTATCGGCAGGGACGCCGATTCCACAAAGGAGGTGACTAAACATGTCGCGTGAGCAAATCCGAAGACTCACTTCGCTCTCATCCTGCGCCGGGTGAGCTTCCAAATTGAGCCAACAAGCCCTGCGACAAGTTTTGCCGCAGCTTCCTCTTTCTGTGGATCCAAAAGTGATCGTAAACTCGACCACGTTCGATGATGCCGGCATTTACCGGCTGGATCGCCATCGTGCGCTCGTGCAGACCGTCGATTTTTTCACACCCATTGTGGACGATCCCTTCTCTTACGGACAAATCGCGGCCGCCAACTCGCTTTCGGATATTTTCGCGATGGGTGGGCGGCCGTTGACCGCGCTGAATATTGTTGGTTTCCCGACGGACTTGGTTCGGCCGAGAGTGATTGCTGCGATCTTACGCGGCGGTTTGGCCAAAGCTGCCGAGGTGGGTTGCGCCATCATCGGCGGCCATTCCATTCGCAATCCCGAGCCAATTTACGGATTGGCCGTCACCGGAGTGATTGATATTCGCCGGCTGACAACAAATGCAAATGCGCGCCCCGGCGATCTGTTGGTGTTGACCAAACCGCTGGGCACAGGCATTGCCACCACAGCGATCAAACGCGGAGCTGCATCGCGGCCCCTGCAGAAAAAGGTCATCGCGTTGATGTCGAAAGTGAACACCGTAGGCGCCGAACTGGCGGAGCTACGGCTGGTGCGCGCGGCGACTGATGTGACCGGTTACGGATTGATGGGCCACTTGATTTCACTCTGCCGCGCCAGTGGCGCCTCTGCCGAGGTCGATACGAGCGCGGTGCCCATGATCAGTGATGAGATCGTCGATTTAATCGAACAAGGCTGCGTCCCCGGCGGCAGCCGCGAAAATCTCGTTGCCACAACCGTGGCTGTCGATTGGGGAAAGACCGACGAACCGCAACGAATTCTGTTAACCGACGCGCAAACCAGCGGCGGATTACTCTTGTGCGTCCCCGAAGCGAAGCTGGAGAAAGTTCTTGGAATTTTGCGGCGAAGGCGAACGCCTTGCGCGGCTGTCATCGGAAGAATTAGCGCCCATCGGTCTCGGCGTCCATTGATATGCGTGAAAAGGTGAAACCGCGCTCCCGCCGGGAAATTCCTGCCGTTAACAAGGTTCTCGATGCGCTGGGCGAATACGACCTCGCCACGGCGAGCAAGCTGCCGCGCCCTCTGGTTGTCGATCTTGTCCGACGAGGACTGTCGAAAATACGGAGCAACAGCGAGATCCCGGAATTTGAATCGACAGTCGAACAACTCCATCGATCGCTTGAAGTATTTCGCGCCAGCCGGCTGCAACCGGTCATCAACGGAACTGGGATTGTAATCCATACAAACTTCGGCCGCGCGCCGCTTACCCCCGAGGCTGTCCGTGCTCTCACCGAAATCGGCTCGGGCTATTCCAATCTGGAATACGATCTTACAACAGGCGATCGCGGACACCGCGGCGCGTACATTGAGAATGCGCTTGCGCTACTTTGCGAAGCCGAAGCCGCAACGGTAATCAATAATTGTGCCGCGGCTCTCGTTTTAATCGTTCACCATTTCATCGAGCAGCAACTTGACGGCTTTAAGCCGTCGAGTTCGCGCGCGACTAAATCAGAAGTGATCGTTTCCCGTGGTGAGCTCGTGCAAATCGGGGGCGGTTTTCGAATTGGCGAGATAATCGAAGCTGCGGGAGCCACTTTGCGCGAGGTCGGAGCAACCAACAAAACGACCCTCGACGATTACAGACGCGCTATTGGTCTCAGGAGCGCGATGATTCTGAAAGTTCATCGCAGCAATTTCGTTATGAGTGGTTTTGTCGAGTCGCCGTCTGCGGCGGAAATCGCTGCGCTCGCAAGGAAAAAGCGAATTCCTTTTGTGGAGGATTTGGGCAGCGGCGCCCTCGTGCCGACTGAGCAATTTAACATCGCCGAGCACGAACCGACGCCGTCGGACGCATTGAAAGCCGGAGCGGATCTGGTCTGCTTTAGCGGCGACAAGCTCTTCGGCGGGCCACAGGCGGGAATCATTGCGGGAAAGAAGCGACTCGTTACGGCCTTGAAACGCGAACCGCTATTTCGCGCGTTGCGTTGTGACAAGCTTTGTTTCGCTGCGCTGCAAGCCACAATCGATCTTCACCTCAATCAAGCTGTGACGAAAATTCCGGCAATTGGTCTATTGCAAGTTGCCGACGACGAACTGCGCAATCGAGCCGCGGTGATAAAGACCGGTCTGGGTAATCTGCCGCTGCAAATCGAAATTGGCCGGAGCACAGCCAAGGTTGGCGGTGGCACATTGCCAAAATCGACGATGTCATCTGTTACAATTGAAATTGTTCCGAGGCATTGTTCGCCGGCCGACTTAGCGGCCCGCCTGCGCAGCACCGCTCCGCCGATCATCGGCTATATCGCCAATGACCGTTTCAAACTCGACCTACGCACGATTCTTCCGCACCAGGATGATGCGGTCGTCGATGCGATTCGCACAGCATGCACCAAATGACGGAGAAACATTTCATCCTGGCGACCGCGGGTCATGTCGATCACGGAAAAAGTGCACTGGTGAAAGCGCTCACGGGAATCGACCCTGATCGGCTCCCCGAAGAAAAGGCGAGACAAATCACAATCGATCTCGGCTTCGCAGAGCTGAATGTTGTCGGGCCCGAGGAGCAACGGTTCCATATTGGAATCGTCGATGTGCCCGGTCACGAAGATTTTGTTCGAAACATGATTGCTGGAGTCGGCTCGATCGATCTCGCGCTTCTGGTGGTTGCTGCTGACGATGGCTGGATGCCGCAAACTGAAGAACACGTGCAAATCCTCAATTATCTTCGTGTGCAACGTGGCGTAGTCGCGCTTACGAAGAGCGATTTGGGCGGTATCGATGTCGTAGCGGAGCAGATTCGAGAAAAACTGCGCGCCACTCCGTTTGTGCGCACCTCAATCGTTCCAACTTCGGTGCGCACCGGAGAAGGGATTGAAAATCTCAAGGATGCGCTCGCGACCGAACTCGCCGCGGCGGAGCCGCAACACGACATCTGTAAGCCGCGGTTGTTCGTGGATCGGGCGTTTACGCTGCGTGGAATCGGAACGGTCGTCACAGGCACGCTGAGCGGCGGTTCAATTCGACGCAGCCAGGATGTCTTCGTTCAACCCGGAAATGTTTCAGCTCGGGTTCGTTCCATTCAAAATCATGGCCGTAATGTCGAAATCGCTCAGCCAGGAATGCGCACGGCTATCAATCTGCCTGATCTCTCAATTGGCGAGAACGGAATCCAACGCGGTGACATCATCACCGTCGACAGCCTCGGTAGTCCGCAGGCAACAATCGACGTGCTCCTCGAGAGATCGTCGCGACTGAAGCGAAACTCTCCTGCAGCTCGTCCAATCAAGAACGGCAGTTCCGTTCAAGTTCATTTTGGAACAGGTCGGATCGCTGCGAAAATCACATTATTGGACCAACCTGCGGTTGGCGCCGGGCAAAGCGCAATTGCCCGGTTGCGGCTCGATTCACCGATTGTCGCGCTTGTCGGCGACCGCTTCGTTATCCGCGATTCTTCCGAACAAAACACCATAGCCGGTGGTACAGTGCTCGATCCGGACGCCGATCGCGCGAATTTCCGCTCCCCTGCGCAGATTCAATTCCTGCGGGCACGCGAGACCGCCCCGCATGACGTCGATGTTTGCGTTCGATCGCAGCTTCAACGTGATCGATACACCGATTCCAAAACTCTCCTGGTGAAATCGAACTTTAGCGCCGATGAAATTTCTGAAGCGTTGTCCCGGCTGAGCCACGATGGCGAAATCGTGCTGGCCAGCGATATCATCGCCAGCGCATCTTACTGGCACAATTTGATCAATAGAGCAGCCGCTTCAATTGACCGAGCGCACGAAGAAAACCCGGAACGCCGCGGAGTCGATCTATCGGAGTTTCGAACGGATTTAGAAATCGAGTCCGACAAATTATTTAGCGCAGTAATTTTAGAACTGACACGAAACGGTTTTGTTCGGTTCGAAAATCAAATTGCTCGCGTTAGTCACCAGCCGTCGCTGCCGCTGGAATTGCTATCTGTCGCGGAAAACATTCGCGCGGCGCTCTCGGCCAAACGTTTCGATCCTCCCGACCGCAAAGGGCTTTCAGAGGATCGAAATCTCCAACAGGCGCTGCGATTCCTAATCGATAAGGGCGAGATCGTTGAAATCACCAGGGAGATCGTTGTTCTTCGCGAGGCTGCCGAACAGATGCAGAAGACCATCACCGAGTTCCTCTCCGAACACCGTTCCGCCACTGCCAGTCAGCTTCGACAGAAAATTGGCACCACGCGCCGCGTAATCATCCCTTTCCTGGAATATTTGGATCGCACGGGTGTCACGCGGCGGATCGGAGATGAACGCGTGCTCGCGAAGAAATCAGCAGCCGCTAAATTGACGGATGCCGCACACGCGCAGCGAACCTGAAGTACATTCGCGTCGCGTATCGCTGCACATCGGAGCTTCGCCGGAAGCGGCGTGGAAGAACGTAGTCCGCCATTGGCTTGAAAGAATAGCCACTCGCACTTTGCAGGCCAAAAAGCCCGCGGCTGTCGTAACGGCGTCTCGCAGTCAGGCGTATTTTTTTCGCAGTCGCCTGCTTGCCGAAGGTAAATCCGTGCTCGCGGTGAAATTTCTCTCGCCACCGCAGCTCCGGGAACTATTGCTTCGCGGCGGTGGCCAGCGCGTGCCGCTGCGCGAGCATCTTCGGCTCATTCTCGCCGTCACTGCCGAAGAATTCGCAAGCAAAAGTACCGATGATAAAACAGTACTCGTCGCGAAATCCATCGCTCGAGATGCGGATCGTTTTCTGCGCGCGCTTGACGAACTGCGCGCTGCTGGCTGGACTTTTGATGAGATCGAGTCGCCGGCTTTGCGCGAAATCGCGGCGCGATTCGAACAACGAGTGCATGAATGCGGCTTCACTTTCGTTCACGACGCGGATCGCGCCGCGCGTGCGCACACCCAGCCGCTGTTTAGCAATTTGCTTTTGTTTGGGTTCGACGCGGCGCATTGGCCGCTTTGGCCGTTGCTTCATGCCGCGACACTCCGTGCTGACGAAGCCACCGTTGTTTTGAGCGACCCGCGCGATGAGGCCCGCGATCTCGACGAAACCTGGGTCGGAACATGGGAGGAAACCTTTGGGCCGGCAGAGGTAATTCCAGGAACCGATGGGGAATCGACAGTCTCATCGGTCGAATCTTTACTGGTTCTGGCCTCGAACGTTCACTTTGTTGTCGGTCGTGACACAACCCAGCAAGCCCGCGCGATCGTCGCTCTTGCCGCGAAATTCCTGGCCGATCCCCACTGCGAACGCCTCGGCATTTTGTTTTCGGGGCCAGGTGCGCTTCCCCGTTTGGTCGCAACATTTCTCGAATCAGCCGGAATTGCCCACAACGACGGCATCGCGCATCTCGCGCCGAGCGCCTTCGACGATGACGCCTGGCGCGCGTGGCTCGAATTGCAACAAACGCCGCGATTAAAGCCTCTGTTTCGGCTGCTTCGTGTTATCGAAGGACGGATTTTCGATGAATTGTCGGTGCTGAAGATAGAAGAAACTCTGCGCCGCGCTTACAACGACATGCTCATCGACGACATCGAGCTGCTGCGTGATTACTGCGCGAACGGCTCTGACTTGCGACATGGCAATGCTGTCGCGCGCGAGCTGGAGAAAATCCAGGTTCTACCCGAGAACGCGACACTCGCTGAATTTCTTTCATACACGCGAACCATCTTTTCAAAGCTCCGCTGGAGAGAACATTGGAATGAACTCGAGCGGCTCAGCCGCAACTGGAGCGATCTGCTGCCAGGGAACTTTTCAAAGAGCTCTTATTTGCGATGGCTGCGGGAACTTCTCGGCGTGCCCACCCTGGAGCGCGACGATCTCGGCTCGCATCCGTACGCGCGCGTCCACCTGCTCGCTTACGGGAACGCGCAGGGCCAGCCGTGGTCGCATCTGATTTTTGCCGGCTTAAACGATGAAGCGTGGCCGGCGCTCAACGACGAGCTTGCTTTTATTCGCGACGAGCAGATCGACGAGCTCAATCGCCAGAACAAGACACTGAACCGCCGCGCATCGAAGCGCGGCCGGCAAGGCGAAGGTCATTGGAGCGTGCGCGACGGCAAAACACTCCTGCTGGGACGCAACGAACAACGACAGATCCGCCGGCGACAGCTTTTCAACCTGGTGGAATCGGTTAGCGCAGGCATCGCCGCCAGCGCGAGCCTCTATTCCGAAGCACTGCCGAGTCGGATCGCGAATCCGAGCGAATTCTTTTCCTGGCTTTACTTCAATACACATGGTCGCGGCGTTTCACAGCAGACGCTCCATTCATTGGAACAGCAAACTCGCAATTGGTTGAAGGATTGGTCCCCAGTCGATGCGCAGAAAGTCGATTCGATTAGCGTTGGCCGAACCGGGTACGCGTTCGACGCACGCCGGCAGCTGCGGCCTGCGGGCGAATATGAATTCGCGCTCCGAAGTCCACTCGATCAGGAAAAATCGCTACGCGTTACCCAGTGGGAACAAGCATTGCGGTGGCCAGCTATCGTCTGGATGGAAATCTTTCTCGGCGTCGAGCCTGACGATGACACCGGCGACGCCTGGGCGATTGCAACCGGGCAATGGGTCCATCGATGGCTCGCGCACAGCGTAGAAAATGCCGAAAAGCGAAAGTTTGTCGGCGTAGATCGCGCCGATGAAATCCGTGAGCGTATTTGGAAAGAAGCGCGCGAGTTTCGCGAACGCCTCGCCGCGCTTTGCTCCGGGCGTGGCAAAGTTCTTCCAGATTGGTGGCGCTCCGGCTGGAGTAATGCGCTTTATATTGCCGACTGCCTCGCCGCAAAAGTTTCTGATCTCCAGGATTGGTCGGAAATGGCAGTCGAGTACTCGCTCGGCGAGCCAAGTTTAATTCCACTCAGCGAGAAAGAGACGTTGCGAGTTCGTGGCCGGATCGATCTGATCCTCGCGCGAGCGAAATCTGACCAGTCCCAAGTCGGTTACAAAGATCTTTGGGTTGTCGATTACAAAACAGGACGGCAACGCGGTTTTAGCTTGAAAGAATTGAGAAAGAAAGACACGCCGCAGCGAAAATTTCGAAAGCAGCTAATTGACGGCCGTGGGGTTCAGCTCGCGCTGTATGCGCTGGCGGTACACGCGCTCGGCGCTGAGCACGTTCAACTGACCCTGCTTTCTCCAGCGGAACAGCTCGAGCCGCAGTTTCATTTGGACGACGTGCTCGTACAAAAAGATTTCTGGAGCGAACTGCACCAGATGCAGGAAACGGGCGTTTTCGGAATGCTCGGACCGGTGCACACCGACTTTGGTTTCGCACGGAGTTATCCCCTCGCGACGCTGCCGATCGACATAGATCTGCTCAAAGAAAAATGGGCGTTGACCCATCCAGCATTCGTCCTTGAAGAGGAGGAGAAGTGAAGTGACTGCGATTGCCGACGAAGCAGCGCGGCAGCGGTTTGCTCGCGAATTAGATCACAACTTTTCGGTCATCGCTTCGGCGGGCTCCGGGAAAACACGCGCGATCACCGATCGGATCGTTGAAATCGCGAGCCGTTCACAGCGTGCGCTCGAATGGCTGCCGCAGCTCGTGGTCGTTACCTACACGAATCGCGCTGCCGATGAAATGCAGCAGCGAACGCGACAGCGAATCCTCGAAGCCGACCTGCCGTTGGAAACCGTGGAAGCGTTCGGTCGCGCGTTTTTCGGAACAATTCATGCCTTCTGCATGAAACTGCTCGCGACGCATGGACATCATCTCGGTCTGCCGGCAAGACTCGAAATGATTCCCAACAATAATGATGATCTGTGGAACGAATTCGTCCAGCAACAGACGGAGATCGGTCTTTCGTTAGGCGAAGAAAATCGACGTCTGTTGTTACGCTTAATGCAGGCGCGGCAGTTAATGGAGCTCGCGCGAAACCAAGACCGCATCTTCATCCCGCCGCAATCGCTCGGACGTTGTCCGGAATGCGATTTCAGCAAAGTCGAAGCCGCCTTTGAGAGTGCGCAGGCGACGAACATTCCGAAAGCAAAGTCGCAACTGCGTGAATGGCTGCGGCGCTGGCGCGAAACGGATGAGTTTGCGCCGTGGCCACCGTGTGCCACGACTGCGAGAGATTTCACCGCGCGCTGGCGCGAAGCGTTTCGGCCGCTACGAGATTGGGCAAGTGCGTGCGCGTCCTGCGTGGCCGTGGAACTGCAACGCGATTATCGCGAGTTCCGGTTAGCTCGCGGCGCAATTACTTACTCGGATCAAGTCGCAATTGCGGCCGAACTGTTGCGTCTGCCAGACGTGGCGAAGCGCATTCGTGAGAAGAATTATCGTGTCATTGTCGACGAAGCTCAGGATACGGATCCGCAGCAATTTTTTGTTTTGCTCGAAATCACGCGGCCAGTGGAGGCTACCGGCGAGTGGCTTCAAACCAAACGCGATGGCCCGCCTTCGCCCGGCTACGGCGCGGCAGGTCCACGCGCGGGGCACTTTTGCATGGTCGGCGATTTTCAGCAGTCGATTTATCGCGACCCAGCTGATCTAAATCACTATCGCGAGCTTCATCGAACTTTGATTTCAACCGGCGCGGCCGAAGAACTGAGATTCTCCGTAACGTTTCGGCTCGATCAGGCCCAGCTCGATTTTGTAAACGACACATTCCCGAAAATTCTGACCAATACTGAAGGCCAGGTCGAGTTTGTTGAGCTCAGTGCGCGCCCGGAAATTCTGCCGGGCCAGGTAATTCGGTTCGACCTTGGCGGCGACATTGACGCGTCGCACACCGAAACTCGTCGCGCGCAGATCGAAGCTCAACGTTTGGCGAAATGGATTCGGGACGCCGGTTTGCAAAAGCTGCGGGCCAGATGTTGGCGCGAAGTCGCGATTCTCTGTCCACGCAAAGCCTGGTTACGGGCAATCCGCGATGCGTTGCTCGAGCAACAAATTCCGGTCGAAGTTCAATCCGAAAGTGATCGTCAAGCCGAGCATCCGGCGTACGCGTGGCTTACGGCGCTGCTCGCGATCATGGTCGATCCGAATGCGAGCTACGAAATCGTGGGAGTACTGCGGGAAGTGTTCGGAATCTCCGACGATGAGCTGGCGCGATTTGCTCAAGCCGATGGTGACAAGTTTCAAATCGAGCGGAAAACCATTGGCCGCGGAGTCGTCGCGGACAGGTTGAATTTGCTGAGGCAAGTTCGCGAAACCTTGCCCCGTCAGCCAGTTTTTAGCGCCGTGCGCGAGATCGTGCGAATGACGCAACTGCGCGAACGGCTCCGGACTCTGCCGCGCGAAGAATTCGGCAATTCGGCGAACAACCTGGAGAAACTGCTCAGTGCAGCGGCAGCCGCCGAAGCGCGGCAGGAGTCGCTGGCCGACTTTGCCTTGACCCTTCGCCGCAATCTCGAGGAGGTCCGCGAGACTGAACCGGCGGAAGCCAATGCAGTCCAACTGATCACCGCGCACAAGGCGAAAGGATCGGAGTGGGACACGGTGATTGTGCCTTTTCTGGCGCGTGAGGCGCGGCTCGGCGGGAACATTCGTTATCCGCTCGTCATTGCCGGGGAGCAACCGTTCATCGCGTTCGACCGAAGCGATCGCGCAGATCTGGAAGAAGAAATGAAAAAGGTACAGCGGCAGGAAATGGAACGCCTGCTTTACGTAGCGCTCACACGCGCGCGCCACACCCTAGCGCTCGCGTTCGATGTTGACTTCTTTCGAGGCAAGCGCGGCGTCCACAGCGACACGCAACTCAAATGGCTGCAAGCCGACGCAAATGAGGGGAACGCGGAAATTCTGTCGGCTCTTTCAGATGAACCGATGGCTTCCGAGGAAACCACTGCACGCCACAAGGAACGGGCACCTGAATCGATCGCCGACAGTTTGCGCGCCCTTGAACTTGAGACGGGCTGGGTGGACATCGCGCGGCAGCAAGCGGCGTCTATCATAGAGACAGTCACTCCGAGTGAGTTCGCGCCGGAAGAAGAACTGAGCGAAACACCAAGCGCGGCGCAATGGTCCGAGACCGAACCGGAATTGCGACCGCTGCGGATCGATAACCCAGCCACGCGTTATGGACTTTGGTGGCACGACTTCGCCGAACAAATTCCTTGGTCATCCGAGCTGAAGAACTGGAACGAAACTTTCGAGCGCAACCTTGCAGCGTCCCCGGATCCGGCACGCTCAAAACGCGAATGGCAGCTCTTGCAAAAGCAAATTGAATTGGCCGAGGGACTCGGGCGTCATTTGAGGGACGCGAATTTGGTTCGTCAGGAGATGCCCTTCTTCTGGCGAATGGATGATCGCAAATCCCTGGAAGGGATAATTGATCTCGCCTTCGTCGAAGCAGACACAGAAAAATGGTTCATTTTGGATTGGAAAACCAATCGGCTGGAACCCGATCAGACAGACAAGTTGCGCGTCTCCTATCGACCACAGATCGCAGCGTATTGGAAGGTGGTCGCGGAAATGACGGAGCGGCCGGTCAGTGCAGGGATTTATTCGACGTCGACCGGGCAACTCCTCGTTTACAGCGAAAACGAGCTCGCCACCGAGTGGGAGCGTCTCAAAAATTTGCCTGCAAACGATCTCGCTGGTGAGATCGCGGATTCCCGCTAGCAGACAAGCCCCGGCCCTAGTGAGCGTGTCGCAGCGATCAGCTCTCGCGTTCGCCGCGAATGAATTGCTCGACGCAGCGATAGGCTTCGTCGTCGGTCATTTGGACGGGCGGATGTTTGGAGAAATAGGCAGAGGGCGAATGCAACACGCCACCAATGCCGCGATCAAGCGCAAGCTTGCAGCAACGGATAGCGTCGATGGCCACGCCGGCTGAGTTTGGCGAATCTTCGACGGAAAGTTTCACGTCGATTTCCATCGGCACATCGCCAAAGAGGCGGCCTTCCACGCGAATAAAAGCAATCTTGTTGTCGAGTTGCCATGGCACATAATCGCTCGGGCCGATGTGAATATTTTCGTCCGCCAGGCGTTCGCCGATCACCGATTGGACGGCTTCAGTCTTGGAGGTTTTCTTCGATGCCAGGCGGGTGCGATTGAGCATATTTAGAAAATCGGTGTTCCCGCCAGTGTTTAGTTGATATGTGCGAACGAGTTTCACGCCGCGCTTCCGGAAAAGATCTACCATCATTCGGTGTACAATAGTCGCCCCCATCTGCGCTTTGATGTCGTCCCCAATGATGGGAAGATTCTTGTCCGCAAATCGTCTCGCCCACTTTGGATCGCTGGCGATGAAGACGGGAATGTTATTGACGAACCCGAGGCCGGCCTCGAGCGCGCAACCGGCGTAAAAGCGGGTCGCCTCTTCCGAGCCGACGGGGAGATAATTGACCATTATTTCAGCGGAGGAATCCTTCAATTCGGCGATGATTTGTTCGCGTGTGGATTCCTTTTCCAACGGGAGGAATGTGCGCAACGGGTCCTCGTCGCGCATATGCGGAGGGTAGCCATCAAGAACGCAGCCCATCTTCACGATGGCGCCGGTGAGCTTGATTTTCTCACAAAAGGCTTTTGTGCAATTGGGCGGCGAGAAAATTGCTTTGCTGACGTCGAGGCCGACTTTACGGCGATCGATGTCAAAAGCAGCGACAACCTCGATATCGCTCGGCCGGTAAAAACCGATCTCCCGGTGCATCAGCCCGATGGCAGAGCCGTCGGCGGAGGAGCCGCCATAAAAATTGATTCCTTGGACAAGAGAGCTGGCGCAGTTTCCAACGCCGACGATGGCAATTCTTATTTTTCTCATTTCTAAACTGTTAAAGGCGAAAGGCTACCTGAATTAGATTATTCGAAGCAAGATGCAAGTTAGGCCGTTTCACCACGACCGGCTGCGCCTGCCAGTAGTCTTTAAATATTATAAGCGCGGAATGTGTCCGAAGTCGCGCCAGCTTGCAAGAACTGATATAAGGGGAAAAGTCACGGGCATCCTTGGTACAAAGAAGGCCCTTGCAAGGAGATAGACGAAATGCGCTTGAAATTTGCAGCCATCACGACGCTGATCGCTGCTTTTTCCGCCTGGTCGCACGGATTCGGGGCTCCCATTTACACGATCGAACAGGCGGTCGCTGTCGCCCAAGCGCACAATCCAGAAATCGAGATTGCCCGGACGAAAGTACAAGGCGCGCACGGCGGCTGGGTCGAAGCGCGCTCGGGATATCTTCCGTGGCTCAACTCGACGGGGCTGGTCGATAAAAGACAGACGCAGAGCGAAACTCGGCTCCGCGATGAAGATTACAATGCGATAGTGAAGCTCGAACAGAACCTGTACACTGGCGGAGCAGTAACCAGCCAGGTGGCTATCGCACGGTTAACAATCGAGAAGCAGAACTATGAGTTGCAGGAGACCGCCAGTAGAGTGGCAATGGATGTGCGGGTCGCGTTCAACGAACTTCTCCTGAACCGGGCGAAGGTGGGTGTGCGGCAAAATTCGGTGAGGGTTCTGGAGGAGGAACTCAAGAGCCAGCAGCAAAGCTTTAGCGCCGGTATTGTTGGTAATTTGAACGTACAGCGCGCCGAAGTGGCTCTGGCCAATGAGCAGCCAGAACTTTTTAACGCCCAGACGCAATTGAAAAATTCCTACCTCCGACTCGGCGACCTTTTCGGCACGGAGATCCGGGCCGAAAGCGGGACGGCCCCATTTGAGGTTTCGGGAGAATTACAATATCAAGCAAACCATCCCGATCTGAACGATTGCCTCGCACGCGCCGACGCGAATCGGCCAGTCATCAAAGCCCGGCAAAAGGACATCGAGATCGAGGACCAGCAGTATGTCCTCGATCGGAGCGCGATGCGGCCACATATCCGGGCTTTTTCCGGCTACGAAGTTTACAGCGAGCGCGATCCGGATGTCGGTCAGGAATTTAATTACGGCGGGGTGGTAGGGATAAACGCGACGTGGAATATCTTTGATGGGTTTGCGACCAAAGGTCGCATGCAAGCCACACGCGCCCGACGCGGAGCAGCTGTGCAAGCATTGGCAGCGGCCAGGCGCTCTGTTGCCTCGGAAGTGCGCAGCGCTTTTTTTGATCTCCAACAGGCTGACCGCGTGCTTGAAATCGAGACAACCAATGTTCAGGCCGCAGATGAATCTCTCGACATTGCGAAAAGCAATTTTGCTGCCGGATTGGGGACACAACTCGACATCCTGCAAGCGGCATCCGATGTCACCCGGACCCGCACTACCCGACTAAGCGCAATTTATTTGCACAACGCGGCCCTTGCACGTCTGGCGCACGCCTGCGCGAGTTCCACGGAAGCGCTTAATTTCGGATCAAAAATCGAAAATGCGAAGAAGGAAAAACGCGGTGCGGCGCAAGCTGCCGACGTCGCGCGTCCACCGGAAAAGTTAAGTCGACGATGAAGCAACGATCTGTGTTTCTGAGGACGCAATCTGTAGCCGTTGCCCTGCGGGCGGCGCGACGCGCACATTTTGAACATGTCAGCTCCACGCGTCGCACGGGGAAGCAGCTACAAAGAATGCGGCGCGCCAGTTTCAGGCGAGCGTCAGTACGTATTCACCTGTTCGCTGCTGTTTTTACGGCTTGTTTCGCGTCTCCAGCCGACGCCATTACACTGGAAAATGTTCTGCAAACTACGCTGGAAAGAAACCCGGACATCCAGGAGGCGAAATCAGGGCTTGAGCAGGCTGCTGGAAAACGGCTGGTCTTTCGTTCCGTCGCCTTGCCTGACGCTGAACTGGGCGTCCCGGCAGGCGTTCAGGCCGGTCACCGCGCCGGTGAAAGCGGAGTAAAAGGCTTCGCCGTGGGACGCGGCGTCTTGACCCAGACGCTGTTCAACGCGGGTCTGCCCGCTTCTCTGCGGCGCGGCGATGTCGAAGTCTTGATTGCACAACAGCAATTGAACGTTGCTGTCGTTGAGCAGTTGCATGCAGCGCGCCTGGCGTTTTACGCCGCCCTCTACAATCGATCGTTGGAATCCCTCCGCAGGGAACAACAGCGACGACTGCAGGAGAATGTAACTGCTCAAAGAACCCGTTTCGAAGCCGGATTGACTGATAAGACTGCGCTTGCAAGTGCAACCGTTCAGGCATCTGAATTGGACACGCGAATTGAAGGCGCGCATCGCACCTATTTGGACGCACGATTGCAATTGGCCCTGGCAATGGGGATCGATCCAGCAAAAGCGTCGCTGCCCGAACCTGAAGGCGAACTACACTCCATCCC
>Ga0209059_1000816_pt1 | contig 14363 bp, 15 predicted proteins | sample GraSoiAngelo_151_FD_186165 | JGI IMG/M metagenome (GOLD analysis project Ga0209059, IMG submission 186165) | Grasslands soil microbial communities from the Angelo Coastal Reserve, California, USA - 14_1009_12_20cm (SPAdes) (version 2) | ecosystem: Environmental > Terrestrial > Soil > Grasslands ...
ATCCGCAAAGACAGCAATGGAACGGTGCCCATGCCGGTCCAAAGCATCACCATTGTGGCCGGTGACACGTCGGTGCACGCGGTCGTGACCGACAGCTGGACCCCGGCATCCGCCGGGACCGAGCAGCTCGTCTTCTCGCAACCGTCCTACGGCGTAACGCCGCAGTCCTTTACCTGCCGGCCCTAAGCCGCGGCCTTCGACTGGTAGCGGACGATCTTCGCCGGCCCGCTTCGCTTCGCCTCGAGCAACGCTGTGTCGGCGCGCTCGACAAGCGCCTCCGGCGTGGCACCATCCTCCGCCATCGCCCCGTCACCATCGGCGTCCGAGAGCAGCAGCACGAATTCGTCCCCGCCAAACCGAAACGGCTCATCGCCCACCCGGACGGCGAAGCGAAGCAGGTTGGCGACCTCCTTGAGCAGCTCGTTGCCGACCCCGTGGCCAAGCCGATCGTTGACGGTTTTGAAGCCATCAATATCCATCATCATCACCGCCATCTGACGACCGGTCCGCACGGCGGGTCCCAACCAGGTCGGCAATGACTCCTTCAGGGAACGCAGGTTGTGCAGCCCGGTGAGCTCGTCGACCCGGCTCATCCGCAATAGCCGGCGTCGCTCCTGCTCCCAATTGTTCGTCAACAGCGCGGCGTAGCCGTACATCAGCAGGTGGGTGAGCCCGTTGACCTGGAGTGTGATTCCCTCGGCGCCGCTCACTCCCACACTGACGATCGCCACACTCGCGGCGACCGCCAGCGCCAGCAGCCGCGGCAAGAGAATGGCGCCGCAGAGGACGATCAGGAAATACAGCGGCCGGAGATCCAGGCTGCCGCCGAGGTACCGCTCCAGGTACGCGACCGCCGAGACCGCCGCGAGCAACAGGGCCAGGCCGATCACCCGCCGGACGCCGAGCGTCTCTCGCACCGCTACCTGGGCAACGCGATGTCGTGACCTTAATTGCCTTTGGGAGCCGTCGAAGAACCGCGCCGCCGGAGCACGCCGTAGCCGATCCAGATCGCGACCAGCAGCGCGATTCCCGTGATCAGCGCCGCGACCGGATTGGCACAGCCGGTCGCGGCCCAGGGCGCGGCAAGCGCCGATCCGCTGAGCGCCTCCCGGATCGGGACGCCTCGCCCGATGGGCGTATCGCAGGCGCGGCACCGGCCGCGCTGAGCGAGATAGCTGATCACCGGGATCAGCTCGTCGGCCGTGAGACGGTGGCCGCAGGTGCGGCAGTGCGAGGGTGGCCAGAGCAGCGACTCCCCCCGGGGCAAACGATCGAGAACCACCTCGAAAAAGCTGCCCAGCGCCATCCCGAGTGGAAGCAAGAAGGCTGCGCCGAGCAGGTTGCACAGGATGTCAAGCAATCAATGGCGCCTCCGGGCCAGCTGGGCGATCAACACCCCTTGATCATCGACGCCTACCTCCAGATCCTGCTGGAGCAATCGGCGTCCGACCTGATCCTCACCGCCGGCGCCCCCCCGACCATGCGGCAGGACGGCGCCCTGGCGCCCATCGCCCGGGACCCGCTTCGCCCGGACCAGATCGAGCAAATGGCCCGGGAGCTCCTTTCCCCGGAGCGCTGGGCTCGTTTCCAGGCGGAGGGCGACCTCGACTTCTCCTTCAACTGGCGAGGGCAGGCGCGCTTTCGGATCAATGCCTTCAAACAGCGCGGCTCCGTCGGCCTGGCCCTGCGCCTGATTCCGTACCAGATCCCGAACTTCGACCAACTCGGCGTGCCGACGATCGTTCGCGGCTTGACCCGTCTCGGCCAGGGCCTGATCCTGATAACAGGACCGACCGGCTCCGGGAAGTCCTCCACCCTGGCGGCGATGGTCAACGACATCGTTGCCACCCGGCCCTGTCACGTGATCACCATCGAGGATCCCATCGAGTACGTCTACCGGCACCAGCGCAGTATCGTCGAGCAACGCGAGGTCGGCGCCGATGTCGCCTCCTTCGCCGACGCCCTGCGAGCCGCCCTGCGCCAGACACCCGACGTGCTCCTGGTCGGCGAGATGCGCGACCTCGAGACCATATCGGCGGCGATCACGATCGCGGAAACCGGCCACCTGGTGCTCGCCACCCTGCATACGAACGACACGACTCAGGCGGTCGATCGGATGGTGGACGTGTTCCCGGCCGAGCAGCAGCAGCAGGTCCGCGTGCAACTGTCCAATACGCTGGCGGCGGTGATCTATCAGCAGCTGTTGCCCCGCCGCGATGGACCAGGTCGGGTAGCGGCCTTCGAAATCCTGCTCAATACCATTGCCGTCCAGAACCTGATCAAGGAAGGGAAAACGCGTCAGCTTCGCAACGTGCTCGAGACCGGCATCAAGGACGGCATGAACACGATGGAGCGCAGCCTGGGCGAGCTGGTCAAGGCCGGCCTGGTCGACTTTGGCGCCGCCGCCGCCCGGGCCCAGCATCCAGACGAATTGCGACGACTCGCGGCGTAAACGGCGGAGGCCCCCACCCTGCCCTCCCCCGCCAGCGGGGGAGGGAGCTGGCTAACCACAGGTTTGCCCCGCTTGACGCGTTTGCTCCAGTTGGACACGTATAGATGAAGCCGGCGCTTTCTACGAGCGAGGCGGCGCGCTGGCTCGGCATCAGTAAGTCGACCCTGATCCGCGCAGTAAACCGTGGCGACATCCAGCCGGCGTTTCGAACCCCGGGCCGGCACCTGCGCTTTACCCCCGACGCGTTGCAAGAGGTCCGGCGCCGGTTGGAAGCCCCAGCCAGGGAGGCCGCATGAGCGCCGTCGAGCCGCAGCCCATCGGCCGCTTCGGGATTCGGCAGGATAAACGGCTGGGCGAGCTTCTCCTCGAGAACGGCCTCCTGACCAAGCAGGAGTTGGACCTCGCCCTCGAACAGCAGAAGCGGCAACGCCGGCCGCTCGGCCAGGTGCTGCTGAGCCAGGGACTCGTCGATGAAAAAGCCCTGGCGGGCGTGCTCAGCCTGCACTTCAACGTTCCCCAGGTCGACTTCGCCAGGACGCGGGTCGAGAAGGATGCACTGGCACTGATTCCCGAGTCCTATGCGCGTGAGCACACGATCCTGCCGATGCGCCTGAACAAGGACGAGCTCGAAGTCGCGACCGTGGATCCGGGGGACCTGGCGCTGTTCGCCGAGTTGAAGGTCCTCACCCGCAAGCGAATCAAGCCGGTGCTCGGCGTGCGTTCCGATATCGATCAGGCGATTACCCAGTCGTACAAACTGCGGACCGGTGTCGACCGTCATGTTCGGTCCTTCGAGGAGACCTTTCAGCCCGCTTCCGTCACGCGACGGCTGGCCGAGGTCAAGCAGGACGCCCCGGTGGTCCAGATCGTCGACCTGATCATTGCCCAGGGCGCCGAGGAACGAGCCTCGGACATCCACATCGAGCCGCAACAGGATCACCTTCGGGTGCGCTTCAGGATCGACGGCGTGCTGCACGATGCCACCCGGCTGCCTGCCACTCTGGCGGCGCCGATCTCTTCCCGGGTCAAGCTGCTCGCCAACCTCGACATCGTCGACCGGCGCCACAGCCAGGACGGCCAGATCCAGACCACGGTCGACGGGCGACCCCTGGACATCCGGGTCGGCACGATCGAAACCATCTGGGGCGAAAAGGTGGTGCTGCGCTTGCTGGAGCGGTCCCGCTCCATCCTTCGGCTCGACACCCTGGGCTTTTCGCCCGGCGCGCTCGACACCTTCCGCGGATTGATCAAGTCGCCGTACGGCATGATCCTGGTGACCGGTCCGACAGGGAGCGGCAAGACGACGACCCTCTACGCCGCCCTCAACGAGCTGAACAGCGTGGCGCAGAACATCATGACCATCGAGGACCCGGTCGAGTACACGTTCGAAGGCGTCAACCAGATCCAGATCAATCGCCTGGCCGGGATCACGTTTGCGAACGGGCTGCGTGCCATCCTGCGCCAGGACCCCGACGCCATCCTCGTGGGCGAGATCCGCGACAAGGAGACGGCCGAGATCTCGGTGCAATCGGCGCTCACGGGCCACTTCGTCCTCTCGTCCCTGCACGCGACCGACGCGGTGGGCGCGATCTACCGCTTCCTCGAGATGGGCATCGAATCGTTCATGGTGACGTCGGCCGTCAGCGGCGTGCTGGCGCAGCGGCTGGTCCGCCGGATCTGCCCCGAGTGCGCGAGCGCCTACGAGCCGGCGCCCGAGGAGCTGGACTTCTATCACTCGGTTGGCGGCCACGGGGTGGCCTTCGAGCGCGGGACCGGCTGCGCCGCCTGCGCGCATACCGGATTTCGTGGGCGGATCGGGGTGTTCGAGGTGTTGCGGATGAGCGACGCCATCAAGCGGCTGCTGGTCCGGGATTCCCCCCCCGAGGCATTGCGCCAACGCGCCATCACCGAGGGCATGACCACGCTTCGATCGTCGGGGCTCGCCAAGATCGATGAGGGCCTGACCACGATCGCCGAGGTGATGCGCTCGGTGCATCTGAGCGAGGACATGGATGCCTAGCTACGCCTATCGCGCCTATACCGAGGCCGGCCAGCGACGGAACGGCCGGATCGATGCGGCTGGCACGTCCGCGGCCGAACAGGCTCTCTGGCTGGAAGGGCTCAAAGTCGTCGAGCTGCGCCCCGCGCCACCGAAGAAGACGATGGCGGACTACTTTCCCAGCCTCTACCGAATCTCGCGGGCCGATATCATCCTGTTCACCCGGCAGCTGGCGACCTTCGTCGGCGCCGGTGTCCCGATGAGCCGGGCGCTGGGCGTGATCGCCGAGGAGACGGCGTCACCCCTCTTCAAGCGGGTGATCCTGGCGGTGCTCGCGGACCTCGAGCGCGGGCAGAATCTCTCCGAGGCTCTGGTCAAGCACCCCAAGGTCTTTCCCGCACTGTATATCGACCTGGTGCGGGTTGCCGAGCTCACCGGTAACCTGGAATCGACCCTCACCGAGCTCGCGGGGTATCTGCGGCGCGACTTGAACACGGTCCGCCGGGTGCGCACGGCCATGATCTATCCCGGCGTCATCCTGGTGGTGGCGACCGGCGTGGTCCTCATCCTGGTCTTCTTCGCCCTGCCGGCTTTTACCAGGATCTTCGCGGAGTTCAAGGTCGAGCTGCCGCTGCCGACTCGGATCCTGATCGGCACCGTCGATTTCATCGGTCGCTGGGCGCTCGTCATCGCGGCGGTGATCATCGGACTCGCCGGCGGCATCGTCTTGGGGTTGCGGACCGAGCGCGGCGTGTACGTCAAAGATCGGCTATCGGTCAAGGCGCCCATCCTGGGGCCGATCATCCTGTCGGCGGTGTTGAACCGCTTTGCCCGAACTCTGGCCATGGTGCTCAAGGCCGGCGTGCCGTTGGGTCAGACGTTCGACGCGGTGATCGCGAGCACCGGCAATACCGTGTTCCAGCGCGGGCTGGCCACCGTTCGCGACCAGATGACGGGCGGTGAGGGCTTCGCCGGGCCGCTGATCCGCACTCGGCTATTCCCGCCGATGCTCACCCAGATGGTGCGGGTCGGCGAAGAGACCGGAACCCTGGACACCTACCTGGAGCAGGCCGCGAATTTCTACGAAGAAGAGCTCGACTATCGGATCCGCACGATGACGTCCCTCATCGAGCCGGTGATGACGGTCGCGGTGGGGTTGGTCGTTGGCTTCATCGCGGTGTCGCTGATCTCCGCAATGTATGGACTGGTGGGGGCGATCAAATGAGGCGCCGGCGCGGCTTCACCCTGATCGAGACCACGGTCGCCATCGCTTTGCTGGCGGTCATCGTCGTCACCATTCTCAGCGCCTTCTCGGCGATCACGCTCGCCGCTCGCCGCCACCAGCAAGAGACCACGCTCGACCTGGTGACGCGCCGAGACGCCGAATCCATCAAGAGCCAGCCCTACTCGGCCGCGCCGCCGGCGACACCCTACACCAACATCGCGGTCAGCGGTTACAGCTTCTCGTATCAGGTGCTCAATTACGACCCGACGCAATTGCCGCCCCAGCCCCAGTTTTCGGCGGCGTACGGCGACAACGGTCTTCAGGAACTGATCCTGACCGTCACTGGACCCAATAACACGACGGAAACCCTCGTCTTCCTGAAGGTGCAGCCGTGAGGACTCAGCGTGGATTCACTCTGGTCGAGATGATGGTCGCGCTCGCACTCCTGAGCATCATCACGGTAGCGATGGCCGGCACCTTCCTGGTCGGCTACCGAGCGGTCTCGAACGAGGCTCGCGTCATCGCCGCGGACGAGGCGGTCAGCGGCGCCAGCGTCTGGCTCACGCGCGACCTCAACAGCGCCACGGCGCTGCCGGCCATCCCGGTTACCGTGAACCTCGCCAGCACACTGACGGTGACCTACGGATCGCCGCCGATCACCGTGGTCTATAGCGTCAACAACAATCATGACCTGGTTCGGACCGTCAACCTGGCGGCCACCACCGCGGCCCGCGGCATTACCAGCGTCACCGTGACGGCCGCCGGTTGCTATGCCACGGTGACCATCCTGCCGTCCGCCACCGGGGCGACCGCGTCGACCTTCAACGTCAGCAACCGTCCGGGAGGTTGCTGGTGATCACGCGCCGCCTGGCGGGTCAGCGCGGCCAGGGACTGCTGCTGATCCTGGCGTTCGTCGCGGCCTTCTTGCTCGTCGTCTGGGCGGCACTCACGCTGGCCAGCGCCGCGTTTCTCAACCTCAACGGCATCCGCAGTGACACCCGGCACACGTACGCGCTCGATGCCGGATTGGCCTACGCGATCGAGACCAACGACTCCGCGTCCAAGGGTACCGGCTGCACTGACACCGCCGCCACCCTTCCGCTGACCTACGGGTCCAGCACCATCAACGTCATCGTGACGATAACCGCCGCGCCGGGGTGCAAGACGAACAAGCCAAGTTATGTGGTCAACGTGATGGCCGGCGCCGGCCGGCAGCTGAATGCCCAGATCTCATCGTCCAACGCCGGAAAGAAGGCCAGCTGGACGATCGACTGGGAAGCGTTCCAATGACCGCCCGGCTCGGCCTGGACCTTGGGACCCGCGAGCTCCGCTTGCTCCAGGCCGACGGCCGGCGCCTGACCCATCACGCCGAAGTCCTGCTCCCCGAAGGGGCCATGGCCGACGGCCTGCCGACCGCACTGCTCACGGCGACCGTGAGGAGCGCCCTGGATGCGGGAGGCTTCACCGCCAGTCGCACCCGGGTCGCCATCGCCGAGACCGGCACCGCCTTTCGCGACTTCCGGCTGCCGCGGCTCTCGAGCAGCGAGCTCAGCCGCGCGGTCAGCTTTGAGGGCCGCCGGCTGGTGCCGATGGAGGCTGCCGATGTCTATTTCGCCTGGCACGCGACCCGCGACGTGAAGGGGTACGCGGTCTACCTGGTCGCGGCGCGCCGAGCCATGATCGACGCGGTGGTTGCGGCCGTGGGGTCGGCCGGCCTGCTGGTCGAGCGGATGGATCTCAAACCGCTGGCGTTGGCGCGCGGCATGGGAGTGTCCGACGGCATGCTGCTCGAATGGGGGGCGTCCGAGGCCACGCTGGTGTTGATGGTAGGCGGGCGCCCGCGTTTCTTTCGAACCTTTGGACTCGATGCCGCGGCAGAGGACGCCGAGGCCCAGCTCGACGAGTTGGCGCTCTCGCTGAACGCGCTGGTCAAGTTCATGCGGGGGGCCACCTCCGACGTGCCCATCAGTCCGGCCACGTCGCTGGCGCTCGGTGGGCGCTTCGCCTTCATGGACGACGGCGTCCAGCGAGCTCGGCAGCGGTTCGATTTCAATGTCGTCCTTCCCCTGCCGGCCGTCACCGCCCCGGCCGACTTCCCCTGGCAGGCGCACTTCGCCGGCATCGGGTTGATCCGACAGGAACGGTGGCACAACCGCCTCAGCCCGTCACAGGGAGGTGACACCCGTGTCGCGGCCTGATCGCACTCCCGACATCGCCGTCGACTTCGCGCCGCCGCGGCGGCCCAGCCGGGTTCGACCCCTGGCGGTGCTGGTGGCCGTCGTGCTGATGGCCGGCGTTGTGACGGTGGCCGTCACGCAGCTGCTACTGCGCTGAGCGAACTTTTACGAATCTCGCAAGAAAAGCTCTCTACGCTCGACAGTGACTAAGGAGGTAATACGACAACAATGCTTCTCACACTACTCAAGGATGCGCGCAGTCGCTCGCATCGCAGCCAGGGAGGGTTCACCCTCGTCGAGCTGCTCGTGGTCATCGCGATCCTGGGCATTCTGGCGGCGATCGTCCTCTTCAACATCTCGGGCGTCAGTGCGAATGCCGCCTGCAACGCGATGAAGACCGATGGCGGGACCGTCCAGAACGCAGCCGACATTTACTACACGAACAACCTGAAATACCCCGACAGTGTCGCCGACGCCCTCGTGCCGCCGGGACCTGCGAACGGTGACGGTGTGAACCTCAACGAGCTGGTCACCGCGAACCTCTTGCACCAGCTGCCGCCGGCGACTGAGTCGTTCAAGTACGTCGTCAAGGCTGGGTACAGCACCGGAACCGTGCAGGGCCAACTGGTCCCGAATAACGCCCTTTGTGTCTACAACCCATAGTCGATAGCGTCTACGAAACCGTGATCGGCCGGCCTGCGGGGCCGGCCGATCTGTTTCTTCCCGGTCTTCGACTTGCTAGGCGATCCTGGCTTCTTCGCCCTGCGTGCCCGCGATTCGCTGTGGCAGCGACGAGGTGGCGAACGCCGACGTCAGCCGAGAGTCCCACTGGGTGCCCGAACCGGCGGCGAGGATTTCCAACGCCCGGGCCACCGTATAGCGCGGCCGGTAGGGACGGTCGGTGATCATCGCGTGGAAGGCGTCGGCGACGGCGACGATGCGGGCCATCATCGGAATCGCCGGCCCCTGCAGCTTGTCGGGGTATCCGGTGCCGTCCCAGCGCTCGTGGTGATGCCGGATGGCAGGCGCCAGCACCGAGGCCGGCCGGAAGGGACCGGTGATCTCGGCGCCGAGAATCGTGTGCTTCTGGATCTGGGCGAATTCCTCAGGCGTGTAGGTGCCCTGCTTGTTGAGCAGTTCCTCGGGGAGGCCGATCTGCCCGATGTCATGCAGCAACCCGGCGTGAAACGCCACCTCCTGGTCTTCCGCGTCGAGCCCGATCAGCCGGGCGAGCGCCTGGGCGGTGAGCGCCACCCGGTCGTCGAAGGGCGCCTTCGACTCCGTCGGGTTCTCTTTCTTGACCAGCTCGCGAAGGCTTTCCTGGGTGCTCTGCAGGTCGCGCCGCAATTCTTTCAAGCGCAGCAACGCGCGCACCCGCACCTGCAGGTCGCGCATCGGGACCGGTTTGACGATCAGGTCGTCGGCACCCGACTCGACCATTTTCATTCGCTCTGGTCGCGGATCGAACCCGGTCATCATCAGCACCGGGATCTCGGCGGTGGCCGGGTCGGCCTTCAGGCGCTTACAGGCCTCGTGCCCGTTCATCACCGGCATCTCGACGTCCATCAGAATCAGGTCCGGCTTCAACCGTTTGGCGGAGCGGATCGCCTCCTCGCCGTTGGTCGCGGCCTCGGTCCAGAAACCGAGCGTCGAAAGCTGACCGCAGAGGAGGTCGCGATTGGCGCTGCTGTCGTCCGTGACCAGGATGGTCCGGCGCTCGGGCATGGGTCCGGACGGCAGCGGGTCCACGGCAGTAAGACGTAGGAACGGATACCTTCCTTCGTTGCAGGGAGGAGTGAAGCGTCGCGTCACACAACCCGCCATCCCCCTCGCCCTCAAGCTGCCCAGCCTCCTGTCGGTCGAAGAAGTGGCCGCGGCGATTCACCGGCATCCGGAGGTCGTTCGGCGACAAGCCCGCGACGGTCGCCTCCCGGCGGAAAAGATCGGGCGCGTCTGGTTCTTCAGGCCGGAGCGATTGGCTGAAGCGGGCTTCGACCAGTTCCTGCCGCGCATCGCCAGCGACGGCACGGGTCCGGACTCCAGCAGCGGCACGGCCGCGGATGGGTTGCTCCGGGCGCTTGGCGAGGCCGGCCTCGAGGCCCTGCAGCACCCCGAGCGGAATGCGATCTTCAGCACGGTCGCCGGCCGCCTGGCCGAAGCCGGTCTCTCGACCTATTTCTTTCTGATGGCCCCCGACCACAAGGGGCTCACGGTCGTGTTCTGGCACGCCGTCGAGGCCGCGGCAGAGGTAGACAAACTGACCGCCGGGCAGCAGGTCGGCACCTACCTCCCGTTCGACCGTGTGCCGGTGCTTCACCGGGCCTGCACGACGCTGCGACCGCAGTACATCGGCGACCATGACGAGCTGGTTGGCCGGGTGGCGATGGTCATGCGACCAAGCGAGGCGGCGAACGCCCGCCGGCTCAGTGAGCTGCTGCACCTGAATACGGCCATCTCGGCGCCGCTGGTTGCCGGCGACCGCGCGATTGGCGCCATCACCGTCATCGGTCCAGGGCTTCGGCAGGCCGACCTGCCGGCGGTCATGGCGTTCGCGAACCAGACGGCGGCCGCCCTGGAGGCCGCCCGTCTGCTGGAAGAAAGCCGCCAGCTGGAGGAGGCGACCGTGCTGACGCTAGCCGGCGCGATCGAGCTGCGCGAGGTGCTGCACAGCCGAGCCAGCGAACACGCGGCTCTCGCCGAGCGGTTTGCCGAGCATCTCGGATTCGACCCGGCACGGCGCCGACGGGTGCGCTACGCGTCGCTCCTCCAGGACCTCGGCAAGCTCAGCCTCCCGGACAGCCTGCTGAGCAAGCGCGGCCGGCTCGACGCCGAAGAGCGGGCGTTGATGATGACCCACCCGGGTGTCGCCGCGGATCTGCTGGCGCGATTCATGCCACTCGCCGACCTGGCGCCCGTGGTGCGATCGCACCACGAGTGGTTCAACGGCGAAGGCTATCCCGACGGACTGAAGGGTGAGACCATCCCGGTCGAGACCAGGCTGATCTCGGTCGTCAATGCCTTCTTCAACGTCACCTTCGATCTACCGATCAAGACGCAGGCCACCGTCCCCGAGGGGTTGACGGAGCTGACCCGCTTTTCGGGCATCAATCTCGACCCGACCCTGACCGCCGCGTTCGCCATCATGTTCCAGCAGGCCGCATCCAGCCAGGCATCCTGGTACCAGGAGCTGCTCGATTCGCTATTGGCATCCACGGGCAGCACGCCTTCGACCGGCCCGAAAGACATACTCGGTGTCGCCGACTCACGCGAGCTGCGCATCATCTACCGGATCGCCCAGGAGACGACGGCGGTCCTTGACCTGGGCACCTTGCTCAATCGGATCGTCAACATCATCCGTGACGTGATGGGCTACTACATGGTATCGATCCTCTTGCCCGGCGAGAAGGCGAGCGAGCTCCGGGTCGGCGCTCACAGTGGTTACGCCGTCGACATCACCGGACTCACCATCCCGATCGGCAGGGGCATCACCGGCTGGGTCTTCACCCAGGGGACCGCCCAGATCATCCCGGACGTCAAGGCCGATCCGCGCTACGTCGGCCTGGACGAGCAGGTTCGCTCGGAGCTGGCGTTCCCGCTGATCAGTCGGGGTCGCGTGGTGGGTGTGTTGAACGCCGAAAGCCAGCACGGCGACGCGTTTTCGGAGGCGGATGTGGCACTGATGGCGGCGGTGGGCTCCCAGCTCGCATCGTGCCTCGAGGTCGCGCAACTTCACGACACCTTGAAACGGGAGGCCAGTCACGACCCCCTCACGCGACTCAACAACCGCCGGTTGTTCGTGCAACGGCTCGAGCAGGAGATCGCCCGCGCCAGCACGAGTGAGGAGAGTTTTTCCATCGTCTTCCTCGATGTCGACGAGCTGAAGCGGATCAATGACACCTACGGACACCTCGCCGGCGATGCGCTACTGCGGGAGGTGTCGAATGCGCTGATGGACGCGGTCCGCGGCGAGGACGTGGTGGCCCGCTACGGCGGTGATGAGTTCATCGTGCTCCTCCCCGCCACCCCGGCCCCTGCCGCCACGAGCGTCGCCCAGCGCATCTCGGAAGGCATCGCCCGCCACCGTTTCATGGCCGGCCGCGAGCTGCTCCAGATTCCCGGCGTCAGCCTGGGGGTCGCGACCTTTCCCGGTGACGGCCGTACCGCCGAGGAACTCCTGGCCTCGGCGGATGCCACCCTTTACCGACAGAAGCGAAAGGCGAGCTAGGCCAGACTACCCGAATACCAGCTGCAGATCGTAGAGCTCGCGGGGGACGCGGCGGGTTTCGGCGATCACGTCACGCAGCGGCACCACGGCGATGCTTCCATCGCGGCGGATCGGGATCACCCCGGCTTTGTGATCCGCGAGCAGGTCGGTGGCCGCGACCCCCAGCCGGGTGGCCCAGATCCGGTCGACCGGCGAGGGCGAGCCGCCCCGCTGCACGTGACCGAGCACCGTGACCCGGGTCTCGAAACCGGTCGCCTGCTCGATATAGGTGCTGAGCGCGTCGCCCACGCCTTGCTTCGCCAGCTGCACGTGCCCGAAGGCATCGCGTTTCTCGGCGGCGGCCGCCATCGCCATCGCCGGCTCGAGCGCCCGCAGCTTGACCCCCTCAGCGACCACGATGATGCTGAAGTCCTTTCCTTCCGCGCGCCGCCGGTGCAAATGCTCGACCACCGCGTCGAGCTCGACCGGAAATTCCGGGATGAGGATCATGTCGGCGCCGCCGGCCAGGCCGCCGACCATCCCGACCCAACCGGTGTCGCGTCCCATGACCTCGACCACCATGACGCGATGGTGGGCGGATGCGGTCGTGTGCAACCGGTCGAGGGCTTCGACCACGATGCCCACCGCCGTGTCGAAGCCGATACAGAACTCGGTGGCCGAAAGGTCGTTGTCGATCGTCTTCGGAACGCCCACCACCGGGAACCCCGCGTCGCTCATCGCCGCCGCCACCGACAGGGTGTCGTCGCCGCCGATCGCCACCAGGCCGTCGATGTTGCGGCTCCGTAGCAGCTTGATCACCTCGCCCACGCCGCCCTTTTCTTTGAGCGGGTTGGTCCGCGACGTTCCGAGGATCGTCCCGCCGACCGGCAGGATGCCGCGCACCGATCCGACGGTCAGGTCCTCCAGGTCGCCCGCGCCCAGCAGGCCGGCCCAGCCATTCTTGATCCCGGTCACCTGAAAACCGCGCTGGAAGGCGCGGCGGGCCACGCCCCGAATCGCGGCATTGAGACCGGGCGCGTCGCCACCGCCGGTCAGGACTCCGATGCGCACGACGCCTAGTTTACGAAGCGGCCTACCTCGAAGTCCGCCGGCCGGATGTCAGATTTGCGACCAGCAGCAGCGCCCCCAGGAGAATGATCGCGGCCCCAACAACCACCCCAGTTGAACCCCCGAAGTCATAGCCGCCGATCCCGATCACCCCCTCGAAGAAGGCGGCGCCCAGCAGGAAAAGGACGACGCCGATACCGACCAGCCGGCTGCCAATCCGAACATTGCCCGGCCGGCCGGCCGAAAGCCCGTACAGCATCATGCCGCTGCCGACGGCGCCCGGAACGACCAGGGCCCAGGCATAGGCCCAACTTTCGAAATGATCGGTGGAATTCTGGTACAGCAAGATCAGGCCGGTGACCGTGATGATGCTGCCGGCAATCGCGAGGCCCTCGCCGATCACGCCCCGACCTGTCAGCGCGACGACCAGGAGCGCGACTCCGGGCACGATGATGAAGAACGGCCAACCATAGCGGCCCACGTCCACATGCACGAACTGGCCGATCAGCAGGATCGCGCCGATGAGGACCAGCAGGCCCCCCATGATGGTCGATTGGCGCGGTCTGGAGGGGGACACGCTCGGGCGCACTGCGCCGCGAATCTGGCTAGCGGCGGGCTCGGCTACGACCGGAGCGTTTGGCGGTGCTCCCTCGGGCATGGCTCAACCTTACGCGGGTGCCGGTGGCTGTCAAGGGGCGTCTGCCGCGCGCCGCTCGGACCGTTGAGGAGGGGCAGAAGTCGTTCATCACGCACTGCGGGCACTTCGGCACCCGCGCCAGGCAGACCCGGCGGCCGTGCAGGATCAGGCGCAGGCTGAAACCGGTCCAGTCGGCCGGCGGAATCATCCTGGTCACCCCGGCCTCGATCTTGACCGGGTCACTGCTCGTGGTCAATCCGAGACGGCGGGTCAGCCGGATGACATGGGTGTCGACGGCGAAGCCGGGGACGCCAAAGGCGACCCCCAGCACCACGTTGGCGGTCTTCCGGCCCACGCCGGGCAGCGTCACGAGGTCGTCGAGCCGGGGCGGCACCTCGCCGTGGAACCGCTCGACGAGGGCGGCGCTGGCGGCAATGATGGTCCTGGCCTTGGTGTGGAAGAAGCCGGTGGGCTTGATGATGGCTTCAACCGCCAGCGGGTCGGCATGGGCGAGCGCCGCGGCGTCGGGGTACCTGGCGAACAACCTCGGCGTCACGGCGTTCACCGAGCGGTCGGTCGTCTGGGCCGAGAGGATGGTCGC
>Ga0209059_1000818_pt1 | contig 14327 bp, 14 predicted proteins | sample GraSoiAngelo_151_FD_186165 | JGI IMG/M metagenome (GOLD analysis project Ga0209059, IMG submission 186165) | Grasslands soil microbial communities from the Angelo Coastal Reserve, California, USA - 14_1009_12_20cm (SPAdes) (version 2) | ecosystem: Environmental > Terrestrial > Soil > Grasslands ...
GGTCGCCGACGCGGTACATCGGGTGCAGCGACGCGAACGGGTCTTGGAAGACCATCGCGATGTCCTTGCCGCGCACCTTGCGCAGCTCCGCCGGAGGCAGCGTCAGCAGGTCGCGGCCGAGGTACTCGACGTGCCCGCTGATCACGGTCCGCGAGCGGTTCAGCAGCCCCATGATCGCGAGATTCGAGACGCTCTTCCCGGAGCCCGACTCGCCGACGACGCCGAGCGTCTCGCCGCGCGAGAGCGTGAACGACACCTCCGACACGGCCTGCACGACGCCGTCCGATGTCGGGAAGCGGACCGTGAGGTCGCGCACATCGAGGAGCGTGCGTTCGCTCATGCGTAGCGGACGCGCGGATCGATGAACGCGTACAGGATGTCGACGACGAGGTTCGCAATCGCGACGGCGACCGACGCGACGAGGACGATGCCGAGCACGAGCGGCAGGTCCTGCTGCAGCGCGCTGTTGATCGCCGTGTAGCCGAGGCCCTGGATGTTGAACACGCTCTCCGTGATCACGGCGCCGCCGACGAGCAGCGCCATGTCGAGCCCGAACATCGTCACGATCGGCGTCAGCGACGCGCGCAGCCCGTGCTTGAAGATCACGCGTCGCTCGGAGAGCCCTTTCGCGCGCGCGGTTCGGATGTAGTCCTCGCCCAGCGTCTCCAAGAGGTTGTTGCGCGTCATGCGCGCGTAGAACGCGGCGTAGAGCAGCGCGAGGACGGACCAGGGCAGGATCATGTGCGAGATGAAGCCGGTCGGGCTGTCGAGCGGCGAGACGTAGCCCGTCCCCGCCGTCCAGCCGAGTTGGCTCCAGAAGATGTAGAGCGACATCAGCCCGAGCCAGAACACGGGCGTCGAGATGCCGAAGAGCGCGAAGCCCATCGCGGCGCGGTCGGCGAGCGACCGCCGCTTCACCGCTGAGAGCACGCCGATCGCGACGCCGGTGACGAGCCAGAGGAATGCGGCGCCGGCGATCAGGAGGAGCGTGCGCGGCGCGCGCGCAAGGACGATCGCCTTGACCGAGCTGCCGCTCGCGTAGGTGTAGCCGAGACCCGGCCAGCCGTACTTGTCGCCCGTGAAGAAGCGCCAGGTGAAGCGGCCGAACTGCTCGTACCACGGCTGGTCGAGCCCGAGGCGGTGCCGGATCAGCGCGAGCTCGGTCGGGTTCGGGTTCTTGCCGGCGAAGCGCAGGGCGGGATCGCCTGCGGGGAGGAGATAGAAGACGACGAACGTGATTCCGATCACGCACGCGACGACGACGAGTGTCCAAAGAAGCCTGCGGGCGATGTAGAAGGTCATCGTCGTCTCTTTCGGTCGAAGGGTGCGAGGGGCGGGACAGGCGTCCCGCCCCTCGCCGTGCGATTACCTACTTACTTCTTGGACACCGACGAGTACGCCGGGCCGTCCGTGAACTGGTCGTAGTTCCAGTGCGTGACGTTCGGGCCGATGATGAACACGTTGTTCGGCCAGAGGTACGGCACCCACGGTACGACCTGCTCCATCAGCTTCTTGTCGAGGTTCTCCCAGCAGGTGGTGCGCTGGGACGCCAGCTTCGCCGAGCAGGCGGCGATGTCCGGGTCGACAGTCGGGACGTTGTCGATGCTGCCGGTCGCACCGACTTCCTTCGCCTTGGCCGGCGTGATGCCGACGAGCGAGTAGTTGGTGTTACCGGACTTGATGATCGCTCCGCCGTCGAAGAGCTCGGCGAAGAACGTGTACGGGTCGGCGTAGTCCTTCCCCCACGAAGGCCGCTCGGCGAGCGGGATGTTCTTCGACGGGGTCTGGATCGTCGTGTACGCACCGTTGATCGAGCGAACGGTGAGCTTGAGGCCGATCTTCGCCGCATCCTCGACGAGGATCGGGATCATCGTCTTGTCGACGCTGCGAGTGTCGGCGATCGTCAGCACGCCCTTGCAGGCGGACGCGGTGCACTTGCCCGTCTTGCCCGGGTCGTACTTCGACTGCTTCATCTCGGCCTGCGCCTTGCCGACGTCACCGGCCTCGTTCGGCGTCGCGTACGGGTCGTACTCCGCGAGGCCGTTGTTGTAGAGCACCGGCGGAACGATGTGCGTGGCGATCGAGCCCGGGATCGGGCCGCCCCATGCCTTCTGGAGCGCCGCCTTGTCGACGATGAAGTTCAGCGCCTTCCGCACGTGGACGTCGTCGAACGGCGGTTGCGTGAGGTTCATCGACAGGTAGTTCGTGCGGTCGCCGACGTTCGGGATCATCCGCGGCTTGAGCGACGGCGTTGTCGCGTACTGCCGGATCGTCTTCGGCGTCGGCGTCGACACCTCGTCGTCGTACTGGCCGGCCTGCACCTTGGCGAAGATGTCGTCCGCGTTCGAGTTCACGACGAACTTGAACGAGTCGATGTAGTTCTTCCGGTACTGGTCGGTCGACTGGTCGTAGTTCGGGTTGCGGACCAGGATGATGTGGTTGCCGTTCGCGCCGTCGTAGCCGCTCATCGGCTTCATCGGGCACGACGCGGTGACCTTGTCCGCTCCCTGGAGCATGTACGGGCCGCTCGACACGACGTCACGGCCGTAGTCGCCCGGCTTGCCCTCGAAGCACTTGCCGACTTCTTCCGGGATCGGCGCCGTCGCCGGCATCGACATGCGGAGGTTGAAGTCGCCGGCCGCCTTCGTCAGGTGGAAGACGATCGTGTTGTTGTCCGGCGTCGAGATCCCGGAGACCGTCGTCGCCTTGCCGTTCGCGACGGCATCCCAGCCCTTGATCACCGTGTAATAGAACGAGTACTGCCCGCCGTCCTTCGGGTTGGCGAGACGGTTCATCGCGTACGCGACGTCCTTCGACGTGACGGCGCGGTTCACCGGCGGCCCGAACTTGACGCCGCTGCGGATCTTGTACGTGTACGTGAGACCGTTGTCGGTCGGCGTCGGCGCTTCGGTCGCGAGGTCGCCGACCAGCTCGTTGCCGGCTGCGCCGGGCTGGTGCTTGTAGCCGACCAGCGAGCGGAGCATCAGGTTCGAGTACAGCCCCCACGCGTTGCCGAGGTACTCACCGGTCGGGTCGAAGTTGTTCGTGAAGCCGAACGAGTTCTCCCAACCGATCGTGTACGTCCCGCCCTTGGCCGGCGAGCCGTTCGAGAACGAGCCGGAACCAACTACGGAATTGGCGGACTTGGTGCCGCCGCTGTTCGTCGTCGTACCGCCCGAGCTCGACTTCTTCGAGCCGCAGCCTGAGGCGAGCGCCGCGATGGCGATCACCGCCGCGCCGAGCAGTGCGAGGCGCAAGACCTTCTTCATACGCGACTTCTCCTTTCGTGGGGGATTTCGTTCACCGTTCGGACCTCACGTCGAATGCATCACGGAGGCCGTCACCGAGCAGGTTGAACGCGAGCGTGGTGAGGATGAGGAACGCACCGGGGAAGAGCATGAGCCACCACGCGACGTTGTAGAGACCGGAGCTCGAGACCTGGCTCAGGATCGAGCCCCACGACGCCTGCGTCGCGGGGACACCGAGACCGAGGTACGAGAGCGCCGCCTCGAAGAGGATGTTCGTCGGGATGAGCAGCGTGGCGTACACGATCAGCGGCCCGAGCAGGTTCGGGAGGATCTCCTGCCAGAGGATGCGGAAGTTCGACGCGCCCGCTGCGCGCGCGGACTCGACGAATTCCTTCTCGCGCAGCGACAGCGTGTAGCCGCGCACGATGCGCGCGATGTACGACCACGAGAAGAGCACGATCACCGCGATCACGACGGTGATCCCCGGCTGAAGCAGGCCGCCGAGGCAGCCGCTCTTCGTCGTCGAGCACGCCGCGACGACGCCGACGGCGATCAGGATCTGCGGCACGGCGAGCAGCACGTCGCCGAAGCGGGAGAGCACGGTGTCGGAGAGGCCGCCGAAGAATCCGGCGACGAGCCCGAAGACGAGGCCGATCAGGAGCGCGATGCCGGACGCGACGATCCCGACGAAGAGCGACGTGCGCGCGCCGTACATCGTGAGCACGAAGAGGTCGCGGCCCGACGAGTCGGCGCCGAACCAGAACGTCCCGTTCGGGCCGAGCGGCACGCCGTACGCGTCGGTCATCTGGCTGTAGGTCTGGTTCTGCGGATGGCCCGTGATCTTCTCGGCGATCGGCCCGCCGAAGAACGCGATGAAGATCAGGAGGATGATCACGATCCCGCCCGCGAGCGCCGCCTTGTCCTGGCTGAAACGCTCCCAGAAGAGCTGAGAGGGGCTCTTACGGGCGATCGTCGCGGTGGGCAGCGCAATTGCGGCGCCGCCCGGAGAAACGTCGAAGTCCGGCGGTTGCGTCATCCCCGCCGGAGAGCGTAATACCGCCGTGAATTCGGTGCGGCGATACTGAAGAGGATGGATCACCTGAAACCGTCGGCGGCGCTCGAAGGGCGCATCGTTCGTGCCGAGCCGATCGAGGAGCGCCACCGCGAGGGCCTGCGCGAGGCGGCCGAGCAGGAGCCCCAGATTCACCGCTACACGAACATGTACTCGCTCGGCTTCGACCGCTGGTTCGACCTGGCGCTCGAGTCGGAGACGGAAGTGCCGTTCGTCGTCGTGGTCGACGGCCGGCCGGTCGGCTCGTCGCGCTACCTGAACGTCGAGCCGTTCCACAAGCGGGTCGAGATCGGCTGGACGTGGCTCGAGCGCGCGCAGTGGGGGACGGGCGCGAACATCGAGACGAAGTACCTGCTCCTTCGGAACGCGTTCGAGTCGTGGCACGCGATGCGGGTCGAGTTCAAGACCGACGCGCGCAACCTGCGCGTGCGCGGTGCCCTGCTCGGCGTCGGCGCGCGGTTCGAGGGCATCTTCCGCAAGCACATGAAGCTGCCCGACTCGATCCGCGACTCGGCGTGGTACGCGATCGTCGACGACGACTGGCCGCAGGTGAAGACGATGCTCGAGACGAAGATCGACAAGCACGCATGAGATGCGCCGTCGACATCGCCCCTGTCCGCGCCGAGCCGGACGACGCCGCCGAGCAGGTGACGCAGGCGCTGCGCGGTGAGCCGCTGCGCGTCGAGGAGCACCGCGACGGCTGGGCGCGCGTCGTCACGGCGTACGACTATCCCGGCTGGGTTCGGGCCGACGCGCTCGAGGAGGGGGAAGGCGAGCTGCCGGCGGACGCGTCCGGCTCGCCGGTCGACGTCGCGCGCTCCTACCTCGGCACGCGGTACCTCTGGGGCGGGATGACCGAGCAGGGGATCGACTGCTCGGGGCTCGTGCACATGGCCTACCGGCGCCTGGGCCGGATCGTGCCGCGCGACGCCGACCAGCAGGAGGAGGCGGCCGCCGAGGTCGGCGTCCTGCGGCCGGGCGACCTGATCACCTACGGCGACCCGGTCGACCACATCGCCTTCTGGGTCGGGGACGGGCGCATCCTCCACTCGACCGGCCGCGAGGACGGGATCGGCGTGGTCGAGGAGCGGGAGCCGGAGTACCTCTTCGCGCGCCGGCACAAGCTCGTCCGGCTGTGATCACCTGGGCGTGCTCGGACGGTCGCGAGGACGGCGGCGACCGGGTCGTCCCCGCGGCATCGACGATCAAGCTGTTCGTCGCCTCGGCGTTCTGGCGCTCCGGCCTCGATCCCGCCGAGCCGGTGGAGGCGCCGGTCGCGGGGTGGTCGGTCGCGGATGCGCTCGCCTCGGTCACGCTCGGAGACTGCGCCCTGCTCGCGCTCGCGTTCTCGGACAACTCTGCGACAAACGTCCTCCTCGACCGCCTCGGCTTCGACGGGGTCAACGAGGAGGCCGCCCGCCTCGGCTGCGAGCGGACCGAGGTGCGGCGCCTGATGCTGGCCGAGGGGCCCGAGAACGTGACCTGCGCCCGCGACCTCGCCCGCGGCCTGGCCGCGATCGAGGAGGAGCGGATCCTGGACGCGCTCGGCCGCGCCCACGACTCGGAGCTCCCGCTGCGGCTCGACGGCCACGACGTCCGGGTGAAAACGGGCGAGATCTGGCCGCGGGTCTACCACGAGGTGGCCCTGATCGACCGCTCCCTCGCGGTGGCCGTCTGCTCGGAGCCGGCGGCCCTCCCGGGCGAGGTGGCGGCCGTCGCGGAGTCACTCTTTAGGGTGAATCCGCCCTAAAGGCTCCCTCATTTGAGGCCGATAGCGGGATTGTGGACGCTGCCCAGCGCAACGAGATCCTGACGCGGTACCGCGAGCACACGGCTCGGTTCGAGTCCGTCGCCGCCCGCCGCGACTCGGTCGCCGAGGTGATCCCGTTCCAGCCGCCCCTTCAGGAGCTGGAGCAGGAGCCGACCGCACGCGAGATCGAGGTGCTCCAGCTGGTCTCCGACGGCCTCGTGAACCGCGAGATCGGCGCCCGCCTCTTCCTCTCGGAGGAGACGGTCAAGAGCCACGTCCGGCATCTGCTCGCGAAGCTCCAGGCGCGCAGCCGCGCCCATGCGGTCGCCGTCGGCTTCCGCCGCGGGCTCATCAACTAGGCCTCGAACCGAAAAAGCCGTCCGGGATCTCGGGACGGCTTCTTCTGTTCTTCAAGAAGGTTTTCCACCCCCTGTGGACAATCACCTGAACGGGTGACGCCACCGGTGCGGTTGACCCAGTTAACTACGCGAGCTTTACCAGGCCGATCCGCCGCCAGCGATGGTTCCGCGGCGGACAAGCTCCACAAACTTACGCATCTCAGGATCCCCTCTGTAGAGACTGACGGCAAAGGGCAGGGTATAACCCTTTTGGGGGATATGTCAACTTTTCCGAAGATAAGGGCAGCAGTTTCCGACCTTACGGGACCCGTTGCGACCTACATCGGTCTTGTCGTTGGGGCCGCGGCGATAACCGCGGTCGCGCTTCTTCAGGCCGGCGTCGGTGTCGGTAACTGGCTAGGAGTCGCGGCGCTCGCAACGGTCGCAGCGCTCTCCGAGCGCGGGCGGATCACTCTCAAAGGCAGACTCGACGTTTCGATCTCGCTTCTGCCCGCGACGTTCGCTGCTGTCCTTTATGGGCCTCTAGCCGCGATGCTCGTTTTCGGTGCGTCCGTCGTGGGGCTCTCGCTTCCGTTTGCCGGCCGGGCGGCGTACCTGGGGAGCCGGGCTCTGACTGGAGCCGTGGCCGCAGGGGCCGCCGCCGCCGTAGGCGCGCTCATGTCGGGCGGGCCAGGAGAGGTCGTGGCCGCAGCGACGGTCGCGGCTCTCGTTGCAGAGGGGGTCGACGCAGGGTTCACCTCGGCCGCGTTCGCGCTTCGTCGTCTCGGATCATTCGGCGAGGCGCTTCGTGAATTCGTGCCCGTCGTAGTCGCATCGGTCCCGCTCTATAGCCCTGCCGTCGCCCTCCTCGTGATGGCCTACCGGGATATTTCGCCCTGGACGCTGCCGCTTTTCTTCGGGCCGGCCCTCGCCGCCCAACGATGGTTCCTGATGTACCAGGAGCAACGTCGGCTCGCGACCGACTTGGGTGAGGCGAACGAACAGCTGAGGGCCGCGAACCTCTCGTTCGCTAACGGGCTTATCGCGACTCTCGACGCGCGCGATAAGTACACGGCCGGCCATTCTGCTGCCGTGGCAATCTACGCGCGGGACATTGCGAAGCGCATGCAGCTCCCGCTGCAGCAGCAGTCGCTTGCACACCTCTGCGGCCTCGTCCACGACATCGGCAAAATCGGCCTTCCAGCCGGTCTGCTCGAGAAGCCGGGTGCCCTCACTCTCGACGAACGCCGAGAGATGCAGCGTCACTCGGAGATCGGCGAGCGGATTCTTGCGAATGTGGACACCTACGCTGAGATCGCAGCCGTCGTGCGGCATCACCACGAGCGCGTCGACGGTCAGGGTTACCCAGACGGATTGAACGGGTTCGAGATTCCGCTGCTGTCGCGCATCATTGCGGTCGCCGACGCGTACAACGCCATGACGTCCGATCGCCCCTATCGCGACGCAATGCCTAGTCGGGTCGCGCGCCTTCGGCTCGCGCAAGCTGTCGAGAGCCAGTTCGACACGTCAGTCGTTGCTGCGTTCGAGGCAATCCTCGCCGGCGCCACCGAGGATTACCGACTCGCGCGCGGTGAAGGGTTCGCGTTGACCGGCTCAGCGAATACGGAGGCCGACGAAGTGCTGTATCACGACCAGCTTCACGAACCTGTCGCCCTGCGCGCTGCGAACATCTCGTAACGGGCCACGGCCTCCGCGCGCGTTCGTACACCGAGCTTCTCGAGTATGTGACGAACATGAACCTTCGTCGTGGAGTCGGCGATGAACAACGCCTTCGAGATATCCCGGTTACGGAATCCGCGTGCGATCAAGCCGAGAACCTCCATTTCGCGCGGGGATAGAACTTCATCTGGGGAGCGCGTCTCACGCGTCCGAAAGCCCGCTGCGCGCGCGAGCGCCCGGTCGTTTGACCTTCGGTAGATGATTTCGAGCGTAGCTCGCTCTGACGGAATAGTCGCGACGAGTTCGGCAAGGGCCGGCGAGGATCGTACGGCGCAGACGAACGGATCCCATACGCCGAGTTCGGCTGACGTGCGCATGAATTGCTGAGCTGGCTCCGGGTCGTTTGTGGTAGCCCCTGAGACGGCCGCTACGGACGCGCAGAGCTGCCTCACCTCAGCAACCCGTGAACGCGCCAATGCCTCGTGGCCAGCGCCTTTAGCTTCGTCCGTGTGTCCCGAGCACGCGAGTGCCAGGGCCCTCGTGGCCAAGTACTCCGCCAACCAGGACGGGATAAGGCGATCATTGACCTCCGGGCGAACCTGCTCCAGGGCCTCGTCGACGCGACCGAGTTGAAGTAACAGACGCGCCCGGAGCGAGCGCGCATTGATGTCGTGTCCCTGCGGCTTGCCCAGCGCGGCGGCGTCTTCGACCGCCTGTATCGCACGTTCCGCTTGGCCGAATCGTCGAAGTCCCAGGGCGAGCAGGCCGATCGTCCAATTCGCGAAAGGGAGGGCGAACTCAAGATCGTATTTGCGGGCGTCTTCGAGAAAGAGTTCGACGTAACGAAATCCTTCTTCGTATTCGGCCCTGATCCCAAGGGTGTACGCCAGTGTGTAGGTCAAGGACGTACGTGCGCGAGGGTCGTCGACCTTCGACAGCGTATGGAGTGCTTCGTCGACGCCAAGGGAACCTCGTAGATCGCCGTGGAACCGTCGAAAGTTCAATTCGTCGGTGGTGAACTGAACCAGAGCCGTCGGCGATTCATGGCGGCGGCGGGCGAGGGACGCGATCGCCTCGTCCGCGCCGGCCCGTTCGCCGAATGTGCGAGCGAGCGCTAGCCCGTGAATCGCTTCGCCTTCGTCTCGGCTATCGCTTGCGGTCGCCCTTGCTGCCGCGAACGCCGATTCAGCGTCGTCATACGATGCGAGAAGGAACTTTGCGTGACCTCTGATCGCGTTGGCGCGAGAACTCAAAGTGTGTCCTTCGCGAAATCGATTAACCGCGCGCGTCGCTAGTTCGGCCGCAAGTTCAAGATAACCATCGCGTAGTGCCACTTCCGCTTCGACCAAGTCCACGGTTGCGGTCGGTAAGTCCGGAAGAGAGCGAAGACTCGCTGCGAACGTCGACAATGTCCCCAGGCGACCCGCGCGCACGAGCGGCGAATAAGCGGCTTCGGTGACGTCGTCGATCTTGTCGAGGATGCGAAACCGTAGAACCAACTCGAGCGCGTTGTCCCATGCCTCACAATTGACAGACGTCGCGATTGCATCGCGCACACGCCGGTCGACATCTAGCTCTTCCGACAACTTCAAGAACAAGAACTCGCGCAGCAGTGGGTGTAGGTAAGTCTCCTCTTCGTTCGTGACGAATCCCTGAGCCCGCGCGTCGCCGAGTACCTCGGCCATGCGACTTCCGAAACCTCGGACGAGCGACGATGGGGTGAGGTCAGGTAGCAGCGCCAGAGTAAACAGATCGGCGCGAAGTCCAGACGGCGCGGAATGGAACAGTTCCTCGGCTAGGTACTGATAGAGCGCCGTGGGCATCGTCACCGCGGGCGGAACTGCAAGCTCGAGTGACGCCGCGAGCCCGATTACCGCCGGCCAGCCGCGCGCCTGGGCGGCGATAGCGCCGGACGCGTCCCGTCGTCCGAGCATCTCTTCAGCCTCGGCCGGAGTCATCGCGAGGTCATTCGGGGTGACTTCGAGTAACTCCCCGTACACCACTCTTCGCGCGTTCAACCAGGGCGGCCGCTCTCGTGTCGCGATGAGCATACGGGCCGTCAGCCGCTCTTCGAGGACGGGCATCATCAAGTGGATCTCGTCCGCGGCCTGGACCACGTGGTGGTCATCGAGGATCAGCCACTGAACTCCTGCGTCGTTCATTTGCTCAGCGAGTGCCTTAGCGACGTCGACCGCGGCCCGCTGGGGATTGCTTTGAGCCCGGAGGTACTCGCCAATGAACCTACGTGCATCGCCGCCATGGGCTTCGACGCCGGATGCGAGATCGTCAGCGAGAGTTACGACATCCCGATGCGCCGGCGTAAGCGTCACCCAGATCGCGCCACTAAGCGTCTTCGCCCACTGACGCGCAAGTGTCGTCTTGCCGTACCCGGCCGGCGCAAGCAGCAGGATGATCCGCGCCTCGGACTCGTCGAGGAGCTTGATCAGCCGAGGACGCTCGATGATTCGGCGCTCTCTCCGGACTCTCGATTTGGACGTGCTCGCGGTCACCCTGCCTGCCCTGTCCCCTCCCCCAAAGGCGCGCCGCTCGCCTCCTGCCAACCGTAGTACGCGTTCGTCCGAAAGAAAAGGGCCGTAGCGCCCGCGGCCGAGGGTGTCGCCGCGGGCGCTTCTTCGCCGTCAGCCCCCGTTGTCGGCGTGCGCCGACTTCAGGCTGTTCGCCAACGGGTCCTCGCCCGTCAGCAATCTGTACGCGACTGGGATTTGCCGCCGACGAGGCACCCCGAGCTTCTGCCGGAGCACGTCGCAGTGGGCCTTCGCCGTCCGGGGCGAGATGCCCAGCGCCACGCCAACCTCGTCGTTCGACAGACCCTGCGCGATCAACTCGACAACCTCTCGCTGGCGCGAGGTGATGCCCGACGGGTCTCGTAGTGCCTGCATGCGGAAGAGGCTACGAGCCTGCGATTGACCGAAGTATCGGTCGAAGGGTGTATCCGCCCCCGCTACGCGCGGGCGTGGGCGCGACGACCGATGAACGACGCCTCGTGGCCTCGTTCGTTGGCGCCACGAAGCTCCTGATCACTGAGCGCACCGATGCGCGAAAGGAGCTCGAACTCGTCACGCAAGTGCGTCCGCATCATCTCGGGGCCGTCGGTGGCGATCGTGAACGGCACGCCGTGCTCGACGAACGTCCGAAACGTGTTGCGCACCTCGTCCTCGCTCGCGAGCGCCTTCGTGAGCAGGTTGGAGGTGGGGCAGATCTCGAGCGTGATGTCGGCAGTGCGGATCGCGTCCATCAGCACCGGCTCGCGCGCCGCCAGGATGCCGTGGCCGATCCGGTCGGGACGCAGCGACTCGACGACCTCGCCCAGCTCCTCGACGCCGTACTGCGCGCCCTCCTCGCCGCAGTGGATCGTCACGCCGAGCCCGGCGTCGCGCGCGAGCTCGACGTGCTCGCGGATCTGCGTGTAGTCGTAACGCGCGCCGCCCGGCCGTGGGCCCGCGATGTCGATGCCGACGATCCCGCGCGGCTGGTAGCGAATCGCCTTCTCGACGACGACCATGTTCTGGTCGGCCGTGAATGTGCGGTCCATCATCAGGATCAGCCCCGCGCGCACCTGCGGGTACTCGAGCGACGCACGGTCGAGCCCGCGAATGGCGGCGAGGATGATGTGGTCGAGGTCGCGCTCGCCCCCGCGGTTGCGCTTCATCGGGTTGAAGCGCAGCTCGAGCGTCGTGATCTGCTGCGAGCGGTACGCGCCGCCGATCGCCGCGTGCACGCTCCGCTCGACCGCGAGTGGCGACGACTGGATCAGCTCGGAGAGGTGGTAGATCTGGTCGAGCGCGTCGAGGTTCGGCACGCCGCGCGGATCGGAGACGGTGACGAGCCGGTCGAACTCCCAGAAGTCGCGGACCGGCAGCGCGATCCCCTGCTCGTGCGCGAGGCTCCACATGATGTCCGAGGCGACCGAGCCTCCGAGGTGGGTGTGAAGCTCGGCAAGCCCTCCGTCGACCATGCGGCCGACTCTAGCCTTAGCCCGTGGGCATCGACGACCTCCTGCAACAGGCGAGTGCCCGGATCCGCCGCTACCTGCCGGCGGAAGCGTTCGAGGCCGCGCGGCACGGCGCGCTGATCGTCGACATCCGCGACCACGAGTCGCGGCGGCGTGACGGCGTCATCCCCGGCGCACTGCACGTCCCGCGCAGCGTCCTCGAGTGGCGCGTCGCGAGCGTCGAGTGGAAGAACCCCGCTCTCGAGGGCGCGCGGCTGATCCTCGTGTGCGACCACGGCTACTCCTCCGTCCTCGCCGCGGCGACCCTCGTCGAGCTCGGCTGCGACTGCGGCGACATCGTCGGCGGCTTCGAGGCGTGGGCGGCGGCCGCACTGCCGACGAAGCCTGCGGGCCCGCCGGCGGAGGGCCTGCCGGGCATGGGCCCGCCCGACTGACGAGGTTTCGACGATCCCAATCTCGCCGCGCGCGTTAACTTCCACGCGCACGAGGGGATACGGACGGCACGGGGGACCTTTGGAGAAGTACGACCACACACTCGCAGCCGAGGTCGCGGCCATCCACGCGCGACTGGCTGCGATGGCGCAGCGTCCGGTGGGCGAACGCGTTGCGGAAGAGCTCGGCGCGATCCGGGCGCACCTGCAGACGCTCGCCGACTCGAACGCCGAGATCGCGGAGCGCCTCGCCGCCGTGATCGGCGACGGTTAGCGCGGGAGCGGCTGCGCGAGCTGCGACTCGACGAGCGCGAGCGCAAGCGCGACGGCGTCGTCGAGCTGCTGCGCGTCGACGAGATCGGGCGTGTCGGTCGTCAGGTGGTACTGGTCGTACGGGAAATGGAGCAGCGTCGCGGCCGGCACGCCGTTCTCGGCGAACCAGTGTGAGTCGACGCCGCCCGTCGCCGGGCCCATCTCGAGCTCGTAGCGCTCGAGGAAGCCGAGCCCGCGTGCGGCCTCGACGGCACGGCCGAGCAGCGCGTCGGGTGACGCGAGCACCGTCAGCTTGTCGCCGCGCGCGATGCAGTCGAGGTTGACGACGCCCGCGATCTCACGCAGCTCGCCGCGCAGCTTCGCCTCGTCGACGTACCAGCGCGAGCCCGTCAGCTTGATCTCCTCCGCCGCGAACGCGACGAAGCGCACGCCGCGCTTCAGCTCCCGCCCCTTCAGCTGCTCGGCGAGACGCCGCACGCCCTCGACGCCGGACGCGTTGTCGATCGCCCCGGGGCCGCGCCACACGGAGTCGTAGTGAGCGGACACGATCACGTGCCCGTCCTCGCGTCCCGGCAGGTCGGCGATCACGTTGCGCTCGCGCCGGCCGGGCAGGAAACGGCCGCCGACCTTCAGCCGCACGCGCATCCCGTCCTGCAACCGCTCGGAGTCGGCGCGCGAGACGAACGCGGTCGGCGGCGTCGTGATGTGCACGTGCGCCGACATGAACGGGATCGCGCCCGTCGAGAACGGGCTCGTCAGGATGCGCGCCGCCTCGCGGCCATCCGCGTCGACGACGGCGAAGTTCGGGAGCTTGCCCTCGCCGACCGGCGCGTTCGACTCGCCGATCCGCTTGACCGTGCCTTCGCCGTCGAACGCGTGCGCGTACATGCACGGCCCTGCGTCCCAGCGCTCGCCTTCGACCTCGAGCTCCGGCTCGTCGGCGTCGTAGCCGACGAGCTCGAACTCCTGGAACCGCGGCTCCAGCCCGAGCTCGCGGAACGCGTCGGCAACGGTGTCGGCGGCGCGGGACGCCGCGTCGCTGCCCGCGGTGCGCGGGCCGACGTCGGTCGCGAGCGCGTCGATCAGATTCACGCCCGCGAGTCTATGGTCAACCGCTGGTAGAAGAAGCCGCCGACCACGAGCAATGCACCGACTGCGAGGAACGAGAACGCGCGAGCGATCGAGCTGAGGTTCGACAGGTCGTACAAGAACAGCTTCACGAGCGCGAGGCCGAAGAGCGCGAAGCCGCCGAACTGCAGGTGCCGCGCCCCGCGCTTCAGGCCGAGCACGAGCAGCGACAGCCCGACGGCGCCCCAGACGAAGCTGACCGCCGTGTGGCCGCGCTGGAACGCGCCGTGCACGTCGCCGCCGAGATCCTCCGACACCTCGAGGATCGCGAGCGTCGCCGCGTACAGGCCGAGCGCGCCGCAGAGCCACGCCGCGAGCTTTTCCACCGGGACGAATCGCCACGCGATCACGGCCGCCGCTGCCAGCACGAACACGACCGCCGGTGCGCCGGAGCCCGGATGGCTCTGCGCGACGAACACGTCCTTCGGTTGCGC